>Ga0114966_10005541_pt1 | contig 10669 bp, 9 predicted proteins | sample M_130207_XF_Meta_FD_87029 | JGI IMG/M metagenome (GOLD analysis project Ga0114966, IMG submission 87029) | Freshwater microbial communities from Lake Montjoie, Canada to study carbon cycling - M_130207_XF_MetaG | ecosystem: Environmental > Aquatic > Freshwater > Lake | place: Lake Montjoie...
ACGGAGCTTCGATGTGGCCGCAGGGCCATCGCCTTGTTGGAGCGAGGCCAGTTGTAGGGTGTCGTCGAGTCGTCGAGACGCACCATTCTCGCTTTGTTTTGGTGCGTCTCGAAGACTCGACGACACCCTATAACGTCGAAGCTCCGTAACCGTGGCACCCAATCTCCCAGTTTCAACAAGGCGATGGCCCTGACTCCCACACATCCCGAATTGACGCGACGGGAGGCCACTCATAGAGTCCGCGCATACTCAGCAGGCTACACATCTCACGAAAAGTTCGTGCGGGACTCCACCCGAACATCAATGAACCACGAATGACGCAGATGTCTCAGTTCATGCAGACCAAACGCAAACCAAGCTTCTTTCGCGGCGTCCGCTTCATCCGTGTTCTCCGCGAAATCCGTGGTCAAATGTCTTCACTCTCGCCGCTTTGTTTCCCGTGGTTATTTGCCTTTTCACTCGCGGTCCCGCTTGCTCATTCGGCGATAACCGCATCCCCGCTTTACGCCGACGATCGCGTCGTGATCCAGCAGCCCGGAATGAGTCGTCTACCACTGAACGGCCTTGTCGAGGACTACACCGGGCGCGAGTTGACGATTCATGTGCGCACGGGCAACAGCCTGCGTCGCTACGCGCGATCAGAGGTTATTGAGGTTCAGACCTCGTACACGGCCCATCACGAAACTGGGCGTGAACTCTTCGCAAGTGGCCGTGCGGACGAAGCGGCTGTGGAACTGAGCGCCGCGTTGAAGGACGAAGACCGCGCGTGGGTGCGGCGCGAAATCTTGGCATTGCTCGTCAAGTGTGCGTTGTGGAACGGCGACTACCGCACTGCCGTCTCACGCTTCTTACCGATCGCCGATTCCGATCCCGAGACGTTCCATTTCTCCGTCGCGCCGCTCGCATGGACAGCGGAAGTTCCCAGCAAAGACATTCGCGTGGAAGCACAGTCGTGGCTGGCGGGACGTTCGCCGGTCTCAAAGTTGTTCGGTGCGAGTCATCTCCTGTTCGATCCTGCATCGAGCGACACAGCGGGTGCGGCGCTCAGATCACTGGCGCGCGAGTCCGATATCCGGATCCAACGACTCGCACAAATGCAGCTCTGGCGGCAACGGATGCAGGCGGGAACAGCCACGCCCGGCGAGTTGACACGCTGGGAATCGGCCATCGAACAACTCCCCGACGAACTGCGTGTAGGCGGGTACTTCGTCCTCGGTCAGACCTACCTTAAGCAGCGGCAACCGGAACGCGCGGCGGCGGCCTTGCTCCGACTCCCACTCGTGTACGATGCCGACCGCCACCTAGCCGCTCGCGCTTGCTTTCAGTCGGCCGAACAACTCGAATCGCTCGGAGATCGCACTCCAGCGACCAACCTGTTCAGCGAAGTCGTCTTCCGTTTCGGCGACACCCCCTGGGGGCCGCAGGCCGAGACAAAGTGGAAGACCTTGCGAGGCAACAAGGAGACACCATGACCGACCTCAAACCCCAACAACGCGATCAGCACGAACAATACGGGCTGCGCGAAACGACTCGGCGACACTTCTTTGAGGATTGTCGAGTTGGCCTCGGCGCGATGGCGCTTGGTTCACTGCTGGGTGACGGACGGAGTGCCTCCGCTGAGATGCAACCGCCGGGTTTCAGCCCCGGCAGTCGCGGACTGCATCATCCGGCGAAGGCCAAGTCGGTCATCTTCTTGTTCATGGCCGGCGGTCCCAGCCAGCTTGATTTGTTCGACGAGAAGCCGAAGCTGCGCGAGCTGCACGGCCAAGTGATCCCCGAGTCTTACGTCAAAGGGAAGCGGTTCGCGTTCATCAAACCCGATGCCAAGCTGCTCGGGACGGCTCGCAAGTTTGCACGGCACGGTGAATCGGGAGCTGCGATCAGCGAGCTGTTGCCGCACCTCGCCACCGTCAGCGATGACCTCTGTCTCATCAAGTCGATGGCGACTGACGTGTTCAATCATGGTCCGGCAAAACTGTTTCTCAACACGGGTTCACCGCAGTTCATGGGGCGCCCCAGCATGGGCGCGTGGGCGACGTATGGCCTCGGCAGTGAATCTCAAAATCTTCCCGGCTTCGTCGTCTTGCAGTCGGGTCCGCGTGGTCCGCGCGGCGGGGCACCACTGTGGGCGAGTGGCTTCCTGCCCACGAACTTTCAAGGCGTGCCATTGCGGTCGGGGAAAGAGGCGATCCTGAATCTCGCCAACCCGGCGGGAGTCGATCACAACCGACAGCGCGAGTTCGTGGCGGCGGTCAACGATCTGAACAGCCTCCGCCACGAAGCGACCGCCGACCCCGAGATCGCCACGCGCATCGCCTCGTACGAGATGGCCTACCGGATGCAAACCAGCGCCCCGGAACTGATGGACCTTCAAGGTGAGACCAAGGAGACGCTCGATCTGTACGGCGCGGAACCGGGCAAGCATTCGTTCGCCAACAACTGCCTGCTCGCGCGACGGTTAGTCGAGCGAGGCGTCCGTTTCGTTCAGCTCTATCACACCGACTGGGATCACCACGGCAACGCGGGGTTCGAGTTGGGTAAGTCGCTGGAAGACCGTTGTCGCGAGACCGATCAGGGCTGCGCGGCGCTCATCAAGGACCTCAAACAACGTGGCCTGTTGGACCAGACTCTGATCGTGTGGGGCGGTGAATTCGGTCGCACGCCGCAGGGCGAAGACCGCGAGAAGCTGCTTGGGCGAGACCATCACATCGAAGCCTACACAATGTGGCTGGCGGGAGCGGGCGTGAGAACCGGACAGACGATCGGCTCAACAGACGAGATCGGCTATTACACGACCGAGGACAAAGTTCACGTCCACGATTTGCAGGCCACGATCCTGCATCTGCTGGGAATTGATCACCTCAAGCTGACCTACAAATTCCAAGGTCGCAACTTCCGGCTGACAGATGTTCACGGCAACGTCATGCCCAAGCTGTTGGCATAGGGCGGACTTCAAAAACGGGTTTGCCTCCAATTGCTTCTCTCGCTCGATGCGAAACCTGATCTTGACCCCTCTCAGGCATTCTGAGAGAAGCCCGCCCTCCTCCTTTCACACAATTCGATCATGGACGATGACAGGTCTCGGCCCGCGTGCCCTTGCGCGGCGTTTGCAGACACGGTCAAGGATGCCTCGCATGTCTCGAACGTTCCGTTCCATCGCTTGCAGTTGCGGGTTGGCCATCGTCGTGGTCGGCAGCAGCGCCGGATGTACACATCTGATCGAGACGCGAGCCATCACGGCCTTCTCGAAAAACCTGGAACTGGCCAATCTCGACGGCCTCAAAGCGTCCACGTCGGATGATTTCCACCAGCGGGCGCTCCGCACGACGGCGGCGCTGGAAGACCTCAAAATCTTGCGGCTACCGGATGGCAAATCGACCATTGTCGAAGTCGAAGAAGTCAGTAGTGCGAAGAAGCGTGTCACCGTTCAAGTGGGTGAATCCAAGAAGGAAGTCTTTTACGAACTGACCCGCGATGACGCCGGTCACTGGGTCGTGGACGACATCTATCTCAAGCAGAAAAAGAAGGGTGTTGAAGCGTACAAGTCGGTCACCGAGCAGATGGACCTGCTGCTCACCGTGCGCGAGTTCCTGGATGCTTGGAGCAACGGAGATCGTGGGCAAGTACTCGGTATCGCGACGCCGTCTTTCCGAACCTCACTCGAAAAGCTCCCGCCCTCGTTCTTGGCGAGTATGACTCGCACCGTCACATCGGGCCGTCCGGCCGGTTCTCAGTTCAAGCCGCACGCTTCACTCGACGACAAAGTGGCCGTGGTGAAACTGCCACGCCTGTCGGGTGAGTGCGTCATCACGCTGGAGCTAGAAGGCGAACACTGGCGAGTCTCGGACATCGGCATCGAGTCCAAGGACGACGACCAAGTTCCGTCGATGCACAAGTTGGCCCGCGCGGTCAACAGTTGCACATCTTTCCTCACAGCTTACGGTCGCGGTGACAAAGCGGGGCTGGCCGAATGGAGTTCGACCGACTTCTACGAAGGAAGCCTGTCGATCGGAGACCTCAGCCAAGCCAAGCTGCCCGATTCCCAACTGTCCGAACACGAACTGCAAGTGAAGCTGCGCGGCAACCGCGCAGATTTCGTGTTGAAGAACGATGAGGAACTCATCCAAATCGACATGCAGCGTGTGAACGAAACCTCGCTCGACGCGCCTCCCAAATTCGTCGTGTCCGACGTGACGATCTACGAAGTGGACACCAAGCAAGAAAAGCGGTTGTCGGCGCTGTTCACCGCGCAAGGGATGTTGGAGTTGTTTGCGAAGGCTCTCTCGTTGCGTGACCTCGATGCACTCAAGCAATGTTCGACGCGCGACCTGACGACGCGCGTTTGGAGCAAGCTCAATGGTGGCACCGTCACCGCGATGCCACTCGATCTGTTTGATGCGGATGAGTTCGAGTTCGTCACGGCGTCATTCCAGGGAGCGTTGACTCGCATTGAAGTGCGGCAGGGTGGCCGCCCACTGACGTACATGCTGCGTGACGAGCGCGGCCGGTTCTTAGTCGATGACGTGCAGTGGCAGATCACCGGCGTCCCGTCCTCGATGAAGACGACCGTGGAGATTTTGATTCCGATTCAAGACTTCGCGTCGGCCATTGCTCTGGGACGCGAGCCGCAGGAACAGAACGCTGCGTTGGATCAGCTCCGCGCCAATTCTTCCAACGACTTCAATCGGCTGGTGTGGAGCCAGTGTCGGTTCGTCCCCAACTCGGGTATGTCTGCGGACACGTTCTTGCGAGCACCCTTGAAGGGGATCGCGATCGGCGAGGACGAAGTCAGTGTCCAACTCGGCGACACGCGGTTCGGTGCCAAGGTTTCGCTGCGGCGCGAATTCGACCGCTTCATCGTGGATGACATCCTGCTGGTCGCCGGTACGGACGAATCACAACGCCTCGCACTGAAACACTCGCTACGAACGCAACTCGCGCGCGGCGAGGCGCGCGCTCCGACGGGCGTCGTTCCCGCCTCGGCCACTCAGTCCTCCACGCCCCGGAACAAAGTGACTAGGCTCGCCGATGTGCCGCACGACGACACCGATCCGTTCGCGAGTGATCGATCACAATGATCGAGTTTGCGGAGCCGTACCGCAGTGAGGCGAGTGGCCAGAGCTGAGTCGTTTAGCCGCGTGGTTCAGGATGAGACTCTGAGTGGCTATCCGATAAGTCGTATCGCCATGAGCAGCGAGCGGGCCCTGAGTTGGATGCCACGGTCACGGCTTTGCGTGGCCTGCTTTCGCTACGATCAAAGCACGGCCACGCAAAGCCGTGACCGTGGCACCCTGAAAACAGGTTCATCGGGGAAATGCTTCATCGCCCCCAGTGCGATCAACATTGGTCGCGCAGACTAGGGGAGAGCAAGGGAACACGCTCTCTCTTCCGCCGGATGCCACTGGCGAGGGGCTTCGCTCGCCAGTGTTCTTTGAATTCACTGGCGGCTCAAAGTGACGTAGGGTGCGTGGAGTCTTCGGAACGCACCACACACTAGTCATCGAAAGAAGGGTGGCCGATCGGCATGCAACGACGCACATTTCTTCAGGCGGGAGTGGTGGCGACATTCGGGACCCAGTTACTCGCCGCTCTCCGGCAGGAGCGTCTCGATGAGGCGGGAGAGGTGTTGGCGAAGGCGACCGGCAGCGGGCAGGTCGAGTCGGCTGTGATGCACGTGACGCAGCGTGAGGCCACATTCACGCTGCACTTTGGCAAGGCCAAGTCCGACGACGCGATGTTTCTGTTGGGGTCGATCTCGAAGCCGATCTGTATCACGGCGCTGATGACGCTGTTCGATCAGCAGAAGTTTGGGCTCGACGATCCCGTCAAGAAGTTCATTCCGAAGTTCACGGGCGATGGGCGAGACCAGGTGACGATGAAGCATCTGCTGACTCACGTTTCCGGATTGCCCGATCAGTTGGCGGACAACAACGCGCAGCGGAAGGCTCATGCCGGGTTGAGTGAGTTCGTCGCGGGAGCGATTCGGACTCCGCTTCAGTTTGCCGCCGGGTCGAAGTACCAGTACTCAAGCATGGCGATTTTGCTGGCGACTCACGTGGCCGAACTGTTTAGCGGAGCAAGCATTCTCGAACAGGTTGATCGCACTGTCTTCCAACCGCTCGGGATGAAGCACTCCGCACAGGGGTTGGGACGATTCGCGATCGGCGACATGGTCAATTGTCAGGCCGAGTTCGGTGCTCCTGAAGCGGGCGCGGGCGATCCATCGGCAAAAGACTGGGATTGGAACAGTGCGTACTGGAGAAAGCTCGGCGCACCGTGGGGCGGGACCCATGCGTCGGCCCCGGATGTGGGGCGCTTTCTGGCGGAGTTCCTGTTGGAGCAGGGGAAGATCGTCAAACCCGAGACCGCCCGGCTGATGACCAGCAACCACAACGGAGCCGGGCTGACTCCGCGCGGACTTGGGCTGAGCGTCGGCGCGACGGCGGGGAGTCCGGGCTGCTCGGAGAAGTCGTTCGGTCACACGGGATCGACGGGCACCATTGCCTGGGCCGATCGCGCCACCGAAACCATCTGTGTCGTGCTGACCTCGCTTCCCGCGCGAGCCGTTCAGCCTCATCCTCGTGACGTGGCCGCCCAGCGCGTCGCCAACGCTGCGAAGTGAAATGTCCCTCACCCGGCCAAGACGAGGGATTGGCGAGCCGAATGTCGGGAGGCTGCGAGTTCTTGCTCGTCGTAGGAAACCCGTGGCCTTACGGCACACGGCTCGCCTCGAACATCTCATTCGTGGCCGTGTGAGGAGTCTTCGGAACGCACCGGAACGAGAGAACAGTCTCTCACACGGCTGTGCGACGAAGCGGTGCCAGGCGCCGAAGCGGGGTCATTGAGCCGCCTTCTTGTTCTTCTTGTTTGTGTTCGCCTTCTTCGCGCCGGCGCGCTGTGCGCCCCACGTCGGTTCGACCAATTCTCCGTTCCACTTCTTCCAAGCCGATTCGAGTTCCGCGAACTTGTCGGGATGCTGCTTGGCGAGGTCGGTTGTCTCGCCGATGTCCTTGGACAGGTCGTAGAGTTCGGCGGACTGGGACTGCGCGTGTTTGACGAGCTTCCAGTCCCCCATGCGGATCGCCGTCTGGGGGCCGAAGCGCCAGTAGAGGGCCTCGTGCGGCGCGGCCTGGTTGTCGCCGGTCAGGTACGGCAGCAGGTTGACTCCGTCGAGCTTCGTGTCGGTCACGGCTGGGGCACCTGCGGCGGCGAGGGCGGTCGGGACGAAGTCGAGCTGGATGACCGGCTGTTCGTACACGACGCCAGCGGGAAGCTTCGCCTTCCACTGCACGAAGAAGGGCACGCGAATGCCCCCTTCCAGCGTCTGGGCCTTGTTGCCGCGCAGCACCCCGTTGTCCGAGCCGTTGACCGGAGGACCGCCGTTGTCCGAGATGTAGAAGATCAGCGTGTTGGCATCGATCTTGGCGTCCTTGAGCTTGGCGAGCACCGCTCCAATGGCGTCGTCCTTGGCGGAGGTCATCGCGGCATAGGTTCGCCGTCTCTCATTGGCGATGGAGGCAAATCGGTCCAGGTACTTGGCGGGAGCGTGCATCGGATTGTGGACGGCGTTGAACGGCAGGTAGAGAAAGAACGGATGCTGGTGATGCCGGTCAATGAACGCGACCGCCTCCCGCGCGAAGTCGTCGGTCAGATACGTGACCTGATCGACCGGTTCGGTTCCGCGCAGCACTGCGTCACGCCCGCTCCCCACCTCGAAGTACGAGTGTGCTCCGCCCAGGAACCCGAAGTATTCGTCGAAGCCCCGCTGCATCGGATGGAACTTCGGAGCCGAACCGAGATGCCACTTGCCGACCATCCCGGTGGCGTATCCCGCCCCCTTGAGCCGGTCGGCGAGAGTTTTTTCGTTAAGCGTCAGACCGAGGTCGCCCGACGCACTGGCTCCACCCGGATTGAACTCGTGACCGAACCGCTGCTGATAACGCCCGGTCAACAGGCCCGCCCGCGTCGGACTGCAATACGGTCCCGAGACGTACCCGTTGGTACACCTCACGCCGTTCTTCGCGATCGAGTCGATGTTCGGCGTGGGAATGTCCTTCCCGCCCTGAATGCCGAGATCGGCGTAGCCCTGATCGTCCGCCACGATCACCACAATGTTTGGCTTCGAGGACTCCGCCGCGTGTGCGAGTGAAGCGACACAGAACAACATCAGACAACTGATGCGAAGCATGGGCATTGGAATGACTCCAGAAAAAGGACGTGACGACCGGTGATCCGGGGGGACAATGCGAGGCGGTGATACCTCGCGCGGTCAGAACGGACTCGATTTACCGCGTGAGATTTCAACGGCTCAGTTGGGAAACTTCGGAAATAACGCCACCAGCAGGAATGTGGCCAAGGGGCCGAACAACAACGACAGCAGAAACCAGTTGAATCCACTGCGGTTCTTGCCTTGAGCCAGTCCCGCGTTGACCAAGGCCAGCGTTCCCCAGCCGACGGCGAATGTTTGACGCTCTTGAACGCCCATGCTGTCTCTTTTCGTTTGATTAGCTTCAGTGCGTCGTTACCCGGCCGAGTACATCGGAACTCGATTTCGTTTTCAAGCCAGGGCCTGCAGGGGCCAGTGCCATCGCTTTGTTCCCGTAGGGTGTGTGGAGTCTTCGGAACACACCGGCATTTCACAGGAATCTGGTGCGTTCCGAAGACTCCACGCACCCTACAGGTTTCGCAGACTCAATCAGGCGATGGCCCTGTGCAGGGGCGATTCGACCGGCCTTCCCTTCGTCGCCTCACGCAATTCCACCGATGAGGCCGGGCCGATGAGGCTACGCAATGGATGTTCCGTCGCTCACTTCGCGCCCGTTGGTCAAAGTCGCGATACTCGGTTTGTGTGATAATTGGGAGATAGGCGTCTCGACGATGGGCGGACTCGATGTCTGGAATTCTTGGCTGGATCGGTGACGAGTTGCGTGAGTGGGCAGCGGACGGACTCCTTCGACGCCGCCGCTGCGTTCAACCGCGCGGTGACGGTTGGTGTGAGATCGACGGTCGCCGCGTTCTCAACTTTGCCTCGAATGATTACCTCAACTTGGCGAGCGATCCGCGCGTGATCGCGGCCGCGGCGGCGGTGCTGTCCGAATGCGGTGTCGGTTCGCGGGCGAGCGCCCTGGTCTGCGGTCGCAGCCAGTGGCACGAGTTGTTGGAGCAACGTCTGGCAGAATTTGAAGGCCAGCCTGCGGCGATTCTCTTTCCGACGGGAATGGCGGCCAACTTGGGGACCGTGGCCGCATTGGCGGGCCCTGGCGATGTCGTGTTATGCGATCGACTGAACCACGCGAGTCTCGTGGATGGCTGTCGATTGTCCCGCGCGACGTTGCGCGTCTACCGACACGCCGACTTGTCGGTTGTCGCGCGCGAACTTCGTCAGGCCAGTGCCGCCAGACGCCGCTGGATCGTGACCGACTCGGTATTCAGTATGGACGGCGACTTCGCCCCGCTCCGCGAACTGTGTGACTTGGCTCAACAGTTCGATGCCGCCTTGATTGTGGATGAAGCCCACGGCACCGGCGTCTTCGGGGCGCGAGGCCGCGGGGCAGCGGAACAGCTTGGTGTTGAGGATCGCATCGCCGTTCGCATCGGCACGCTGAGTAAGGCAGTCGGTGTGCTGGGGGGCTTCGTCGCCGGATCGCAGGAGTTGATCGATTTTCTGTGGAACCGCGCCCGCCCGCAGGTCTACTCCACCGCATTGCCTCCGGCTCTGTGCGCGGCCGCCATCGCCGCGCTCGACATCATTTCTGCGGAGCCGCACCGCCGTACACGACTTGCCGCCGCCACATCCGCATTCCGCCAGATGTTGTTGGCGGCAGGAATTGTACCGTCACCGAACTCAGTTGGGCCGATCGTGCCCATCCCGTTGAAAGACCCGCAGGCGGCAGTTCGCGTGGCAAACCGATTGGAAGAGCAGGGCTTTCTCGTCGGAGCCATTCGCCCGCCGACAGTACCGCGTGGAACATCACGGCTGCGCATCGTCGTCACGACCGCTCACAGCGACGACGATTTGCGGAGGCTGGCCACAGCAGTATCTGACTCGTTTTCGCCTGACTCCGTGGCCACCACACCGTTGCACTAATCGTCTGTAATGCGATATCGCTGACATATTCTCGCGGCGAACAATGACGCCAACCCGTCGCGTGAGAGACGATAGCACCGCGTGTCCTCGCTTACCCAACGGCTTGGAGATACATGACTCATATTCAATTTGAGAGTTGCATATCAGATAACTCGTGCGCACGCCTCGCGATGAAGCTGTATTACGGCTGACGCGTGCCGTTAATGAGTGTCGTGCCTAGGATCGTATTCGGGACTTGAATATACGGAATGCCTCTTCCGCGGAAGCCGTAGATTTGGATGTCATTGTTGACGTTGCCGAACAGCGTGACAGCCCCAGTAATCGCTTGAATGTGGATGCCGCGCTCATCAACGATCAAGTCGGGCCCATCGTCAATCGTGATGGTGTTACCTTCAATTGTCAGTGTCGAAATCCCTTGGACCAACGGGAACAGAACGGCCTCCGATAAGTCGCCATTCATTGTGATTTGGTTGTTGGAAACGGAAACCGTTGAATTGGCACCGAGATTCATCCGCACACCGCGGGCACCGACTCCAGCAAAAGTCATGATGTTGTTAGTAACGTCGATGTTTGAAACGCCCG
>Ga0114966_10005543_pt1 | contig 10667 bp, 16 predicted proteins | sample M_130207_XF_Meta_FD_87029 | JGI IMG/M metagenome (GOLD analysis project Ga0114966, IMG submission 87029) | Freshwater microbial communities from Lake Montjoie, Canada to study carbon cycling - M_130207_XF_MetaG | ecosystem: Environmental > Aquatic > Freshwater > Lake | place: Lake Montjoie...
CCACGAACTCGTTGTCGGGAGGCGAGCAGTTCCAGGCATCGCTGTCGCTTGCCCTCGGGCTTGCCGATGTGGTGAGCCTCGGCGGTGCCGGGAGCGGCAGGCAGTTCGACGCGCTGTTCGTGGATGAGGGGTTCGGTTCGCTCGACCAGGACGCGCTCGGTGACGCAATTGATGCGCTCGAGATGATCCAGGCCACCGGACGCATGGTGGGCGCGATCACGCACGTGGAGGAGATGAAGAACCGTCTCCACAAAGGCATCGAGGTGTCGCGCCTGCCGAACGGACGTGGCTCCACCTTGCGCGTCAACCCCTAAGCGAGATGGGCCGTTCGACGACGCCCCGAGCCGCGCAACCTTGTCGGCCAGCGGCAACGTGTGGCGGCCCTTCTAAGCTGTGAGCATGCGCTTTCGATCGGTGTTTGTTGCGGTTGGTTTGGCTGGGGCTGGGCTCGCATTGGTCCCGTCGGTCTCGGCGTCGGCCGGCACCGGGCCGCGTCCGCCGGCCGGGGCCAACCTCGTGATCAACACAGCTCAGTTGCAGTCGAGCATTTCGTTCCGCAAGAGTTCGTTCAGTACCAAGAGCTGTTCGTATGTAGAGGGCTCAATCACCGGAACGGGCAAGCGGGCGCTCATGCGTTTCGATGTCTCTGCCGCAAACCGCGGCACGGCGCCGATGGTGCTGGGCAGCCCGGTTGGGTCCAGTTTGTTCCAGTTCAGCCCCTGCCACGCCCACTATCACTTCTCCGGGTACGCGGTGTACGAGTTGTTCCGTAGCGACCCGCGTGTGTCGCAGTCGACGCCGCTTGTTGTCGGGCGCAAGCAGGCGTTCTGTCTCGAGGACTACAACGTGGATCCGGGTGCAACGGTCACGCCGGGGCCAGCGGTATACACGTGCTCAAACCAGGGCATCAGCGTGGGCTGGGCAGATACCTACGGCAGCTATCTCGATGGACAGTGGCTCGATGTAACCGGTGTGGCTCCGGGCGGCTACTGGTTGCGTGTCATCGTCAACCCGTACAACGTGCCGGGCACGGTGTATTACGCGCCGTCGTCCGCAGCAGCGCTGGCGATCCCCGAGTTGGACTACACGGACAACACGGCGGTTATCGCGGTCACCATTCCACGCATCAGATAACTGTGTAGCCAGAGAGCCCGAAAGGGCGTCGGCGCTACACAGTTCGTTGGGCCTCAGTGCTCTAGGAGGCGGGCGATGGCGGCCACGTGACGGTGGTCCGTGCCGCAGCATCCGCCTACCACCTTCAGACCGGGCATGACTGTCCGCAGCACTACGTACCGTGCGGCGAGGTCGTCGGGGTCTCCGTCATCCAACTCCGTCATCACGTCGAGTTCAGCGTGACTCAGTTGCGACGCGTTGGCTCGCAGACCACCAATCCGCGCTGTCCACGCCGAATCGCGAACCGGCACGCTGTCGAAGTGCGCCGGGTGAGCGCAGTTGATCATGTAGTGCTCCGGGTAGGCACCGGTGGCAGCGTCGACTGCGGCGATGGCTTCGTCGAGCCCCGTCGACGACGGCAGCCGGCCATCGGTTTCGAGCGTGAACGAGATCACCACTGGTAGCCCGGCTGCCTTCGCGGCCTCGGTAACGCCGATGGCCTCGTCGACGTAGCCGAGGGTGAGAGCGGAAACGAGCTCGGCCCCAGCTGACGCCATCCGGTCGATCTGGAATGCGTGATAGTCGGCCGCCTCAACGGCGCTCATGGTGGCGTCGATGCGGTACCCGTCACCGCGGGGCCCAACAACACCGCCGAGGATGCACGGGCCGTTGCCCGCCCAGTCGGCCTTGACGCTCGCGATCAGTTCGATCGACAGGTCGATATGGCGGGCGAGCTCGTTCCGGTCGTGGCCCAGGGTGGCGGCCCAGTCCGGGTTCGCCCGCCAGGTGGGAGCGTCGAGTTCGAGACCCATCCCGTGTCGGGTGGCGATGTCGACGAAGCCGCGGTAGTAGTCGAGCAGCAACTGTCGGCCTGGTTCGTTGGCCACCAGTGGATAGGCCGCAAAGCCCGGAAGGTCGATGCTGTTCTGGAACAGCAGCCACGTTTCGAGACCGCCGTCGGTGATGACGGTGGTGTCGGCGGCGAAGACGTTTGGGCGGTTCGGTGCCATGTGTCTAGCCAACCACATCTGCGACCGTCGTGACGCCCGGGCGGCTCCGGGTTCGGCCGCCGGGCAGACGATGCCCGGAGCCACCCGCAAGCTTGGACAACCATCAGTGTCCAGTACAGTCCCGGCCGTGAAGGCACTCGTTGTTGGGGTTCTCGCGCTCTTTGCGTTCTCGGCCTGCTCGGACAACCAGAGCGACGCGAAGGTTGACTTCGAGTTCGTTGTTGACCTCAGTTCCCGCCAGACCGACGCACGACGCTTCGATCGCGACGGCCAAGCGACGACGGGTGCTCTCGTCCTCGACGGCAAGGGGCGCGGCACCGCTGGTGACGTGGGCGTGGTGGTTTGGGGGCTCTTCAACTATCGCAACGCCGCGGGTGAGTTCGCAATCTCTGTCGAGCTCGACTTCGGCGATGGCAACACGCTGTACGCCTATGCCAACGCCGGACGGACGACGGTCTCCGACGCCGGGGCTCATCTGGAGGCCACTCTGGCCATCGTTGGAGGCACCGGGAAGTTCGAAGGTCGTCGAGGCGAGGTCACCTGGGCTGCAGACCGCGCCGTCACCGTCGGTTCGCCGCTCGTGGCAACCTTCCGCGGCCGGTTCGACGCTGACTGACGGCTCCACCCTCCGCGTCAACCCCTAACCGGCCCGGCCCGGCGGCTGGCGATCGCCGAACTGTGTAGCCACAGTGCCGTTATCGACATCCTGGCGACACAGTTCGCGCTGTCTACGGGAGTGGTGGACGCTGGCTGAGTACGTATTCCACACGTGACAGATCGCGGGCCCAGTGTTCGGTGTCCGTGCATACCGAACGGATCGCCATGAGGCAATCGGTGAAATCTCGATCGAGATGCCGCCAATGCAGCGGCTCGTGGTGTGCAACCCGATTTCGAAGTTCGTGGAGGCGCCCTATTCGTTGGAAGAATCGGGTGGGGTCTTTGCTCTCGAGGTTCGGAAACGCCTTGTGTCCGATTGGAGGCCACAACGTCGTGCGATACCGCTTCGTGAGCAGGAAGCGCCAGAACCCGAAGTTGAGCTCGGAGACGACGGCACTGGGCGTTATCGGCTTGCCTGCCCGGACGAGTCGCAGCTTGGCCTTCTCGATGTCGCTCATCGCCTGGGGAAGGAGAAGACCGTGACCGTTGTCGAACCAGTGGTCCGGTACGCCCTTCTCTGAGCACCAAGAAGTGAGCTTGTCGTGAAGGGCGTTCCTGACCGTGATCTCGACGTGACCGAGAAGCTCGAACATCGCACCGGACACGGAGCAGTTCCACTCGTAGAGCCTGAGCGCCGAGGGAAGGTGATTGCTGGTTGCCTGTAGGTAGCTCGCCAATCGATCTCCGCCCAGCCGGTCGCGAAGTGTTTCATTGTTGACTGTTGACACGTTCTTGTCCCTCGGTAGGATTTCGAACGAAGACCCCGGAACCGTCCCTGCCTAGGCAAACGGCCGGGGTTTTGCCTTTTCCCGCACCATGATCTGCGGGCGTCAGCGCGGGCGTTTCGTTGTGTTCCTTCTTCATGCAGCGCACCGTACGGACAGGGTGCGCGAGGGTTCTCCGACGACGTTGTCAGCGGGGGCGGTAGATGTCGGCGCGATGGTCGATGCGCAGCACCATCACGGTTCGGTGCTTTGTGTCGAGTTCGTACACGATGCGGTAGGAGCCCTCCATGTGGCGATTTCGGGTTGCATCGCACGTCACGGGAGCGATTCATCGCGGTACTGTTCGCTGATGGCGATCGAAGTCCCTAAACCCGGGTCGGACTGGATGACCGTTGCCCAGTTCGCCCTGACGTATAACGGATACGAGCGCCATGGCGGATTTGAGAAAGTTGCCGAGATCGGGAACTCGGCTGCTCACCAGTGGGCGGTCTCGCGGACGGTGCAAGGCGACCTGTCGACGGTTCGATGTGCACTGTTCTTCGAGCAACGCAGGTGGCGGCACTTTGGCGAGGATCCCGACCCTGACACTGTGGCATACCTCGACGCGATCCTGGAACGGATCGGCGCCATGGTTGGCCACACCATCGACGGGGACCCAGATGAAGGTCCCTAACGGAGACGCTTGAGGTTGTTGCGATCACCGGCGGCGTTGCGGCCATTGCGGGCACGGATCATCTGCACCTCGTCGTAGTGCTGGAGTTGTGGCGGGGAAACCGGCGAGTCTCCGCGCCTCGTGACGAATGACACTTGGTATCCGTAAATCTCGGTGTCATCGTTGAAATGTTGGCCAGTTGCAATCTCGCACCGCTCCGTTTGTGTGATTCTCGGTCGCAGTGCGTCGGCGAGTTATGGCCGTGTCGGGATGATCAGCCGACCTGCTGCACGGTGGCGCGGTGTCCGGTCGAGCGGGCGAGCTTTGCATCGCACGTGAGTAGCGGCGCATTGAGGGCCTCGGCGAGCGCGACGTAGAGCGCGTCGTAGGCCGTGAGGGCGTCCCGCAGCTCCAGACAGCGCGGAAGGAACGGCTGGTGCTCGTAGGTCTCGATGCCGAGCGCAGACAGCGTGTCGATTGCGGCAAAGGCGTCGTGGTCGGTGATGTGGCCGCCACGCACCAGTCGGCGCAGCACGCTCACCACCTCAACTCCCAGTAGCTCGGGTGCGTGGAGCGTGTGCTCGGCCGTGAGGTAGCTGCGCACCTGGGCGCTGCCCGGGGTGGAGAGCAGCAGTTCGACGACTGCGGACGCGTCAATCACCAGCACGGTGGTCTCGCTCTTCCCGGACGAGCTCGGTCGGCGAGGGGGTCAGGGTGCGCACTGGCTGGCTGGCGAGGGCGGCGAGCAGTTCCTCCCGGGTAGGACGGTCGAGCGAGCGGCGGAGCTCAGCGAGAGCGAAATCGGAAAGCGACATGCCGGCGAGGGCGGCACGAGCCTTGAGGCGACGATGAAGATCGTCGGGGACGTGGCGGATTTGGAGCATGGCCATGCTTTCAACCTAGTTGCATGTGCAACACATGCACTGGCGTAGGGCTGGCGCGGAGTGCGCCGGGGCCGAGCGAACGCCAGGGTCGTGCTGGGAACGTTAGGGGTTGGGTGCGCGAAGGTTCATCTGTCCCAGGGTTCTGTCATAGTGCTGCGTCTCAACCGGAGCGAACGTCGACGGCGGTACGCCCGACCTAACTGGTACGATAAGTGGTACGAGTTCGGGAGGTGACCGATGGCAATAACGGCAAGCGAGGCGCGAAAGAACCTCTTTCCGCTCATCCAGCAGGTCAACGAAGACCGGATCGTTGTCGAGATCACGTCGAAGGGCGGCGATGCCGTCCTGATGTCGGTCGACGACTATCGGGCACTGGAGGAGACGGCGTATCTCCTGCGGTCCCCCGCGAACGTTCGCCGTCTCTTGGAGAGCCTCGATCAGGCTCGATCCGGGACGGTGCACGAGCGGCCTCTCGACCGCTGAAGTGGGCCTCCGATGAGGTTGGTATTCACGCCGCACGGGTGGGATGACTACGTCTACTGGCAGCAGACCGACCGGGCGACGCTGAAGCGGATCAACCGGTTGATTGACGACACCCTGCGGAACCCGTTCGAGGGGATCGGCAAGCCCGAGCAGCTCAGGCACGCGCTGGCCGGACTGTGGTCACGCCGGATCGATGAGGAACATCGACTGGTGTACCTGGTCGACGATGAGGACCTCATTGTTGTGCAGGTCCGTTACCACTACGGCTGACCCACCGTCTCAAGCGGGGTTCACTCACCCGACCCACCGAACTGTGTAGCGACAGCGCCCGATCGGGCGCGGGCGCCGCACAGTTTTCCGTTCCGCCCGCCGAGTATCGGCCCGCCTCGGCGATGTCACAGTTCGGGTGGCTGCGCGCGTTGAACCTTTGGTCGGGGCGAGCCGCAGCACGAACCTGCAGCGTTGCACTGTCCACGTTGAGGGTCGCACGAGGTTCCTGACCTGCGGTGATGTCACATCTCGGCCGCATGGCGTCAGTTTTTTGTGGGAAGCGGCCGAGCTCAGTGTGCAAACCGAGATCCGCATCTCGAGCCGTTCCTTATGGGTAAGGGGCCTCGCTGACCCGATATCCGAAGGTCAGCGAGGAACTTAGTTCATGTGACATTGACACTAACGTGAATAATGAAGAAAGTAAGATGTACCAAAGAGGAAACGAGCAACCGGCCGGCAGGCGGCCCAACCCAGAAAGGAGAGCCATGAAGCTCTCAACCAGCAACACCGGCAACATCATCGAGGCAGGGGCAGCACGGGCGCCCGGCAAGCGGGGCCCGAAGTCCAAGGCCCGGCCCGAATTGAGTGTGGACGTGCTGATGGCGGCGGCGGGTATCCGCAGCGTCAAGGAGTTCGCACGGCGTGCAGGCGTAAGCCGGCCCACGGTGTACTCGTGGAAGCAGAAGGGGCTCACCTACTGGAAGGCAGACAACCTCGCCATCAAGTTGGTGGGGCTGCACCCGGCGAGCGTGTTCGGGCCGGTTTGGTACGCACTGGACTCGAGCCAGATGGCGGTGGCCGCATGAGGGTGCTGGAGCGTTCCCGGCCGTACCGGGTTCGGTACATGGACCCGTTCTTCGGCGATCGGCACGGCGACACCGTCTGGGCCGGTTCCCTCGATGATGCGGTGGAGCGGGCGTGGACCCAAGCCCGGCACGAGGACTGGCAGGTGCGGGTGGTGATCGGTTGGGACGGCGAGGTTGAGTTCCCCGAGCCGGAGGAGCCGCTCGTGGCACCGTACGCGTATCCGCAGACCGAGGATGCGCTGTGGTGAAGTCCTCCCGATCGAGGTGACGGTCGATTGGGGGTTGCCCGGTTGTAGCCGAGGCGGAAGGGGCTGACACTGCAAGAAGATGACCGCACCGGAGACGCACCACTCTTTGTATCGCTGCTGCCATGGGTGCTCCGGCGAGCGTCATGAGGTCCGGTGCTGAGCCCGCACGATGGACTCAGTGGTTGATCAGGTGGATCGCCAGTCCTTCACCTTCGCCACGGTGAAGGGGCAGGGTCCGCGGAGCGTCTCGAGGAGATCCCCCGCCTGGCTTAACGCCTCGGCGGAACCGGGTATCCCAGCGCTGACCTCGAGGAAGACCGTCAGCGACGAGCGGAGTTTGCGCGCATCCCGGCGGAAGATCGCATCCATCGACAGTTCGTGGTGCTGGCCATGAACGATGGCGAGTAGCGACCAGTAGTTCTTCGAGTATTCCGGATCGGAGAAGAATGCCTCCGCCTCCGCAAGGCTGTGGAGGGAGTATGTGCGCGCCGTTTCGCTCCCACCGAGACCCTCTACCTGCGGAAACATGAACCACATCCAGTGGGTCCGCTTCCGGCCGGCCTGAAGCTCGCTGGTGACCTGATCAAGGTGCTCGCGCTGGGGTTGCCGGAAGCGCTCGACGTTCGGTGTGGCGGTTGTGACCATCGTGGTTGTGGGTCTCTGGGGGAAGGCTGGGCCGGTCAGCCAGCGCGGCTTGCGAGGATGTCGATAGCTGTCGCCGCTGCAGCCACCGCAGTGAGAGGCAGTGCGATGGCCACCAGACAACCGCCGCGGTAGCCGATGCCTTTGCCCAGACGCATGTTGGTGCGACCACGAGAATTCACGGTGAACGGGCCGAGCCGCTGCGACGCACTGATGCCGCGTTTGGAGATGTTCAACCATGAGCTCTTGCCGAGCCGGACGCGCTTGCGTAAATAGAACCCCATGAGCGGACCTCCTTGGATCAGCAATAGTGGGACGTTAGCCCGATCGGAAGTTTGAAGTATCGGCGAGATGTCTAACGTGAATACTTTCGCGCTCTTCGGATTTGAGGGTGGAGTAGGTCCCGGGCGTGGGACAGGGGCTCTGTGAATCTGGCGGTGTTCTACGTCGCTTGATTCGAGGAGCCCCTGCTCGGAAACGGATGCTACGCGCATGTGCGCGCTGTTGGTCGGTCTGCCCGATGTGGTCGGTGTTGGCGAGTGGCCGTCGTGGCTTCGGATCGAGATCGAGACGCGGGCGTCGCGTCCGGACTGTGCAGGGTGTGGGACCGCGGCGTGGGATCACGGCCAACGCGAGGTGGTGCTTGTCGATTTGCCGGTGTTCGGGCGTCCGGCACGGTTGGCGTGGCGCAAGCAACGATGGTCGTGCCCGAACCGGTCGTGCATGATCGTGACGTGGACCGAGCAGGACCCACAGATCGCGTCGGAACGGTGCGCGTTGACGACGAGGGCGGCGCGGTGGGCGACAGTCCAGGTCGGCAAACACGGTCGGGCGGTGTCCGAAGTCGCTGACGATCTCGCCTGTGACTGGCACACCGTGAACGACGCGGTGATGTTGTTCGGGAGGCTGTTGATTGATGATCCGCACCGTTTCGGGACAGTCGTCGCGGTCGGGTTGGATGAGACGCTCTACAAACGTGATGGCCGCTACCGCAAGCAGTGCTGGTCGACACAGGTCGTTGACGTGCAACGCGGTCAGTTGCTCGATGTCGTGGCGGGCAGGGAAGCAGTCGCGTGTTGCGCCTAGTTCGCCGAGCGGTCTGAGGCGTGGTGTGACGGCATCCGTTGGGCGACGTTGGATCTGTCGTCGGCGTATCGGGTGGTGTTCGACACGATGCTCCCCGACGCCACCCAGGTCGCTGACCCGTATCACGTCGTGCATTTGGCGAACGTCGCGTTGGACGAATGCCGACGCCGGGTCCAGAACGAAACCGTCGGTCACCGGGGCCGCAAACACGATCTGCTTTACTGGGCCCGACGCCGGTTGGTGATGGCAGCCGAGCGCCTCACCGTCGACGGGCACGAACAGTTGATGGGTCTCCTCGCCGCGGGTGACCCACACCGTGAAGTGTGGTTCGCGTGGAACGCGAAAGAGGTCGTCCGTCAGATCTACGACCACACCGACCCCGAACTCGCACGCGAGTGGGTCGACGAGATCGCACGCGACTTCACCGACGGAACGATGCCGCTCGAGGTTCGCCGCCTCGGTCGCACCATCGGCAGATGGCGAGACCAGATCATCGCGTGGCACCAGGCCCACGTGTCGAACGGACCGACCGAAGCGATCAACAATTTGATCAAACGCGTCAAACGGACTGCGTTCGGGTTCCGACGGTTCGAGCACTAGCGCATCCGCGCCCTGCTCTACGCAGGACGACCGAACTGGCACCTACTCAACACCATCACTCCACCCTGAAACGCGGAGAGCCGGTAATGTCCCCGCTGGGTTCGGTCATCGTGTCTGGGTTGGTGTAACTCAATACGCAACGAATCGACAGTGCCCTCAGGGGGGAAACGTGTGTAAATCGAGAGTTCCGGAATACGTGAGAGCGATGATCCGCCGTCCGGTCCCTTCGGGCGCGTACATCGTCAAGGGGGCCGTCCCCGTTGTGTCATTCGGGAACCCGGCACGTGCCGCTGTCGCCACACTTGGGATCAACCCGAGTAGTTCGGAATTTCTCGATCGCAACAAGCAACCACTGCCTGAGGCGCTCCGGCGATTGGCCACTCTGGATTCGCTCGGTGCCTCATCGACTGAGGACCTAACGGACGACCAAATCGCCGAGGTGGTGGCCGGCTGCAATGGCTACTTCCATCGCAACCCCTATACAAAGTGGTTCGACCCGCTTGACGGCATCCTCGAAGGTGGGCTCGGAGTCTCGTACTTCGATGGGTCGGCTGCTCACCTCGATCTTGTCCAATGGGCCACCGACCCGGTGTGGGGGAACATCCCCGATCAGGGAGTCCGGGAACAACTGCTCGAGGAGGGCTCGGAGTTCCTTCGCCAGCAACTCGAACGGGAGAACGTCAGTCTCGTAGTGGTGAATGGTCTGGGGGTTTGGAATCAGCTCACCAAACTGGGACTGATACGGGTCATCTCGGAGGACACACTGGTGTATGGCAGGCGAAAAACGACAGCGAAGGCCCGTGTCGCCGAGGGCTGTGGTGCCCGATTCGTGGGTTGGACCTGCAACATTCAGCATTCCAGAAGTGGCTTCCGTGGAGAGGAGGATCGGCCGGTCTTTGCCCGGTGGCTTCGAGATGTCGTGGAGGGTCCACGAGGGCGAACCGACGTTGAGCCATCAGCAGTATCTGAGGCAGAGCACAAGGGAAGCATCGCCGACCTCGGCGAGCATCTCGAGAGAACAGTAGTCGGCTCGAAGGCTGAATTGGTCACGCTCCTAGGCAATTGGCTGCGTGCCTCCGACGCCGAAACAATCGGGTCCGCCGGGACGTTCGGCGGGAAGTGGTTGATTCGGATCACATTCGGCGGCGGTAACTCGGTTGTCCTCAATGCCGACACGAAGCGAGCGGCTGTCGAGGTCTTTCTTGCCGAAGTGAACGCCCGGGGAGTCGACATCCCATGGCGAATCCTTCCGAACAATCGGGGTACTTTGAACAAGGTTGATTTCTTGCGGTCCGGCCCACCGGTTGCGGGCTGGTACTGCTATCTCGAACAACCAGCGACAGAGGAGGGGACGTTGTGACGCTGAAGTCGTTCACGGGAGTCGTTCAGTTCATGCATCCCGGCGGGGAGCATCGGGTCGACAAAGCCGGGTGGACCGGGTGGAACGCAAAGAACCACCTGCGGAAGTTCCTCGTGTCGGATGGCCGCTAC
>Ga0114966_10005547_pt1 | contig 10661 bp, 6 predicted proteins | sample M_130207_XF_Meta_FD_87029 | JGI IMG/M metagenome (GOLD analysis project Ga0114966, IMG submission 87029) | Freshwater microbial communities from Lake Montjoie, Canada to study carbon cycling - M_130207_XF_MetaG | ecosystem: Environmental > Aquatic > Freshwater > Lake | place: Lake Montjoie...
CGTCGGCCGCGGCCGCACCGATGGTCTGCGTTGCGCCGCCGAGGGGCTCGTCGATCAGCTCGTACAGCGGGGATGCCTCGACCTCGGAGCGAGACAAGTTGGCCCCGACGGACTCGGGACACCACACCGTGACGCGGGCGAACGGTGCGCCGTCGGCGAGGTTGATCCGGCGCACCTCGAGCACCGACGAGCACTCGAGCACGCTCCGCACGCGGGCCGGCGCCGCCACGAACGCGAACCCGAGGATGCGCCGCTCGGATGCGACTCCCAACTCGGCGAGCTGCGACTCGATCGTGCCCAACCGGCCGAGGGATTGCCGCAGTGGGTCGGCGGCGACGAACCAACCGAAGCCCTGGCGTGAGGCCACCAGGCCATCGGCGCGCAGTGCCTCGAGCGCACGACGGATCGTGACCCGACTCGCCTCGTATCGCACCGAGAGCTCGGCCTCGGACGGCAGCAGGCGACCAGCCACAAACTCGCCTCGCTCGACCCGTTCGCGCAGCTGATCAGCGATCTCGCGATAACGAATCGTACGACTGGTCAGGCCGCCCCGCCGACCGGAGGCCGGGGTGCGGCGCAGCGGGGACCGGGGCCCGGGGCGAGGTCCGTTGCGGCCGTCTCCACCAGGGGTTCCACCCGTATCCGGACTTGTCATATACTTGTATAGTACTTGATCGATCGACCGGCGGTCCCGGCGCCTCCCGCGAGGCGCCCACCACGGTCTCTCGGCATCATCTCCGCCGCAAGGCGACACTCGGAGGAACGCACATGGCCGTCGGACCGAACACCCCGATCGAGTTGGTCGCAGCCGTCTACGCCCAACTCGGCGAGCGCGTGGCGATCGGGCGCCGCCGCCTCGGCCGCGGGCTCACCCTGGCCGAGAAGATCCTGGTGAACCACCTCGAAGATCCCGAGGGCCAGAGCCTCGAACGCGCCAAGGCCTACGCCGACCTGCGCCCCGATCGTGTCGCCATGCAGGACGCCACCGCGCAGATGGCCCTTCTGCAATTCATGACCGCCGGGCTCGCCCAGGTGCGAGTGCCCTCCACGGTGCACTGCGATCACCTCATCTCCGCCCGTGTCGACGCCAAGACCGACCTCGCCGTCGCCAACGACGGCAACCGTGAGGTCTACGACTTCCTCCGCAGCGTGTCGGCCAAGTACGGCATCGGCTTCTGGAAGCCGGGTTCGGGCATCATCCACCAGGTCGTGCTCGAGAACTACGCGTTCCCCGGCGGCATGATGATCGGCACGGACAGCCACACCCCGAACGCCGGCGGTCTCGGCATGATCGCTATCGGCGTCGGCGGCGCCGACGCGGTCGACGTCATGACCGGCTTCCCGTTCAACGTGCGGTGGCCGAAGCTCATCGGCGTCAAGCTCACCGGCGAGCTGTCGGGCTGGTCCGCACCGAAGGACATCATCCTCAAGGTCGCCGAGATCCTCACCGTGAAAGGCGGCACCGGGGCCATCGTCGAGTACTTCGGCAGCGGCGCCACGTCGATCAGCTGCACCGGCAAGGCCACCATATGCAACATGGGGGCCGAGATCGGCGCCACCACGTCGGTGTTCGCCTACGACGCCGCCATGAGCCGCTACCTCAAGTCCACCGGCCGCGGAGCCATCGCCGATGCCGCCGACCAGGTCGCCCACGACCTGCGCGCCGACGACGAGGTCTTCGCCAACCCCGAGGCGTACTTCGATCAGGTCATCGAGATCGACCTGTCCACGCTTGCGCCGCTCATCAACGGGCCGCACACGCCCGACCTCGCGCGTCCGGTCTCGAAGATGGGCGCCGACGCAGCGCTCAACGGCTGGCCGCTCGAGGTTTCGTCCGCACTCATCGGCAGCTGCACCAACTCCTCCTACGAAGACATCACACGCGCTGCGTCGATAGCCCGCCAGGCATCCGCCCACGGGATGATCGCGAAGACCCCGTTGCTCATCACGCCCGGCTCCGAGCAGGTGCGGGCCACAATCGAACGCGACGGGCTCCTGGCCGACTTCGAGCGCATCGGGGCCACCGTGCTCGCGAACGCCTGCGGGCCGTGCATCGGTCAGTGGCAGCGCGACGACATGGCCGAGGGAACACCCAACTCCATCGTCACGAGTTACAACCGCAACTTCCCCCAGCGCAACGACGGCTACAAGTCCACGTTCGCGTTCGTCACCTCGCCGGACACCGTCGTGGCCATGGCGCTCGCCGGCCGCCTCGACTTCGACCCAGCCACCGATTCGCTCACTGCGCCCGACGGCACGCAGGTGCGCTTCGCACCGCCCGTCGGCGAAGAGTTGCCGGCGCTCGGCTTCGACCCGGGTGAGGCCACGTTCGTACAGCCGCCCGTCGACGGCTCGGGTGTGTCGGTGGCGGTGTCGCCCACCAGCGATCGCCTGCAGCTCCTCGAGCCCTTCGATGCCTGGGACGGCAACGACTACCGCGAGCTCCCCATCCTGCTCAAGGCCAAGGGCAAGTGCACCACCGACCACATCTCCATGGCAGGTCCTTGGCTCAAGTACCGCGGCCACCTCGAGAACATCTCGGGCAACCTGTACATCGGTGCGGTCAATGCCTTCACGGGGGCGATCGGCGAAGGCAAGGACCAGCTCGACGGTTCCACTCGCTCCTTCCCCGACATCGCAAAGCATTATCACGAGGCCGGGCAGGGCTGGGTGGTCTTCGCCGACGAGAACATGGGCGAAGGCTCCTCGCGCGAACACGCCGCGATGGAACCCCGCTTCCGCGGTGCGAAGGCCATCGTCACCCGGAGCTTCGCCCGCATCCACGAAGCAAACCTGAAGAAGCAGGGCGTACTCCCGCTCACCTTCGCCGACCCGGCCGACTACGACAAGATCGACGAGGACGATCGCATCTCCGTCACCGGTCTGGCCTCGCTGGCGCCCGGCTCACAGGTCACGATCCTGGTCACCAAGCGCAGCGGTGAGACCTGGTCGTTCCTCACGAACCACACGTTCAGCCCCGAGCAGATCGCGTGGTTCAAGGCCGGGAGCGCGCTCAACATCATCCGCCAACAGATGGCTGGCTGAGCAACGCCGCGGTCGATCATCTCGAGGTACCGGGGTGTCACCATGATCAACCCGCATCGCGGCGACCTTGCCCTGGAGCTCTTCCGGTTCGTCAGCCTGCGACCCGTTGGCAGGCCGTTCCGGCCCACATCTGCCTAACCCGCGACTTGTCGCTCACGCCATTCGTGATGCCGTCGATGAACGTGCCGCTCTCCGAGGTCGTGAACAGACCCGACGGATCGCCGGCGATCGGCTGCACCACCTTGAGCGCCGCACCGTAGACATTGCGCAGATCGGACACGGTCGAGCCGATGCCGATGCGGTCGAGCGTGACCAGCCCGTCGGGGCGCTTGCCGGGATCGTCCACGAACCATTGTTGGAACGTGCGCGACCCGTTCGGCGCGCCGGCCGCGTTCTTCGTGAAGACGAGCTCGAGGTCGTTGACCTTCACGCGACGCGTCTCGTCGCCGGTGCACAGTTCGACCTGCCTCCAACCGGTATCGGCAGTGGGTTGACCGATGAGCGCCACGAGTCGCGACAACGTGCCATCGGCATCGTCGCCGAAGCGAAGCGTGAAACTCGACGACGAACCGAACTGCAGGATCAACCCGTTGGGCGCGAGGGCGACCGGCCCGATGCGCGCCGGCGCGACGATCGTGGTGGAGGTGGTCGTCGACGTCGTAGATGTGGGCTTGGGCACCGAGGTCGATGTGGTCGTCGTCGTGGTGCTGGTGCTGGTGGTGCTGGTGGTGCTGGTGGTGCTGGTAGACGTCGACGTGGTCGTGCTCGATCCGGTCGCCCCCGTTGCGCCGGCAATCGAGGAGCCGTCGTCCCTGGTCAACAACAACACGATGAGTACAACGAGGAGCGCGACCAGCACTCCCCCCGCCACCAGAAACGGCACTCGGTTCGGGCCGCCAGTCGGCGTCGGCGGAGGTGCACCGCCACCCGCGCCACCCGCGCCACCCGCGCCACCCGCGCCACCCGCGCCACCCGCGCCACCCGCGCCGCCCGCGGCGCCCGCGGCGCCCGCGGCGGCGAGCGGGCTCACGGTGGTCGGTCGGGTCGCGTCGGGGTTCGTCGGGTCGAATACGCTCGTCGGGCCGGACGTGGCGAGTGGTGCGGCCGGACGATTCGGGCGCGCGCCAGCTCGGACGGCCACCGCGGCGACGTCGGTGCCGCGGTCACGCCGCGCCGCGAGCACGGCTGCGCCGAGCGAAGTCGACTGCTCGGGGAGGTGGCGGGCGTTCTCGGGAGCACGATCCACGGCACGGTTCGAGGGCACGGCGTCCACATCGGACAGACCTGCCTGACCGGCCGCGGCGAGTAATCCCGCGCGCAGCGGCGCAGTCCAGTGCGGCGGATAGGCGATGACGATGCTGTTGATCGACGCTCCCGGCACCTGCGCCGCGACTCGATCGACAACCTCGGCGAGCAGGTGCGCGACGAGCGTCTCGCCGTTGATCGCGTAGCCGTTCACCACCACGCTGCGTGGATCACCGAGTCGCGCCGAGAACTCGGTGACCAGACCCGCGGGATCTGCAACACCGGCGTCGGTGGCCGCGGATCCGGTACGGATCGTTCCGTCGCGGCCGATGTGCACCGCGAGCGGCGCGTGCCGGATACCGCCGAAGGACACCATGCGCATCGTGCCGTCTCGTTCGTACGCCGCGCTTACGCGCTCGTCGCCGAGGTCGATGCCCAAGTTGATGCTCATATACCGCCCGCTTCACGAAACGACGAGAAATCGTGTCGTGCCGGCGGAGAGGCTACCTGCTTGCCCGAGGGGTACATTCGCGCCAAGCGCTCAGCTGTCGGGATGATCGAGGCTCGCCGAACGGCGGGAGCAACGCACAGGTCGAGCCGAGGATCTGCTCGACCTCGCGCACCGCCAAACCGCTGCGGATTTCGACCGGCGGCCCCGCAGGCCGTTGGTACAGGCTTTGCCGACGTAATCAGCCAACCCGGGTACCGGGATGGACTCAGGTCAAAAATGGGAGAAGAAGCCGAGGGGGGTCGGCTCCTTCTCACGGCCTCGAGAGCGTCGACGGGGTAGTCGGATCTCGGGCTATGCACTGGGTCTTCGCGTTGGGGGGTTGCGATTCGTTGACCCGGTGTTTAAAACATTGTGCACGCTTTCACGTGATCTGTCCAGTAGTTTGCAGCGATAGGTGGCATCATGTTTCGTGATGGACCTCCGCCAGATCCGAGCCCTCGTGGCCGTCGCCGATCATCAGAGCTTCTCGGCCGCCGCGCGCTCGTTGCACACCGTGCAATCCAATGTCTCCACCCACATCGCCCGGCTCGAACGCGAACTCCGGGCCAGGCTCGTCGACCGATCCACGGGCAAGCTCACCCACGAGGGGGAGGCCGTCGTCGCCCGGGCCCGCCGCATCGAGGACGAACTCGACGCGATCACCGCCGACATCTCGTCGATGGTCGGTGAGATCGCCGGCACCGTGCGAGTCGGCGTCATCGGCACTACTGCGCGATGGTTCGTGCCGCCGCTGCTCGAGCGGGCCGAGCGCGACTACCCGAAGCTCCGACTCATCATCGTCGATGCCACGACCACATCGCTGGTCCCCCAGGTGATCGACGGCCGGCTCGACGCCGCGCTCGTGAACCTGCCCGTGTCGAATCCCGACCTCAGCACCGAGTTGATGTTCGAGGAGGATCGGGTCATCGTCGCGCCGGTGACTCACCCGATCGCCGCGCTCGAGTCGATCACGCTCGCCCAGCTCGTCGAGTATCCCTTGCTTCTGCCGCCCCGCGGCACCAACTTTCGCGACGTCGCCGACACCGAGGCTGCGGCGCGCGGGTTCGAGCTCCAGATCCGGGCCGAGGTTGACGGCGTCCGGCTGCTCGCCAGCTTGGCGTTTCAGGGCTTCGGCGCCGCGTTGCTCCCTGCGTCGGCCGCCCCCATGCACCTGCAGTCGAGCACCTGGAAGCGCATCCCGGTCACCGATCTCCCGCGGCGCTCGGTGGGTCTCGTCACGAACCGGCGGTCCTCCCCCGCCGCGCCGGCGCGCGAGGCGCGGCGCATGATCCGAGAGATCGTGGCCAGCGTCGGCCCGACACAGCCTGGTATCTACCCCCATGACGACATCGGTCGGACCGCTCCGTTGTGAGAGAGTGAAGGCGACCATGACGCAGCTGCCTCTCGTTCTCCGCGCCGGCACCCCCGGGTCGGTGCGCACCCGAGCTGATCGCATCGGCGATCAGCTCGTCATGACGTTCGCGATCGACGGATCGATGAACCAAGGGGCATTGTCGCCCCAAGATGGCGAGAGCATCGCGTTCGCCGCCTTCACCGCGCTCGAAAAGCGCATTCCGCTGATCGGTTTCGTCGAGTCGAGCGGCGCCGACATCTTGGCCGGCATCGGCGCGGCACACGGCTGGGGCACCGCCGCACGAGCGCTCGTTCGCTGTTCCGGAGTCGTCCCGGTGATCATCGTGGTCACCGGCCCGGCGGTGTCGGGACCGGCCCTGTTCCTCGGGCTCGCCGACGCGGTCATCATGGTCGAGCACAGCTATGCCTTCGTGAGCGGGCCGCAAATGGTGCGTCAGTTCACCGGCGAGGAGCTCACCAACAACGAGCTCGGCGGCCCGGCAATGCATGCGCGCACGTCCGGCGTCGCGAGCCTCGTCGCGGCCGACGCCGCCGAGGCCAACATGCTCGTAGCCGAGCTGCTGCGCTACCTGCCACCGCACGCTGACGTCGAGCCCATCACCGTCGCATCGAACGATCCGATCAGCCGGCTCACCCCCGAGCTGCACGACATCATTCCCGAGTCGGCCACCGGCAGCTACGACGTGCGCGACATCGTTCGCAGCATCGTCGACGACGGCGAGATGCTCGAACTGAAAGCGTCCTGGGCCACCAACCTCGTCACCGCGTTCGCCTCCATCGACGGCCGACCGGTGGGCATCGTCGCGAACCAGCCCCAGTCGCTCGCCGGAACGCTCGACATTTCGGCATCGCAGAAGGGCGGACGTTTCGTCGCTCTGTGCGATGCGTTCAACCTGCCGCTGCTCACACTCGTCGACACGTCGGGCTTCTATCCGGGCAAGGACCTCGAGTGGCGCGGCATGATCCGCTACGGCGCACAGATGGCCTTCGCCTACGCCCGGGCCACCGTCCCCCGCGTCATGGTCACCCTGCGCAAGTCCTACGGCGGCGCCTACATCGTCATGGACTCGAAGAACATGGGTAACGACCTGGCCCTCGCGTGGCCCACCGCCGAGATCGCGGTCATGGGTGCCAAGGGCGCGGTCGAGATCCTCTACCGGCGCGCCACCGCCGAGGAGCGCCTCGCGCTCGAACGCTCCTACGAGGAACGCCTGCTCAACCCCTACATCGCCAGCGAGCGGGGCTCGATCGACGCGATCATCGATCCCACCGACACCCGTCGCCTGGTCGGCGCGTGCTTCGAGATCCTCTCCTCCAAACGGGAACGGCTGCCGAAACGACGCCACGACAACAGCCCGCTGTAGGCCGCCAGCGCACGAGGAGTGAGGTTCATTCACGGTTCACACGAGAGAACGGTGAGCGTGAGCACCCGCAGCGGTACGATGCCCCTCGGTTTCGGCCTGGCGGTCGGGCAATCAGCTGCCGGACGCGAGTAAACGAGTAGACCTGATACCACCGCACGACACAGCGCGCCCCATGCAATCGGCCGGGCGTCGCGAAAGGCACGAGGGAATTCCATTGGGCGAGAGCGTGACGATCACCGACAACCGCACCGGGAAGTCCATTGAGGTGCCCATTGTCAACGGGGGGGTCGATTCGTCTGAGTGGGCCAAGCTGCTCCCGGGCGTGTGGTTCTACGACCCGAGCTTCGGCAACACGGCGTCCACTTCCTCAGCCATCACCTACCTCGACGGCGAGGAGGGGGTGTTGCGCTATCGCGGTTACCCGATCGAGCAGCTGGCCGAGAAGTCGACCTACCTCGAGGTCGCGTATCTGCTCATCCACGGCGAACTGCCCACGCCGGTGCAGTACGAGGAGTGGAAGCACCAGATCACCACGCACACGTACATCCACGAGCACGTACGCAAGCGCTTCCTCGAAGGGTTCCACTACGACGCGCACCCGATGGGCATGCTCACGTCATCCATCGCCGCCCTTTCCACTTTCTATCCCGAGGCAAAGGACATCGAGGATCCGGCCAACCGGATGCGCCAGATCATCCGCCTCATCGCGAAGCTCCCCACGCTCGCCGCGGGAGCGCACCGCTACAGCGTGGGGATGCCGTTCGTCTACCCCGACAACAACATCGACTTCCAGACGAACTTCCTGTCGATGATGTTCCGCGTCGCCGAGCCCACGTTCGAGTGCGACCCCCGCCTGTCGCGTGCCCTCGACGTCTTGTTCATCCTCCACGCCGACCACGAGCAGAACTGCTCGACCACCGCAGCCCGCGTCGTCGGCTCGTCACAAGCCGACCCCTACTCGGCCATGGCCGCGGCGTGCGCCGCGCTCTACGGCCCGCTGCACGGCGGCGCCAACGAAGCCGTGCTGCGCATGCTCACCGAGATCGGCAGCTACGACAACATCGACGCCTTCATCGAGAGCGTCAAGGCCGGCAAGGGCCGCCTCATGGGCTTCGGTCACCGGGTGTACAAGAGCTATGACCCCCGGGCGAAGATCATCAAGCAGGCGGCGTACGACGTCTTCGAGGTCACCGGCAAGAACCCGCTCCTCGACATCGCGCTCAAGCTCGAAGAGACTGCGCTGAACGACCCGTACTTCATCGAGCGCAAGCTGTATCCCAACGTCGACTTCTACTCGGGCCTCATCTACCAGGCCATGGGCTTCCCGGTCGAGATGTTCACCGTGCTGTTCGCCATCCCGCGTGTCTCGGGCTGGCTGTCGCACTGGCAGGAGATGCTCGAACAGAAATCGCGCATCGCCCGCCCGCGTCAGCTCTACACCGGCGTCGACGAGCGCGACTACGTCGCGATCAACGCCCGCCAGTAGTACCGGCGTCACACGGCGAGGCTGACCTTGCCGAAGGTCGCATTGGTCTCGAGGAGGCGGTGCGCGTCAGCTGCATCTCGCAGCGCGAACCTGGTGTCGATCACCGGGTGCAGCGCACCGCTGGCGAAGCCGGGAAGGACCTCGTGGGCGAAGCGCTGGGTGACCGCGATCTTCTCGTCTACCGGACGCGCTCGCAGCACGGTGCCCACGATCGTGAGCCGCTTCATCATCACCTTGCCGAGGTTGATGTTGGTCTTCGCGGCGCCCATCGTGCCCACCTGGACGATGCGTCCACGGGGGGCTGCGACCTCGATGTTGCGCTCGAGGTAGTCGCCGCCGATCACGTCGAGCACCACATCGACGCCGCGACCACCCGTGTGCGCCTGGCACGCCTCAACGAAGTCGTCGTTCGTGTAGTCGATCGCGACCGCGCCCAGCGCTCGGCACCGATCGACCTTGCCGGCCGACGTGGTCACCAGCACCGTCGCCCCGATCGCCCTGGCGATCTGGATGGCCGCGGTGCCCACGCCTGACGCGCCGGCGTGCACGAGCGCGACATCGCCGGAGCGAAGACCGCATTGCACGACCAGCGCGTCGAAGGCCGTGATCCACACCTCCGGGATGGCGCCCGCGTCGACGAGATCGATGGCGTCCGGCACCGCCATGGCCTGGCGCTCGTGCACCGCGATGCGCGACGCGTATCCCCCACCGGTGACGATGCCCATGACTGCGTCCCCGGGCCGCCACGCCGTGACCCGCTCGCCGATCGACGCGACCCGGCCCGCGAACTCGAGGCCGGGGATGTCATAGGCCGGCTTGCGTCCGGGGTACGGGTAGTGGCCCAGCCGTTGCAGGACATCGGCGCGGTTCACGGCGCTGCTCGTCACATCGACGAGGATCTCCTCGGGGCCGGGCACCGGATCGGGCACCTCGCGCATCTGGAGAACTTCGGGGCCGCCGTGAGCTTCGAGCACGATCGCCTGCATGAGCGCGACGCTACCGGGTACTGGCTCACGGTCACCTCCCCGCCCGATCGAGGCGAGCCCGAACGGCGCATCGAACTACGCGACGTGCGAGCATGCGGGCGATGGATTTTGACCTCCCTGCTTCCGTTGCCAAGTTGGCCGAACATGCACGCGACGTTGCGATCAGGATGGCCGCCGAGGCAGACCTCACCGAGGACAGTTGGCTCATCGGCAACGATGCTGATGTGGCCCGCGAGCTCGGCGAACGCGGTTGGCTCGGCATGACCTGGCCCGTCGCCGAGGGCGGCCACGGGCGCAGCGCGCTCGAGCGGTTCGTGGTCTTCGAACAGCTGATCTCCCAGGGGGCGCCGATCGCCGCCTCATGGTTCGCGGATCGCCAGATCGGCCCGACCCTTTTGCAGTTCGGCACCGACGAGCAACGCCGACGCTTCTTGCCCGACATCATCGCCGGCACCAGTGCGTGGTGCATCGGCATGAGCGAGCCCGACGCGGGCAGCGACGTCGCGTCGCTCCGCACGCGAGCCATCCGCGACGGTGCCAACTGGATCATCACGGGCCGCAAGATCTGGACCAGTGGCGCCGCGCACGCCGACTGGTGCTATCTAGTGGCCCGCACCGACCCCGACGCACCGCAGCACGCCGGACTCTCGGAGTTCCTCGTCGACATGCGC
>Ga0114966_10005548_pt1 | contig 10661 bp, 9 predicted proteins | sample M_130207_XF_Meta_FD_87029 | JGI IMG/M metagenome (GOLD analysis project Ga0114966, IMG submission 87029) | Freshwater microbial communities from Lake Montjoie, Canada to study carbon cycling - M_130207_XF_MetaG | ecosystem: Environmental > Aquatic > Freshwater > Lake | place: Lake Montjoie...
CTCGCCCACGGATACGACCACGGTTTCACCACCAATCTTCCGCTCACAGATCTCTTATCGGAAGATGCGCTCGTCGCCATTACCCACGACGGTGAACCTTTATCTATAGACCATGGCGGGCCTGCCCGGCTCGTGGTCCCCCTGCTCTACGCCTGGAAGAGCGCCAAGTGGGTGTCCGGCCTGGAGCTTCTCCCCCTGGACTGCGCCGGGTTCTGGGAAAGCAACGGCTATCATATGCGGGGCGACCCCTGGACTGAGGAGCGCCACAGTTGGTAACACCCTGCGCACGGTTGATCCCCCCCTACCTCATGAATCGTCGTGAACTTCTGTTTTCCGCCCTCGGGACCAGCGCCCTCGCTGCCGGTTGCAGCCGAAAACTCGCCCCCCGGTACTTTGGCTGGCTTCTGGTGGCCAGCGCCACCGAGAAAGGTATTGCGGTGGCCGATCTCTCTGAGTTCCGCCACATCACCACCCTTGGCCTCAACGAGACCCCTGGTCAGATCCTCCGCGTCGGCAGCAAAGTCTTCGCCACTTGCCCGGAAGCCCGCCAACTTGTCGAAATCGATACCTCCCGTTTTAGTGCAGGCATTCGTATCCAGATGCCGGGACGAATTGTAGCGGCCGCCGCCGCCCCGGATGCGGGCCTGCTTGTTCTCGTCACCGCCCAACCTGCCACGCTCGTGATTGTGGAGGCGAAATCGGCGCGTATCCTCCATCGCATACCGCTTTCCTCAGACCCTTCCGGACTTGATGTTTCGGGCGCTGTTGCCGCCGTTGCCGGTCGAACCACAGACAACATCACCCGGTTTTCCCTCAAAGACGGGCGCCTGCTGGGCGCTACGAAACTGGGTGAAGTGTGTGCCTCCATGCGTTTTCGCAACGATGGGCGGGCAATTCTTGCAGGTCTGCCCAACTCGCGGCAAATCGTCACGCTGAATGCGGAGACCGGTGCCCTGCTCGCCCGCCTCCCTCTCCGCTTCGCACCTGGTCGATTCTGCTTCAACGCGGATGGCGGCCAGATGTTTGTCACCGCAGTGGGTGAGGACGCCGTGGCCATCGTCAGCCCCTACCAGAGCCAGGTAGACCAGACCATCGTCGCCGGGCGCACGCCCTGGGGTATGGCCGTTTCGGCCACCCGGAACCTCCTGCTGATTTCCAATCCGGCGAGCGGCGACCTGACCATTCTCGATATCGAAACACGCCGCCTCTCCGCTTCCGTGCACATCGGCGGCGAACCGGGGGAAGTTCTGCTCACTCCCGACGAGGAATACGCCCTCGTGATCAGCCGTGATGCCGGGGATGTTGCGGTGGTTCGGATGCGCACGGTTCTGGACCGTTCGGTCAAGACCAAGCCACTCCTGACCATGTTCCCGATGGGCGGCTTGCCACAGTCCACGCTGATTATTCCGAAAGAGGCGTGAGCTCCAGGCCACTAAGCCAGGGTCAGGTTCGGCTCCGCCGGAGCGCTCAAAGCTGAAAATTCTCCACGCCGGAACTTCGGGAAGGCCGCAGCCGCAATCATCACGGCATTGTCTGTCGACAACCCCGGGGAAGGGAAGTACACCGGCAGGCCCAGGGCTCTCTCGGTCACTGCCGCGCGCAACCCTGAATTGCAGGCCACTCCGCCACTGACCACAATCGACCGGACGCCGTCTACCTGCTCGGCCGCAGCCTCGGCGTGGCGCAGGAGTTCCGCTACCACTGTTCCCTGAAAGCTCGCTACCAGGTCCAGGGTCGCCTTCGGGGTTACTTCCAGCCACTGTGCAACTGACGGCTGCGGCACAGCGCGCAGCAGGAGCTTGCGAGCCGCGATTTCAGCCGCCATATCCCGGCCCTCCACCCAGCGCAGCACGGCAGTTTTTAAGCCGCTGAAGCTGAAATCGAGGGTATTGCCCTTCATCTTCGCCAGGGTGAACCGCACCTCGCGGGGGTTTCCATGGGGTGCGAGTACATCTATGACAGGTCCCCCCGGATAGCCGAAGCCCAAGAGTTTCGCCACCTTGTCGAACGCTTCTCCGGCCGCATCGTCGCGGGTCCTGCCAAGTAAGCGGTATCCCGTCGCCCGGGCTTCAAACATATGGGTATGCCCGCCGCTCACAATTAAGGCCAGCGCCGGAAGTTCCACCGGAGTCCCTTTTTGTGCCGCCTCCAGAATCACGGCATGGATGTGGCCTTCAATGTGGTTTACGGTGATGAGCGGTATTTTCGCGGCAAAAGAGATGGCCTTCGCGTAAGTCAGCCCCACCAACAAGGCTCCGGCCAAGCCCGGGCCACAGGTCGCGGCCACAGCATCCAGATCGCCAAATGCGCAGCCCGCCGACTCCATGGCTTCTCGTACCACCGGAACGACAGCTCGCAGATGTTCCCGTGACGCCAGTTCCGGCACTACGCCGCCGTACTTTGCGTGGACGGCCAGTTGACTGGCCACCACCGACGACAGAACATTTGTCTCATCCTCGATTACGGCAGCCGCCGTCTCATCACACGAGCTTTCAATTGCCAGGAGTCGGGCCAATTACCACTGTAACCGGAGTCCTCGCGCTCAACCCTGGACGCAATGTTTGCTAGGCTACGAAGAGCCGGCTGTTGGCTGGTCCGGTCCACCGTCTGCTGCCGATGCCTGAACTTCAGGTCTATCTTTTAGGCCGGTTTCAAATCATTGTCGATAATGTGCCCGTCGAGGAGTCTCGCTGGGTCCGAAAGAAGGCTAAGGTCCTGCTCAAGGTGCTCGCTCTGGCCCCGGGTCACGGCGTCCATCGGGAACAACTTCTGGAGATCCTCTGGCCGGATATGGAGGCTGATGCGGCCCTCAATAATCTGCATAAAGTGATCCACGCAGCCCGTCGGGTATTGGAACCTGTTCTGCCGTCTGGCGGTTCCCGTTTCCTGATCACCCGCGACTCCCTGGTCGCCCTTGCCGATGTTTGGGTGGATGTGTCTGAGTTCGAACGTCTTGCCAATCTTGCCCTTCGATCCGGCGAGAGCGATTCGCTCACTGCGGCGATTGCACTGTACCGGGCTGATCTTCTGGAAGAGGACCTGTACGAAGATTGGGCCTCACTCCACCGGGAGCGCCTTCGCCTGCTTCACCAGCGGGTCCTGACGCGTTTTGCTGACACCCTGGAAGATGCCGGCGACGAACGTGTTATCGAGATTCTGCATCGCCTGCTCGCCACCAACCGTGCGAACGAAGATGCACACCGTCGCCTGATGAAGCTGTATGCGGCCGGCGGGCAACGCCACCTCGCGCTGCAACAGTACAAGCTCTGTTGCGAAGCGCTGAAGCAGGATCTGGATGCTGACCCCGAGCCCGCCACGGTCCGCCTCTACGAGCGGTTGCTGGCTGGTACTGCTGCCGATTCCCCAAAGCCTGCGCCCGCCAACTTCACGTTTGAACCTCCCGGTGCCGAGCCTGTAATCCAGGATGTACCCCCATCCGAACGACGCCTGTCTCGTCGCACTCTCATCACCACCTCGTCGCTCGTCGCCGCCGGGCTGGGCGGTCTGGCCTGGTATCAGGCTCATCGCACTCCACTGGTTAGCTCCGGAGCTCCCACGTCCCTCGCTATTTTGCCGCTTCGTACTCCGGCGGGGACCCCTCAGCTCGACGCAGTGGCGGACGGCATCACCGAAGAACTGATCAACAGCATTTCTCGCCTCGCCGGTGTCCGGGTGATGGCGCGAGGCACTGTCTTTGTCTATAAAGGGCGCGCCGACGCGCTGGCTGTGGGGCGGGAACTGAAAGTGAGTGCCGTCCTCACCGGCGATCTCTCCCAGAATGGGGCTACGGCTGCAGTCGGGATGGAATTGATTGATGTCGCTGACGGCTCCCGGCTCTGGGCCCGGCGCTACTCGGCGAAGGCCGCCAACATTACCCCCCTCCAGCCCCTGCTTACCTCCGAACTCGAAGTCGCCGTCCGGACCCATCTCGCCGGACCACAAAGCCCGCAACCAGCCCGGAGTACTACCCAGGACGCCGAAGGTTACCGCCTCTACCTCGCTGGTCGGTCGTACTGGAATCAAAGAACCGCCGATGGCTTCCGCCGTTCCATTGAGCTATACAAACAGGCTCTCGATCGCGACCCTTCCTATGCTCTCGCCTGGGCTGGTCTGGCCGACAGTTACGGTCTGCTCGGTTTTCAAAGCGCGCTGCCCCGCGAGTTCTTTCCGAAAGCCCGCGAGGCCGCCCAAAAAGCTCTCCAACTCGACGAGGGACTTGCTGAAGCCCAGACCACCCTCGCCATGGTCAATGCCCTTTATGACTGGAATTGGGTGGCTGCCGAGGCCCAGTTCCGGCGTGCGATTGAACTCAATCGGGGGTATGCGACGGCTCACCACTGGTACGGTGTTCACCTGGGGGCACAAGGGCGGCTCGACGAGGCCAGCCGGGAACTGAACCTTGCCCTTGGTTTAGATCCCCTCTCACCCGTTGTGAACCTCAATGCCGGATACCCTGCTTATTACCGGCACCGTTACCGGGAAGCCCTGAATATGTTTGACAAAGCTGTGGCGCTGAACCCGTCCTTCGCTCCGGCACATTCCGAGCGGATGAGCGCTTACGCCCTCGACGGCAACCCCACAGCCGCAGCGCTCGAAGCTCTCGAATTTCTTCGGTTGTCCGGCTCACGGGAGTTTGCTTCCGCTGTGGAGCCTGCAGCAAAGCAGGGCGACTATCCGGCTGTCCTCAGAACCTGGCTCGCTCTGGTGGAGAAACAAGTCTCCACCGAGTATGTCTCTCCCATGCGGCCCGCCCGCCTCGCCGCTGCCCTCGGGGATCGCGACAAGAGCTTCCTCTGGCTGGACCGTGCGCTGCAGCAACGAAGCCCGCAACTTGTCTACCTGGCGGCAGACCCCCACTACGATGTCCTGCGCACCGACCCTCGGTTCACCAACCTGCTCCGGCAAATCGGCTTTCCTGTGAAATAATTTGAAAACTATATTTCCTTTAAGCTCAATTGCTTAGCGGTTTGGAAGTGGTCTGGAAGTACACCGTCACCGGGCTGCCCTTACCTGGGAACCGCTAAAACTCAGACTGGTCTCCATGACCGTCCAGAGTTCATTTCTCATCCGCTGCACTCTCCATAGTGACCCGGATTCCCGCACCGGCAAGGGCTGGTACGTCCAGCATGTGCAGACCGGCGAGGAGCATCGCGCCGCCACTCTTGAAGAGGTGTCCACCTGGATCTCCCAACAGAATCAGTGCCACCTCACTGCAGTTCTGGAGAGCACCCCGGTCAGCAGCAATGAGGAGGATGCTCAGTGACCGCCTCAATTCCCCTGCCACTGCTCCTCCGGCGCATTGAGTATCAGGACGAAGCAGCTTTTAGTGAGTTTCACGGTGTCACCAGCCCACTGTTGAAGGCCTTCCTGACCCGTATGCTGAAGGACGCCTGGAATTGTGAGGAGGTCATGCAGGATGTCTATCTCTATGTGTGGCAGAACGCAGCGTCTTACTCGCCCGTTCGGGGGACTCCGTTAACCTGGCTCTACACTCTGGGTCGTAGCCGCGCTCTGGATAGCTGGCGGAAGAACAAACGCAGCAGCGCAAATGTCGAATTCGACGATTACATCAGCGGCAACGCGGCGTTCGTCGTCCGTGGGGAAATTGCGGATGTCTGGTCCCACGACCGAATTCGGGAGAGCGTCGCGCTGCTCCCTCCCGCCCGCAAACAGATTCTGGACCTCGCCTTTGCCGAAGGTTACACCCACAGCGAAATCGCTGCGGCCACCGGCCTTCCCCTCGGAACGGTCAAGACCTGGATCCGAAGCGCGCTGGGGCAGCTCAAGGGTATGATGCTGCCCGGGCAACCGGGGCAGGGTATCAAGTCTTTGCCCTTCGCCGCTTAGATCGCTTAGTTGTAGCGGGCTTCGCGGAATGCCCGGCGCGAAGCCCGGATGGCTTCCCGCATGGCTCGCGAGGCTTCCACACGTGCCCGGCGTAGCTCCCGCGTCGCCTGTTCTCTGGCGTGTCGCGATTCCACCACCGCTTCCCTCCGGGCACGGTGCAGCTCAGAACGTGTGGAACGCAGTTCCGACCTCCAGTTACAGACGCCGGCAACCGGCAGCAGAATCAAGCAAACAAGCAGGGCCTTCATGACGTAGATTTATACGCGTGAAGGCCCTGCCCGTTTGCATTTCTTCGCTACTTTATTCAGCGACGCCACTGCCCCGGATACCAGCGACCGCCCCGATACCTCGGGGCGCTCCACGAGGCTCCGCGATAGGGTGGTCGTGCCCAGTAGCCATTGCGCCAGCTATACCGCTGGCCGTCCGGATTCCAATACCCGTTGATCCACACAAAACCTGGACCCGGTGCCGGGACGCGATACCCGTAAGCGACCGGAGGCGGTGGAGGCGAGGCATAGTAGCCTCCGTAATAACGTTGATGAGCGCACGCGGAGGTGATTCCGCCCAGCAACAAAACTGCAGCTAACAATCGGGATTTCATTTGGCAAGCTCCTTCCGCTACTACGGAAAGCAAGCCCCATGCCAAAGCTATCTGATTGAAAAAAACAGAGCGGGGTTACTCGGCAACGGGCAAGATGGTGGTTTTCGGCCACCAGCTACCCGGCCTTCTCCAGAAGATTTATGGAAATCTTCTGCGCGATCACCATTTCCCGGGTCACCTGGAATTCCCGAACCTTCTTGTAGGACGGCAGGAAGTACATCAGGTCCAGCATCAGTTCTTCAATGATCATCCGCAGGCCACGCGCTCCCACCTTGCGCTCCAGTGCCATGGAAGCAATCGCATCCAGGGCGTCATCAGTGAACCGCAACCGGACATTTTCGTACTCCAACAGCCTCTGGTATTGCTTGATGATTGCGTTGCGTGGCTTGGTCAGAATCTGGATCAGCGCTGCCTTATCCAGATCTTCCAGCGTGGCCACCACCGGCATACGCCCGATGAATTCCGGGATGAACCCGTACCGGATCAGATCCTGCGGCTGGATGCTGCGGAACAGGTCCGCGTCACGGCGTTCGCCGATGCCCACCGTTTTCGATTGAGCGTCCTTCGGTTGGCCTTCCGCAGGTTTATCCTCCTGCACGAAGCCCATCGATTTCTTGCCGATACGCCTCTCGATTACCTTTTCGAGACCAATGAAGGCACCACCACAGATGAACAGGATGTTGGTGGTGTCCACCGCCGTGAATTCCTGGTGGGGATGCTTGCGGCCACCCTGCGGGGGGACGTTGGCAACGGTACCTTCCAGAATTTTCAGCAGAGCCTGCTGCACGCCCTCGCCGGATACGTCGCGGGTAATCGACGGATTCTCGTCCTTGCGGCAAATTTTATCGATTTCGTCGATGTAGATAATGCCCTGCTGGCACTTCTGCACATCCCCGTCGGCCGCCTGGAGCAGCTTCAGGATGATGTTTTCCACGTCCTCGCCCACGTACCCGGCTTCGGTGAGCGTGGTGGCATCCACAATCGCGAACGGGACATCCAGAACCCGGGCCAGCGTCTGCGCCAGCAGCGTCTTGCCGGTTCCGGTCGGGCCGATCAGCAGAATATTCGATTTCGCCAGTTCCACTTCCGAATTTCGCATCCGGTTCATATGGATGCGTTTTGAGTGGTTGTAAACTGCCACCGCGAGTTTGCGCTTCGGGGCTTCCTGACCGATTACATATTGATCGAGGAAGTCCTTAATCTCAAGCGGCTTCGGGATTTTGTTGGGCCCGGTCGCAACGGGTTCCGGCCTGTCGTCATCCAGGATTGAGTTGCAAACGGCGATGCACTCATCGCAAATATACGCGCGGGTATACTCGCTCGGGGAAGAAATCAGCTTCCCCACTACGTCCTGACTCTTATGACAAAAGGAACATCGGAGGGCGTCGTCTGATCCGGCTCGCTTCAAGCGGTCCTCCTGCTACGGTGTTTGGTTCCCATTTTATCTGCGCTTTCATTATCCCCCGCAATGTGACGTGAAGCAATGAACCGTGGGCGAGAACTCGCTGGAAGCGCGAGATAATTTGCGTTACAGCTTCAGTTTGCAGACGACGCCCACGTCATCGCAGTACCAAAGCCAGCCCTCACGGATTGTCATACCGTGCGGCAGCGGGTCGTTGTCGGCCAATTGAAGCTTCTCCAGCATGGCTCCGGTGTCGGGGTCGTGTTTGAAAAATGCGTTCAGATTGCTGTCGGCTACCCAAAGGTACTTGCCCTCCCAACCGATTCCGTGAGGCCGATTTCCGGCCGTTGGGAATTTCCGTTGCACCACCCAGGTCTTCGGGTCCAACTGATAGACCTCGCGTGACGGCGGTACCGCCATCCACAGGAAACCATCCCGCCACTCCTGGCCGTGAGCTCCGGTTCCGGGCGCTTTGCTGCCCAGGGTATCGCCTGCCTGAAAGCCACCCACTTGAGCGGCCGGCTTCGGGGTCGGTTGCGGCGCCGGCTTTGGAGCCGGCTTCGCCAGAGGACTCGACCGCCCGGCCGGATCGCCCTTCATGTTGTAGATCACGCCCGCCCCCGGGGTGAAATGGCGCGAAAGTGCCTTGCCCGTCTTCGCGTCCACCTGCACAATCTCCCGCGAATACGTTGATCCGATCCAGAGAGACTGCCCGTCGAAAGTGATCCCGCTTGGTCGGTCCGATTCTGTGTCGAACTCCCGGATCACCTTCCCGGTGTCATAAGACACCAGCGAAGCTCTCGCCCCCTCACTCTGGTCGATGATCCAAAGACCCTCCGCAGTAGCCTGCAGGCCATTCGGGTGCGGACTCGGCGATTTGAAAACGATAGTGGGCTTACCCGCCTTCCGAACTGGCAGGCTGGCCGCCATCAGGGGAACTGCGGCTGTCAGGCCACCGGCCACTCGAAAAAAGCTGCGACGTTGCATGGCGGGATTCTATCAGTATCAGACCCGAAGCTCCACCTTCACTTCACTCTGTCTGACAGACGGGGCCTTCTCGGGAACGGCTCCCGAAGTGCTAATACGTGTCCGAGGAATCAAATTTATGTTACGAATTACGGCTTATGCGCTTGCGGCGATGATTCCGGCGACCATGGTTGCCCAAGCTCCGGATCAAACTCTCTACCTCCTGAACGGAACGCAAATTACGGGACGTCTGGTTAGCAAGGGAAACAACCAAATTACAATTCGCGATCGCAGCCAGAGGCTCCGCCGGTACACTTTCAACCAGTTGGACTCAATCACGTTCGGAGCCTACCGCGCGCCCCTCTCCCGTGATCGTCCCGGCGACGGACCGGCTCTTGGGCAGAGTGTCGGAGCTTACAGAAACCAGCCCCCACAGGACATAAGTTACAACTGTAGTTACGGCTATCTCGTTCTGTCGGCGGGAACAGAAATCTCTGTCAGAACCAATGAAACCATCGACTCGGACATGGGTAACAGCCGGGAGCGCACCTATCAGGCACGAGTTGAACACGATATCCGGGATGGCAATGGGCAGATCATGATTCCTCGTGGTTCCGAGGCGGAGTTGGTCGTCCGCGATACCGGCAGCAACCGCCTTATCCTGGATCTGAATTCAATCACGGTCAACAGCCAGCGGTTTCTGGTGAGCACACTGGTGAGCACAGAGGATATTACCAAAACAGGACAACAGGGGCTGGGTGAGAACAAACGAACCGGGGCGTTTGTTGGCGGTGGGGCTCTTCTCGGCACTCTTCTGGGTGCCATTGCCGGAGGTGGCAAAGGCGCGGCGATTGGGGCCCTCGCGGGCGGTGCGGCAGGTGTGGGAGCCCACGTCCTGACCCGTGGCGACCGGGTTCGGGTTCCGTCCGAAACCATTCTCAACTTTCGGCTCGACGAGGTCGTCAATCTCAATACCCAACGCAGGAACTAGTTGGTCTCTTCCGACGCTACAGGGGCACCTGATCGCGCGTAGTCATCTCCCGCTCCACCTGTTCTGCATCGGGTGAGGCGGGGGGGGAGCGCCGCACTGGATTTCGGTAGCGCCCGCGAATCCTGTCAGCATGTGAGAAAATTCTCCGCATGTCCCTCCGCTGCTTTGTCGCGCTCCTGTTCACCGTGCCACTTCTTGCTCAAAACAAGTGCGAGCTACTGGCGACGGCCCATCTTCCTGGTGTGACCATTACCTTTGCCAAAGAAATCGCCGCTGGCAAGCTCGAAATCCCCGGCGGACGAGGCCCCATCCAAATCGATGTCCCCGCCTTCTGCCGCGTCGCTGCCCGCGTTGCCCCCGAAGTGAACTTCGAGCTCTGGATGCCTGCAAACTGGAACAACAAGCTGATGGCCGTCGGCAATGGTGGCCTCGCCGGTGACATTAGTTTCAGCGCCATGGTCGCCCCCCTGAAGCGCGGCTATGCCACCAGCAGCACCGACACCGGCCACGTCTCCTCCACCACCAACAACGGTTCCTGGGCTCTCGGTCGTTATGGCCGTATTGTCGATTTCGCCGACCGTGCTATCCACGTCATGGCGCAGGCTGACCGCACCCTTCTCCGCGCCTTCTACACCAGTACTCTGACCCATGCCTACTTCAATGGCTGCTCCCAGGGCGGCCACACGGCGCTGATTGAAGCCCAGCGTTACCCCGAGGATTTCGACGGCATCATCGCCGGTGACCCCGCGAACAACTGGACCCGGCACTATGCGGGTGGCCACCTCTGGACCGGTCTGGCCATGGACGGCGACGGCTTCATGCCTCCCGAAAAGGTTCAACTTCTCGGGAATGCC
>Ga0114966_10005550_pt1 | contig 10660 bp, 11 predicted proteins | sample M_130207_XF_Meta_FD_87029 | JGI IMG/M metagenome (GOLD analysis project Ga0114966, IMG submission 87029) | Freshwater microbial communities from Lake Montjoie, Canada to study carbon cycling - M_130207_XF_MetaG | ecosystem: Environmental > Aquatic > Freshwater > Lake | place: Lake Montjoie...
CGGGCTCCTTCCAGAGGGCCATTTTCGCGCCAAACCCCCGCCTCCACCGGTGTCACGAGTTATGAGTCAACGTATCGCCCCATTTTTCACTCCCCGGTGTCATTTTGACTTGAGGCAACACGGCCGGGCGGCGGGGGGCGGGCGGTTTTCCCCGGTGCGGAGGCGTCTCCGCCCGCGGTGTCGCATGCGTCCCGGAGGGACGAGGGAAATTAGCCGGTGGCGTGAGCCACCGGATGGCGGGCAAAGGAATCCGCCCCGGCAGGGGCGGTGGAATGTCGCTGCGGCTACTCCGCCGCCCCTCCGGGGCGGATGCGCTCGGCGGGCGGTTCCGGTGGCTGACGCCACCGGCTAATTTCCATCGTCCCTTCGGGACTGCGGACCTCTCCTCGCCGCGTCTATTTCCACCCCGTCGCCTTTCTCCCACCCACGCGGAAGCCGACGGGACGCGCTGCGCTCCGGCGAGCCGGCAGGTGGCAGGCGCTTTACAGGCGGGCTTCGCGGCGGGCGAGGAGGGCGATGAAGTCGTCGGAGGTCGTGGCGGCGCGGAGTTCGCGCTCGGCGGCGGGGTCTTTGAAGACGCGGGCGAGGAGGCCGACGATGCGGAGGTAATCGGCGGCGAGGGCGCGCGGGACGGCGATGCAAAAGATGTAGCGCACGGGGAGGTCCACGCCGGGAAATGACACGCCGGCGGCGCTGCGGCCCACGCTCATGACCATGCTGCTGACACATTCGCCGCGGGTGTGCGGGATGCTGATGGCAAAGCCGCCGCTTTCCTCGGGCAGACACGGCGCGACGGCCTGCACGCCGGTGAGGAGGGCGTCCCAGTCGTCCACGGCGGGGTCGCTTTTCAGCAAAGCGGCGACCTCACCGATGGCGGCGCGCGAGGTGGTGGCGGCGAGGTCGAGCAGGACGTGCCCGGGAGGCAGGAGATCGGCGACGGTGATCATATCGCGGAGCCGCTCCACTTGAGTTTCTGCCGGAGGACTTCAAAGAACGAGGTGCCGGGGAGCATGGCGAGGGACAGGCGCTGCGCGGCCTGGGTGATGCGGATGCTGTCCCCGGGGCGGATGCGGTCGAAATCGCGGCCGTCGAGGGACATGAAAATCTCGGGCTGTCCGGGCGCGGGGGTGATTTCCAGGCGCGAGGCGGCGCTGACGATGACGGGGCGCATGGTGAGGACGTGCGGGCAGATGGGGGTGACGACGAGGACGCCGCTCTCGGGCGTGAGCACGGGGCCGCCGGCGCTGAGGGAGTAGGCGGTGGAGCCGGTGGGCGTGGCGACGATGAGGCCGTCGGCGTTGTATTCGCTGAGCGTGGCGCCGTCCACGGCGACGTTGAGTTTGATGAGGCGGGAGAGGGCGCCGCGGCTGATCACGGCGTCGTTCAGCGCGGTGGCGCGGGTGACGGTGCGGCCGCCGCGCTCGACCTGGACGTCGAGCAGGGTGCGCTCGCTGAGCTGGTAGCTGCCGGCGGCGATGGCGTCGAGGGCGTCGGACCACGCGGCGGCGCCGACCCCGGTGAGGAAGCCGAGGGTGCCGAGATTGATGCCGAGGATGGGGCGCAGGGTGTCGCCGAGTTCGTGGAGGACCTGGAGGATCGTGCCGTCGCCGCCGAGGACGAGGAGGAGGTCGCAGTCGCGGGCGAGTTCGGCGGTGGTGGCGGAAGAGTCCGCGCCGATGAGCTGGGCGGCGCGGTTTTCCAGCAGGAGCGGGAGACGCCGCTGCACGCAGGCGCGGACGATCTCGTGGACGAGCTCGCCGGCGCCCAGCTTGCCGTCATTGGCGATCAGACCGATGCGCGCAGGCATGCGAGAAATTCCGTGTTCCCTTCCCCGCCGAGGATCGGCGATGCGATGACGCCGCGCCATTCCACGCCGGGCAGCGTGGCGACAAAGGCGCGGATCTTTTCCACCGCCCGCGCGTGCAGCGCGGGATCGCGGATGACGCCGCCACGGCCCACGTCCTCCTTACGGAGTTCAAACTGCGGCTTGATCAGCGGGACGAGCACGCCGCCATCACGCAGCAGCGCGATGGCGGGAGGCAAGATCAAAGTCAGCGAGATGAAGGAGACGTCGATCACGCAGACGGCGATGGGCTCGGGAATATCGCCGCTGGTGAGGTGGCGAGCGTTGAGTTTCTCGCGGACCACGACGCGCGGATCGCTGCGGATTTTCCAGTCGAGCTGCGAGTGGCCGACGTCGATGGCGAAGACTCGCGCCGCGCCGTGCTGGAGCAGGCAGTCGGTGAAACCGCCGGTGCTCGCGCCGATGTCGAGGCAGGTGGCGCCGGTGGGGTCGATGGCGAAGTGGGCGAGCGCGGCTTCGAGCTTCAGCCCGCCGCGCCCGACGTAGCGCTCGGTGCTCTTGACCGTGATCGCGGCATCCTCGGCGATGCGCGTGCCGGCTTTGTCCACCCGCTGCTCGCCGACGCTGACCGCCCCGGCCATGATGGCGCGCTGCGCTTTCTCGCGGGACTCGAAATAGCCGCGGGCGACGAGGAGCTGGTCGAGGCGTTGTTTGGTGGTGGGCATTTCGTGGTGGGAAGGAAATCGCGAAATGGCTTGAATCCGAGTCTTTTTCCAAGGAAAGACACCGCCCCTGCCATGCCCGACGACAACCTGCGCGCAGCCATCAAAGAAATGATGGTCGAGAACCTGATGCTCAAGGTGACGAAGGAGGAGATCGCCGACGATCTGCCGCTCTTCGGCCCCGCCGGGCTCGGACTGGATTCGATCGACGCCCTCGAGCTGGCGGTCTCGCTGGAGAAGCGCTTCGGCGTCGCCCTGCCCAACTCCGAGATCGCCCGCACCGCGCTCGCCTCCGTCAACGCGCTGCACGACTACGTGGTGGCGAACCGGAAGGGCTGACCTCGGGAGGAGAGGACGCTACTTGGCCTTCGCGGCGGCTTTCGCGCACGCGCAGAGCCACTCGGCCTTTTTGCACTTCTCGCAGGTGGCGGCGTCGTAGTGCAGGCGGGCGGTGATGGGCTTGGCGGCGGGCGTGGGCTTGAACTGGAGGATGATCCAGAACTCGTCGCCCTTGAGCATCGGAACGACGAAATGCCCGCCGGCCTTTTCGACGGTGAGCTTCTCCGGCTTGTCGCGGTCGCCGCTGGTCGCGGTGAGCACCTGCGCGTCGAGCGCGACGAGCTTCATGGCTTTGTCGAGCAGGGCGATGTGGAATTTGCCGTCCTTCGCGGTGACCTCGCCGTGCATGGTTTCGTCCTTGCTGAACTCGAGGATGCGACCGCCGTTCGGGCCGAGTTCCACGCCTTCGTGGCCAAAGGTGCTGGTGAGGCCGAGCGCGAGCACGGCGAGGATGCTGAGGAGGTTGGATTTCATGTTATTGGTTTTGGTTTCTTGGTTTGTTTCGGATTTCGAGTTTCGGATTTTCACCCCGTGGCTGGAGCTTCGCGCCGGACTGCGGTCTCCGCGGCCCGACGGCCAAAGGCGTAGAAAACAGCCGGGGTGATGCCCAAGCCAAGGAGCGTGGAGGTGACGAGGCCGCCGCAGATGACGACGGCCACGGGATGCAGGATTTCCTTGCCCGGCTCGCCGGCCGCGAGGACCAGCGGGATGAGCGCGATGCCGGCGCTGAGCGCGGTCATGAGCACGGGGACGAGACGCTCGAGGGTGCCGCGCTCGACCATGGCGCGGGTGAATTCCTCGCCCTCGTGCCGCATGAGGTGGAGGTAGTGCGAAAGGAGCATGATGGAATTGCGCGCCGCGACGCCCGCGACGGCGATGAAACCGACGAGCGTGGCGATGGAGATATTGTCGATCTTCCACCACGTGAGCGCGAGCCCGCCGATGAGCGCGAGCGGGATGTCGCAGAGCACCTGAAGCGCGAAGACCGGCGTGCCGAAGTAGCCGTAAAGCAGGAAGGCGATGACCACGAAAACGAGCACGCTGAGCAGGCCGATGCGTTTCGCCGCCTCCTGCTGCGCCTGGAATTCGCCCTCGTAGCTGATGAAGCTACCCTGCGGTAGCTTGACCTTCTCGGCGACCGCGGCCTGGAGCTTCCGGACGAGCGATTCGAGGTCGCGCTCGCTGGTGTTCATGCCGATGACGATGCGCCGCTGGGTGTTCTCGCGGTTGATGACATTCGGACCGCGCGCCTCGCGCACGTCGGCGACGAGCCGCAGCGGCACGCGCTGGCCGCCGGTGGTTTCGATGAGCATCTCGCTGATCTTTTCCGGCGAATCGCGCCACTCCGCCGGAAGCCGCAGCACGAGATCGAGCGTGCGCGGCCCCTCGCGGAGTTCGGCGAGCGTCTTGCCGCCGAGCAGGGTGGAGAGTTGCTCATTCAAAGCGCCGGGCTGCACGCCGTAGGCGCGGGCACGCTCGCGGTTCACTTCGATCTTGAGCTGCGGGATGGGCACTTGGGCTTCGAGGTTCACGTCGGTCAGGCCGGGAATGTCGCGGGCGATTTTTTCGATCTGCATGCCGATGGTGCGCAGTTCGACGAGATCATTGCCGAAGACCTTCACCGCGATCTTCGCCGAGACGCCGCTGAGCATGTGGGAAAGCCGGTGACCGATGGGCTGGCCGACATTCGTGAAGGTGCCGGGGAGGGTGCCGAGCACTTTGCGAATCTCCGCGAAGACCTCCGCGCGCGGCCGGCCCTTCTCGTGAAACTCGACGTCGTATTCGTTCACCGAGACAGGCATGACGTGGTCGTCTTTCTCCGCGCGACCAGCGCGCCGGCCCACGCTTTTCACCTCGGGAATCGTTTGCAGGAGCCGCACACCGACTTCGCCGATTTCGTTGGTCTGCGCCAGCGACGTGCCCGGCGCGCTGACCACGGAAATTGTCGCGCTGCCTTCGTTGAAGGTGGGCAGAAATTCCTTGCCCATCATCGGGTAGAGCAGCAGCGCGCCGATGAGCAGCATCCCGGCGAGCGCGATGACGAGCAGCGGCTGGTCGAGCGCGAGACGGAGCCAGGTGCGGCGGAGCGCGGTTTTCAGAAAGCGGACGAGAAAGCCGTCGTACTCGGCAGGCGGCGGCGTTCCCAGCCCGGAGGGCTGGTGGAGATTAGCCGGGGGTGAAACCCCCGGACCACCGTCCCCATGCGCATCCGCCCCGGCAGGGGCGGCGGAGGTTTCCGGCACCCCTGCCGGGGTGCGCTCACTTTGTGGCGGTGCTCCGGTGGTTCCCGCTCGCGGACTCGCTTCACCACCGGCTAATTTCTCTGAGCCCTCCGGGCTCAAGGCGACAGACGGGGCGTGAACGTCACGGCGGGCGTTCTCCACGCGGGGCGCTTTCGGATTTAACAAGAGCGAGCAGAGCACCGGAATGACCGTGAGCGAGACGACAAACGACGCGGCCATGCTGGTGATCGTGGCGATGGCGATGGGCGTGAAGAGCCGGCCTTCGATGCCGTCCAGGCCGAGCAGCGGAAGGAAGACGAGGATGATGAGGATCGTCGCGTAAAGGATCGAGTTGCGGACTTCGCCGGAGGCGCGGGCGATGACCGCGAGCTTCTCGTGCGGGTGCGGGAGCGCGGCGTTTTCCCGCAGCCGGCGGAAAACGTTTTCCACGTCCACGATGGCGTCATCCACGACCATGCCGATGGCCACGGCGAGGCCGCCGAGGGTCATGGAATTCACGCTCACGCCGAACCATTTGAAAACGAGCAGCGTGACGGCGAAGGAGAGCGGCATCGCGGTCAGCGTGATGAAGGTGGTGCGGAAATTCAGGAGAAAGAGGAAGAGGATGATCGCGACCATGATCGCGCCGTCGCGGATGGCTTCCTTGAGGTTGCCGATGGCGTGCTCGATGAAGTCGCCCTGGCGGAACATGATTTCGATTTCGACTCCAGCGGGCAGCGTGGGCCGCAGTTCGGCGAGCGCGCGCTCGATGGCGGTGCTGACCTTGAGCGTGTCGAAGCCCGGCGCTTTATCCACGCTGAGGACCACGCCCATCGTGCCGTTCACGCTGGCGTCGCCGCGCATCGGCTGGATGCCGTAGTCGAGCTTCGCCACGTCGCTGACGAGGATGGGGCGGTCGCCGACGGTCTTGATGACGGTGCGCCCGAGTTCGGCGAGGTCGGCGGTCATGCCGAGATTGCGGACCATGATTTCGCGCGGGCCGGCGTTGAGATAGCCGCTGGTGGAATTGCCCGCGGCTTGTGCGACTGCCTTTTCCAACTCCTCGAAAGTGACGCCGTGCGCGGCGAGGCGGTGCGGGTCGGGCTGCACCTGCACCTGCTTCACGCCGCCGCCGATGGTCAGCACCTCCGCCACGCCCGCGATGCTTTGCAGACGCCGCCGGATCTGCCAGTCGGCGAGCGAGCGCAGGTCCATCGGCTCGATCTTTCCGTCGGTGCTGCGCAGGCCGACGAGGAGGATTTCGCCCATGAGCGAAGAGACCGGCGTCATGCCCGGCTGCACCCCGGCGGGGAGCGAGGCGACCACACTTTGCGTCCGCTCCTGCACGAGCTGGCGCGCGCGGTAGATGTCCGTGCCCCAGTCGAATTCCGCGAAGACCAGCGAGAGCCCGACATCGGAATTCGAGCGCAAGCGATCCAGCCCGCCGACGCCCTGCACGGCGGCTTCGAGCGGTTGCGTGACGAGCACCTCGACCTCCTCCGGCGCGAGGCCGGGGCACTCGGTGAGGATCGTGACCGTCGGCTTCGTCATGTCCGGCAGCACCTCCACCGGCAGCTCGCGCAGCGTTTGAAAACCCAGCACGAGCAGCAACAGCGCGGCCGCCAGGACGATGGGCCGGTGCCGGAGCGAGAAGCGGATTAGGGCGTTGAGCATCAGCGCGGGAAGTATGGGATTGGACCTGCCTCGGAGGTTGCTCTGAGTTCCATTTCGTGGCTCAATAACCGCGTGCCCGACATCATCATCAAAGACGCACCTGACACGATCTCCGCGTGGCTCAAAAATCGCGCAACGGCGCACGGCGTCTCGGAGGGGGAGGAGCTTCTCCGGATTCTCCAAAATGCGCTCGGGGCAAACGTCGCGCCCGAGTCTGGCGAACCAAAGAGCGAGCGTGTCCAGGCTTCGTTCCTCGCGATGGATTCCGCTGATAACAGCCCCGATTGGATTTTCGACCGCCACGATCTCAGGTACCGCCAGCCACTTCTGCCGCCGGGCGAGGACTTCAAAGCGCATCTGCTTGCGCTCGGGAAAATCGGCGCGGATATCCGCCTGGATTGGCCGCGTGAGGTTTCGGACCATCGACCGATCGACCTCTGACAGTGTTTCTTGTCGATACCAACGTGGTTTCTGAGTTGCGAAAGCTGGAGCGGATGAATCCCGGCGTGCGCGAGTGGTTCGATGCGACGCCTCCGAACGACATGTTTCTCAGCGTGATCACCGTCGGTGAGATTCGCAAAGGCATCGAAGAAAAACGTCTCCGCGACCCCGCTCAGGCCGAGGCTTTGGATCGGTGGATGGCCAGAATGTTGACGATTTTCGCAGGCCACACGCTCCCCATCACGGAGGCGATCGCGGATCGCTGGGGAGCACTTTGTCCGGGGCAGCCATTGCCGCCGGCGGACGGGCTCATCGCCGCGACCGCACTCGTGCATGATCTGACTTTGGTGACACGCAACACCGGCGACTTCGACCGCGGCGGTGTTCGCACTCTCAATCCCTGGAAGTAGGACGCGCTGAGTCACGGCTGACCTCCCGCCGTTTTCCGCCGCAGCACGGCGAGCAGCAGCACCAGCAGCAGCCCGGTGCTGCCGGCGAAGAACATCGTCAGCGGCGTGAAACTTTTCCCGCCGCCGTGCGCGTGTCCGCCGGCTCCCGCAGCGGCGGCGGCGATGTCCTCCTTGGTCATCTCGCTGCCGTCTTCCTTGTGCGGATGCCCGTGCGCGGCGTCCATCGCCTGCTTGAGCGAGACACTCCCCTTCCCCGCAAAGGCCAGCGAATACGCGCCGCGCGTGACGACTTCATCGCCGGGCAACAGGCCGCTGGTCACCTCGGCAAAGCGGTCGTTCTGCGCGCCGATGACGACCGCCGTTTTCACGAAGGCGTTCTTCAAATCGTAGTCCTTCACATAGACGAAGCGCCCCGCGGCATCGCCCTGCACGGCCTCGCGCGGGATGGACATCACGTCCTCACGGCTGGCGGCGACGATGGAAAATTCCGCGCGCATGCCGGGGCGCAGCAGCGTTTCCGGGTTGGGCACGTGAAAGGCGGCTTCGAGTGTATTGGTTGTCGTGTCGGCGGCGGCGCCGAGATGGGCGAGGTCTGCCTCGAAAACACGATCCGGAAAGGCCGCGACGCGGATGTGCGCCTTTTGGCCGGGCCGGAGTTTGCCGATGAGATGCTCGGGCACCGCCGCCACGGCGTGGACCTCGCTGAGGTCCATGATTTCCACGAGCGCATCCTTTTGCTCGACCGGCGAGCCGGGCACCACATTCACCACGGTGACCATCCCGGCGAGTGGCGCGAGCAGCCGCACGCTCGGCGGCGGATCGCCCGCCTGACGGCTCTCCAGCACGAGCACCTCGGCGTCTTTCGCGATGGGCCGGTCAATGTGCGCCGCGACCGTGACCACCCGACCGGGCACGCGGCTGCTGACCACCGCGCGATGCCCCGGTGCCGCGCCGATCCGCCCGAGCGCGAACACCGTTTCCTCAAACACCGTCTCCTCCGCAGTCACAACTTCGAGCCGGAGATTGGCCACGCCTTCCGCGGTGAGGATGACGGTATTGGCGAGGCGTTCCTTCTCCGTTTCGGCAAAACTGGCGACCGTGACAAAAGCGAGGAGCAGGACAAACAGGGAGGCGTTTTTCATCGGCGTCATTTGGTTTTCCGCAGCGGCAGGATCGTGCCCGCGGCCGCGGCGTGGCGGGTGAGGGCGAGGTGGTAATCGCGCAGCGCGTCGAGCTGCTGGCGGCGAAGCTGGAGGCGCTGATCGCGGGCGCGGAGCACGTCGGGCAGTGCGACCAGACCGGTGCTGTAAGCGGTCCGAAGCTGCTTCTCGATCTGCTCGGCCTTCGGCAGCAGCACGGCATCGAGCTGGACCGCGAGCTTCGCCAGTGCGCGCAGCTCCGCGCGGGTGCCGGTGGTCTCGGCGGCGACGCGCGCGGCGAGGACGTCCGCCTCCAGCCCGGCGCGCGTTGCGGCGGCGGCGGTCTCCGCGATGCGGCCGTCGTTGCGGTTCCAAAACGGGAGCGGGAGGCTGAAGCGCAATCCGACGGTGGTGTCGCCGCGCAGCCCATCGGGGGCGTCTTCCGCGCGGTCGTAACCAGCGAGCAGCCCGACCTCGAAGTCTTCCCAACGCTGCGCGCGGGCGAGCGCCGCCTGCTGCTGCGCGGCCTCGGCCTGATGCTGCGCGGCGGTGAAATCCGGGCGCTCGCCGGGCGCACCGCGCCAGTCAGCCGGATCGGGCTCGACCAGCGTGCCGGTGATCTCGATTTCTCCCCGAGCACCGAGCAGGGGCCGCAGGCTCGCGGTCAGCGCGTGTTGCTCGGCATCAAGGCGAAGGAGTTCCGCGCTGAGTTGCGCGGTTTCGAGATCCACCTGCTGCGCGTCGGTGGCTGGCGTTTCGCCGAGCCGCACCCGCTGGTTCATGAAGTCGCCCAGCTCACGGCTGTTCGCGAGTTGCCGCTCCGCCAGCGTGTGGCGGGCGTGCAGGGCGAGGATCTGCACGGCCAGGGTTTGCGCTTCGGCAGCCAGCCGCCGGGCGGCGTCGCGCACCTCGGCTTCGGCGGCGGCGAGTTGCGCGGCGGAGACGGCTTTTTCCAGACGCAGCCGACCGGTCACGGGAAATTTCTGTTTGAGGGCCACGTCGAAGGAATTCTCCGAGGTGCGGACGTTCTGGCGATATTCGGTTTCGAGTTCGGGATTGGCGAAACGCCCCGCCTGCCGCGATCGCCCGCGCGCTTCCTCGATCCGCAACTGCGCGGCGGCAAGCTGGGGATTGTGCGCGACGGCATAGGCCGGCACGCGGTCGAGCGGGAGCGGGACGGCACCGGCGGTGGTGGCGGCGAGGAGAAAGATGGAAAGGCGGATCATGAGAGATGGAGCGGTCGAGTTGGTTTTTTGGGGGAACGGGCATCCGCGTGGGATGCGGTGGAGCCCACGCTGGCACAAGGTTGCGCCGGGTGGGCAGGAAGGAGCGTCGGCCCGAGTGGGCCGGACGTTAGGCCGCGAGCGCGGGACCGCGCACCGGCCGGGCGGTATGCGCGACGAGCAGCCAGCCGGAAGACCGAGCATCCGGCGGGGAGTCCCCGATCGTCGTCCACCCCAGCGGCACTGGCGCAATGCGGAGCGTCGGCGTGAACTGTCCGCCAGTAAACGCCACCAGCGGCGTCCATGGTGACGGAGCAGGTGCCGCTTTATGGACCGCAACCGTTTTCCCGAGCAGCACCACGCCGAGATCGTGGTGATGATGCGGCTCGCCCGGCAAATCCGAATCCTCGTGGTGGTGGTGCCCGCCATCATGCCCCGCCTCAGCATGGCAGCCCCACCAATCGCCGCCGTGCTCCAGCACGATGTGGCTGCTCGTCAGCACCCAGGCGATGAGCATCAGCGCGGCGAGTAATGGTCGGTGCGTTTTCAAGCTGGCGCTGTCTTTCCACTCCCGCACGCGGTCGGTCAAGGCGATTTCCCGCGCGTGCGCTCCCGCCTTCTCCCCGTCCTCCCTTACTCCGTCTCCGCGCGGTTCACCCCGTCGATGAGCTGGCGGATGCGGCCGA
>Ga0114966_10005556_pt1 | contig 10653 bp, 6 predicted proteins | sample M_130207_XF_Meta_FD_87029 | JGI IMG/M metagenome (GOLD analysis project Ga0114966, IMG submission 87029) | Freshwater microbial communities from Lake Montjoie, Canada to study carbon cycling - M_130207_XF_MetaG | ecosystem: Environmental > Aquatic > Freshwater > Lake | place: Lake Montjoie...
AAGTCTCAGAACCAGAGATTAGGGAGAGCGACATGTTGAATCGAAGATTCTTTTTGAGTGCGGCAGCAGTGGCGGCGATCGGTTTGACTCAGGGCAGCTTGATAGCGGCGGATGCGGCGGCAAAAGACATCGTGACGACGGCAGTGGAGGCGGGTTCGTTCAAGACGTTGGCGGCGGCTTTGAAGGCCGCCGGATTGGTGGAGACACTGCAAAGCAAAGGGCCGTTCACGGTTCTTGCTCCCACCGACGAGGCGTTCGCCAATTTGCCCGCAGGAACAGTGGAGATGCTGCTGAAACCAGAGAACAAAGCCCGACTCGTGTCGGTGCTGACGTATCACGTCGTGGCTGGCAACGTGGCGGCGGCGCAGGTCGTCAAACTGAATGCGGCGGCGACGGTGAACGGTCAGCGAGTGAACATCAAGGTCGAGGATGGCCACGTGCGAGTTGATCAAGCCACCGTCGTGAAGGCCGACATTCATTGCTCGAATGGGATCATTCACGTGATCGATCAGGTGCTGCTGCCTTCTGCGGACAGCATTCCAGCGACGGCATCCAAGGCGGGAACGTTCAAGACATTGCTCGCGGCTGCGAAGGCGGCTGGCCTCGTGGAAGTGTTGGCTGGCGATCAGCCACTGACGGTTTTCGCACCGACGGACGAAGCGTTTGCGAAGCTGCCTGCCGGGACGGTCGAGAGCCTGCTCAAGCCCGAGAACAAAGAGAAGCTCGCAGCGATTCTGAAGTTTCACGTTGTCGCCGGTCGAGTGTTTTCCAACGAAGTGTTGAGCAAAGCAGAATTGAAGACCGTTCAAGGCGGGACGTTGACCGCCACGATGAAGAACGGTGCGGCGACCATCAATGGTGCCGGACTCATTGCGACCGACATTGATGCCTCGAACGGAGTCATTCATGTGATTGATAGTGTGATGTTGCCTGCAGCCGCCACGGTGAAGACTTCACACGTCATGCAGTCTCAGCCGACAATTGTGTCGAACGTCTGTCCGACCTCCGGTCGAGTGACGTACTCTCTGGTCCAAACTCGCCACTTCCGTCGCTGATACCGTTCGAGTGTGTTTCCAAGTACCGGTTGACTGCCAACCCTGCAACAACACCTGAGCCGTCGTTCGGCTCAGGTGTTTTCGCGTTGATTGCGTGTGCGGTTTCCAGTCCGTCGTCGAGATCTCACTGATGTCTGCTGGTTCGCGAATTCTTGTCACCGGCGGCACGGGCTACGTCGGAGGAAGATTGATTCCGTTACTTGAACAGCGTGGGCATCTGGTTCGTTGCCTAGCTCGGCGACCAGAGTTCTTGCAGCAGCGCGTGCGGCCGCAGATGGAGGTTGTCGCTGGAGATGTGTTGCAGCCAGAGACATTGATATCTGCTCTCGAAGGGATCGAAACCGCGTTTTATCTCGTGCATTCCAGGGGAGCGGGCAGGGACTTCGGGGACGAAGACCGCATCGCCGCCCGCAACTTTGCCGAAGCCGCGAAACAAAGCGGAGTACAGCGCATCGTCTACCTCGGCGGACTAGGTGGCGAGCAGCAGCAACTCTCAAAACATCTGCGCAGCCGACAAGAGGTTGGTGCGATCCTGCGCGAGTCCGGCGCACAAGTCGTCGAGTTCCGGGCGTCAATCGTGATTGGCTCCGGCAGCTTGTCGTTTGAACCGATCCGAACGTTAGTGCAAAAACTTCCTGTAATGATTTGCCCGAAATGGGTCTCAACGCCCGCGCAGCCAATCGCGATTGAAGACCTTCTGAACTACCTGTTGGCCGCGATTGATTTGCCCGAAGGGTCCAGCGACATCTTCGAGATCGGCGGCCCCGATCAAGTCTCCTACGGTGACATCATGCAAGAGTACGTGCGACAGCGCGGGTTGAAACGCGGGATGGTTTCGGTGCCGTTTCTTTCGCCACGATTATCGAGCTTGTGGCTCGGACTGGTGACTCCCGTTTACGCTCGCATCGGCCGCAAACCGGTCGATAGCCTGAGAAACCCGACCGTGGTCACGAACTCACACGCCCACGACGTGTTCGCGATTTGCCCGCGTGGCGTCCGTGATGCCATCGCACGAGCGCTCGTCACCGAAGACCACGAACTGACGGCCACACGCTGGTCCGATGCAATCAGCGCCTCGGGCCACCCCCATCGCTGGGGTGGAATCCGATTCGGAACGCGACTGGTCGATTCGCGCGAAGTTGACGTCGATGCTCCGGCCGAAGCCGCGTTCGCTCCGATTCAACGGATCGGCGGTCAAACCGGTTGGTACTACGGCCATTGGCTGTGGAGACTTCGAGGCTGGCTTGATTTGCTCGTCGGTGGAGTCGGCTTACGACGCGGTCGGCGCGATGCGGTTGATCTGCGAGTCGGCGATCCCGTCGATTGCTGGCGAGTCGAGTCGCTGGAGCAGAGTCGCCGTTTGCAATTGTCCGCCGAGATGAAGCTTCCCGGCCGAGCGTGGCTCGAATTTGAAGTCGAGCCGACGGACAACGGTTCGCGCATCCGACAAACGGCGGTGTTCGATTCGATTGGTCTGACGGGCTTAGCCTATCGGTACGCGATCTATCCGCTGCATGAGTTCGTTTTCGGTGGCATGCTGAATGGCATCGCAAGTACCGCTCGTGGTTCAGTCGAAACAACAACGTGGCAACCGACCGTATTTCGACAAGTGGCGGGATTGGTTGGATTCATGGCAGTCTGCTTCCTGTCGGCTGGTTTGGGGGCAGCGTTCACGTCGACATCCGTCGGCGGCTGGTATCAAACGCTGGCGAAACCGAATTGGAATCCGCCCGACTGGCTCTTTGGCCCGGTTTGGACTGCCCTCTATTTTCTGATGGCCGTCGCCGCGTGGCTCGTGTGGCGTGCCCACGGGTGGAGTGCCGCGAGGACAGCGTTGAATTGGTTTGTCATTCAACTCGCGTTCAACGTGGTCTGGTCATTTCTGTTCTTCGGCCTGGAACGCCCTGGCCTCGCTTTCGCCGAGATCCTCGTACTCTGCCTCTCAATTGTCGCGACCTGTCTCGCGTTTCAAGCCAAGTCGCGCACGGCCGCATTGTTGCTGGTTCCGTATCTGGCGTGGACGTCGTTCGCCGTCATCCTGAACCTGAATCTCTGGAGGTTGAATTCCTGATGAGTGCCAGCCTCGTTCCACAGATCCGCATTCAAAATTGCAACGACGCGCCGATTCGAGCGGACGGCGAGTTCGTGTTGTATTGGATGATTTCATTCCGGCGACTGTCTTCCAATTTCAGCTTGCAGCGCGCGGTGGAGTTGGCTGTTGAATTGCAAAAGCCGCTGGTGATCTTCGAGCCACTACGAACCGAATATCGGTGGGCGTGCGATCGGATTCATCGTTTCATGATCGACGGCATGGCCGAAAACGCGGCTCGAATCAACGCGCTCAACAATCCCGGCGTGATGTACTTTCCGTATGTCGAACCATTGCCCAATGCCGACAAGGGATTGCTGCTGGCGCTGGCTAGGCGAGCTTGTGTCGTCGTGACGGATGACTTCCCGTCAGCCTTTTTGCCACACATGGTTTCGGCAGCGGCAGCTCGATTGCCGGTGCGACTGGAGTCCGTGGATTCAAACGGCCTACTGCCGCTGCGCGCCACGGGCCGCGTTTTTACAACGGCATTCTCGTTCCGAGCTTACCTGCAGAAGGAATTGCCCCCGCATCTTGAAGAATTTCCGAAGCCAAACCCCTTGAGCGGCGTGCGTCTTCCACCAATCCAGTCGCTGCCGCCGGAGATAACCACGCGCTGGCCCCCGGTGTCAGCGAAGTTGTTGGCTGGCGACAGGGCGGAACTCGCGGCATTGCCGATTGACCACTCGGTCGGCATTGTCGAAGCGCGTGGCGGATCAACGCTGGCTCGGCATCGCTTGAAGAAGTTTTTGGACCAGCATCTGTCACAGTACGCGGCCGGGGCGAACGATCCCGATGCCGAAAATCGCAGCGGCCTTTCGCCGTATTTGCACTTCGGTCACATCTCGTCTCATGAGTTGTTTCACGAATTGATGACGCGAGAGGAATGGTCGCCGCTCTGCCTCGGCGAGAAGACCGGAGGCAAGCGTGAAGGCTGGTGGGGCGCGAGTCCCGGTGCTGAGTCGTGGCTTGACGAGTTCATCACCTGGCGCGAGCTGGGATACAACATGACCTCGCACCGTGACGATTACGACCAGTACGAATCGCTCCCCGATTGGGCCCAAGCCACGCTGGCGAAGCACGAGCGCGATCCTCGCCCGTTCGTTTACTGTCTCGACCAATTCGCCGCCGCTGCAACGCACGATCCACTTTGGAACGCCGCGCAAATGCAGCTCGTTCGTGAGGGCCGCATCCACAACTATCTACGAATGCTCTGGGGCAAGAAGATACTCGAATGGACCGCGACGCCTCGCGACGCGCTCGAGGTGATGATCGAGCTTAACAACAAATTTGCTCTCGACGGCCGGAACCCAAATTCGTACTCCGGCATCTTCTGGGTACTCGGCCGATACGACCGCGCGTGGGGACCAGAGCGTCCCATCTTCGGAACCATTCGATACATGAGTTCCGATAACACCCGCAAGAAGCTATGCGTTCGCGAGTACCTGAAGACTTTTGTTTAAGGCGACCGGCAAGACTTGTCTTGCCCACACCAACCCGAAGTGTGAACAAGGGCGAAGTCGATCGACGACCTCGTTCACACTTCGGGTTGGCGTGTTCGGGTAAATCATTTCTTGCCGGTCGCATAAGCGGTTATTACGTCGCAATCAGGCTTTGAAACCGCCTCGAGTCATTGGCTCCCTCCGATTGCTCACGGTATTGATTCACGTGTGACGTGCTCCGTTTCATTCACTTCACCGTCAGCAGCTTGTCATCGGGGAATGTTTCCAGCTTGAGGTTTCTCCACTGGACCTCCTGCGGCTGCTTGTTCGAGTGCAACTGGAGGCCGATCGGGGCGGACTTGATCCGGTCCGGTTCCGGCTCGCGCCAGTCTGAGACCAGTTTGCCATTGAGCACGAAGCGGATGCGGTTCCCCTGCGCGAGGATTTCGTAGCTGTTCCAGTCGTGCTGCTTGCTGAGCGGTGCGGCGATCTCGTTGTTCGTGTGAATCATGTTTCGGCCGTAGAGGTCATAGAACCCGTGGCCCGACGGAAACATGACCAGATGCCCGGCATAGGTCAGCGGGTCGCCCTTGTCCGGCGCGATGCGGCCCCACATCGCGATGCCCGAGTGCATTTCGGACTCGGCCAGTTTGAAGTCGAAGGTCAGGCGGAAGTCGCTGTAACTCTTCTCGGTCAGCAGATACGTGCTGACTTTCACCTCGTCGGTGTTCTTGCCGATGATGACTCCGTCTTTGACCGACCAGAGTTTCTCGTTGCCCACCCAACCCTTGAGGTCCTTCCCGTTGAAGATCTCGACCACCTCCCGCTTCCCCTCGCGCGGCGGCACGACGGGAGCTTCTTTCTTCTCCTGAGACCAACCCGTACCAACCGACAGCAGGGCGATCAATCCGGCAACCAGAAACTTACGGTGCGATGACATGGCAGACACTCTCCGTGATTGAGGACATGAACAGCCCGATCTCACTCCGACGGACCGCTCGCGACGAACATGTCGCATGGTCAGAAGTCTTTCAGATTCTCACCTCAATCGCGAGTCAGCAGGCAGAAAGCAACGAGTATCGAGCAGATCAAATAAAAGCGGCCCGAGGTGATAGCACCTCGGGCCGCGATGGGTTGATGGGAAGGTCTTGTTTGTTTCCCGCGTGAGTAGTCCCGTCGGCCGAGCGACGGGATTACGGTACGGGGTTTGTGACGAAGGGCATCACTTGATGAAGAGCATTTCCTGGTAGGTTGGCAGCGGCCAGTGGTCGTCAGCAACGATCCCTTCGAGTTCGTCGGCGACGGCTCGGACGGCTTCCATCGCGGGCTTGACCTGCTTCGCACAGCGACCGGCCGCCTGTTGCGGGTTCGAGACGCCGTGGCCGCCGTGGCCACCTTCGTGAATCAGGTGTTCCAGCGCGGCGACGCTCTGGTTCAGCGTCTTGATCAGGCTGCTGAGCTTGGTCAGTATTGAGGCATCGAATTCAACACCCGCCGCCTTGCAGTTGGCCGCGGCGCCGGCGAGTTCGCTCTGGTAGCGGACGGCGGCCGGGTAGATCGTCGTCTTGGCAATCTCGTGCGTCAGCTTGGCTTCGACGTTCAGAGTGAGGACGTACTGCTCGAAGTAGATTTCGCGGCGGCTTTCGAGTTCGCGCGGCGTCAACACCTTGTACTTGTCCATCATCGACATGACAGCGGGATCAGTGAGGTCTGGCAGCGAGTCGATCGTCTGCTTCCGGTTCGGCAGGCCGCGTTTGGCCGATTCAGTTTGCCATTCTTCGGTGTAGCCGTCGCCATTGAAGATCACTCCGCCGTGCTCGTCGATGATCGACTTGAGCAGCGCTTGCACCGCTCCGCCGAACTTGGCGGCATCACCGCAGGCGACCTTCTCCAGTTCAGTCGCACAGTAGTCGAGCGACTCGGCCATGATCGTGTTCAATGCGACGAGCGGTCCCGCCATCGACTGGCTCGAACCAACCGCGCGGAATTCAAACTTGTTGCCCGTGAAGGCGAACGGGCTGGTGCGGTTGCGGTCGCCTGCGTCCTTCGGCAATGGCGGGAGCGTATCGACGCCGACCGTCATGACACCCGCCTGCTTGCTGGTTGCGGCCGAACCGCTCTTCTTGATCTGCTCGAAGACGTCGGCCAATTGGTCGCCGAGGAAGATCGAAATGATCGCGGGAGGAGCTTCGTTCGCACCGAGTCGATGATCGTTGCCCGCGTGGGCGACGACGGCTCGCAGCAGTGTCGCGTGCTTGTGGACGGCACGAATGACGGCGGCACAGAACACGAGGAACTGCATGTTCTCGTGCGGGGTCTTGCCTGGTTCGAGCAGGTTCCCTTGCGTGGCGTTGCCGAGCGACCAGTTGCAGTGCTTGCCGGAACCGTTCACGCCCGCGAACGGCTTCTCGTGCAGCAGACATTCGAGCCCGTGCTTCTGAGCCACCTTCTTCAGGATCAGCATGGTGAGCTGCTGATGATCGGCCGCCACGTTGGCGTTCTCGTAGACCGGCGCGATCTCGTACTGGCTCGGAGCCACTTCGTTGTGACGAGTCTTCACCGGGATACCGAGTTTAAACATCTCACGTTCCGCATCCAACATGCAGGCGAGTACGCGGTCGGGGATCGCACCGAAGTACTGATCGCAGAACTCTTGACCTTTCGGGGAGGGCGCACCGAACAGCGTGCGACCGGCATTGATCAGGTCGGGCCGGGCGAAGAAGAAGTTGCGGTCGATCAGGAAGTATTCCTGTTCTGCCCCGCAGGTCGAGACGACAAGCGCTGGCGACTTGTGGCCGAACAGTTTCAGGATACGCTGAGCTTGGACATTGACCGCCTTCATCGAGCGGAGCAGTGGCGTCTTCTTGTCGAGCACTTCGCCGGTCCACGAGAAGAACGCGGTCGGGATGCACAGCGTCGTGCCGTTGGCGTTTTCGAGGATGTAAGCGGGGCTCGTCACGTCCCATGCGGTGTATCCACGCGCTTCAAACGTGGCGCGGATGCCACCCGAGGGGAAGCTTGATGCGTCCGGTTCGCCTTGGATCAGGGCGCTGCCGCTGAATTCGGCGACCGCTCCGCCCGCTCCGTCCGGGTTGAGGAAGCTGTCGTGCTTTTCGGCGGTCAAGCCGGTAAGCGGATGAAAAACGTGAGCGTAGTGCGACGCACCCTTCTCGATGGCCCAGTCCTTCATGGCGGCGGCGACGGTGTCGGCGACATCGGCGGCAAGTGGCTCGCCCATCTCAATCGTCTTCAAGACCGACTTGTAGATGCTCTTTGGCAGACGATCCTTCATCACCTTTTGGCTGAACACATTGCAACCGAACAGTTCGCCTGCCGAAGTCTCGGCGAAGTTCAGAGGAGCCGGAGCCGACTCAAAGCTTGTGACTGCATTGATTGCATTCATCCGCGACGCACTGCCACTCATAACACAAAGCCTTCCAAAATCAGGTTGAGCGCGAAAAAAACACCACCGCTTCCCCGCGACGAGCAACCACTATGCCGAGCCGCCATTCCGTACCTGACCCCGACGCGAGGGGCGAGAATCTAACAAGACTCCTCACAAAGTTCACGGCAGCCTGAGCCTGATCGCCACGGCCGAACCTTTCATGTAGTGCCGGGTTTCCGGGCGGAGGCTGCTCGCTTCGCGAGCGAGTTTGGCGACAACTTGTCCACGTTCTCCCTGGGTCGCTGTAATCACGGAAGAATGTTCGGTGGAAAAGTTCGTGGAGCGCGCCCATTCGGTCTGGTTGGCGAAGCCTTGCTGCGCGATCCTCAATCTTTTGGGCAACAACAACCAAGTGGCCGATCATTCCCGGCGTGATAACCGGAACTCCTGCCGCCACACATCAACAATGTGGCTGTTGCAGGAGGCGAGGCTTGCTTGACGGCGAGTTCGGTGGCGTTAGAATCGCCGCCCGCTCCGGCTGAGAAAACGATGAGTGACTGAACTCAAAGAATCTGGCCGGAACCAACGAGGGGTCGTAGATCAATTGGTTAGATCGCCAGCTTGTCACGCTGGAGGCTGCGGGTTCGAGTCCCGTCGATCTCGTTTGAAGAGCCTTGCTCGCAATCACTGCGGGCAAGGCTCTTTTGCTTTGATTCATGTGGTTTTCGTGCGTCGCTCTTCTCGCCATCCGTTCATCGGCATCATCCGATGAGATGACAGCAAACGACACAGATTGCCCCCGCTGGCCAATGTTTGGTGCAACAGGTGGTGCAACCAAACTGACGGGATGTCTGAGGGAAGGCATGGCGTCTTGAACGTCCGTCCCGGTCGCTCGCATCGCCATCGCTTGGCGTTCGGTCGATGGCGAGGAATTGAGGTTGAGTGAAGGGAGCGAGTCCAACGCCCCCTGAATGTCGAGCAACTTCGGATCGGTGTAGACGTTCATCGTCAGGTTGATGTTGCTGTGACGCATTGCGGCTTGAGCCGTTCGTGGAGCAACGCCTCCCTTGGACAACAGCGTCCCGAACGAATGCCGCAGAGCGTGAACGTCGATGGTTCGGCCTCTCTCGTCGGCCTTGTCGATCCCAGCGGCGAGCAGGTCGCGGTCGAGAATCTTTCCGAGTGACTCGGGAACAAGGAACAGCGGTCGCTTGCTGTCATGAATGCCCCTGTCGTCGAGTAGCCTGAGCGTTGCCGCGTTTGGCGTATCAGACAGCCAATCCCTCAGATCGTTCGCCAAGTCGTGCCGTAGCGGGATCGTGGAACCTTGCCGGTTCTTCTCATCGGCGGCGTTCAGCACGACGAACGGCATCGCCCCGTCGAGTTCCAGTTGTCCGACAGTGAGTGATGCGAGTTCCCCTTTGCGAAGCCCCGTCAGTACGAGCGTTTTGTAAATCAACGCCCGCTCCCGCCCGAGCCGCTCCAACTTCTCGACGAACTCGGGATTGTCGGCCAGCCGTTCCCGTGCCCGTTTGGTGGCGGCGTGAAGGGAATCGAGTGTCAGCGGCTTGTACGTCCAGTTCGACCGCTTGCGGCGTTTGCCGGTCGCTTCGGCTTCGCTGCCATCCACGGCCAGCGTCTCTCGTCCGAACTCAGCGAGCGGTCGCAATCTTGCCACTTCCAACAGCTTCACCAGTTCGGCTTCCGTCATCGCCCGCCGTTGCCGTCGTCGGTCACTCTTCTCGTCCGCCTTGGCGATGCGAGCCAGTGGATTCGAGGCGAGTCGCTCGGTTTGAACGCACCACTTGCAGAACCCCGACAGCGACTGAGAGTACGAATTGCGAGTGCGGGCGGACATGCCTTCGACTTTTCTCGCCACCAGCCAGCGTTCGACCGGCTGTGACCCCACGTCCCCGAGTCGGGCGAATTGGCAATCCCTCGCCAGCCGTGTTGCCAGCCGTTCCGTTTCGATGAGATGCTTGGGGGACACGTCTTTCGCTTGGAGCGTGAGCAGGTACGAGCCGAAGTGATCGGCAAACGGCTCGCACAGATGATCGGCGGTTGCAGCTTCGGTGGCCGAGATGACTTCGCTTTTGACCAGTTCGGCCCGCCGTTCCAACTTGGACAGAATCGAACGAGCGGCATCCTCATCGCGACAGCCGGTCGAGACTTCGCGGACGTAGCCCGAGCCGTCTCGGAACTTGGCTATGTAGGTTCCCGCTTCGTCGAGGATGCGAGGCGAGCCGTCCGCCCCCGTCGTCACCTTGGCCGTGCGCGTCTTGCCCTTCGCGGGTTTCCAGCGGGCGAACTGCTGGCCGTTCTTCGTGAAGAGTTCCGCCCCCTTGGGCAGCGGTCGCGTCACCGTTTTCTTGTAGACGGTTCCCATGTCAGTTCCCTTTGGAGCAGTCGCCTTGAGTTCTTGAACCATGTGTCACAGGTCAAACAGGATGCGCAGCCGATCTTCCACTTCATCCAACGTCGTGGCGGAGACTGCTCCCCAGCGTTGCACCATCCGGTCATGCGAGACAGACCGAACCGCCTCGCACATGATGAAGCTCTTGGTCTTCGTGCCCCCCTCGGGAGGTTGCAGGGGGACATGCCACGGGATGGCTTTGTCCTTGCTGGTGATCGGCACAACGACGACCAGATCGGCGGGACTCTTGTTGAAGCCGTTCGTCGAGATGA
>Ga0114966_10005558_pt1 | contig 10652 bp, 8 predicted proteins | sample M_130207_XF_Meta_FD_87029 | JGI IMG/M metagenome (GOLD analysis project Ga0114966, IMG submission 87029) | Freshwater microbial communities from Lake Montjoie, Canada to study carbon cycling - M_130207_XF_MetaG | ecosystem: Environmental > Aquatic > Freshwater > Lake | place: Lake Montjoie...
CGTCGCTCGGCTGTACTCGTCGAGCGTCGCGTACTGGTGCGCCTGCAATCCGGCAGCGGCCGGCGCCCCGGCCGGTGGCGGACCGCCGCGGCCTGGGCCGGCACCTGCCCCGGCCTGCCGAAGGAGCGGACTGTAGTCGGCTGCGACACCACCCGCCGGCGCCGTCCATGCGAACGAGAACGGCGCGCCCGGGTTGGGTCGGAAGCCGTTGTAATCAGACGAGGTGTAGCCCGTCAGCGTGTTCACGCTGAAAATGGCCGGCGACGAGTTCTCACCGAGGAACAGGTTATTGCGCCAGTGCACGTTCGAGGCACTGTTCGCCGCGGTCTCCGACACGATGGTGTTGTTGTAGAAGATCACGCCCGCCGAGCCACCGGTGAGGCGTGTCGAACCACCGGGCAGGTGGTACGCAATGTTCCGGATCCAGTAGGTGGGGCCGCCGATCACCGGCTGGTTACAGAACGCGTGCGATGCCGAGTTGAGCATGAGATTTCGCATGATGCGCACGTTGTGCATCCCGCCGTCGGCCTCGAAGGGATTGTCATGGAAGTTGGTCATCAGGTTGTTGTAGAAGTCGATCGCGACTGGCCTGAGACCCCACGCTGACTTCGGCGGATAGGAGGGCCCGCCCTGTACGGCTGAGCCATCGGGGTTGCCGTAGGTTTCGATGTCGATACCATCGTGGAAGTTGGCCACGTAGTTGTACGCAATGACGTGACCCGGCCCGTACACCTTCACCGCCACGTACGAGGCCATCACCGGCGGATACTTCTGACCGGCCACACCATTGAACTGTTGCCAGAAGGCACCCGACCATCCGATCACATGGTCTGGGTCGTCCCTCCCGATGAAGGTGTTGTCCGCGATGTAGAAGTTGCTGGAGCCGGCGAAGTTGGTCCACACGCCAGCGCCGACGTCCTCGAACCGGCTGTGTTTCACGCTCAGGCCCTTGGCGCCGAGCAGGAACTGGGTGCCCGCAAGGATCGCGTAATCGGTGTTTCGGAACGTGATCCCTTCGAAGTAGGTGTAGTCGGCCGCTCGCACGTCGAACAGGACGAAGTTGCGCGCACCGTCGAACACGACGTCACCATCGCCGGCGGCCTTGATGGCAATCGGCTTCTCCGCCGTCCCATCCGCCGTCAGGAAGTAGGTTCCATCCAGTGGCACCGTCCGGTTCACCGCCGGGTCGTTGGTGTACTCCAGGCGGTCGTACTTGTAGGTTCCCGCGTGCACCAGGATGGTGTCGCCGGCCTTCACCCGTGGCCGGCCAGCCGTGGCCCAGTCCGTTCCGGCACAGGTCAGGTTGTAAGCACACATCAGTCCTTCGAAGGCGGGCTCGGTCTTCGCACCCTTGTACCCATGGGGATAGACGTGGTAGACGTTGCCGCCGACCGCGGGCATCGGCTCCGGTCTGGTCCTGACGGTCACCGTCTTTGTGGCCGCACCCTTTGCGCTATCGGGGTCGGTCATCACGAAACGGGCTTCGTATGACGTATCCGGCTCGAGGTCGAGGATGCTGCCGGCGAACATGTTCGGTGACGTGACATCCAGCTGATCGCCTTGCTTGACGCGCTCACCCTGGAGGCGTAGCAGCGGCAGTCCTGCCTTCCACTCCGCCGTTCCCTGCTTGCGGTAGGAGACCGCGACCGAGGCATTCCGGTTGTCGTCGCCTTCGATGAGCCACTCGAATCCGAGATTGATCAGGGTCGGCGGATCGATGACGAATTCGCCTGCGGTCACGCCGTTGGACGTTGCCGCCGTGAGGACCCCGGTTCGGACGATCGCCCCCGACAGTGTGAGGGCACCGACAATGAGCGCCGCCGCGCTGCCAGCTACGTGTGTACGGTTGATGCGCATGCCTGTTCCGCCAGTCACGAGAAGAAGAAGGTCACGCCACGTCAAGGGAGGCGAGGCGTCGAGATCGCGACCCGCGCGCTGCGTGGCCTCGATTCGGCGTCGGCGCGCTGGGGAAGTGGATCGGCCGGTAGTGAACCATGGTTCTGTCAGGCTGCCGTGTATATATTTGTAAAAGGGGGGGGGGAGGCATGCGCCTGCCGATCGGCGCATACTCACGGCATTCGCATGACCAACACTCGCGTTCTGATCGTCGAAGACAATGCCGCGCTCAGGGCCCTGCTGCTGGACAATGTCACCTACGAGGGCTACCTCGTCGAGAGCACCCAGGATGCCGAGAGTGCGCTGCTGCGCGCGCGACACGCCCCGCCCGATCTGATGCTTTCCGACCTCATGCCTAAGGACGGCGACGGCCTCGACGTCTGCCAGACGATCAACGCCGACTATCCGCGCACCTCGATCATCATCCTGACCTCCAGGCGTGAGCCCCTCGCCAAGGTTGCGGGGCTCGACATGGGGGTGGTGATGCGACGCACGCACCCGGCCGTGGGGCGCCTCGATCTTGATGGCGTCCTCGTCGACTTCGTGGGTCGCACGGCGACCAAGGCGGGGACGCACCTGGCGTTGACAACCCGTGAGTTCGAACTGCTCCAGTATCTGGCGGAGCGCCACGGGACCGTCGTGACGCGGCAGGAGCTGCTCAAGATGGTGTGGGGTTATGAGGAAAGCGCGCTGACTCGAACGGTCGATATCTTCATCGGCAGACTGCGACGGAAGATCGAGCCGGACCCGAAGCACCCCAGGCACATCCTGACCTCGCACGGGGACGGGTATCTGCTCGTGGTCTAGGTTGGGCGGTCTAGGTGCGAGCACTGAGGGGCAGCCTCACGCCGATCGTGGTTCCGACGCCGACCTTGGACACGAGATCGGAGGGCGAGATGCCTGTCCCGCTGTCCGCGATCTCCACGACAGCGACCTTCCCCTCCGTCGTCGTCCTGATGGCGAGGCTCCGCCAGATGGACCGTCTCGTGGATCACTTCGAGCAGCTCGACCGGTGCCGCAGCGATAACCGCGTCGCCTCTAGCCGCAGGAGCTGTCCGTACTCGTCGATCCGGTCATCAGCGATGTAGCGTCCGAAACCCAACGTCTCACCGACGACCCTGATCGCGGACACTTCCGTTCGACACGGGCGAAGGGCTCTCGTGAGGTGCCACTGGTGGCCACCGTCACCATGCCCTCATCGAGGCGCGAGAACCGAACCCCGGCTTCACCGATCACCGACTCGGGCTGTAGAACAGCGAGGCGGCTACCTGTTAGGGATTACTCCCTTCGACGAAGCCACTGAGCAGGAACTACTCGCCTGTCTCACTCGAGCGAATCGCTGCCACCATCGGATTCAGCGCCCGCGGATCCCGGAGGAGCGCGACGGGAAAGGGTGACGCTTGTTGCACCGGGTCTTCCGCGCGCCAGACGAAGCTCGAATCGAGATAGGGGTACTGCGAAAAGGCCGAGTCGACACTGTCGAACAGCTCGTACGGACCGCTGAACGCCAACCGGCGGGCGCCGAATCGCGTGAGGACACTCGCCTGAACGGCTTTCATATCCCGGTCGATCGCCACGCTCAGGAGCATGGCCCTCTCCTCAGCACGCCGATGGGCAGGGCAAGGATCAAGCTCGCCAGGAACCATCGCTTGGCGATGGCGTCCCGAAGGTGACGGAATCGTTCGAGGTTCCGCGAGGTGATCAGGGCCGATGACACCGAGTGCGCCGGTCGTCCATCCAAGTTGTCTGGCATCGATGAAGCCGCGGCATCATCGCACGACGGCTGGCGTTCGATACGGCAGGCCCTCGGGCAGAAGATTGCAGCAGTCGCGGCGCGACATCGCCGCTGGGAGGGACCCGACAGGAAGTGGTGCGCCCGGCAGGATTCGAACCTGCGACCTTTGGCTTCGGAGGCCAACGCTCTAATCCAACTGAGCTACGAGCGCACTCGGGGACGGAACGGAAGTTCGTGGAGAGCTTCCGTCGTCGGGCCAACGTGCAGCCCAACGACGGTTACTGTATCCCACTTTCGCCAGCGAGGCGAGTTGACAGCGAGCGCTCAACGGTGCCGCAGGAGCGCCGATCAGAAGCCGTAGCGGAACTCGACGCGCAGCAGTTGGTCGTACCACGCGGCGTCGGTCAGCGCCTTGCCCCAGCCGGCGTAGATCGAACCCGAGCCGAACGCCAGGCGCGCACCGAGCTTGAGGTTGACGATATCGGTCCCCTTCGCCGGCGCGTTCTCGAACGTGGAGTAGCCGCCCACCACATGCCAGCCGATCAGTTCCACCACCGGCGCCAGGCGCGTGCTGCCGCTGCTGTAGATGTCGAGGCTCGGCCCGAAGCCGTAGTAGATGACGCTGCCCGAGAACTTGTCGGGGCTGCCGGTCGGCACCCCCTTCGAGCCGTCGAGCGGAATCACACTGCCGAACTGCGCTTCGAACCCGAGCAGGTTACCGACGGTGGTCGAGTAGAGAATGGCCGGCTCGAGGCTCCAGTGGTTGGTGCCGAGTCCCTTCCCTGCGTCGCCCGACGGCGCCGAGGCCAGCGCCTGCAACGTGATCTGGCTATTGCTGTCCGACGACAAGCTCAGCTTCACGCCGCCCTTCAGGTCGGAGAGGCCGCTCGAATTGCCGAAGCTGCCCGTGCCCGGCACGAACGTCTTCGGCTTGAGCGAGCGCACCGGCAGATCGGCCACCAGCGAGAAGCGGCCGTTCAGCGCGTACTCGGCGTTGATGTTGAACTCCGTGTAGTCGGCGCTGGTCAGCACGCCCGGCCCCGGCCCCGGCGCAGCCGGATCGTAGGCGGCGTTTCCCGCGGGCAGCCCGCGATAGCAGCCGCACTTGGCGTAGAAGAACTCGGCGCGGTCGGCCGCCTGCAGGCCTGAGCCCGAATCGAAGCGGACGCGCACCTTGCTGCCAATCGTCGCGTTCTCGATGTAGCCGACCATGCTCGGCCGACGTCGCGGCCCCGACGAGGAACCGCTGGCCTGCACGGCGCCGCTCTCGCTGGCCGACGCGGTCTGCGCCGAGGCGACGATGAGCCCTTCGGCCGGCACGCGCGTGTCCTGCTGGGCGTAGGCCGCCACCGGCACACAGATCGCCAAGATCGTGAGAATGACGTGCTTCATGCGGCTCCTCCGGATTCGGGCGTCACCGCACGGTGCGAGGGGTCGCGCCGCCAGTGCCCGGGTTCAGTGCCAGGAGCCGCGTCTCGAGGCGCCCGCGATCGTCCGCGCGCAGCGCTGACAGAGCTCCGGTGATGGTCTCGAGTGGCGCCTGGACATCCGCGTTGCCAGGCACCCGGCTCATACCCTCGATCACGTCGAGATACGTCGACGCTGCACGCGTCAGGAGGCGCGCCGCCTCGTCATCCGCAGGATTCGCCCGCGCGAGGGAGGCCAAGTCTAGCAGAAGGTCGCCGAGCCGCAGATGGTAGTCGGCGCTCTGATGAAGCGACGCATCTGTCGCCATCGACGCGAACTGATCGATGGCACGCGAGAACTCACGCAGCGCGGCGTTTCGGTCGGTCGGAGCGAGGATCACCCCGCGCAGCGTGTACGCGTCGGCGCGGGCCACGGCGATCGACGGGGCCGTGCGCGCCAGCCGGTCCATCAATTGCAGGGCCTGCGCGCTGCGCCTGCCGGCCTCGTCGCGCTCGCCCTGCTCGTTGAGCAGCGCCGCAAGGTTTCCGGTGAACGCCGCCAATTCGAACGACAGCTCGCGGCTGCCGGGCTCGGCAGCCAGCAGACGTTCATCGATGGCAATCGCCTTCTCCCACAGCTCCCGCACCTCACGGTCACGGCCGCCCTCCTGCGAGAGCACGCTGCCCAGGTTGTTGTAGGCACGCGCCAGTTCCTGTGCCACCTGCGGGTTCTGTGCAGAGGCCGGTTCGAGGATCGCGATGGCGGCGCGGAAGTCGGCCTGTGCGCGCGACGCCGTGTCGCCGCCCGCCGACAGGAGGATGCCGCGGTTGTAGAGCGTGCGGGCGAGTTCCTGGGCATACTGCGGTCGCGCCGCTGGCCCTTGCGTCAGTGCCTGCTGAATGGCGAAGGCGGCGTTGTAGGCCTGCTCGGCGTCACTCGCGCGGCCGGACTGCGTGCGCAGCACTTCACCCAGCCAGTTCCACGCGTTGCCCAGCGCAGAGCGGTAGTCCGCCTTCGGGAACTCGAGGGCCAGCGGCGCGAGCCTGGCAATCGCATCCCTGTACTCACGCTCGGCATCGTCGGGCTTGGCGATGAGCCGATGGATGTGCCCCAGCCGCAGGTGCGCCAGCGCGAGGTCGCGCCGCGACGCCTCGCTGCGCGGCGACTGGTACATGAACGCTTCGTAGAAGTGCTCGGCCTTGTCGAGCAGTTCGCGGCGCAGTTCTTCCACGTCGGGCGTGTCGGCGCCAACGCGCGCACTGCTGCGATCGGCCGACGACAACGACTCGTCCACGGCCGTGCGCGCCAGTTGCAGATTCGCCTCCGCACGCTGGCTCTCGCGCCGTGCCACCACGGCCAGCGCCACGGCAGCCACGAGCATCGTCGCCAGCACGCCGGCAGCGTACTGGGTGCGGCGCAGCGTCTGGCGGCGCGTGCGTTCCTCGGCTTGCCGTGCCGCTTCCCACGTATCGCAGCTGTCGTCGAGGAAGCGCATTGTCTGCTCAAACCGATCGTCGTAGCGTGCGGCCCATGCGGCCGTCGGCCGGTTCTCCGCGCGCCACTGCAGCGCGAGTTGCAGTTCGGGGTTCCGCCATAACCCCGCGGCTCCCTGGGCGTGCCACTGCGCCGCCTGCGAGATGCGTGCGTAGAACGCCGCCGCGGCGCGTTCCTCCTCGGCCCACGCCATCAGCCGATCCCAGCAGCGCATCAGGCTCTCGTGCGCGAGATCGACGATCGTCGTCGACGTGAGTGGTACCGACGAGGGCGGCATGAGGAAAGTGCGCCCTGTCTTGCGGAGGAGCTCCACCACCTGTACGACCTCGGCCTCGGGGGCGTCGGCGATAGCGGCCAGTGCTCCGATGGTTGTCGGGCGGCGGATCCCTCGCGGGTCGGCAAAGGTGTCAGTAAGCGCCTTCAGCACGCGTTCAACGACGAGGGCATGCCCCGCCGCCGCGCAGTCGAGGAACGCCTCCTCGGCATGGATCGAAAACGCGTGGGTGGTGGTGCCGACCGCCTCGTAGTCGTCGATGTCGATCGGTTCGCCGTCGCGCGCCGCCGACCAGAACTGCCACATGCGCATCAGCGCGTGCTGCACGATCGGCAGCTGGTCGTGGTCGTCGCCGAGATCGTTGAGGATGCGGTTCACCAGCCGCGGCGTCACCGCGGCGCCAGCCACCGCGGCGGGGCCGGCCACGGCGGAGCGCAGGCCGTCGCGCGTCATCCGTCCGACGAGATACAGACCGGCGTTCACCGCCTCGGGCAGCCCGCGGAAGTCCATGCAGTCGCCGATGAAGTCGGACCGCATGGTGATGACGACGTAGAGGGGCAAGGCCGACTGCGTCGTCGCCTCGAGCAGCAGCTTCACGAACGCCACGGCTTCGTCGCCGGAGTGCGCGATCTGCCGGCTGCGGCGGAAGCGGAACAGCTCCTCGAACTGGTCGACGAGCACCAGCACGTTCTCGTCCGAGGGAATGCGTGCCTGCCGCACCGCCTCGACGAGGCCGAGCGTGCTGCGCCGCAGGGTGGCGTCGAGGACGATGCCGTTCGTGCTGCTGAACTCGCCGTCGACACCGAGCACGTCACGCGCGTCGAGGGCCCGGGCGAGGTTGCCGACCGGATCGTCGCCGGGCCGCATGGTGGCAATGCGCCAGCTGGAACCGGCGCCGGCCATGAAGCCACCCTGCAGCGACGGGATCAGCCCCGAGCGGACGAGCGACGACTTGCCGCTGCCCGACGTGCCGACCACCGCGACGAAGCGCGACGTGCGCAACCTGCGCAGCAGGTCGTCGATGTCCGGCTCGCGCCCGAAGAACAGGTGCTCTTCGTCGGCCTCGAACGGCCGCAGGCCGGGAAACGGATTAACCACGCGCCGCCTTCAGCTGGGCGATGAACGGTCGCAACGCCTCCAGCGCCACGCCGTCCCACTGCGGCACCACCGTCGCCTCGTGGGTGCGGAAGCGCTCCTTCTCGGGCGTGCGTGGACCGATCTGTGCGATCCACACCAGCGGGGCCGGCTTCGTCCGTCCGTAACCCGGGCTCTTCTGGATTTCGCGCAGCTTGCGCCGCAGCCACAGCTCGTTGCCGGCACCGTAGAAGATGAGACACGCGTCGCACGACGAGAGCGTCTCCTCGTGGAAGGCGCGGAGCTCGGCTTCATCGCCGTCGAAGATCGGCTGAATCACTTCGAGGTGCTGGTCGAAGAGCGCATCGCACCAGGGGACGATGCGGTCGGCGTCGCGCTGGTCGGCGACGAAGTACACCTGCGGGGCCGCGCCAGTGTCGGGTGCGTCCGCGACGGGTGCGGGGGCGAGGTCGCGTTCGAGCCAGTCCTGCGCGGCGGTTCGCAGTTCCTCGAACGACGTCTCGAGCAGGTCGGCATGCGTCCCGATGCGCGGGTCCATGCGCACCCGGTCGAGCAGCGCTCGCTGGCGCGTATCGTCCACCTGCAGGTTGGGCGGAATCCACAGCAGGCGCGAGAAACGCCCCTGTGTCGAGCGGACCGTGGCGAGTTCGTATTGCAGTTCGGCCAGCGACTGCGTCGCCCCTTCGGGCACGAGTCCGTAATGCTTCCCGAGCACGTGAATGGCCAGGCGCGACTGCGCGAGGGCATCCTGTACGGCCGCCATCGCCTCGTCGGCTTCATGCGGGATCGGCTGTTCGGGGAGCACGCGGAAGCCGTGCTGCTGCAGGTCGCGACGCAGCGACTCGCGCTGCTCGCGCACGTCGCTGGTGGTCTCGGCCAGGTAGACCGTGGCGCGGGCGACCGTCGGCGGTGCGACGGCGGGTGGCGCGCCGGTTCCTGCCGACGCGGCCTGCGGCATCTGGTCGGGGACGAACGGTGCGAGCTGCGCGTCTTCTTCGAGCGCTTCGAGCAGCGCCACCAGGTCGTGCGCCAGATCGTCGAGCTTGAGCCAGAAGTCGCGCTGCGCGTCTGGGCCGAACACTTCGTCGAGCTCGCGCACCTTGCCGGTGTCGGGGTCGGTCTTGAAGAACTCGTAGCCGAGGATGGCGCGCAGCTCCTGCGGGATCTTGTCGAGCGGCACCGGCTGCTTCAGTACCTTGAAGACGCGGGCCTTGTCGCGCACCTTCAGGCCGCCCTGCGCTTCGGCCGCCTTGAAGAACTCGGTCAGCTCCCGCAGCGTCCATTCGCTCTTCAGGTAGCGCGGGGTGACCACCGAGACGAGCACGGCCACGCGCTTCAACCGGTCGACGAGCGTCTCGGCGAAGAGGTCGTTGCCCGAGAGCTTGGGGTCGCGCCAGATGTGCGGCGGCTTGCCCAGTAGTTGCGCTACGCGTACTTCGAGCGCCCGGTGGAAGTTGGCCACCCAGCCCTTGCGCCCCTCGATCAGTTCAAGGTCGTCGAGATGGGCGTAACTGATGAACGCATCGCCTTCGAAGTCCATGCGAGAGCGCCATTGTAGCCGGGGCAGGCACGAACGTGGGGTGTCGACAACAAGGCTGCCGGCCAACGGCCTCCGGGCCATCGGCCGGCCGCGGAAAGCCTACTTGCGCGGCGCGACCGGACCGGTGTATTCGGCGTCGGTCACGTCGTTGAGCCAGGTGATGGCGCCGCGGTGGATGTTGAACTGCGTGCCCGCGGTGGTCGGCGTCGACCCCTGCCAGTGCGCGACACCCGGAGGCACGTAGGCCGTTTCCCCAGCGCGGAACTCGATGATCGCCCCCCCCTTCAACTGATGGCGGCAGATGCCTTCCTCGCAGAGCAGGATCTGGCCACCTTCATGGATGTGCCACTGCGTCCGCGCGCCGGGCGTGAACTTGTAGTGGGCGAAGTTACCGGTGGAGTTCTCCACGACCGGCAGGACGGTGCCCTGGAAGTAGGGGCTCTTGATCGGGTCTCGGAACGTGACCTTGGTCAGGTCGATGACGTTCGCGGCCTGCGCGGCGAGCGTGGCGCCGAAGGCGCCGACGGCGCAGATCGTGAGTAGTCGACGGCTGAGGTGCAGCATGGAAGTCTCCTGATGGTTGAATGGTCAATACGCGTGACGCGCATTGTAGTCTCAGGCGGCAACAGACCGGCTCGTCAGCGTCCCCTTCGCGAGCAACCACCGCAGTCACCAGCGCCTCGGGGTCGGGCGACCATGGAGCCTGCGCCGGCATCCCTCCTGAGCTGACGATTGGGAAGACTTCTTCACGGACAACGCCATCAGGACGCTCGAGCGTGGCGACCGGACGCCCGTTTCCGCAGATCACCTTCGGCGGACGGACGGACCGCACAGGTCACGGGAACAACGCGTTCATGTTTCCTGGTGTGGGCCTCGGTCTGTGGGTCGGTCGCGTGCGTCGCGTCACAGACGCGATGTTCCTCGATCCCTCGCGTGCACTGGCGTCGCTCGTCACAGACGAAGACCTCGCCGAGGGCTCGGTCTATCCCAGGCTCACGCGCATCCGCGACTGTGCCCACGCGGTGGCATGCGCAGTCATCCGCCGTGCTGCTGGGCGCACCACCCGGCCGGTCTGCCAATCGCCGAGCAGACTACTAAACACTGTGCTTTCGGCCACGGCCGCGCTCGTGTGACGGTAGCGTCAGGACAGCAGGCGCGACAGGCTGTCGAGATGTAGATGCCACCCCAGGAGTCCGGCCAGCCCCATCACG
>Ga0114966_10005560_pt1 | contig 10648 bp, 6 predicted proteins | sample M_130207_XF_Meta_FD_87029 | JGI IMG/M metagenome (GOLD analysis project Ga0114966, IMG submission 87029) | Freshwater microbial communities from Lake Montjoie, Canada to study carbon cycling - M_130207_XF_MetaG | ecosystem: Environmental > Aquatic > Freshwater > Lake | place: Lake Montjoie...
GTCCTCAAGGAGCAACGGGTCCTCAGGGTGAAACGGGTCCTCAAGGAGCAACTGGTCCTCAGGGTGAAACGGGTCCTCAAGGAGAAACTGGTCCTCAGGGTGAAACGGGTCCTCAAGGAGCAACTGGTCCTCAAGGCGAACAAGGAGAACAAGGTGAACAAGGACCTCAAGGTGAACAAGGACCTCAAGGTGAACAAGGACCTCAAGGAGAACAAGGACCTCAAGGCGAACAAGGACCTCAAGGTGAGCAAGGAGAACAAGGAGAACAAGGAGAACAAGGTGAGCAAGGTGAACAAGGAGAACAAGGTGAGCAAGGTGAACAAGGTGAGCAAGGACCTCAAGGTGAACAAGGAGAACAAGGTGAACAAGGAGAACAAGGTGAGCAAGGACCTCAAGGAGCAACTGGTCCTCAGGGTGAAACGGGTCCTCAAGGAGCAACTGGTCCTCAGGGTGAAACGGGTCCTCAAGGAGCAACTGGTCCTCAAGGCGAACAAGGAGAACAAGGTGAGCAAGGACCTCAAGGAGCAACTGGTCCTCAAGGCGAACAAGGAGAACAAGGTGAGCAAGGACCTCAAGGAGAACAAGGAGAACAAGGTGAACAAGGAGAACAAGGAGAACAAGGACCTCAAGGAGAACAAGGTGAGCAAGGAGAACAAGGTGAGCAAGGACCTCAAGGAGAACAAGGAGAACAAGGTGAGCAAGGTGAACAAGGAGAACAAGGAGAACAAGGACCTCAAGGTGAGCAAGGAGAACAAGGTGAACAAGGGCCTCAAGGCGAACAAGGTGAACAAGGCGAACAAGGTGAGCAAGGTGAGCAAGGAGAACAAGGGCCTCAAGGCGAACAAGGTGAACAAGGCGAACAAGGTGAGCAAGGTGAGCAAGGTGAGCAAGGAGAACAAGGACCTCAAGGTGAGCAAGGAGAACAAGGTGAACAAGGTGAGCAAGGTGAACAAGGTGAGCAAGGAGAACAAGGCGAACAAGGACCTCAAGGTGAACAAGGTGAGCAAGGAGAACAAGGTGAGCAAGGTGAACAAGGTGAACAAGGAGAACAAGGTGAGCAAGGTGAGCAAGGAGAACAAGGTGAGCAAGGTGAACAAGGTGAACAAGGTGAACAAGGAGAACAAGGAGAACAAGGTGAGCAAGGTGAGCAAGGACCTCAAGGTGAACAAGGAGAACAAGGTGAACAAGGAGAACAAGGTGAGCAAGGTGAGCAAGGACCTCAAGGTGAACAAGGAGAACAAGGAGAACAAGGTGAGCAAGGTGAGCAAGGTGAACAAGGAGAACAAGGAGAACAAGGACCTCAAGGTGAACAAGGTGAACAAGGTGAAACAGGAGCAACTGGACCTCAAGGCGAACAAGGTGAACAAGGCGAACAAGGTGAACAAGGCGAACAAGGTGAACAAGGTGAAACAGGAGCAACTGGACCTCAAGGCGAACAAGGTGAACAAGGAGAACAAGGACCTCAAGGAGAACAAGGTGAAACAGGAGCAACTGGACCTCAAGGCGAACAAGGTGAACAAGGACCTCAAGGAGAACAAGGTGAAACAGGAGCAACTGGACCTCAAGGCGAACAAGGTGAAACGGGAGCAACTGGGCCTCAAGGTGAAACCGGACCTCCAGGACAATGTGAGAATTCTCCAACCCAAGAATTTATAGATATAGTATCACAAATAGCATCTAACAACGAAATCATATTAGACACCTTACCACAAAACATCCAAAATAATCTCCAAACTTTAGCAAAAAAAAATACAGATGATTATTTAAAACGCCCTCCCCAAAAAATAAAAAATTTATCAAAAAAAAAGGATTTGATAGATGTTTTAGTAGATTCTGTAATATCTTCAATACATGTGATAAATAACGTAGCTTCCTATGAAATTTCTTCTGTTGCATCGGCAACAACTATTGCGTATTATTTAGGAGATCCATCTCCAACCACAAGTAAATCAGTGGAATTAAATCAACTTGCGTTGAAATATGTTATTCCTGAAAAAAATATAAGTAGAACATCTCAAACATCAAAATCTTTAGATGAGTCTACAATAAATGAGATATTGAATCAATGCAAATTAGACAAAACGAACAATATTTCTTTAGAAGAATCAACAAATAAGTGTATAAATTTAGCCTACACTTTAGGAATAGATATCTATAATTCAACTTCAGTAACAATTATCGCTCTATTAGATAATTACTATCTGTATAAAGATATTCCTTCATTTTCAGATCCACTTAGTTTAGCTATTGATAGTTCAAATAAAATTAAAAAAACATTTTTTAAGAAAAAAGATTTTATACTGGAAAACGGTATTTACATCGGATCAATATTTGTGGCTTTAACCGCATACAAACTTTATTCAAAAAAATAATTTCAAAAGTCATAAATTTAGGGAAATTTATGAATTTTAAATTGAAGTATGCGCAATAAAACATATAAAATATAATTATTTTCTTTAGTATAATTATAAATGTCTGGTGTAGTAACAGCAAATGCAAGCCCTTTAGTAGTGGAAACATATATGTTTACCGTATTTACGGCACACCAAGGTGTATCTCTTACCTCCGCTCAATTGCGCGAGGTGTTTGGTCTTACCAACATTTCCATAACAGATTTGTGGAACAACCATTCGCATAATGATGGTTCCGATGGACTTCAAGTTGGTTTTGAAAGAGATGGAGTCACTGTCCCCTTTTTTACTGTAGCCACATTAATGCAATCCATTCCGGAGGATTATGCTCCCCCGGGAAAGACACGCGCCGATGTCGTTGAAGAAATCTGGCTTTTGGCTAATTCAGCGGCTACAAATGCCGCCGGTACAAAAATTTTCCCTATTGCCCCAAAAATTCCTTCTTTAACTAAATACTACGATATTATGACGTATTGGGACATCCGCAACGTTTCGGGTCAAAAACTAAGAGCTGCTGTCGCTGCAACATCAGACTCCCCTGAAATCCCTGCCGTTACAGGAGATAAAATTTCCACCGCATTAGGAACGCGTTCCCTATATTTATATAATTTTACATTGCAAAATTGTGCAGTAGGAACGACGTCAGGCAGAGTTGATACTAAGGTTCAGATTTTACAAAACCTTACGGATGCTCCAACTGGAAATACTGATCTCACAGGTAACTATATTCAAACAATTTACAACTTATTGTCGGATATTTCACCTACAAATCCTATTCCCTACAGGAGTACGAGTACTACCAATTCTGCCACTCAGGCTTATAACATCGCACTCTCATTACCCCCTACACCTGCCAATTTCGTAGGCACCTATAACCCTGTTATTTCAACATTGATTGCAATGGCCCCTCCAGGTGCCATTACCCCCGCCTTATGGAAAAAGCTTAATGTTGGTGCGAGTCAATTACTCGGTTCGGGATATTCTCTTCCTACTTTACAAAATCTTTATGGTGGCGCAAATGCAACTGAGGCGAATAACATAGATGCCATTATTGCTACATTATTAGATTCTGTATCCTCACCCTATGGTAACGTGTTATATAATTCAACCAGCGACACCACTAAGTACGATGCTATTACAATTTCCGGCTTCACTGCGTTAGACTTCACAGATGTATTTTCCAAGGTCAGAAATAATTACCCTGATTTTACAAGCCTTACCAAAACTGTTTTTTGGAAAGTAATCTTGCCTGAGTTAGCGTCAGGTGGTACAGGGACTAATGAAGAAAGAGCAGCCAGAATTGCTTTAGCTCGCTCTATTATGAAATTAATTGATAGTGCATATGGTTTTACAACTTCTTCTTCATTGAAGGATCGTTTGTCATGGTTTGGTGTTTACGGCCCAAACACGGCGCCAACGATTGCACAAAACCCTTACCAAGTTTTTACACCTCCTACCCCAATACCATCACAGTCAAGTTTGGCCCAGGCTCTATTTATGGTAGTCAGCACTGATAACACAGATGACATATTTTCCTTAGTCACGGCATCAGAATCAACTGTTAATAATTCCTGGATTACATCTACAGCGACTCTTTCAACTGCAGCCGGTGTCGCAGCATTAACACCAAAAACTTTCAGTTTATCATTATTTAAGGCAGCTATCAATTTTATTGGTCTCTCCACTATTACACCATTTAATGATACAACAGCTATACAAATTAAAAAAACCAATATGTTATTGGCTATCCTTGCGAGTGGATATTTAGATAATATTGTTAACTACAATAAAGCGATAGCGCTTAATCCAAGTAGTAATGCAGTAGCTCGTATTATAAGTCTTACAAGCCTTGACCCTACTACTGTAAATAAAATTAATACAAAGACTTCTCCCACAACAACTGGCATTACTGTTGCAAATATCGCTGTTACATTGGCGGAATATTTTGTGTTTTTGGGAAGTTTATTTGGAACAAATTTGAAGACTTATCAAGATAGTTTGTTATCCTACATTGCCGATACGGATACCAACAGCTTTGCTAACATAACAAGCCAAATATCTTTCTTTTTAGATCGCGCTTCAAATACCACAATCAGAGAGTCAACTGTACTTATGTGGAATACAAAACCGTCAACCACAAATAAAAGTTATTTTGGAACAAAAGTTCACGAAAATTTGATAAAATATGCTTTAGACAATATTCAATATAACAATGACGAAACCAATCCTGTTCGCGCTGCAATGGTTAACACGATTGTGAGCTTACTATCAAGCGATGCCGATAAAGTAACATTTTTTAACGAACTTATAAGTTCTACTGGTATTACAGTTTTAAGAAACACAATGTTTGACAATCCTTTATTAGATCAATCATTATTAGCAGGTTTGATTAACAGTGTTTCTATATATTCACACGTTGGACTTCTCATGACTCAAAAGGAAGTAGTATCTCCTACTGTTCCCACGGGATATACCCAGACTGTGATCGGCGGTGCTATTGGAACTGTTGATAAGTGGTTAATAGCCCTGGCGAGTGTATTATTTCCAGCTTACAACACTACTTCCTCTGCAGTTGACGTTTCAGTTACTTCTCCTTATTTATTTGGCAAATATGAGAGCGTATTTCACACAGCTAATATGTCTAAATTTTACAGTAGCCTTAGTGATGTTACCGTGAACGCTATTCTTAGACCAGTAGCCCCCCCAAGTAGACCTACTGCTGCACTCCCAGTCATCAACAGTGACTTTTTAAGAGCCGGATCATGGATGAACTTCTTTGGGAAGGTCAACCTTGCTCAATCAATCACCGGATTTGATGCACACAATGATGATTTTTATGAACCAAATTTCCCTGGATATCCACTTGCAAACATATTCAGTACCAGTATGTTGTATAAGACATATTCATTTGACTTCTCAAATGGCCGTCAAACAAGTCCCGATCCTATATATGTTCAAGTTGTCTCTGGTAGCCGTGCGGTTGCATTAGGTTACGATTTTACCCGTGTAAGTGCTCTTTTTGGAAATATCCCATAAATAGAAATGCGTATTATTTCTAATTAGTTAAATATATTTTTAATTCATTTTGAATAAAATCATTCAAAATAAATACTTACTTTCTGCTCAGTTTACTCAAAATATTTCTCTCAAACCCAGACACAAGAGACGCAATATTTCCAATTCCTCCTGTTTTAACGGGTTTTTCTACAGCCTCTTTCAAAATAGTTTCTTCTTTTATAACAGTCTCCTTCTCATCTCCACCAGTTGGTTTACTTCTGCGAAAAAATTTGGGAAGGTTATCAAGAGCCTTGTCTAAAAGTTGAAGAGCTTGTTTCCCCGGATTGTCTGTTTGTTCGTCTTTATCAATATGATTATTGTAAAGTTTACTAAATTGTTCGTGTAAGAAAATAAGAGTCTGTTTTTTCTTAAGCATGAATACCACAAAATGTTTTAAATCAGTTACAGCACCAGAAGAAAGATACTCTTGGAACCCACCCTTAAACTCAACGATTGATTCCTTAATTTTATCTTGATATTCCGTTGCAAATTCTGGGTGAGCATCTTTAATGTATTGAATAATCTCATATAGCTCATTAACTCCAGAAATTTCAGGATGAGCTTCGTGAATAAAATTAAAAATTTCTTTTAACAAACTACTATCATTTTCATCTTTGTCATACTGCATTAATTTTACCATGTCATACATACCGTCCATGTTTATATAGACATTATATTTAGATTGCAATATTTAACCGAATAATTTTCTAAATTTGGTGTGTTAAATAAAATAGAATTTATTAGATTCTATTTTATAGGAATGATAAATTTAAGAGGATTGTCAATGTTTCTTCAAACGTTGTTTATATTATGTAGTGAAACAATAATGTTCAATTTGGGATTTACTACAAAGAATGATTGCTTTATTAACGTAACAACAAAGTTGTCAAAAATTAACATGTTTTATATAAAGATATTCCAGTGGTTCTCTCATGCGCAAAGTATAGATGCAGAAGTCAAGGAGTATTTTTCTCAATTTGCTGATAATGTTGGGTTTGAACATTCCGAGATAGATTACGAAGCTCTATTGAAGTTGTATATAATGAGTCAAGAGAGAAACGAAATACTCAAAATAGATTCGTTAAAACCGATAAGTTCGGGTACAATAGCTCTCGTATTTAAAGGATATTTAAATGATAAGCCCATCGTAGTTAAACTACTTAGAAAAAATATCAAACAAAATATAGATGATGCTATTAGTTTATTTAATTATTTAATTGGAGTGGTAAATTGTCTTCCTCTTGGTATACCCATAAACTTTAATGATGCCATTGAATGTCAAAAAAGTAAGATAATAGAGCAATCCGACTTTTTAAATGAAGTGAAAAACATAGAAATGTATCAATCTCATTTCAAAAAAAGTAAAATAGTAAGAATACCGACTGTTTACAAAGATTATACAGAGAGAATAAATAATTTGATCGTTATGGAATATTTAGACGGTAGAAAACTTATAGATGTACCGAGTGAAGAGAGATCAGAGTATTTGTCCATATTGGCTAAAGTAAATGTAAATGGATACTTTAAGTATGGGATATTTCACGGGGACACTCATCCAGGAAATGTGATTTTTATGAAGGAACAAGGAGAGAATAAAGATCCAATTTATAAAATAGGATTAATAGACTACGGTACTATTGGAACGCTAACAACAGAGGAACAAAGTTTCATATATAAATTTTTACTCCAATATGTAGAATGTAATTTAGATGGATATTTAGGTATTCTTATAGATTTTATAAAAGGAACAAATCATCAACTGAAAAAAGAGAACTTTATAAACGAGATTCGGGAATTAAAAAATAGCGGGGTTATGCTTAAAAATAACGAATTAACCCATTATGATTTCTTTATCATAATAAACTTGGCAAGAAAGTACAAGATAAAAGTTCAGCCCGGTATTCACACATTGTTTTTAGCTGTTATTTCAGGGTTAAATTTGATAGATAATCTTGTAGACAAGGAAAAGAATCAAACTTTAAAAGTAATGTTTAAGAAGGCATTTAATGAATTATTGCCAAAAAAATTGTGTTTATAACTTAAAAAAAAAAGAGAGAAGTAGTTTATAATGTTTAGTGTTATTTCAAACAAAAAGAATATGTTACTGGAAAAATGTGAAGAGGATAGGATATTTAGAGTTTCTTTTACAACAAAAGAAAAGAATGAAGGCGAGTTGGTAAATCTTATTACAGAAGACATGTTTTTTGATTTGATGTACCAGCTTAATAATGATTTAATATCGGACTACAAGACCTTTTCCTCATCAGATGAGGTATATAATAAAGAGGTTGTTGTAAAATTTGACGAGATAAATGAAGAAGATGACGAGAAAAAGATTTATTTGAATTTAAAAATAATGACAACGCCTCGGGAAAATGGAGCGCAAATTTTGGGTAAAAATGGATCTTATGTTGAATCGGACACATCATATAAAAAGGGTCTTATAGATGATGTAATTATAAATGTTAAAAATGAAGGAAATAAAGTATCAATTGTTATGACCTTTAAAGTAATAGATAAAAATTTATCTACTGTACATGAAGATATTATGGGATTTATGATCACCAAGGTTCTTTATAGAGTTAAACAGTATGTGGAATAAGAGAGAAGATTTCTCTCAAGATTTATTATTGGAATGAAGATTTTTCATTCGTTGGCTCAGAATCTTCTTCCTTTTTAGAATCTAATGCATCATTCACTATAAACTTTAGAAATTTTGATATCATAGCCTTTATAGAACGCGATACATCACCATTGTTATCAACTGCAATAGACAAAAAGTTTTGTTGAATTTTCTTTTTGATATTTTCAGGTAATCCAGTGATTAAATCAAACATATCTACCAATTTTAGATTGGAATCTTCCGAAGATTTCTCTTCTTTTTCTTTTATGTTTTTAATACGTTTCAAATCAATGACAGGTTTTTTTTTATGTTGTGAAGGAATCATTTGGAGAGAAGATACATCAGGGTCATTTCCATTTGTAATATTTAATTGAGTGTTGTCGTTATTAAAGCACAACAAAAGCTGTTCTTTATCTTTAATGGTAAATAGCGTGGTATTGTATTGTTGTTGACTCGGACATATTTTTGGATTGAGATAAAATGCATTATTTCTGTATACAATGTTGTTAAAATTGTTATCAATAGAATCAATAACGTATTTAATTTTATCCAGTTCATGCTCATTAAGTTGTATTCCGGTAAAAGATGTTTTCTTTTGCACAACAGTATTTTTTGTTTCAATAGAATCTTTTTCCTTCTCTTTTTTAGAATGGTCTTCGTTTTTGTAGGGAACATGGGAAACATTTCTAAACGTATTAGTATTATATAGTGGGTTATTGTGCATGAAATATTGATTGTCAATGTGACTTGGTGTTTGATGTTGTATTTTCTGACTTTGAATTCTTTGTTGTGCTATATAGCGTTCAATATTTTCAGCATGTTGTCTATGTTGATATCTATCTTCATTGACTTTTTTAAATTTAAATTGAAACATAATTGTATTATTTATCAATATATATTATATTACTGATAATATACTAAATATTTTACGTATTACATTTCTACTGGAGAGAAAATAGCTTTCACATAAGAAATAAAAATATTTTTTGCTAAACAATAACATCATTGTTATGTTAAACATCATTCTATAATGAAAAATAAGTTCTTATTGGAGTCTTTAAGCCGGTTTGCTATATAATATACAATGCAAATTTGAATAACAAAGTGAAATTGACATTTGGATTAAATATAATATAGAGATGTATTGATTATTACAGTAATGAGTGCGGAATATATTGTAAGTGTTAACAATAAACGTGTGTATGATTTTTACGATAGAAATAAAGGCATTAGTTTTGAGGCAGTAAATCTAATTTTTTTAGACCTGATTGAAAAAATAAATACTGACATGACAAGTGCAATGCAAAATACTATATGCGGAGAGATATTATCATCTGTTAAAGATCTAAAAAGTCTGGTTAGTTCTCTCAATAATTCTATTATGATTAAGATTCAAGATATAAACAAGGAGTTTGTTGGTAATGTTAAATTAATTATAGAAAATGCATCAACTGATAGCACAAAAACATATATATCGGAACTAAATAAAAATACAGAGTTGTTTGTTAGTAGAATTAATAATGAGATACCCAAGAATAACAATGAGATTAACACCAGAATGAGAGAAATACTAAACACATTCCAAGAAACTATATTGACCGATATTAAATTATTTGTGAATTCCAATTCGCAGAGTGAAAATACGTTGAAGGATTATATTTCTGGGTTGGATAGTAAAATACAAGACTTACAAAAGCCTATTTATTCTTTTATTACTGCAAATCAAGAACAGATTACAAGCAATTTGACAAGCTTGAGAGAAAGTAACTTGATTGCTCAATCCACGCAGAGTAAGGTAATTGAAGATTTGGGTGATTTTTTGAATAAATACTCAACAAACTCAGCCTATAAAGGAAGAGTATCGGAGAATAAATTGGAAAAAGTGTTAACAAAGATATATCCAGCAGCAGAAATTGTTTGTTCAAAGGCATTAAAGGAATCCGGAGACTTTATGTTGAAGCGTCAAAATAAACTGACTATTTTGATTGAAAATAAAAACTATGATGCAAATGTAAATGTGGAAGAGATTGCAAAGTTTTATCGTGATGTAAATTCTCAAAAGTGTTCTGGAATATTTATTTCACAGTCATCCGGAATTGTTGGAAGAAGCGATTACCAGATTGAATTAAACGATGGACATGTATTGGTTTTTTTACATAATGTTGATTACTCGGAGAGTAAGATTAAGAATGCAGTTGATATTATAGATAGTCTTGGGACTAAATGGCTGGAGATAAATAGCAATAGTTCAGTTGAAGGAGTAAAAATCTCAAAAGAATTTCTCTCTAAGATAAACGATGAATACAAGGTGTTCTTAAACAATAAAGACTTGTTAATATTTAATATCAAAGAGAATCAAAAGAAACTAATAAGCAACATAGAAGACTTGGACCTGCCAGATCTTTCAAAATATTTATTCAGCATATATTCAACTGAACAAAAGCAAGAGTTTAAATGTGATGTCTGCGGTGAAGCTTTCTCAAAGAAGGCATCTCTTGCAAGTCATAAAAAGATTCATAAGAAGGATCAGAATGTAGTAATCTCATAAAATATAATA
>Ga0114966_10005561_pt1 | contig 10646 bp, 3 predicted proteins | sample M_130207_XF_Meta_FD_87029 | JGI IMG/M metagenome (GOLD analysis project Ga0114966, IMG submission 87029) | Freshwater microbial communities from Lake Montjoie, Canada to study carbon cycling - M_130207_XF_MetaG | ecosystem: Environmental > Aquatic > Freshwater > Lake | place: Lake Montjoie...
CCACTTAAAGCGACCACTTCGACCCCGCCCTGACGCAGCGACTCAATCGCTGCGACTGCCGCGATCGATGGGTCATTGCGTGACAAAAGCGCGAGGTGGCGTGCCCCTTGAGCCGCAAGCCATTGCGCAGACTGTAGGCCCAATGCTCCAAGCCCACCCGTGATCAGGTAGGTCGCATCCGGCCGAATCCGCGTGCCCGCCGGTGACGACTCGACTGTGGCCGGAGAGATTTCGCGCGACGAAGAATCGGGCGTGAATGAGACGACGACTTTGCCGATGTTCTTGCGCTGCGACAGGAACCGCAACGCACCGGCGATATCGCTGGCCGGAAACGCCGTGTATGGCAACGGCTGGAAGTGGCCAGCGGAAAAGTGCCCGATCAGGTCGTCGAACAACGCCTGGATGGCGTTGGGCCGCTGCCGCAGCATCCGATCGAGGTCGATCGCAAAGTACGAAAGATTGTCCTGAAACGGCAAAAGACCAAGCATGCGGTTTTGGTAGATGTCGATCTTGCCAATCTCTAGAAACCGCCCATACGCGCGGAGAATGCTCAGGCTCTTGGCAATCGCATCACCCGGCAGCGAGTTCAGAACCACGTCGACGCCTTCGCGGTGTGTGACCTCCATGATTTTGTCGGCAAACTCGAGCGTCCGCGTGCTGTAGACGTGCTGAACACCACGCTGCCGGAGATACTCTCGCTTTTCGTGGCTGCCGGCCGTGGCGAACACTTCGGCCCCTACATGCTGCGCGATTTGAATGGCAGCAAGGCCCACGCCGCCTGCCGCGGCGTGAATCAGCACTCGCTGGCCGCGTTCGAGATGCGCCAGCTTGGAGAGCGCGTAATAGGCAGTCAGGAAAGTGACCGGCACTGTCGCGGCCTGCTGATGACTCATGCCGGCAGGCTTGTGCGTGAGTGCATACTCGGTCGTCAGTGCGTGTGAAGCAAAGCTGTAGGGAACAACACCGACAACTTCGTCACCGACTTTGAGCCGTGATACTCCGGGGCCGACAGCTGTCACCACACCTGAAGCTTCGATGCCCAGCGGAACAACGGCGTCTGCGATACCGGGATAAAGCCCCATGACTTTGAGGACGTCGCTGAAGTTCGCGCCTGCGGCATGCACTGCCAGTTCAACGTGGCCGGCGGCCGGCGGTCGGCGTTCCATCGGTTCAAACCGCAGGCCATCGAAGCTCCCTGGCTTGAAGAGCCGCAATCGGAACGGCCGACCATCCATTTCAAAGATTGATTGGTGTTCCGGCAGTCCGCTGACGTTGGGCAAAACCTCGGGCGTGCGAATCAACCGGGCAAGATGACGGTGGCCGTGCCGATACGCCACCTGATCCTCCGTCGATCTCGCGACCGTTTCCTTCATCAGCCGCCGACCGTCATCTACCGGTAACCCAGCCGGATCGAGATCAACCAGCCGACAGTGCAGGTCGGGATGCTCAAGCGCGATGACCCGGCCCAGCCCCCAGAGCGGCGACTGAGCCACGGCTAACTCCGTGGGCCCATCGCCCACCTGCTGCGCACCGCGAGTTACGAGCAGCAACTCGGGCGGCCTGGCCATCCCCAGTCGCGCGACCTGCCGAACGAGTTGCAGAACACTGCCGCAACCCAGCGCATTGGTGAGAGGTACGACGGGCTCCGAGATATCCAGACTCCACAGATGGACAATCGCCGTCTGACCACTCACCTCGGCTCCGAGGGCTTCTTCAAACAGGCGGCGGTAGTGGTCTTCGTTGAGCGGGTCGATGCGATAGCCGACCGCTTCACCATTTTCTGCTGGCACTTTGCCGAATTCCTGTCCCGGAGTGATGACGACGACGCGTGACTCGTCCCCGATCACCGTAGACAATTCCCTGCCGACGCCATGTCGATCAGCAAACACCAGCCAAGTCGTGATGCCTTGGGATGCGTCCTGAAGATCGATTGTCGATGCCCGCGAATCAACCGGCTCGGGCGCCCAGTTGACGCGGTAAAGCCAATCACGGGCATCCATCGACTTTTCACCCGCAGCCCGGCCGACCCGTTGAACGCGCACTCCCTCGAATCGAATCAGCACGCGTCCCGCCGCGTCGGTCAGTGAAACGTCAGCCTCCACGGTTTCGGGGTTCGGTGCTTTGCCAGTCGATTTCCGAACGGCATAGACGCAGGCTGTTTCCTCGCACGTGCCGAAGATTCTCACGGCGCGAACGCCAGCGGGCATATACGTAAAGGTGCTGTGCGAGCCGTCCACCTCCAACGGCACCACGCCGGCCGTCGCCTGAAACAGAGCGTCTCCGAGTGCCGGATGCAGGCGATACCCGCTCATCGACTGGCGTATCGCGGCTGGCAGGTTGAGTTCCGCAAGGGCGTCATCGTCTCCGCGCATGAGGTTATCCAGCACTCGAAACGCCGGCCCGTAGGCCAGGCCGCGTGCGGCCATTTGTCCGTAGAACTCCACCTGTCCAACTCGATCGTGCATTCGGCTGCGAACCGCGTCGAGATTGATCAACGGCGGTGCTTCATGAGCCAGCGTGTCGGCGTGTCGCAGCCGACCGCAAGCATGAAGGGTCCAGGGGCCCGCCTCGTTTTCTGAGTCAGACGGAATGCTCGACACTTCAAACGTGCGTTCGCCGCCCTGTTCTGATGACACTGTCACCTGAACGATTCTGGATGTGCCCGCAGGCAGGAACATCGCTTGCTGGAACGAAGCATCGGCAACGGCGTGATTGCCAGCACCGAAACTCTGATCTGCAGCGGCCAGCGCCTGCTCCAGGTACGCCGCGGCCGGCACGACCGGCGACCCCTGCACCGGGTGATCGACGAGGTACTCCGGCGACTGGCTGTTGAGCCGTACTTCAAAGATGGTGCTGTTGAGTGCGGCCCGCACCCGAGCGCCAATGAGCGGATGAATCGACGGCCCCTGTGCGCCCGACCCCGAGCGGCGAATCGGATCAACCGCGTCAAACCAGTGCCGCGTCTTCTCAAAGGGATATGTTGGCAGGATCACCTTGCGTCGCGGCCAATCCCGATCGAAGCCCATCCAATCGACCTTGGCGCCAAGGGTGTACAGTTCAGCCAAGCTCGACAGCATTGACTCCCAATCGTCGTGCCCCTTTCGTAGAGAAGGCAGCCAAGCGGCTTGAGAGTCGGGGAGGCAGCGACGTGCCATTCCCGTCAAGCTCGCGGTCGGGCCGATTTCGAGAACGGCCTGCATGTCCATTGCGCCGATCGCCACGATCCCCTCCGCGAATCGAACCGGGTTGCGAACATGCCGTCGCCAGTACGCCGCGTCTGGGGCCCCATCAATCACGGCACCCGTCAGATTTGAGATCAGCGGGATCTTCGGCGCATTGAACCGTACGGTTGCCGCGAACGCTTCAAACTCGTCGAGCATTGGCTCCATTAAATGAGAATGAAACGCATGCGACACCGACAATGCCTGCGAGCCAACCCCTTCCAAAGCGAGTTGTTCGATCACTGCGTCGATCGCGTCTTGATGGCCCGATATCACAGTGTTGTCCGGCCCGTTGATCGCAGCGATTGAAACGACTTCCGGCAGTGCCTGCCGCACTCTGGCGGCATCGGCGAAGACAACAGCCATTCGGCCGTTTCGCGGCAACTGCTGCATTAACCTCGCGCGGCAAGCGATGAGACTCAATCCGTCTTCGAGACTGAAGACCCCCGCCACGTACGCCGCGACATATTCGCCGACGCTGTGTCCGAGCGCGACGGCCGGCTGGATGCCCCACGAGCCCCACAGCGTCGCCAACGCATATTCGTGGGCAAAGAGCGCGGGCTGCGTGTACGCCGTTTCGTCGAGGGGTGACTCGCCCCCATTGTCCGGATAGATGACCGACAACAGAGTCTTCGGCAAGAGCGGCCGCAGAATCTCATCACATTGCGCGATCGCGCGGCGGTAGGTCGGCTGCGTTTGGTACAATGAGCGGCCCATGCCGACATATTGCGAGCCCTGGCCGGTGAAGAGAAAGGCCGTCCGTAACGAGGCAGCCGCCTTAGACTGCCGTTTCCGGACTCCCTTGGGATGTTGGCCCTGAGCAACAGCCGCGAGTTGGTTTCGCAACTCCTTGGCGTCCGCAGCGACGATTGCCAGCCGATGATGAAAGTGGCAGCGTCCAGCGTTGGCGGAGTAGCAAACGTCGGCAACCGCCGCATCAGCGTGTTCGTCGAGCCGCTTTACGTAGCTTCCCACCAGCCGCGACAGTGCCGCCTCGGACTTCGCCGACAGCGCTAAAAGATGGCAAGGCCGATCCGTGAACTCTGCCCGCGGGGCCTGCCAGTGCGCCTCCTCGATCAGAATGTGCGTGTTGGTTCCGCCGAATCCAAATGAACTGACGCCGGCAGCGCGTGGCTGGCCGTTCCTCTGCCAATCGACTGGCTGGGCGGGGACCGCCAGACGCGAGCCGTCGAGCGAAACGTGAGGGTTGAGCGTTTGGAAATGAAGTTGGGCCGGCACCAGCCCATGCCGCATCATTAGCACGACCTTGATGATTCCCGCGACGCCCGACACCGTCTCAGTGTGGCCAATATTGCCCTTCACCGAACTGACGTAACACGGGGGATCGTCAGGCCCGCTGCGACGAAAGACCTGCGACAGCGCCTCCAACTCGATCGGGTCGCCCAGCGGCGTTGCGGTGCCGTGCGCTTCCAGATAGCTCACGCGATCAGGCGTCCACCTTGCCTGCGCAAGTGCTGCGCGAATGACAGCCTGTTGCGAACGTCCGTTCGGGGCCGTGATACCCGACGTGCGGCCGTCCTGATTGACAGCACTCGCGCGGATGATCGCCATCACTTGATCCCCATCTCGGGTTGCGTCGGTCAGCCGCTTGAGGACCAATAGCGCGCACCCTTCGCCTCGCACATAGCCGTTGGCGGCCGCGTCGAACGGGCGACAGCGGCCATCGGGCGACAGCATGTGCGCTTTGGAAAACGCAATGGTCGTTTCGGGAGAGAGAATTAGATTGACTCCACCCCCCAGTGCCGCATCACATTCGCGATTGCGCAGGCTTTGTACCGCCGTGTGAATACCAAATGTGCTCGATGAGCAGGCCGAATCCAGCGCCACGCTGGGGCCACGCAGGTCAAGCACATACGACACGCGATTAGCGGCGATGCTCAGCGCGTTGCCCGTTCCCACGTGAGCGTCAATGTAGCGGAAGTAATTTTCGTCCTGCGTATGGATCTTGGAATAGTCCGTACCCCCGATCCCGATGAAGACTCCCGTCGCGGAACCGGAGACGCGATCGGGCGCTAGTCCGGCGACCTCCAGCGCCTCCCAAGCGACTTCGAGTAAGAGGCGCTGTTGCGGATCCATCCGGCTGGCTTCGCGTGGGGAGATTCCAAAGAAAGCGGCGTCGAATTTGTCGACGTCGGCCACCATCCCCGCGTTTCGCACCGACATCTTTCCGATCTGTTCGCCAGTCGGATCGAAGAAAGCGTCTACATTCCAGCGGCTGGCTGGAATCTCGCCAGTGGCGTCAATGCCCTCTGAAATGACTCGCCAATAGTCATCCACACTCGCGGCACCAGAAAAACGGCAGGACATGCCGACAATCGCAATCGGCTCGGCAACCTGACTATTCGTGCCCAACCGCTGCTCGAGGAGCCGCAATTTGTCTGGCGTGAGATTGGCCAGGCGTTGGGATACATCGCTCATATGCAATTGAAGCCAATTCTCGGCGGTTCCTGGCGGTCGCGCCGGGCAGGGCAAATAGTATACGCGACTATTTCTATTGGAATCGCTGAGCCCCGCCATACGCCATGGTACGAAGAATTGCCATATTCTGACATGACTGGCGCGCTTACGAAGTTCTTTCAGGGGATCAACGCCGCGATTCGTCGCTATCGGCCTATTCTCGGAGTGCGTCGCGAGCATCGTGATCGCTCAACTGCTCGATCTCGGCGAGGAGCGTTTCGAACTCCGTGATGCCGAAGTCGGTTGGCGGCCCGCCTGACTCAGAAGCCGCCGTGTGCGGGGCGGCAGCCTGCTCAGCGAGAAAACGCGCCAACGATTCGGGTGTCGGGTAATTCCACGCGGCGATCGCGGGGGTCGGTACCTCGAGCCAGCGTTCGAGGTCGGCGCTGAGTTCGACCGCGGCGAGCGAATCGATGCCATATTCGGCGAACGGCCTCTGTCGGTCGACGTCTCCGGAAGGCAAATCCGACCGCGCGACGAGCCAGTCTAATAGCCGTGCCTCGATGCGCTCGGCCAATCGGTCGATGTCGCCAGCGGTCAGGCCATCGCGTGGAATGGCGATGCGGTCGGTATCCGGATCGAACCGCAATCGCAGCGACTGTCCGGAATCGTCCACACATTGATCTGCCACCGACCATTGAGCGACGACATTGAGTGTGCCTTCCAGGAAGTGTGCACGGCAAAGCGATCGCTGAATCTTGCCGCTCGTCGTTCGCGGCAAGCTCGCCTGTCGGATCAGAACGATTGCGCGGGGATCCAGTTCATGCTCGGCGATCACGGCGAGACGAATGTCACGAAAAACGGACGGTAAGTCGTCGCTCCGGTGATGTCGGTCGATTTCCTGAACGACGACAAGCCCCTCCTGTCCATCCGCTTCGACAGCGAACGCCGCGCCGCAATCCGGCAGTAACGCGCCGTGAGTGTCCCACGCAGTCAATTCGATGTCGTGCGGATAGTGGTTCCGGCCGCGAATGATGATGACATCCTTCAGTCGCCCTGTGACGTAAAGCTCACGGTCGCTGAGAAACCCAAGATCCCCCGAACGCAGATACGGTTGGCCGAGTTCGTCGATGATCTTCGCTCGAAAAACAGCTTCCGTCTCTTCAGCCCGATTCCAATACCCTTGAGCGACGCTCGGGCCAGCGATCCAGATTTCGCCAACAGTATCGTCCGGCAGCCTTCGCTGGCTGGCGGGATCGACGATGGCAATTTCTTGCCCGATCAGACCGTTGCCGCAGCCAACCAACTTCTGCACGTGCTCGCCATCACCCACGGCGGACCGTGCTGCGTATGTGGCCAGCCCCGCCCGGCTGACGGTTTTGGCTTTCGGGCGCACTGGCCCCGGTGGGCCGGCGGCCAGAAGTGTCGATTCAGCCAGCCCGTAGCACGGGTAGAAGACGTCAGGGCGGAATCCGCAATCGGCAAACGTGTTTGCAAACCGCGAAAGCGTCTCCGCACGGATTGGCTCGGCCGCACAGAGCGAAAGCCGGACGCTGCTCAAATCGAGCGTGGCTCGCTCTTCGGCCGTGATGTGCCCGACGCATAAGTCGTAGGCGAAGTTCGGAGCGCCGATGATCGTGCCTCGCTCGACGGTAATCGCACGCAGCCAGTTCAGCGGCCGCTGGAGAAACGACGCCGGCGAGATCAGCACCGTCTGAAACCCACTGTAAAGCGTGTTGAAAATCCCGCCGATGAGCCCCATATCGTGATAGGAAGGCAGCCACGACACGCCGATCGGCCGGACGCCCGCGGCGTAACTCCCCGGAATGTCGAACCCTTGCCGGATCATTTCCAAATTGTGCATCAGGTTTCGGTGGGTCACTGCCACGCCCTTCGGCTGGCTCGTCGAACCGGACGTGTATTGCAAAAACGCCACGTCGTCGGCGACGGTCTCGGGGCGCAGCCAGTCGGCCGCGGAGCTGTCGGTCACCAGATCCGTAGCGATCCAGTCGAGTGCCGCGAGTTCCGGCGAGGCTCTCGCCTGATCGAGTGTTTCCAATGTCTGGGCGTTGGTGAGAGCCAGTGTTGCCTGACAGTCTGCGGCGATCGCCGAAAGGCGGGGCGTGAGCCGTCGCGGCTTGGGGTACGTCGCCGGGACTGGCAGCACGCCGGCGAAAACGCAGCCGAAGAACGCTGAAATAAAATCCAGACCGGGCGGGTAAGCCAGCAGTGCGCGATCGCCGGGCCGACTCACCCGCTGCAGGGCCGCCCCGATGGCGCGGGCGCGGCGATCGAGCGCATCGACGGGCAGCGTGAGGCGATTGCCGTTGTCGGCATAGTAGGCGTAGCCACATGTGGCCGTGTCACTCGCTGCGCGCAGTTGCAGCAAATCGATCAATGTCTCCGCGACATCAGACTCGTACATCGGCTCGTCCATTCCTGACGCGATCAGAGGGTTACTAGCTCGGCAACTCGAACGTTGCCGCTTCGATCAAACGTGCCGTAGAAACTCCCACTGTCGCCGAACGAGCCTGCGTCAGTGGCGTGGCCGATGGCATTCTTGTAGTTAGCCTGATTGGCACCGCCGCCGATCGTAGCGCCAGGGGCCTCGAAGGATAGCCCGGTCAACGGCACTCACGCAAGCGTTAGACGGTTGATGAGCTAGCATTTCGACAAAGAGTAGCGCCGTTGATCGCGCCGCAGGCAGTGCTGCGAGTTTTTCCCAAGCGATCCCTGACGTGTCGTGTTGACCTGCCCCCATGAATGACCCCAGTTCTTCGATTAGGATTTGTGGCCTTTGACGCTGCCTCTTAGTGCCATCGTCAAGAACACAGCCAGTACCGGCACGAGCAGCAGGCTCGCGTAGTGCTCCGGCGGATGATGTCCTGTTGGGCTGGGCTTCGTCCCCCAAGCGGCCACCGACATGAGTAGCCGTTCGAGCAGACCAAGCCCGAGGAAAAGAGGCACGAGCGGCCGGTACCAGCATGCCACTACTATTACCCCAAGCCCATAGGCGATCTGTAGGGCCCCCATCCACGCAAACACCCCGATGATCGTGTGTTTGTTCGCGGTAAGGTCCAGACCGGCAATCATTCCGGCACCACCATCGGGCAGAAGATAGTGCACGCAGCCGGTACCGAATTCCAGCAGGCCGTAGAGCCCGAGAAAACAAACGCTGGCCAGAGAGCCTCTGTAGAGATCGTTCGTACTGGGCGAAAGTAGGCTCATTCGTGCTCGCCTTCTACATGAGCAAAGCCGTCTGGGTCTATGTCTACGTGTAGGGTCATCGGGTGGCAGCAGACAGGGCAGTCTTCGACGTAGTCTTGGTGCGAGCCCCCGGAGATATCCACTGGCACGACGATCTCTTCGCCGCAGGAGTCACAAATAAAAGTAGCTTCGAGATGAACGGCTGGCTTTCTGCGGCGGCGTTTGGGGCGTTTCTTGGCCATGGCATTTTGAAGTGTAGCCCGTCGCCCTGTGCAGGTTGGCCCAAAGCCCGGTGCCTGTTTCGGAGGCGGCTTGGATATTGAAGGATATCCCGGTCAACGGCACTTCAGAGGCTGTGAATGTCGATGCCGGGCAGTTCAAGCATTTGCCAACGCTTCCCAGCCTGCGGCATCCAACTAACCGCTGTTTCTTTGCCCCAGCCGTGGCCGTATCGGTCCCTTTGGCAACAACGGCAACAATAACTACTTCAACACCGCCGACCCCGTCCCGTCGCTGACCCGGGCCGACTACGCGGCCAACGTGGGCGACGTCGAATCGGAGGAGATGAGCAGTGGCCCCGCCAGTCTTGCCGACGTGGACAACGGCACCTACTCCTGGGGCAATACCGATCTGTACACCAGCATCGTCTTCCGCCGCAGCAAAATCACTCTTGCCATGATCCGACGGGGGACGAGCAACACGTACATGGCGGGCGAAAAGTACTTGAACCCCCATCATTATGGCGACGGCAGCGACAACGAAAACAAGTACGTCGGGTGCGACAACGACATTTGCCTGGACACCTACAGTCCGCCCATGCAAGACCTCGCCGGCTTCCCGGACCAGCAACGGTTCGGAAGCAATCATACCGGCGGCGTCAACATGCTTTACTGCGACGGCTCGGTGGGCAACATCAGCTTCAGCGTGGACCCGGCTATCCACAAGAGCGCAAGCAACCGCAGAGCATCGGCCAACCAGAACGCAACCGCTTGGGCACGGAGATCACCAACTCCCGCACAGGAAAACGTGGAATGAGGCGATCCAGAAGATGCGCCGCCGTCTGCGCCATCCGGCGGGGTCACGAATGAGTACAACTTTTGCACGCGAGTTGGGGGCAGCATAAAGATTGAGCAGCAACGCTAGCTTGCATCGGCGTACCGTCGTAGATACAGAAGAAGCCTGAGAAACTCGACGCGACAACCCATGTGATCTGACGAGGCGACGGCAAGTCAAATTCTTGCGCGGGACGAACACCGTGAACGAGCGAACCTCACCGGCTGGATGAGCCGCGATGGTTGCTCCAAAAAACCCCCGGCGGTTCCTGCGGTCGACCAAGTGGAAAAAAAGGCATGCATGACTGTTTCCATCGACAGCTAGGGCAGCACGATATCGTCTCCGCCGATCCGACTGCCGTCGGGCAGGATGAAGAGCGATTGCAACGGGGGCGTGATGATTGACTTCGTTTGAGCTAAAATCGATATCACGGTCGGAGTAGCCGCGCGGAGTTCCGGAAGCTTCACCTCCTTCTGTGCGTTTCTGAGCGTCAAAGCGACTGCGGGGTCATCGAGCGAACGCAACCCTAGGAAGATGTCATTGGGACTGGTGATCAGGACTTTCGCCGCCGCAGGCGTGATGGATCGCAGTGAGGGTAATACCTGCCCGGAGGAATCCTCAATCAGCCGGGCGGCTAACTCGGGGGAATCGAGCACGGTGAGTTGCCTGAGCGTGAAAAACCCTTTGTATTTGACACATGCCGCAATGGCTTCGGCCGAAATGAACTCCAGACCATCCAGCGTCCGC
>Ga0114966_10005562_pt1 | contig 10644 bp, 11 predicted proteins | sample M_130207_XF_Meta_FD_87029 | JGI IMG/M metagenome (GOLD analysis project Ga0114966, IMG submission 87029) | Freshwater microbial communities from Lake Montjoie, Canada to study carbon cycling - M_130207_XF_MetaG | ecosystem: Environmental > Aquatic > Freshwater > Lake | place: Lake Montjoie...
CGCTGGGACTCGGCATGACGGGGTACGAGTCCCTCGAGCACTTGCCGTGGCGGGATGCTTTCCTGAATGCCGCAATGCTGCTCGGCGGCATGGGACCGGTCGATCCCCCCCAAACCGACGCAGGCAAGGTGTTTGCGGGCCTGTACGCGTTGTATGCTGGTCTCGTGTTCCTGCTGATCGTCGGATTGGTCTTTACGCCGGTGATTCACCGGCTGCTCCACAAGTTCCACTGGGACCAGCAAGCGGAGTGAATCGTCTGTGCCATCTCGCATGACCGATACCAGACCGGCGAAGCTCGAAGACGCTGCAAGCATCGCCACGCTCTCGACGCAACTGGGCTACCCCTCGACGACCGAGCAGGCCGGCTCGCGACTGAACGACCTGCTCGTGAATCCCGACCACTTCGTCGTCGTGGCCGTTGTCGATGGTCAGGTGTCCGGTTGGGCCCACGTTGAACGACGCATCAATCTCGAAACCGTGGAGCGGGCCGAGTTGATGGGCCTGGTCGTCGACGCGCAGGCCCGGCGTGCAGGGATCGGCCGAGCACTGGTGGAAACGGCGGAGCGGTGGGCCGCGGCCCGCCACCTCGGCGTCATGACGGTCCGCTCGAACGTCGTCCGCGACGGATCCCATGCTTTCTACCGGCAGCTCGGGTACCAGGCCGTGAAGACACAGCATGTCTATCAGAAGGACCTTCGCGACGATGCGCATCGAGCTTGAACGTCCAACCCTGTTGCGCGAGCAGGAGTTCCTGAGTGCGGTAAAGTACAGCGTCAAGTTGCACAAGGGACTGGTTGCACCGCCGCCCACGGTCGAGCGGTATCGCGCATTCCTCGGTGGGTTACGCGGCGACTCGAGGGCAAGCTTCTTCGTCGTGGTGAAGCGAACGGACACGATCGCCGGAGTCGTCACGATCAGCGAGATCGTGCGGGGTGCCTTCCAGTCGGCCTACCTTGGTTACTACGCGCTGGAACCGAATGCGGGTGAAGGCTACTTGCGTGAAGGGCTGCAGCAGGTCATCTCGCATGCCTTTGGCAAGTTGAAGTTGCATCGTCTTGAAGCCAACATCCAGCCAGGAAATCAGCGTTCGATCGCGCTCGTCAAAGGGATTGGGTTCAAGCACGAGGGCTACTCACCGCGCTATATCAAGGTCTGCGGTCGCTGGCGCGACCATGAGCGCTGGGCGCTACTGGCCGACGCGCGGTAGGAAATACCCACGACCGGGCTGGCGGGTGCGCTTACCCAAGGCAACCCCCGTGTCGATTCTACTTACATCCCCGGAAAGTCCGGTATTGCCTGATGGAGCCAAGCCCCTGATGGTGAGAGCATGGCAACCCAAGGCATGAGTGTTGCTGTCTGACTGGACCATGAACCTCTCCCTCTTCGTGAACACGGGCCGAGCGTTGTCGTTATGTCTGTTGGGCTGTGCCGCTTCCGCAACGGCGTCCGCGGGCACCGAACCTGAAGCGGCTTTGGGTTTCGACCTCACCCTTGAGCGCGCCACCGAATTGCAGGACGCTGGCAGTCACGACGCGGCACTCCAGATCTATCAGAGCCTGTGCGAGGATCGTCCTGCCGATCCTCATCTGCTCTTCGAAATGGCGCGGGCCTCCTTGGCCGCCGGCAATTTCAGCGCCTGCGTGGACTACTCACTACGCAGTAGCGTGAGTGAATCGCGCGACCAGGGCGCTGCGTTTGGCGTGCTGGCCAAGTGCCAGCACCGCAGTCCCCCGCGCCGAGGGCAGTCCCGAGTGGCTGAGCGCGCATCGCCCGCAATTCGAAAGGTTCGTCGAATACCTGGCACGGAACCGGGCGACGTGCCCGCCTGAACACCCTTTCCGCCGAATCGCTGCAGCGATTCACGTAAACTCTTGCGCCACAGGTCCGCGAAGGTCGCGGACGACAGGGAGCCGGGTTTCTCATCATGCGATTCCATCTGCACTGGGTTCTGGCGGTGCTCTGCACCGTCCTGCCGTGGCTGCCGCTGCAAGCGGCCGAAGGTGACGCGCCCGTGCCGGTCGTGTTGCGGCACGCAGGTACCGATCCTGTCGGCTTCGTGCTCGCAGCGGCTGTCAGCCAGGCGTTGACCGCCGCTCCGGAATTCAGACAAGCAGGGGAGGGCGGGACGCCGCGCGTGGTGTTGATCCTCGCTACCGTGGACGGCAGCGTCGAGGACCCCGGCAAGCAGACGGCCGCCTCCATCAATGTGCTCTTCGATGCCGATACGCTGCCGCTCAACGGCTACCTGCTGTCCGGGCTCGTGCAGGTCTGTGGCATCACTCGTACGGAAGCGTGCGCGCAGGAAATCATGGCGACGCTGCTGGCGGCGGTAACCCGGTTGCGGACGAGCGATCCGGAGCTGTGGTCGGCAATGCAGCCACGATGACAAAAGAGGGCGACATCGACAGCGAGTGGCAGGACGCAGCCCGACGCGGGCGGACTCTCCTCTACACGGTGGGGGGTGCTCTGGCGGCGAGCGCCGTCCTGCTCGACCTTCTACCTTCGCTCGGGGCCTTTGCCTCGCCTCTGCGCGTCAGGGCCCTGGCCCTCGCGGGTGCCCTGTTCCTTGCGTTAGGACGCTTCGGTACGCCAAAGCTGCTCAGCGGCCTCGGCAAGCGAGGGCGGCGTCCCGGTTGAGTTCGCTGCCGGGCCTGTACCGCGACCCGCTATTTCATCTGCAGGCGGGTCCACCCGGCGTCAACGAGTTCGCCGCGCCAGGTGTAGCCCTGCAGGTCGATGCGGTATTCCCCGGGACCGAACGCCGAGGAATTGAGCGCGATTCGCAGTTCCCGATTGGAGTCCGGGGAGATGCGACGAATCTGCATGATGCGAGCTTCGCCTGCCTTTTCGATCGTCACCGAAAAGCTGTTGAAGTGCGCTTCCGTGACGTCGATTCTCAGTTCCAGCAGTTGCGGTGGGTCAGGCCAGGCCACGGTGACACCGGGTGCCGACTGTGGCCCCTGCGTGCCGAGAGCGAGCTTGTAACTCTGCACGCCGGACGGGGGCTTCAGCCGCGCGGTTTCCGCCGAGGTGTTCATCGAGGCGAGCCGGTTCTCGAGCTTCTGTACTGCCATCAGGTGGTAGGCAATCCCGGCGCCTGCCACGAGGACGGCCACGAGCAGGACCGCGAGCTGCTTGCCGCGACCCTCCGCCCTGTCTGATTCGGCTGGCGAGAGGCCGTCATCGATGGCATCACCCATCTCGACTGCCTCGCGCGTTGCGGTCGAGGGAATCGCCGGGAACATGCCGGTCTCGCTGTCCTCGAAAGGCCGTTTCGCCAGGCGCGTCTTGAGCCGCACCGGAATCGGCAGCTGCGCCAGGAATTCCGGATGCTCGAGGCAATACTTCTCGAAGGCCCGGGCCTCGCGAACGAGCAGGTCACCGGACAGGTACCGCTCGACGACTTCTCGTGACTCGATGTAGGCGCGATCCATGTGGTCTACATTGCAGATGAGAGGGCTGCATTATGACGAATATCTGGCCGATTCGCAGAGATATGCAGCGTGCCTTCCAGGGCACGGTTCCTCTAGTCTCGCGGCCATGTTCACCGGCGTATTCACGGATCGTACTCAGGCTCGTCTTGGGCCCGCACGGACTCCAGAACAGGCCCTGCAGCGGTTGCTACAGGGGCGCAGCGTCCGGCCGCATCGATTCCTAAGACACGCGCCCATCGGACCGTTCGTGGTGGACTACCTTTGTCCGGAAAAGGCGGTCGTCATTGAACTGATGACCGATCATCGGGCCTTCCAGACCCAGGACGCCACCGATCGTGCGCTGATGCTTGAGCGGTTCGGTTATCGCGTGCTGCGCTTCTGGAACAAGGACATCACGGACAGTCCGGATCTGGTGCTGCGGCAGATCCTGCAGGCGCTGGTCTGACCGTCGCACTGCCGTTGTCAGCGTCCGCATTGATCTGGCCCAGCCAGCACGCCGAGTTGCTTTGCGCTGCAATACCAAAAAAATCGTTCGTCGCCTAACCGGGAGGCCACTTCTGACCGCTATCATAGCTGCAAGGTCGGCACTCGCTTGAGTGCAGCCGGCACCGATCGCGACCGATGTCCATGCCGGACCGGGCGACTCCAATGCATCGACGCAACAGGGGACTTGTATGACTCAGAAGCGGATTGCCTACGTAACGGGCGGAATGGGTGGTATCGGCACCGCGATCTGCAAGCAGCTGGCCAAGGCAGGACATACTGTGGTGGCAGGCTGCGGCCCCAACTCACCCCGCAAGGATCGCTGGATCGGCGAGATGAAGGATCAGGGATTCAACATCATCGCGTCCGAAGGCAACGTTGCCGATTGGGATTCCACGGTGGCTGCCTTCGAGAAAGTCATCAAGGAAGTCGGGCCGGTCGACATCCTCGTCAACAACGCGGGTATCACCCGTGATGGCGTGTTCCGCAAGATGAGCAAGGCCGATTGGGAGGCCGTCATCAACACCAACCTCAACAGCCTCTTCAACGTGACGAAACAGGTCATCGAAGGCATGGTCGAGCGCAACTGGGGCCGCATCATCAGCATCTCGTCGGTGAACGGCCAGAAGGGCCAGTTCGGACAGACGAACTATTCGACCGCCAAGGCGGGCATCCATGGTTTCACGATGGCGCTGGCGCAGGAAGTCGCGAACAAGGGTGTCACGGTCAACACCGTCTCGCCGGGCTACATCGGCACCGACATGGTGAAGGCGATCCGTCCGGACGTGCTCGAGAAGATCATTGCGACGATTCCGGTCAAGCGGCTCGGCGAGCCGGAAGAGATCGGCTCCATTGTCACCTGGATTGCCTCGGACAATGCCGGCTTTGCCACTGGAGCGGACTTCTCGCTGAATGGCGGCTTGCATATGGGCTAAGAGACAGAGGGAGCCGAGGAATCGGCTCCCGAGTCTCGTTGCAGAGCGATCGGCCAGGAAGATCAGCAGGCCAACAGAGTTGGCCGGTTGTTTCCTGGCTTATTCCGTGTCCCCTCCTGCCGCACCGTCCCCTCGTCGCGCCGTCCGTCCCGACTTCAATTGCATCGCTTCCTGCTCGCGCTGCTGATCACCGGCGGCCCGCTGTTCGAATGCCTCTCTACTGCCTCTGCAGCGAGCATCGCCGATGTCGGCAACGTGCCTGCGGTGTGGAAAGAGCAGCAGATCCGCTTCTACTTCGTGACCCCCGGTACCAGTTATTCCTGCAATGCCATCCAGACGAAGCTGCGGGCATTGTTGACGGATCTCGGCGCTGCCGATGGCCTGAACGTCAATGTCCAGAGTTGCAGCGACCGGATTCGCAAGTCGGCACTGAATATGCGCTCGGGTGGACGCCAGGACGACTTCATGCTCGACGATGCGTTGAGCCCGCTTGTGACCATCTCCATTCGCAGCCTTGTTCCCGAAACGCCCGACGCCGTTGCCGCCCTCAATGCGGACCGGGGCACTGCAGAACTCGAGGCACTGGTGCGCAATGAGGGCAGCCTCGATCCGACGTATGCCAGCGCCATCGCCGGGGAATGGAAGCCGGTGCGTCTCTCGGAGCGGACGCGATATCTGGATGCGTCCGATTGCGACCTGTTGCGGCAGGTCCGTGCGCAGGTCTTTGCCAAGCTGGCCGTGCGCGTGGTGAAGGACAGCGGGACGTGTCAACGCCGGAGCGTCAGTTTGCGACTGGGCTCCCCGAACCTGCGCGTCGAAGCCCTCGTGCCAGTCCGTCGCGACCCGACGATCAACACGACGGGCTGAGTAACTACCGGTATCGCTGCAGGATCTTCTGCAGGCCTGCGTTGCCTGGCGACAGCTTCTCGTAAGGCAGGCGATTCATCGGTGTCGTGACACTGCCCTGGACTTCGTGGAAGTCCGGGCTCTGCTCGTCGATGTAGATCAGCCCCGTCAGATATTCCCCCTGCGCCTGCTTCGTGCGGATGTACTCGAACGCCTTGCCTCGATCGGTCGGGTCGTACGACGGATCGAGCTTGCGCAGAACAACGCGACTGCCGTCGTGCAGAGTCACGGGGAGGGCCTCTCCCGGCGCGTAGTCCACCTTGATCTCGCTGCGCAGCGGCACGAAGTCCGTGTGCACCAGCTCGTCGTAGTGATCCCTGACGAACTGGTAGCTTTTGGTCGAGCCCTCGTGATCGTTGAAGGTGACGCAGGGCGACAGCACGTCCACCATCGCGAATCCCGGATGACTCAGGGCGGCCTGCAGCAGCGGCACCAGCTGTTCCTTGTCGCCGGAGAAGCTACGGGCGATGAACGTGCAACCGAGACTCAGCGCGGCGAGCGCCGGGTCAATGGGCGGCTGCTGATTGACCTCGCCCTTCTTGGCCTTGGTGCCGATATCGGCCGACGCCGAGAACTGGCCCTTGGTCAGTCCGTACACGCCGTTGTTCTCGCAGACATACAGCATGTTGATATTGCGGCGGATCGCATGGGCGAACTGGCCGAAGCCGATGGACAGTGAATCGCCATCACCCGAGATGCCGACGTAGTGCAGGTCGCGGTTGGCGGCGATGGCGCCGGTCGCGATCGACGGCATGCGGCCATGGACGCCATTGAAGCCATGCGCGCCACTCGCGAAGTAAGCCGTGGTCTTTGACGAGCAGCCGATCCCCGACAGCTTGACGATGTCCTGCGGCCTGAGCGACAGGCTCCACACCGCCTCGATCAGCGCAGCCGTAATGGAGTCGTGCCCGCACCCTGCGCACAACGTCGACATGCCGCCTTCATAGTCGCGGCGCGTGAGTCCGAGTTCGTTGCGCGGCAGGCTGGGATGCGCAACCTTCGGTTTGGTCATGAAGCTCATGGCGGTTCCTCAGATCTTGCCGCCCGTGGCGGAGCGGGGTGAAATGGAATTGGCAAGCGATGTCAGCACGCCATCGACGATGCAGTCCGACGACATCGGCAGGCCGCTGTAATGCAGGATCGACTGGAGCTTGCGCTTCTCGACCGCCGTTTCCAGTGTGAGTAGTGACTTCAGTTGCGCATCGCGGTTCTGCTCAATGACGAACACCGTCTCGTGAGCCGCCAGAAACTCCTCCACTTCCGCACCGAACGGGAACCCACGCACCCGCAGATAATCCGCATGGATGCCCCGGCGCGCCAGGATATCGAGCGCCTCCCGCACTGCGCCGTCGCAGCTGCCTAGGGACAGCAGGCCGAGTTCGCGGCCAATCGTGCCCGTCGCCACCGCCTTCGGGACCAGCGCCTTCGCGGTCTCGAATTTGATTTTGAGCCGATCCACGACAATCTGGTAATCCGTCGAGTCCTCCGTGTAGCCGCCGAACTGATTGTGCCCCGATCCGCGGGTGAAGTACGCGCCCTTCGGATGGGTCCCGGGCAGCGTGCGGGCGGCAACGCCATCGCCATCCTTGTCGACGTAGCGATGGAACTTCGGCAACGCCTCGATCTCGGCGGCAGTCAGGACCTTGCCACGGTCCGGGCTCCAGCTGTCGTCCCACTTCAGGTCCTTTGCCATCCAGTCGTTCATGCCGATATCGAGATCGAGCATCACGAAGACCGGCGTCTGCAGCCGCTCGGCCAGGTCAAACGCCGTGGCGGCCATGTAGAAGGCCTCTTCGGGATTGGCCGGAAACAGCAGCACATGTCGGGTGTCGCCGTGCGACGCATAGGCGCACATCATCAGGTCGCACTGCTGGGTGCGGGTGGGCATCCCTGTGGATGGACCGACGCGCTGCACGTCGAAAATCACCGCCGGAATTTCGGTGTAATAGGCGAGCCCGATGAATTCGTTCATCAGCGAGATGCCGGGCCCGCTCGTGGGCGTGAACGCCCGCGCGCCATTCCAGGAGGCGCCGACGACCATGCCGATGGCCGACAGCTCGTCTTCCGCCTGCATGATCACGTAGTTGTGCTTGCCGGTTTCAGGGTCCGCACGCAACTTGCCGCAGAAGTTCTTGAACGCATCCATCAGCGAAGTGGACGGGGTGATCGGGTACCACGCACCCACTGTCGCGCCGGCGAACACGCACCCGAGCCCTGCGGCGGTGTTGCCGTCGATCAGGATATGGCCCGCCGTCTTGTCCATGCGCTCCAGGCGGAACGGCAGGGGACACGGGAAATGCTCTTTCGCATACGCATACCCCAAGTCGAATGCCTTGCTGTTCGAATCGAGCAGCGCCGGCTTGGCGCCGTAGCTCTCCTTCAGCAGTGCGCGCACCACCTCCATGTCGATGTCGAGCAGCGCTGCCAGCACGCCGGCGTACATGATGTTCTTGAGCAGGATGCGGTTGCGTACGCCGTTGAAATTCTCGTTGGCCAGTTTCGCGAGCGGCACACCGAGCACCGTGATGTCGTCACGCTGCAACAGGGTCGAGCGTGGCCAGGTGGAGTCGTAGAGCAGGTATCCGCCGGTGCTCAGCTCCTTGATGTCGCGCGAGTAGGTTTCTGCATTCATCGCGACCATCAGATCGACGCGGCCCGAACGAGCCACATAGCCCTCGCGGCTGACACGGATCTCGTACCAGGTCGGCATGCCCTGGATGTTCGACGGGAAATAGTTCTTGCCCATCACGGGGACGCCCATCCGGAAGACGGACTTCATCATCAGCGTGTTGGCGCTGGCCGACCCGGTGCCGTTGACGTTCGCCAGCTTGATGACGAAGTCGTTGATGCCGGCCTTGCGGGCTTCCCTCAGGCTGTCTTGCGCTGCGGCTTCGACCATGGATTCTTACCGTCCGACGCGTGCGGAATGTTGATTGTTGATTTCTGCATGTCCCACGCCGCGGTCGGGCAGCGCTCGGCGCACAAACCACAGTGCACGCACAGGTCCTCATCCTTCACCATGACGCGGCCGGTCATATTGAGTGCGGCCGAGACATAGAGTGGCTGGTTCTTGTTGGTGGCGGGGGCCTTGAGCCGTGGGCGGAGTTCTTCTTCGGTGCCGTTCGGGGTCATCGTCAGGCAGTCGACCGGACAGATGTCGATGCAGGCGTCGCACTCGATGCAGAGCTTGGCGTCGAAGACGGTCTGTACGTCGCAGTTCAGGCACCGCTGGACCTCGGCCTCGGCCTGCTCGGGCGTGAAGCCCAGCTCCACTTCGATGTTCAGCTTCTTGAAGCGCTCCTTCAGGCTCACGTGCGGCATCAGGCGCCGCTCGACCGGGTTGTAGTCGTTCTTGTACGACCACTCGTGGATGCCCATCTTGCGGCTCGAGAGCGTCACCATCGGTGGCGGTCGCTCCGCGACTGGCAGCCCCTGGCAGTACTGGTGGATCGAGATCGCTGCCTGATGGCCGTGTTCAACGGCCCAGATAATGTTCTTGGGGCCGAACGCCGCATCGCCACCGAAGAACACTTGCGGCAGCGTGGACTGGTGGGTGACCGGATCGACCTTGGGAACGTTCCACTTGTCGAACTCTATCCTCAAGTCCCGCTCGATCCACGGAAAGGCGTTTTCCTGGCCGATCGCCAGGATCACGTCGTCGCAGGAGATCACCACCTCGCCCTTCACGCGCTCGCCGGTGATGCGGCCTTCCACGAGGTCGTACTCCATCTCTTCGAACAGCATTCCGGTGAGTTTGCCGCCCTGCGTGACGAATGCCTTCGGCGCATGGTTCACGACGATCTCGACGTTTTCTTCTTCGGCGTCGTCCAGTTCCCATTCGGAAGCCTTGAAGAAGCCGCGCGGCTTGCGGGCCATGACCTTGACCGAGTTGGCGCCCATGCGCAGCGACGACCGGCAGCAATCCATGGCCGTGTTGCCGACGCCGATGATCAGGACCCGCTCACCAATGGTCTTGATGTGGTCGAATGCCACCGACTCGAGCCAGTCAATGCCGATGTGGATGCGGTCGGTGCCGTCCCGACCTGGAATCTTGAGGTCCTTGCCCTTGGGCGCGCCGCTGCCGATGAAGACGGCGTCGAACTCCCCCGACTTGAGCAGCGCATCCAGGCTGTTGACCGGCGTGCCGAGCTTGAGGTCGACGCCCATGTCGATGATGTAGCGGATCTCGTCGTCGAGCACGCCCGCCGGCAGCCGGAAGGACGGGATGTTGGTGCGCATCAGGCCGCCGGCCTGGCCCCATTTCTCGAAAATCGTGACCTGGTACCCGAGCGGCATGAGGTCGTTGGCCACGGTCAGTGAAGCGGGACCGGCCCCGATGCACGCAATGCGTTTGCCGTTCTTTTCCGGCGGGGCCTGTGGCAGCAGGTGCTCGACCGCATCGCGATGGTCTGCGGCGACGCGCTTCAGCCGGCAGATCGCGACCGGTTCTGCTTCGACGCGCCCGCGGCGACAAGCGGGTTCGCACGGCCGATCGCAGACACGGCCCAGGATGCCGGGAAAGACATTCGAGTCGCGATTGACGAGATAGGCTTCGGTGAAGCGGCCCATCGCAATGAGGCGGATGTATTCAGGGACATCCGTATGCGCCGGGCATGCCCACTGGCAATCAACAACCCGGTGGTAGTAGTCCGGGTTGCGAACATCGGTCGGTTCCACGTGTGCGTGGCCTTATTGTAAGGCCCTCACTCGATCATCCCCACCGTACTCAACCTTGAAGCGTGGGTGAAGACCGGCAAAGGCAAACCCCCCTGGCTGAACGCCTGCTGCACACTGTTGCACGCAACAAGCTCAGACGCAGACTAGCGGGGTTTGCGCGGCAAACGCAAGAGAGGAAAGCCGAAGGGCCTATCGCACCTGCAGCAACG
>Ga0114966_10005565_pt1 | contig 10643 bp, 12 predicted proteins | sample M_130207_XF_Meta_FD_87029 | JGI IMG/M metagenome (GOLD analysis project Ga0114966, IMG submission 87029) | Freshwater microbial communities from Lake Montjoie, Canada to study carbon cycling - M_130207_XF_MetaG | ecosystem: Environmental > Aquatic > Freshwater > Lake | place: Lake Montjoie...
TGAATGGCCCACAAGCCACTTTACAATTGAGGACATTCAAGGTAAGTATCCAGATGCAGTCAATATCACCCTTCGCTTTCGTGTAAAGCAGGCTGTTGAAAACAAAGATGTTATGGTCATTGGAAAAATCAAACCCGCCATTGGTCGCCCAAAGCTTGTATTCTCTCGTGCAAATCCCAGCAAGGAATTGCTTGAATCCGCAAAAGCTGCTGGTGTTATTGCCGCCAGCGATACGCTGACAACGGTTTCGGTTGCTGAAGTGACGACCGACAATAAGAACAAATCCGTAGTTCAACCCGCGAGCGAAACTGCCCACGCGAGTTAATAGATCAACGATGATCATGTGAAAAATCCGCCGAGTTAAAAGCTCGGCGGATTTTCTATTTATATATATGAGCGCAAAAATATTAAGATTCAAACAGCCCACTTCCATAAATGATACTGTATTTTTCATTTTTGAAGTAATAAAAAATACTACATTTGCAATGTATGACTCTGGTATGGGAGATCCTATAAAGTACGGCAGTATCGCGATAATTTTGGGAAAATTGAATGAAGAAATAAAAAAAGTAAAAGAGAATAAACGAAAAAAATTTAAAGTGTATTGGATGATAAAAGATGCATCCAACGGTTGGAAAGAAAATATGCAGCCACCAGCCGGATATTTGCGCGGAGGTATTGTAGATGCAATAAATAATTCCGACGACAACTCGGTCCATGTAAAATTATCAGCCCCAAGAGGATTTCCAGAATCGGCTATGGATCAAATTTATTGGTTCTCTCTTGGACCAACCGGAAAAAATCTGCATTTTTTGTATGATTCACACATGGGATCTTCTTTATGGGGAGAAAATAGGCAGAAGATATTTGCATTTTTAAGAGAAATGGATGAACAAGTTAGATCCAACAAACGTGAAAAATATATATTATGGTGTTTTGATAGAAAAAATGAAAATGAAATTTGGAAAAAAACAGCATTAAAATATCTTCCGAAATTTGATATAGAATCCACAAAAAAAACCAAGATCGTTGAAGAAAGTAAAAAATAACACATCAAAACGAAAAAGGCTGGCTAATATACATTTTAAGCATATAATGGTTTCAGAATCATGTATACCGATATTGTGGAAATTATCAAAAGCTGGTCAACAATTGTTCAGTTTATTTTCTTTTCAATTGTTGTATTTGCAATTTTGGCAATCGTAGGGATGATTGTTCATTCATTGGCCGAGTTTTTTAATAAAACATTAATTGAACTTGTGAATAACAGACAATCTAACAAAATTCAAAAAACGAAGATTTTCAAAAGTTATGATTAAGATATATGTCAATCATGATGAAATATGTATGGGAAGATATTTCTCTGGGTCAGACCATAAACCAAGTATTCTTTGTGGAAACTGCAATCTATCATTTAGAATTCAACATTTATTCAAAACTTCAAATGAAAAGCGTAGAGCCATAAATTGTCCACATTGTGGTAAATGGAACAAATTGACACAACTATATCAGTTTGATGGTGATATATACGAATTTTTTGATGACAAAGTGATAATTATAAGCACGCACATATGAGTCTTGTAATAAACAAAGCACCCCCACCAGACGGAAATCCAGAAGGTATATTAAATGCTCCATTAAATGCGTTATTCTTTAAAACTGGTTCTTTTTATAAGATCAACAACTCTGGCTCAGATGCTATTGGATGGGACGACGTTTATTTCTCCTATTTTTATGGACCATTTTCAATGCGTACAGCACAAGATATCGAATTGCTGGAAAACATAGAGTTGGGAACATACTTGTATGTAAAGACCACAGAGCAAGTTTATAATACAGGATGGAAACTATTGAGTAAAAAAAGCCCATTTTATCCTCAATTTAGTCCAACTCCAACAACAACGCCCACGGCAACTGTTACTCCAACTGTTACTGCAACATTCGTACTAACGCAAACACCAACTACGTCTCCTTCATTAACAATAACAACGTCCATTACGCCAACAAATACTCCTACGCACACGCCCACCAGGACAATGACGGCAACCCCGACAACAACTTCGACTCAATTAAATCCATACACAGCCACTCCAACCCCGACCGCATTTCCTACCAGAACTCCGACTCAAACAATTACAAAAACGCCAACGACTCCAACTCCAACAATTACAAAAACTCCGACAACAACCATTACGCCAACAGTCACGGCAACCCCAACCAAATCCATTACGCCAACAGTCACGCCTACAATCACGGCAACGCCAACAATAACCCCAACCAAATCCATTACGCCAACAGTCACGCCGACAATCACGGCAACGCCAACAATCAACTGGTCTGTATAATTTTTAAATATATGATAAAATGGTTACAAAATATATCTGATGATATATCACATGAAGTTTCTATATTGATTCCAACATATAATAATGTGCAATTTTTGGAAGAGTGCATACATTCAATAGTTTCATCATCAAACAAATGTTGCAAATATGAAATATTAATTGGTATAGACAACTGCTACAAAACTCTTCAGCTAGTTGATTCAAACACATTGTTTAAAAATAAGAATATAAAAATATATTATTTTCCAAAGAATGTTGGACCTTATATAATTCGGAATTCTATTGCCAACAAAGCAAAATATGATAATCTTCTATTTTTCGATTCTGATGATATCATGATGGCCAATACAATACAAACATTGATGGAAAATTTTGAGGGCAAAGAATTGCTTAAATTCAAATTTTATAATTTTGAAAATGAGAATGGATATAAAACCCAAGATAAACTATCATTATCCAAGATATATGCTCATGCATCATTCTTGATAAAAAAGAATAAGTTTTACGAAATGAATGGATTTTTTGGGTGGAAATGTGGAGCAGATGCCGAGTTTACGGAAAGATACGAAGGGCAAGGCAATAATATACAACATATGGATGTTCCACTCTTTTATAGAAGATATCATAATAATAATATTACAAGACTGCCAGAAACAGGATTAAATTCCAAGTTGAGAAGCAGATATGGAAAAATCATAATTGAAAACCGAATAAACCAGAAATGGAAAAACCCAAACAAACCAGAAGTATTTGTTTCTAATTTAATAGTTGTATGAATGATTACGAATTTAATGAAGACATTCATCAATATCCTATTCGACCAAATTTGGAATTGGATTTGTGTAGTCAAATCTCTGAAGAGGATATCACTGTAATTTTACCAACAATGAACCCACCGACGGATAATATTCACAGTTTTAGTAAAGAAAAAGATATGGCGATAATAGCTTGCCATTTTAACTGGTGCGGATTTGAAAATCCTGTGAAAAATTTGAATAGATTCATAAACAGAATGACCATAGATGGTATTCCATTGTACGGAGTAGAATTGTCATTGACGGACAATTTTGTGACCAAAGACATACCAAATTGGTACCAAATAAAAGTAGGAAAGGAAAATGTGTGCTTTCAAAAGGAGGCTTGCATCAATCTTCTTGAGAAAAAATTACCACAGAAATATACCAAGATAGCTTGGATTGACGCGGACATAGCATTCACAAACAAAAATTGGTATAATGATGCATCAAAAAAATTAGAAACGTACAAGCTGGTACAATTGTATGAGCGAGGAGTGGATACGGATAAAACGGGAAAGTTGCTAACACACACCAACGGTATTGTTTTTGCGGGAGGACCGAGAACTGATCCGGGATATTTCGGACATCCCGGCGGTGCGATTGCAGCAAGAAGGGATTTATTTAATAACGGAGGATTATATTCATATTCCCTAATGGGATCTAGTGATACTATACTTATGTATACAATATACAATGTTCCCATGCGCCACATACCCGATGATAAATACAAAGTTTATATTGAATGGAAACATAAGATACAGGAGTATATTAACAAAGAAGATGTATCGTATGTGAGTGGAAATTTTATTCATGATTGGCATGGAGAGAAAAATAACCGAAACTATATTGAAAGAAATACCATACTATCCAAAGTGGATATAGACAAGAACGTAAGCATAGACAAAAATGGATTGTTGAAAATATACAATGTTTCGGACGGATTGTATGAAGATATTCTAACATACTTTAGGTCAAGAAAGGAAGATGGAATTGCCGAAACAAACAAGGTGTCGCAGGATATGGCGATTGCTACGGTTTTTTTCAATTGGGCAGACTTTAAGAGCCCAGTTATGAACTTGTACAATTTCATAAGACAGATGGAGGCTGGATCTCATCCTTTGTATGGAGTTGAGCTTTCATTGACGGGGAAGTTCATAACAGAAAAATATCCAAACTGGATTAAAATCAGAGTTTCAAAAAAAAATATTTGTTTTCAAAAAGAAGCTTGTATTAATCTTTTAGAAAAATATATACCAGAAAAATACACAAAAATAGCTTGGATCGACTGTGACATATTTTTCAAGAATAAAAACTGGTATTATGAAGCATCCGAAAAATTGGCTTCATATCGGGTAATACAATTGTTTTCTGCTGAAATCTTTACGAACAGACAGGGCAAGGAAGGAAAGATCGTTCCTTCTTTGCTTTCTATGGGAGGACCAAATACAGAAATAGAATCCAAGAAATACCTTGGTACACCCGGCGCGGCTTTGGCGGCGAGGAGAGATCTTTGGAAAAAAGGGAATGGATTATTTCCATTTTCATTCATGGGTGGAGGTGACTCGGTATTTCTTTATACCATATACAATAATAATATGGATAGAAATATAAACCGTGCATGCGGATATCAGAAAAAATTTAATCAATATTTTGAATGGGGAGAAAATCTTAGAAAGTATGTCAATCAATCGTGTTCTTGGATTGATGGAGAAATTGTCCATTCGTGGCATGGAGATAAAGATAATCGACAATATACCACGAGACATGATATAGCGGATAACATTAATTGGCAAAAAACATTGACACTGGACGATAGGGGAGTAGTGGAACTTAAAAATATACCAAATAGTACATATGCTGAAATATACATGTATTTTAAGAACAGAAACGAAGATGGGGAGGATACATTATGAAACATATTGTTGTAACTCGTGCTAGTTTTGAGGAATATGCTTTATTAGAGGAATATCTTCCTGTGATAAAAAACCTATATATTCCTTGCATACTGAGCCAAACTTCCAAGAATTTTGACCTATGCCTTATAGTAAACAAACAACATGTAGAATTGATTGAAAAAGAGTTCAAAGACGCGGGAATATATCCAATAATAATCGTTGGTAATGTATCTTCATATAATACATGGATATTGAAAAATCCATACGATATTCAAACCAGACATGATTGTGACGATTGGATGTCTTCAATTTATATAGAAACTATTCAAACCGAATACCACAAGAACATAGCTCAATTTGAAGAATTTCTAATACAGGCGCAGCCAGTAAAAATGAATTATAAAACGGGAGATGAGTATAGGATGAATCCATATACTCAATTAAGAACTTCTATGTTCTTGTCGTTGTGCCAGAAAGAATGTAAAAAATCAATGCTGCAAGAACAACATGGGCATTTTCCAAAACTTGTGCCAAACGTAGTTGATATTGGATACGGATTTACCAAATGGGTTGCGCATGGAAAAAATATTTCTGCCAAAATAGAGCCGACTGATATAAAGATAGAAAAAGTCACAATAATATCTTCCATATTTGGAAATTTAAATATGATAAAATCCTGTCTGAGTACATGGTTCCCATTACCAGTGGGCTGGGAAGTATGTCTTTATGATAATGAGGTTTCTAAAATAGACGGTACAAGCGAATATCTTGATGAACTGCAAAAAATATATAAGTTTAAAATAGTGCGCGATGGAAAAATAAGGTCACACCCCGACGCTATAAACGTATTGATGAAAGAGGTCAACACAGAATGGGTTTTGCATTTGGACTCTGACGTGGAGTTACGAGATAGAAATTTTTACAAGTGGGCTGAAAATACAATAGGAAAAGATAAAATTAAAGTGTGGGGTGTGGTTGAAAAATACAACTCTTCAAAGTTCAAACAGTATCCAGAAACTCCAAACTATTATACATTACATCTTCCACGAGCCGCTCCATATATATTGTTATTTAATAAAAAATTTTACGATGAAAAAAATATAGACTTTGGAAACATTGTGATCGAGGGAGGTACGATTAAAAGCGGGAGAGGTGAAATAATTGATAGTTTGGATCTTGTTCCGAGTAATTCTATGATACGAGTCACTGGAGATACTGCCTGGAAAATATATTGGGAATCATTTCGGCATAATGTATTTTTTCATTTTTCAAGTGATATATGGAGGTGCTGGTCTCATAAAGAAGCCTCCTCAAGAAAATGGATGAAAGAAAATGCAGACAAAATCAAAAAAATGAAGGAGCAAATAAAATGAGCATTGTCCATATAGTCGGTAAAGGATCAACGGCTAGATATCTAAAACATGAAGATTATCCAGATGACATATTCGTTGCGGTAAATCACGCTGCCATATTCATGGATAAAATCGACTATCTGTTTGCTAACGATGTGGAAGGGCTTGAAGGAATACCGGATGAAGTATTTTCTAGAGTAAATACTCTTGTTATTCCGTTTCACCCGCATTTTGACGGACTTCCAAAAGCAGACGTTACTAGCGAGTATGTCATTAAAAAATATAATTTAGATAGATTCAATCTTAATTATATCATTTATAATCTTCATACTTGGAAAAATCCAAATCCCGATTTGGTCACACCCGAAGGGGCAAGCTCAACAAGCGGAATGGCAATTGGATATTTTTTAAAATACAAAAACATAAAACATTTTGAGGCGTATGGTATTGGAAATAAAGAAGGATATAATCCAGAAGTATACAGGTATATATCAAAAGAAAACTATAGATTTGAAAAGAACTGGAAAAAAAAACGAATAGAAAATCTGCGCCATAGCATTTTTAAAATAGTCAAAAAATATAATGCTACTATAAATTTTAATTAATACATTGAAAAGATTTGAAATAGATACTCTAAAAAATAATATTTACTTACCGATAAATGGCGAGGAAATATTATTTTTTAAAACAAATCCAACACGGTCATCGAGTGGAGTATATTACGAAAGCGCCAATAAAGATTATTTTTTAAAAATATTTTATGATCACACGATAAATAGATGTTTTAATAGTGAAATTTCGGCACTTCGATTGGTTGAAAAATATAATCGGCATTTCTCAAAAATAATTTTAATCGGTGACAATTATATCGTAATGACACATTGTGGAGAAAGAATCAACGAAAACTCAATACCAGATGATGTATACGAACAAGTCGATGGCATATTGAGTATTCTCAAGAAAGAAAACATAAGACATTTGGATATAAAACCCCATGAAGTATTAGTAAAAAATAATCAATTATATCTGGTCGATTTCGGCTTCTCCAGAATAAATTTAAATGGGGAGCACGGACCAAGATCAAACGACGATGTTGAATTAAACTCAATAATAGACGAATTCGTGTTGGCGTCGAAAAAGAAAAATTTTACACCAAGAAGAAAATATCAAAGAAAATTAGAACATATGAACTTTTCAAAATATATAGTAACCAATAGAAAAAAATACAACGCCAGCCAAGCACAAACATCTAGTTTAGCAATTGACGGCGAAACTGTCACATTCGATGGATACCAGACATATACGCTAGTAAAAAACCAAACAAAGTTACATATTGAAATTCCAAGAACAAAATTGAAAGTGAAATGTGAACTCATCAATGGAATGGGAATTGTTGGAGATAGTTTATTGGATATTGGATGTTCGAACGGTGCGGTTGGGTTGTGGCTTGGTGTAAAAAACAATATTAAAGATGTATATTTGTATGACCATGATATTGAGTGTATAAATAATCTCAACAAAGTTTCCGCTTGGTTGGGATATTATTGTGAAACTTCAATACATCCAATGGAATATTGTTTTTCCGGTACATCTTCTGAAGAGAAAAAATATGATTATGTAATAACACTTGCAACATTGCACTGGTTTTATTCCGCAACAACAAACATGGGATGTTTGTATAGAATAATAGAAAAGCTAAGAAGAATGACTAATAAAGCCCTAATCGTTGAATGGGTCAACGAAAATGACTCTGCGCTAGTATCACTGAAACACACCAGTATGAATAAAGAAGTTCATAAAACCGCATATTCCAGAGATAATCTGATATCTGCGTTGGAGAAAAATTTTAAACGATATGAGAAATTGGGAAACACTACATTGAGTCGGGAACTGTTTGTTGCATATGTTAATTGATATATAAAGATATGAATATATTAAATGATTTAGCTATAAAACATGGGACGGACAAAAAAATAGAAGATGGCATACTGTGCCACGGTGTCAATCGCGGACACGGATATACAACTCATTATCACGAGATGTTAAAAGACCGGTCCATTAAAAACATGCTGGAGATAGGTATATTAAGAGGAAATTCAATAAAAATGTGGAATGAATATTTCAAGAATGAATGTTGGATCACGGGAGTAGACCACAGTGAAAAAAATGGAAATAAAAAAGGACTTGAGAAAGAAAATATAAGAATAATGATTGGAAGACAGGGTGATTTTGAATTTTTAAAAACTTTGTGTGATAGAAAATATGATTTTATTGTTGACGATGGAAGTCATAAGACAGAAGACCATATTATCTCATTTTGTGGATTATTTACAAATGTATCTGAAGGTGGATTATATTGCATTGAAGACCTACAAGTTGCTAAAAAAACCGTAGAAATATTTAAATCTATACAAAATAACGGTGGCATACATGCGGAGTATATACCAAAAAATATTTTAGATTTAATTTGTAAAATTGAATTTTACGTCGATAATAAGTTGTGTGTGATACATAAAATTTCTGATATCAAAAAATAAAAATCAATATTGTTTATATGAACAAACCCATTTTAGCAGTCATGGTTGGTATTTCCGGAAGTGGCAAAAGCACATATGCAACTGGCTTGAAAACATCACTCAAAGCAGAGTTGGTGGAAACTGATTCAATTCGTGTGGAACTTACAGGTAATGCCGAAGATCAAAGTCAAAATGGTCGTGTTTTTGCAATTGCTAAAAAGCGTGTAAGTGATTATTTATCACAAGGTAAGAACACTATTATCGATGCCACAAGTCTTAATATCAAAGAACGTAAAGATTGGATTGATATTGGCAAAGCAAACAATGCTGAAATAAGAGCATATTTTATTGATACTCCTGTGAGTGATTGTAAAGCACAGAACAACAAACGTACTCGCAAAGTACCAGAATGGGTTATTGACAAACAATCTAATAAGTTGTTTGGTCCAACCAAGTCGGAAGGTTTTGATAATATTACAACTATATGAAAATTGACATAATGTCGTCTATATTCGGCAGCAAGTCTGTCGTAGAACAATGCATAGATTCTTGGTATCCAATGCCAGATAAATTTACTGTAAATTTATATAATAATAAAAAATCCAACGACGACGGTACAACTAACATGTTGTTGGAAAAAAATAAAATTTATAATTTTCATTTGACGAGTGAAGATATAAATTTAAGACATGCGGATGCATTGAATAAGTTGATCGAAGTGACCACGGGAGATTGGATATTAATATTGGACTCGGACGCGTATCTTAAAAATAAAAATTTTTATAATTGGATTGACGAAGCAACTAATAGAACCGACACTTTATTCTGGGGGACTACGAGAATATATCGCCCAATTCTACAATTGGGATGGAATCCTCGTATACCAACGTACTTGATGCCTCGCGCCGACTCTTGGATAATGTTAATAAATAGAAAATTCATAAAAGATTATGAGTTAAAACCAAATCCATTGCGAGTTGAAGGAAACTTAACCGAGGGAAAAATTTTTTATAAAAAATTTAGTGATGAAATATCGAAAGGATCGAACGTAAAGGTACGAATATTTGGTGATGTGGGCTGGCAATTTTATTCAGTTGCTTCACAGCTGGGCGTTTATGAAAACATTCCCGATAATATATTAAGATGTTGGAACCATGTTGGGCATGCCTCGTGCGACCGGACGAAGAGATTGGTTTTGTAAAAAAGTAAACATACTTGACATAGAAGGTATGTATCATAGAATAGTTTCTATGTACCAATCCATTTACTGCGATAGAAAAACTTCTACGATCCACCTCTGGGATGACATTCATGGTTATACATCGTTCAAAGATGAACCATATGCTTATAGAAAATCCAGGAATGGAAAGTATAAATCAATTTTTGGTGATAGTCTTGAAAAAATTACAAAATTTAATTTTCGCGATCCTAGTTTATTTTCGTCTGATATACCAGTAGATACTAGAGTTCTTATTGATGCATATGGAGATAGTGATGAAGTTAGTATAAATCATCGCAGAGCATATATTGACATCGAAGTTGATTCAGTTGGTGGCTATCCAAACATCGAAGACCCAATCAAAGAAGTAACTGCTATTGCTTTGCTTGATGAATCTAAAGACACATATTATTGTTTTATATTGGACAAAGATGGTGTGGTACAAAATGAAAATAAAGACAACACCATCATTTTGCCATATCTAAATGAAGAAGATTTGCTTGTTGCATTCTTAAAAAA
>Ga0114966_10005566_pt1 | contig 10642 bp, 7 predicted proteins | sample M_130207_XF_Meta_FD_87029 | JGI IMG/M metagenome (GOLD analysis project Ga0114966, IMG submission 87029) | Freshwater microbial communities from Lake Montjoie, Canada to study carbon cycling - M_130207_XF_MetaG | ecosystem: Environmental > Aquatic > Freshwater > Lake | place: Lake Montjoie...
GTTAAATCTGGGTCCTCTGTTCGGTAATGCCATTAAGTAATTAAACGTTTATTTAAGTTTTGTAAAGATAGTCAATGTTATGATATGGTGCTTTATTATTCCGCAGGGGCCCTTCTTTGCTCAATTTCTTCCACCACCTGAGACAAGAAAGCAGATTTATCCAACATGCCCATATCTCCTTTGCCCTGACGGCGAACCGATAATTTATTTTCGGCCACCTCTTTTTCTCCAATGACTAACATATAGGGCACTTTCATAATTTCAGTATCTCTAATCTTTTTTCCAATTTTTTCATTTCTGTCATCTATCTCTACACGCACCCCCGCTTTCTTCAATTCAGCGAAAACGATTTCAGCATAAGGCATAAACTTATCACTGATGGGTAAAATTTTAACTTGCATGGGGGCCAACCACACAGGAAACTTACCTGCATAATGCTCTAATAAAAATCCAATAAAACGTTCATGGGTGCCCAAAGGAGCACGATGAATAATTAATGGCGTTTCTGGTTCGTTGTCTTTATTGGTAAAGCTTAAATTAAAACGTTTGCCTTGCGCAAAATCTACTTGATTGGTCGCTAAAGTAAATTCACGACCTATGATACTCCAAATTTGCACATCTATTTTAGGACCATAAAAAGCACCTTCGTCCTGCACTTCCACAAATGGCGTTCCTGTTTCAATTAACACCGCACGAACCATAGCTTCGGTCTCTAACCAAAGTTCAGGTTCGTTAATATATTTCTGTCCTAATTTTTTTGGATCATGCAAACTTAAACGCATTACATATTTATCGATTCCAAAAATTTTGAAATACTTTAAATACATTTCATTCACTGCTCTAAATTCTTGCGCAAATTGTTCTTTGGTACAATAAATATGTGCATCATTCATATGCAAACAACGCACACGCATCAGTCCAAACAATTCACCACTTTGCTCATAACGGTAACAAGTACCATACTCTGCAAGTCTCAGTGGCATGTCTTTGTAGCTTTTTGGTTCTGCTTCAAAAATTTTATGATGATGAGGACAATTCATTGCCTTTAAATAGTATTTCGTACCATCTAATTCCATTGGCGGAAACATGCTGTCTTGATAATAAGGCAAGTGTCCACTCTTAATGTACATGCTTTCCTTAGCAATATGTGGCGTCACTACACGCTTGTAACCTGCGGCTTCTTCGGTTTGCTTGGCTAAATCTTCTAGTTCCTCAATAATGATCGTACCATTGGGCATCCACAAAGGAAGTCCTGGTCCAACATCATCATCCATGGTATAGATGCCTAATTCTTTACCTAATTTTCTATGATCTCTTTTTTTTGCTTCTTCTAACAATAATAAATACTCATCTAATTCCTTTTGATTCGGAAAAGTAATACCATACACTCTGGTCAACATTTTATTTTTCTCATCTCCTTTCCAAAATGCTCCTGCAATATTGGTGATTTTTATAGCTTTTATAAAACCAGTATTGGGAATATGTGGCCCACGACACAAGTCGGTAAAAGCACCTTGGGTATAAAAAGTAATGGTTCCATCTTCCAATCCCGATAATAAATCTAATTTATATTCATCTTTCTTTTCTGTAAAATAAGCGGTGGCCTCGGCCTTAGACATTTCCTTGCGGATATAGGCATTGGCTTGTTTAGCCAACTCATTCATCTTTTTTTCAAGTGCAATAACATCTTCTTCTTTAATGGATTTATCTCCTAAGTCAATATCATAATAAAACCCTTTTTCTAAAGCAGGTCCCACCCAAAATTTTGCTCCTGGAAATTGCATTTCCACCGCTTCTGCTAATAAATGGGCAGATGAATGCCAAAATGTATTTTTACCCTCCGCATCGTCCCAGGTTAATAATTTTAATGCCGCATCCTCATTAATAGCACGCGTAGCATCGTATACTTCTCCATTTACCGAAGCCGCCAATACTTTTTTTGCCAAACCTTCACTAATCGATTTTGCAATGCCAAAAGCAGTAATCCCTTTTTCGTAGGAACGAACCGCACCGTCTGGAAATTGAATTTGAACCATGATTTTTCTCTATAATATATGTCCGCAAAGGTAATAAAAGCGGTTCATATTTTATACATAGCTTTGCAATATGCACCGCATTGTATTGCTTCTGCTCTCCATTTGGTTACCCACCCTGCTTTTAGGCCAAGACCTAAGCGGAAAGTGGAAAGGTAGTTTTACTCCTAACCAAGACCAAGATGGAAAAGTATATTCTTACGAATTAGATATTAAAGAGCTTCCCAATCATAGTTTATCTGTTGTCACTTACACCAAAATTTCAAATAATTTTTCTGCCAAAGCCATCGCTAATGGAATGCATTCTGAGAGCACACAATTAGTAAGTATTATCGAAACCAAATTTGAAAACATGTATTTATTAGGCAATTTTCAAGCTTGCCTAATGACCAACTACCTAACTTACAATACCATCAGAGGACGTGAAACTTTAGAGGGTACTTATATTTCTAGTAATTCAAAATTGGGCAAAGACTGCGGAAGCGGTATTGTTTATTTAGAAAAAGAAGTTCCTTTTGCAAAAGTGATGCCTAAAAATGTAATAGGACAAAATAAAAAATCAATTACTACTACTAAAAAAACAGCGCAACCCGAAAATAAACAAGCGCCTATTAATAAGTTGGTTAGTCAAAGCATTCCACCCACAAGTGCTAAAAATAATATTGTTTCCAATAGTAAAAAAATAGTTGTCCCCTCTAATTCAACTTCCTTACAAAATTCAATAACGTATCAAGAGAACAAACCTAAAGCAGTTAAAGAATCCCCCTTGCCTATTTCTACGATTAATACTAAGGCAACTACTAATTTAATTGAGCAGGCTATTACAAATACAAAAGAAGAAAATACGGTTCCACCCACTAGCACTAGCAATAATAATAGCAGTGACTATGCAAAACCTACTAACCGCACCCAAATTTTGCCTTATGTTTTGGTAGGTAGAGAAAATAAATTAGTGAGCAAAATTACTGTAAGTAGCCCCCACGTTAGCTTTGACGTATACGACAATGGCACTATCGATAATGATAGCATCATGGTATATGATAACAAAATACAAGTTTTAACCAACCAAAGACTTAGTTATAAAGCCATACATTTTGAACTTGACTTTAGCAAAGAAGTTCCTGAACATGAAATAATTATAGTAGCACAAAACTTAGGATCAGTCCCTCCCAATACTGCATTAATGATTTTGAAAGATGGAAACAGTAGAAAGGAATACTTTATTACATCCACACTTCAAACAAATGCAATGCTAATTATAAATTATAAAGCGCCTAACTAATGCTACTAATTCTCTTGTAACACTTTTTGTGCCAGCATCAACTCTTTATTGTTGGAATGATAGGGATCTCTGGAAGATTTTGTTAAACCCATCCAATGCAATCCATCTTCTTCCAAATCTGAAATCGAATGGAATATATAAATGGTATGTAATTGATAGCCGGCATTACCTAAAAGATGTATTAATTGTAAAGAAATCATATTGGATGCTTTATATATTTCAGGCCAAGAAGTTTCCAATAGTAGCCCATCTATTTCTGCATGTATATTTACTAATCCCTGCTGTATTTGATTGCTTACAAGCGAATCTTTTGAAATAACCACTGTTGGAAAGGAATCAATTAACGTAGCTAAATTCTTTGCAGAATTGATTAAATACACCGTATCCATTGCAGCTAGTCCTTTTAGAAAATCTTGATAATTGACTAATATAGGTTGACAGGCTTGGTCAAAAGCAGTTTGATGATTTTGGGGGCTAAATTCCCATAAGGAATTGTTTAAATCAGCCTTTTCCGAATCCTTGCAACCCAATATCAGCATCACTATAATAGCAATCAATACCCTATTCATAAAATATTTTTACAAATTTATGCATAATTAGATACTCCAACTAGCTAACTTTGCGGTCTGAATTTAAAGAAATATGCTAATAGGTTTACAAAATGTAACATTTGAGTTTGGTGCTAGAGTGATTGTGAGTGATGCCAATTGGTCCATCCAACCAGGCGAACGCATTGGACTTATTGGCTACAACGGGACAGGGAAATCTACATTATTAAAAATATTGATGGGTCAATTAAATCCAAGCAAGGGCACCGTCGAAAAAGGACGTGATACTACTATTGGCTATTTGCATCAAGACTTATTAAGTTTCGACACCAACGAATCCATTACCGAAGTGGCTTTAGGTGCTTTTGAAAGAGTACGTGAACTAGAAAAAGAGGTAGAACAATTAGGCAAAGAATTAGAAGCAAATTCGGAAGACAATGATTTATTAATTAAATATACCGACGCTTTACATGAAATTGATTTATTGGATGGATACAATATCAATCACAAAGCAGAAGAAGTATTGCATGGATTAGGATTTGCCATTAAAGATTTAGCCCGCCCCTATAAAGAATTTAGTGGAGGTTGGAGAATGCGGGTTTTGTTGGCAAAAATGATTTTACAGCAACCAGACGTATTGTTATTGGATGAGCCTACTAACCACTTGGATTTACCCAGTATTGAATGGTTAGAAAAATATTTATTGTATTACAAAGGAAGCGTTGTTATTGTAAGTCACGATAAATATTTTTTAAATAAAATGGTCAATAAAATAGTTGAAGTTTACCAACAACAATTACATTTTTACACTGGCGATTATGAACACTATGAGATTGAAAAAGAACAAAGAGTAGAAATACAACAACGTGCTTTTGAAAATCAGCAGGATTATATTAAGCAACAAGAAAAATTTATTGAAAGATTTAAAGCCAAAGCTTCCAAAGCAGCCCAAGCACAATCTATTCAAAAAAGATTGGATAAATTAGATGTGATCGAAGACGTTAAAATTGAAAGGCCTAATATTAGAATCAATTTTGCGGTAGATAAAACACCAGGAAAAGTATTGGTAGATTTAAAAGGGGTTGGAAAAAGCTACCCCAACGTTTCCATTTTAGACAATGCATTTGCCGAAATTGAAAGAGGAGATAAAATTGCACTCATTGGCGCCAACGGTAAGGGAAAGTCAACCCTACTAAGGATTGTAGCTGGTATGGAAAAATTTGAAGGAGAAAGGGTTTGGGGACATAACGTTGAAGAAAGTTTTTACGCGCAGCACCAACTAGAATCATTAAACTTAAATAATACCATCTTAAAAGAAGTTCAAGAATGCGGCACTAAAAATACCGAATTAGAATTGCGTGCCTTATTAGGTTGTTTCTTATTTGGAGGAGATGAAATTGATAAAAAAATTAAAGTATTAAGTGGAGGTGAAAAAGCAAGAGTGGCACTTACTAAAACAATTATTAGTAAAGCGAATTTTTTAATGTTGGATGAGCCTACCAACCATTTAGATATGGTCACGGTCGAATTATTAGCAGAAGCCTTAACCAAATATGATGGCACTATTATTTTAGTAAGTCACGACCGTTATTTTATTTCTAAAACAGCCAATAAAATTTGGGAAATTGAAGATGAAAAAATAATTGAATTTAAAGGGGATTACAAAGAATGGTTAGCTTGGAAAGAAAGAATGGCTAAACAAAAAGCGCAATTGGCCGAGCCTACAAAAGCTACCAACAATAAAGACAACAGAAAGCAAAGCAAACAAGAAGCTACTGCTCCGATAGAAGTAAAACCCCAAGCCATCGACAAGGATTTACAAAAACAAATTCAAAAATTACAAAAAGCAATTGCTCAAATCGAACACAATATAGAAACCTTACATAAAGAAAAGGCAGACATTGAATTACAAATGGCCGACCCTACTGTTTATTCTGATGCCGCTAAATTTCATATCGTAGAAAAAAGCTATCAAGATAAAAATGCATTAATTAGGTCCATGAATAAGGAATATGAAATCGCATTTAACGATTTGGTAATTTTAGAAAGCAAATAAGCCTAATTCATAGGCATCGCAATCCAATTTCAATTAATTTTAGCACCGCTAAATTGTTGTTTTATTAGCAGTTATACAGGCTATAGGTAATAACGCATGTTAGTATTTGAAAAGTGTTTATAAATTGAATGGAAAATTGGGCTCAATTGATTAAATTTGTAGCTCGGTTAATTTTACAACCAATTGATTTGTGATTGTAAATCAATAGATTAATACACAATTGAATATACTATGTCTGCTAAAAAAGTAACTAAAATCGCTGTTTTAACTTCAGGTGGAGATGCTCCCGGTATGAATGCGGCTATTAGAGCTGTGGTTAGAACCAGTGTTCATTATGGAATAGAGGTATTTGGTGTTGCTAGAGGTTACAATGGAATGATTGAAGACGATATCTTTCCAATGGATTCCAAATCGGTGGGTAATATTATTCAACGCGGGGGTACCATTTTAAAAACAGCAAGAAGTGCAGCTTTTTTTGAGCCAGAAGGCAGAAAAATTGCTCATGCTAACTTAAAGAAAAGAGGCATTAATGGAATTGTAGTGATTGGAGGAGATGGTAGTTTTAAAGGCGCACAAAAATTTAGCAACGAATTTGACATCCCTTGTATTGGTATTCCAGGCACCATTGATAAAGACATAGCAGGAAGTGATTTTACCATAGGATTTGATACAGCAGTAAACACAGCGGTGGAAGCCATAGATAAAATTAGAGACACTGCCGACGCCCATGACCGATTGTTTGTAGTTGAAGTAATGGGAAGAGACGCTGGTTATATTGCGCTTCACAGTGGAATTGCCACCGGTGCTGAAAATATTTTAATACCAGAGTCTAAAACGGATATGGAAGGCATGATAGCTTCCTTAACAGAAAAAGAAAAAAGAAAAAAATTAGTAAACTTAATTGTAGTAGCAGAAGGCGAAGAATTTGGCGGTGGTACACAAGTAGGAAATTTTTTAAAAGAAAAATTACCTAATGCCGATATTCGTGTATGCATATTGGGTCATATTCAAAGAGGTGGTTCGCCAAGTTGCTTAGATCGCTTAATCGCTAGCCGAATGGGTTATCATGCTGTTGAATGCTTATTAAGCGGCACCCACAATGTTATGGTGGGCATTGTTGATAATAAAATTAAGTATACCCCTCTTGATAAAGCCATTAAGGCCAAACAAAAAATTTCTGACGAATGGTTAAAAATAGTAAAAATTTTAGCCAGCTAAACAACATAACCCATCAATAAAAAATGAGCCCAAATCCAGTATTTAAACAACCCCATCACAAAACTAAAATAGTGGCTACCGTAGGTCCCGCTTGCGAAACTTACGACCAATTAAAGAATTTAGTGATTGCAGGAGTGAATGTTTTTCGATTAAACTTTTCGCATGGCACACACGAAGATAAAAAAGCCATTATCGATAATATCAGAGGCATCAACAAAGAATTAGGATGTAATGTGGCAATTTTGGGAGATTTACAAGGTCCAAAATTAAGAGTGGGTGAAATTGAGAACAATCGATTGGAAGTAAAAGAAGGCGATATATTAACTTTTACCAATACCAAATGTATAGGCACTCTAGAAAAAATATATGTCTCCTACCCCAACTTGGCTGGAGATGTGGTGGTTGGAAACATTATCATGATTGATGATGGTAAAATTGAAGTAAAAGTAAGTAGCGTTGAAACCAATGGTGATGTAAAAGTACAAGTAACCTTAGGCGGAATTATTTCCTCTAAGAAAGGGGTTAATTTACCAGATACAAAAATATCTTTACCCGCTTTAACAGAAAAAGATTTAGAAGACGCTCAATTTATCATTAAAGAAGAATTGGATTGGGTGGCATTAAGCTTTGTAAAAAGAGTGGCAGATATTGAAATGTTGAGAGACCTATTAAATAAAAGCAAGAGCAAGTCAAAAATTATTGCGAAAATTGAAATGCCCGAAGCCTTAATTAATATTCGGGATATTATTATTGCTAGTGATGGTATTATGATTGCCAGAGGAGACTTAGGTGTTGAATTGCCGGTTGAAAAAATTCCACTGATACAAAAAGAATTAATTAAAAAATGTTTACATAGAGCAAAGCCAGTGATTGTGGCTACTCAAATGATGGAATCGATGATTGATCGTGTAAAACCCAATCGTAGTGAAATTACAGATGTGGCCAATGCTGTGATTGAAGGAGCAGACGCAGTGATGTTAAGTGGCGAAACTGCTACTGGTCAATTTCCAGTATTGGTTATTGAAACTATGCGTAAAATTATTTCAGAAGTGGAACAGCACGGATACAAATACAATCGTTCCGAAGATTTAAAACCACAACCGCACTCACCTTCTTTCTTAAGTGATGCTTTATGTTACAATGGTTGTAAATTATCTGAAGACACCAATGCGCAAGCTTTGGTGGGTATGACACAAAGTGGTTATACTGCCTTTATGTTAAGTAGTTTCCGTCCTAAATCGCCTTTATTCATTTTCACAAAAGAGAAAAGCTTAGTGAATCAATTAAGTTTAAGTTGGGGGGTGAGGGCCATTTATTACAACAAAGAAGAAAGTTTGGATAGCATCATTACCGACCAAATACAAATTTTAAAGACAAAAGGATTTGTGAATACGGGGGATGTAGTTGTGAATACGGGTAGCACGCCCATTCAATTACACTTACCAACTAATATGATTAAAATTACAAAAGTCGATTAAAGTATAAAAAAAGCTCTAATAAAATTGGAGCTTTTTTTATACATTTAAATATCATTGAAACCTTTTTTATGTTAGAATCATTTGAAAAAATTCCTGTAGTAATATATAAAAATACTACGGAAGGATCTAATGCAGTGGCTGCGCAAATGGCAGCGCTTATCAAAGAAAAACAAGCAAAAAAATTGCCTTGTGTTTTAGGTATGGCTACGGGCACTACCCCTATTTTATTGTATAAAGAATTAGTGCGCATGCACAAAGAAGAAGGTCTGAGTTTTAAAAATGTTATTACCATAAATTTAGACGAATACTACCCTATTGATAAAACTGCCTACCAAAGTTATTGGAGTTTTATGCATCGTCATTTGTTTAATTTAGTAGACATTGATCCTAAAAATATTTATTTACCCAATGGCGAATGGACCAAGGATAATTTAAAAGAAAATTGTATTGTTTACGAACAAACCATTGAAAAAATTGGCGGCATCGATTTGCAAATTTTAGGCATTGGTAAAAATGGACATATTGGATTTAATGAACCAGGCTCTAGCTTTCATTCTAAAACAAGGGTCATTCAATTAGATCAACAAACTAGAATTGCCAACACCTACGAGTTTCATGATTTAAATAAAGTACCTAAATTGGCTATTACCGTGGGTATTAGCAGCATCATGAAAGCTAAGAAAATTGTTTTACTAGCATGGGGAGATAAGGCATCCATAGTAGCCAAAGCTGTTGAAGGCGATTTTACAGAACAAATACCTGCCATTATTTTACAAAATCATGACGATTGCACTTTTGTAATTGATGAGTTAGCTTCCATAGAATTAACTAGAAATAAAGCACCCTGGCTTACCGGTGCCAATGATTGGACGCCTAACATTATTAAAAAAGCGGTCATTGCTTTAGCATTAAAACTAGATAAAACAATTTTAAGTTTAACCGCCAATGATTATAAAGAAAATAGTTTATCCGACTTATTAGTTTTAAAAGATTCGGTTTACGATATTAATTTACAAGTGTTTTATTTGCTAAGGGATACCATTACTGGATGGCCAGGAGGCAAACCCAATGCAGTAATACCAGCACATCCCGAACGAAGTAATCCACATCCCAAAAAAGTATTGGTATTTTCTCCTCATCCCGATGATGATATTATAAGTATGGGGGGGACTTTTATGCGCTTACAAGAACAAAGCCATGATGTGCATGTAGCCTATCAAACCAGTGGCAACATTGCTGTCACCGACGAATTTGTCACTCGCTTCTTAGATTTTGCAGTTGGCTTTGAAGACCTTTTTGGCATTGATAATAAAAAAAGTGAAGCCATCTTAACTGCTTCCAGGGCTTTTTTAGCTAGTAAAAAATCAGATCACTTAGATACTGCCGAAATCAGAGCCATCAAAGGTCTTATCAGAAGATGCGAAGCTAAAGCTACTTGTAGATATGTAGGAATCAAAGAAGACAACTATCATTTCATGGATCTTCCTTTTTACGAAACAGGCACTATCGAAAAAAAGCCAATGAGTGAATTGGATATTCACCTCACAATGGATTTATTAAATAAAATTCAACCCCATCAAATATATTGCGCAGGTGATTTAGCCGACCCGCATGGTACCCATAAAGTTTGTTTAGCTATTATATTTGAAAGTTTACGCCGTCTAAAAGCAGAAGGAGCCATTTGGATTAAAGACTGCTGGGTTTGGTTGTATAAAGGGGCTTGGCAGGAATGGGATATTTCAGAAATTGAAATGGCTGTTCCTATGAGTCCAGACCAAGTGATGAAAAAGCGATTTGGCATTTTTATACATCAGTCTCAAAAAGACAGTGTACCTTTTCAAGGCACTGATGCTAGAGAATTTTGGCAAAGAGCAGAAATTAGAAATGCCAATACTGCAGAATTGTATGCACGCCTTGGCTTAACTAAATACGCTGCTATTGAGGCCTTTGTGCGTTGGCATTATTAGTATGGAGCTTAATAATTTAAGTTTTTGCTTGGGAAAATAGGATTTTAAGGTATATTTGCA
>Ga0114966_10005568_pt1 | contig 10638 bp, 9 predicted proteins | sample M_130207_XF_Meta_FD_87029 | JGI IMG/M metagenome (GOLD analysis project Ga0114966, IMG submission 87029) | Freshwater microbial communities from Lake Montjoie, Canada to study carbon cycling - M_130207_XF_MetaG | ecosystem: Environmental > Aquatic > Freshwater > Lake | place: Lake Montjoie...
CAAAATTCCCCAGACTGAATGAAGAAGTGGTGATCAATACTTTTGACACGATGGTCAACCTATCTGATATTTAGTAGTTCAGAATCGCAATGCTTTCACCAAGAAGCGAACGGGGTTTGAAACTGCTCGTGCATATCGGTCTGTGAACTGTTTGCGGGCATCAATTGTTGAGGGTGAATTCCACCAACCATCAATATCATTCCAATTGGAGTTAATAAATGATGCCGCTGATTCTGGCGTGCGATGGAAGATACCAACTTGTTCCAACGCATTGAATACGACTTCGGCTTCAGATCGCATCCAAACAATTGATTTGTCCCAAAAGATGATGGTCGGTACTCCAAGGGCGATTGATTCAATAAGTGTGGTGCCGTTATGTGGGATGACGACGAGCTTTGCTTCTTTAAGCAGAATGCGAAACTTATGTTCTCCGGTATCAACAGTTGTTTGCGGAAGGTGAGTATTGAACCAATCAATTTGAAATTGGTGAGAGTCATCATTGGTTTTTGGAATTCGAATCAAAATTGAATCAGAATCATGTTGAATTCTGTTGACAAGAGCCTGAATATTCAAAAGATATGGTGATGTTTTTGATATATCTCCAAACAATGAACGCGGGTGATTAACTAGGTGGTCAGTCACGATTACCAGTGACTGCGAGTTAGTTCGCCTTATCAAATGTTCATTTACAAGAATCAGTGATGGTCCCGCAATTGATACACCACTTGTATTCCAGCCCCATGAAATGTAACGATCTGCTATATCAAATTCATGCCTCTCAAAATTTGATGGAAACTCGGAAATTCCGTAGTAGCCCCCGTGTTGACCAATCACCAGCTTTGTGCCGTGTTCGACTGCATGGGCTGTCCAAAAATTAAAGACATCGTCGTAAAGATGACGATTTGATGTGAAAATCACACGGGGAAGCTTCTTGCCGGTCCACGGTTTTTTCGTCGCGGCTAGAAATTTAAATGACTCAAGATAAACAATAGGAAGATATTTAGGGAAAAGGGATACAACAATCTTTGATTTTTGACTTAAATCATTCCTAGGTTTGCACAATGCATCCCTCAATGATTCGTCAAAAGGGCTGCTCGGTGGACCAATTACCTTCAATGGCCTTGGAATACGCCTGGAACCAAGTTGTAAGGCAATTTCTACTTTCCGATTCAAGTACGTCGCGGAAAAATAGCTTCTTCCAAGTCGCGCCTTTTGGGGGGTATCAACTTTCGGGTCTGGCGTGTTTAGTGAGAGGGGTTGGCTGTTACATGGTCTGTTGATTGCACTCCAAGTATCAAAACGTAAACCTTCGACAAAGTCAGTTTGTTGTGAGAGTCTCCGGTAGTCAGAGAGGGAGATGATAGGGGATATTTTCCCTGACTCAGTTGTGTGGGATTGTCCGTGTTCGCACTCGTTTATTCGCAACATAACTAATTCAACAAATTCCCGAAGCCAAGCACCGATAAAAATATCCCAGAAGCGTTTACTTAAATCGACATTGTGAATTCTGTTCAAGTTAGTTATGACGTGATCTAAAACTTCCTTGTAAACGATCTCGGTTTCCACAAACCATGTTTGCTTTGTGTCGCTCATAGTCCGACTCCGACTAGTTCAATCGCTTGAATCCGGAGCTGCATGTGGGTCCTTCAAGCAATGAGTTCACATCACGCCCATCTTCACACTCTTTGATCAATGCAAAAACGGGCTCGAGTTCAGTGATGAAACGATCAACGACTTCCTTTGTGTGAACAGTCGCTACATAAACACTTGTTCCAGCAAGGTATGACTTCTTCAACATCTCCTGCGTAATCAGCGTCTTGTATTCAAGTGCATATTTTGAGTCAACAGAAAACGATGTGAGTGCAGGCAGTCCGCTGGTCTTAAGTGGGATACCCGTTGATTTTGCAATTGAGTTCCACTGCTCCGTGATGTACTGGCCCATCTTTGTGATGATTTCCCAAGATTTCGTTTGTTCCATTACGTCTAGTGTCGCGAGTGCGGCTGTTGGACCAATTCGCTCCGTCCAGAAGGTGCTGCTAATGAAAGTATTTTGAGCGGCTTCCATGACAGAGCGTTTGCCGAGAACCGCGGTGATTGCATATCCATTGCCTAATGCTTTGCCAAACATTGCCATGTCTGGGTTAACGCCGTACATCTTGTGAAGTCCACCAAATGTTTGCCGAAATCCAGAAGTGCATTCATCGAACATCAGCACAATTCCGTTTTTTGTGGCAAGATCGCGAACTTTCTGTAAGAAATTATCCTCTGGACCAAAGTTTCGCGAAACTTCCATCATGATGGCGCCAAGTTCATGAGTGGAGATCAGCGCTTCAAGTTCGTCAATTCGGTTGTAATTAAATGTGAGTACGGAACCGCGAAGATTCTCCGGCACACCTTTTGGTTCGAGTCCTGGAAGTAAATGTCCGGCCAAGGTGTTTTCGGTTCCAAGGTTTGCTGCTAGGTACCAGTCATGCCAACCGTGGTATCCACAAATTGCAACTTTTGACTTCCCAGTTGCTGCGCGAGCGATGCGGATGGCAATGGCGTTTGCTTCTCCGCCTGTGCGGGCAAATCTTGCCATTTCCGCCCATGGGTGCATTGCCACAAGACGTTCTGCCAAGTACACCTCTTCGGGGCAATTGAGCGTGCTCATGTTGCCGTCGCGAACAGTTTTTGCAACCGCAGCATCGACCTCTGGGTGACCATAACCAAGAGTGTTGGTACCAATGCCCATGATTGACATGTCGGTTAGCGCATTGTCATCAAGATCCCACACTGTGCAGCCTTGCGCTTTTGAAAAATAAGCGGGCCAATGTTCCGGTAAAAATTGGTCTGGGCGTTTTGAGAGCAACATGTTTCCACCAGGTATTACATTTTGCGCACGCTTCCAAAGCATTTGGCCCGAGTTTGACATTTTTCTCCTAGAGGAACATTGTTTTGTAGCCAGATTCTGTAAATGGCGAGGTTAATTTGATGAGTTCGGGGTTGCGGTCCAAAAACTTAACTATTTCATCCAAGGCAATTCTTGGTGCATGCGATTTGAATGCTTCATAAATATGTCGACAAACTACTAAGTCCTCAGGATTGTCAACAGTCAGTCTTAAATCAAATCTCTGAAGGTGGCTAGGGGGTGCGATCCTGGCGATTTTAAACGAATCAGCATTTTCGCGTATGTAAAGTGAGCACATTTCTGACCGATGCTTAAGAGATCCCTCTCGATGCGAACGCTTCAGTGCCTCTAGCGAGATGATTTCAAATCCGCAACCATCAATTATTGGCTCAAGGAAAAGCGCATCTAATTCGTTGGAATTATATGTTTCCCAACAATACTTTGCTGCTTCAAAATACAAAAACGGAGACTCACTTGTGACTCTAAAAACATCAGTTGCTTGACCACATTCTGCAGCGGAGATTAGTCGAGATAGAACATCGTCTTCATCTCCGACAATAAATTTTAGATTGTGGTCTGATGCAATTTGCTTAAAAATTTCATTTTCAGATCCGAATGAAATGGCCAATACGATCTCATCAATCATCTCAATGCTTTGCAAACACCGAATGATATTGTCAATGATTCGTGTTCCAGATGCTACGTCAAGATTTTGAGCTGGCTTTCCGTATAGTCGTGATCCCTGATTTCGACAAGCAAGTGTCGCAACAAGTTTTCGGTTGCTGCTCATTCACTAAGATCCCGGATAGAAATGTACGAATTTTTTGAGATGTCATTTACAGCAGTTTTCCCATATACGAAATTCAAGTCTGTGATTGGATCATCTGCAGACGTTCGCTTCAATTGGAGATCAAACGGGGTTATCTTTTGGCCTTTTGAAATATGGGATGCAGCAACAACATGTCGCCTTATCGAATTTCGGTAAACAATCTCGTCGGAGTCCATTCCAAAATCTTCGGTGTCAGAAGAAATTCCAAATGCACTAGAAACAACTTGCATTTGATTGGCATACTTCGCAAACTCGTCAGGGTTTAATGCAGACTCATGATCTTCCATCTGCAAAACTCGGTTCAAGGTAATGTGTTTTTCAATTAGTGTTGCACCTGCTCCGATGGACATCGCACCGATTAATTCTGCGAGGCCAGAATCAGGCTCGGCATGATCTGCAAAGCCGATCGAAGTCATTCCACTGGTGCAATACTTCGTAGACATTAGTGAAATACGCGCAATTTGATTGGAGATTGTTTTAGTGGGGTAACCCTGAAAGCCCAGAATTAAAACAATTTGCTTGCCGGATAAAAGGCTTAGAGCGGTTTCTATCTCAGAGGAGCGAGCTCCTCCGACACCGAGCAACACCCTCTCAATTGGAGAATCGGCAAGCGCTTGAAGTAGGGAGACATTTGAAACATCAGTTGGATGAATCTTTACAGTCTTTATTCCTAGTTCTACAGACTTTGTAAGACTCAACATTCCAAAAATATCTAATTGCAATTCTATGTCTAGTTCATTTGATTGCTGATGCAAGTCAATCCAAATCGCATCGGACATTTCTAGAGATCTGAATAATCCGTGATACTTATAATCCTCTGTGGAAATTTCATTTGCGTAGATCATCTGGAATTTTGCCGCGCACGCCCCAGATTTAGCGGCCGACTTCAGCAAAAGTGACGACTTAACCGCGTTCCCTTCATATCCTTGAGCGATTTCTGCAACGATTTCAATTTTCACAATTGCCTTTCATCCGATCTAGGTTCTCTAATCAAAGAACGCGTGTTCTGTTTACCAAAATCTGGGGTCAATTATTCGTTCTATTGAAGACTGTAGTTGTACTGGAACGTCCAAAATACTGTCAGGAATGGAGCCCATGATTTCGGCAAGTGAATTTGCGCTTGTTGTTCCAATCACCAACTTTGCAACGCCTGGCTGCTGGAGGGCAAAGCCCAAACAACATGCCATCGCTGACACTCCAGAGGAGTGGACCCATTCATCAAACTGTTCAAAATGATTTGACCACGGTTGGAATCTCTGTGGTCGATCTTTAGCACTGGCGATGAGGACACCCTGCAGGAACACCGACCGAACATGTACTTCTATGTTTCGCGCTGTTAATTGATTAATGACTCCTAGAATCCTGCGGTCAAAAACATTTAAAGGTGCTTGCACTACATCAATAGCGAATTTTTCAATAATGCCATCAAGTTCGTCAGGTGTATAAATGGAAATGCCAAAACGCTGAATATTTTTTTTGATTTTTAGCGAGTCAATTGCTGAATATAGCTCGGTTCCATGCCGCTCTACCAAATCTTGAGGTCGATGTAATAGCAGTGCGTCTAAAGATGTGCATTTCAATCGAGCGAGTGATGCATCAACTTGCATATGTACCCACTCAGAAACATTTGATACTTCCAAAGGAAGAGGAGGTAGCTTCGAAATAATGTTGAATCGATTTTGTGCAGTCTCTCCGATTACCGATTCAGACTTACCGTATGTAATTGCCGTGTCTATTGAATCAATCCCATGAGCGACTGCAGTGTCAAGAATGCGTGCAACTTCTTCGCGGCTGAGTGTCTCTCCACCGTTCAAAATTCCATACGGGAGACCAAGTTGAGCTCCACCGAGCACAATTCGATTCATTAGCCCTCAACCCTATTGGGTTGAAAGCGCATTCAAAAGACAAGAAATCACCGTGTTTTGATCGGTTTCAGTTAGGTCTGCATACATCGGGATACTGAAAGCTTGTTTGTAATAGCGCTCTGCATGCGGGAACGATTTTGGATCAAAGCCGAGTTTGGAAAAGTATGGCTGGCGATAGATCGGGATGTAGTGAAGGTTGAGCAACACGCCTTCTTCCTTCATTTTTTGGAATAACTGAACTTTAGTGATGCCCAGATTTTCAAAGTCACATCGAGCGATATAGAGGTGAAACGCCGATATGCAGTTTGTATCAATATGTGGAGTCGCTACCTGCGTTGATCTGAATGCTTCGTTGTAACGAGTAGCGATTGAATTGCGCTGCTGTATGAACGAATCGATTCGTTGCAGCTGGCTTAGACCCAATGCAGCAGCAATGTCGGTCAATCGATAGTTAAGTCCAAGTTCTTGCTGTTCGTAGTACCAGGGGCCGTCATTGGTGCATTCAAACTCAGATTCATCACGTGTTATTCCATGGCTGCGCAACATGCGCAATTTGTGCGCCAAATCTTTATCTTGCGTAATTGCCATTCCACCTTCGCCAGACGTAATTATTTTTACGGGGTGAAAACTAAAAATGGTGATATCGCTGTGTGCACAGTTTCCAATTCTTTGCGAGCCGTAAGTCCCGCCAATTGCATGGGATGCATCTTCGATTACTTTGACGCCATATTGCTTTGCAAGTGAACCAATTGATTGCATGTCGCAGGATTGTCCACCCATGTGTACAGGAATAATCACTTTGGGCAACTTATTTGATTTCTTTGCAAGTTCGAGTTTTGCTGCAAGTGCAACCGGACTCATATTGAAAGTTTCATTATCAATATCGACAAAATCAATTTCAGCATCGCAATACAAAGCACAGTTCGCACTTGCAACAAACGAGTTGGGGGAGGTCCATACTCGATCTCCCGCAGAGACTCCTAGGGCAAGACAGGCAATATGCAACATTGATGTAGCGCTGTTTCCAGCAACAGCATATTTTGCCCCAACAAGTTCTGCCACTGCATCTTCAAATGCGGGTACGACCGGTCCCTGGGTCAAAAAGTCAGATTGAAGAACTTCCGCAACTGCGTTGATGTCCTGTTCGCTAATTGATTGGCGCGCGTAGGGGATGACCATGTCGCTAGAAAGAACCTATCTTTGCTTTATTTGCTGTAATCCATTTCTGCAGTTCTTCAACGGACATCCATTCAGGGTTGTTGTCTGATGAATAGTCGAAACCTTCGCCCACAGGTACGCCATCGCCGATTCGACCAGCATCGGCGCTCCAGTTATGGATAGCTGGAAGAATTTTGTAGTAATCACCGTAAGAGTATGTATGCGGCGCATCGTCTGGGCTGATCATTTGCTCATGCAGTTTTTCCCCTGGGCGAATGCCAACAACGTCATGTTTGGCTCCCGGAACAACCGCTCTTGCAACATCTGTGATTTTCATCGAAGGAATTTTTTTGACATAGATTTCGCCGCCACTCATGTCGTCAAATGCCTTCCAGACCAATTCAACTCCTTGCTCAAGAGTGATCATGAAGCGCGTCATGCGCTCATCGGTGATCGGGACAGATTGCCCGTTGGCGATTGACAAAAGAAACGGAATAATTGATCCGCGCGACCCCATTACATTGCCGTAGCGGACTACAGCGAAGCGAGTGTCATCTTTACCAGCGTATGAATTTCCTGCAACAAATAATTTGTCTGAGGTGAGTTTCGTCGCTCCATACAAATTGATTGGGCTACTTGCTTTGTCTGTAGAAAGTGCAACGACGCGTTTGACGCCTTGATCAATGCATGCGTCAATCAGGTTCATCGCGCCAATCACATTTGTTTTCACGCACTCGAATGGGTTGTACTCGGCAGTTGGAACGATCTTGGTAGCGGCAGCATGAACGACATAATCAATCCCCTTTAGCGCTCGCGACAGCCTGTCCTTATCGCGCACATCTCCAACAAAAAAGCGAACCCGTTCGTCGTTTGCGTAATCCTTGGCCATTTCCCAATGCTTCATTTCGTCTCGCGAGAAAATAACTAGTCGTCGAGGGTTGTACTTCTGCAAAGTCATTGGAACAAAGGTGTGCCCGAATGAACCAGTGCCACCAGTGATCAGAATAGAAGAACCATTAAGCACGCTGTGACCCCTCGTTTCGCGTTCGGATGCCTGCGCTTTGAAGCATCAGAATGAACTCACTATTTTCTGGACGATAAACCAGCAGATCTTCAGTGTAAGGCTCAATTTGGTCAGCCCATTCGACGTCTGTCATATCGAGTAGCGCATTGAGGATTCGTGTGTACTCCTGGAAATCTGGTTGATTGGTCCAGAAAGGTCCACTGCCGGGATATGTATTTGGATACCCAAAAAAGCTGTCCTTTAGCTCGCTCTGATCCATCAATGGATTAAACATTCGAGCAGAGAAAAATGCAACTTTCTTTCCGCGAGATAACAGTTCATATCCAATTGTGCTGTCAATAACAACTACAACGCGAGAACCAAGGCCATTAACGTAACTTGAGTGCATATCTATTCGAGGTAAGAATGTGTACGGAAGTTCTCCAATGGCTTGAGAAAAGAATTGCCGTTCAAAGTCATCTTCGACACCGCGTTTACCAGAAACGGCAAAACGAAGAGAATTCTTAGCGCAAAATTGTGCAAGAAATTTTGAAATTGTTCGTTCGATTTCGTAAAACTTATTGATTGAGACGGATGCCTCGTTAAGAAACATAGTTTCTCCACGGTTTACAAGATCAAATGGTGCATGTTGAGACATAAACACAATGTCGTATTTGGGTTCAATTGGGTTTGCGATTTTCATCACGTTATTCTTCAGATTTCCAGTAACAAGAGTCCTTGTTTGAATGTATCTTTCAAACAAATTTGAGGAGGATTGGCCAAAAGTACAGACAACGTCGGCTGCGAGTCGATCTTTGCCTCCAGCATTCACAAGATGATCAATAAAACCTTCTCGTCGTGAATAAGCATAGTTATTTCGTATTCCGTTTTGGATTGCAATGTAAACAGGCGAAGGAACAAGAGATTTAAGTAGATAGAAGTTGGTGTCATTATCAATAAATGTGATGACAACAATTGGTTCTTGAGATTTAATGGCTTCTACGGTGTAATTGCTTAGTCCATGTTTTCTAGAGACTAAACATTTGAGAGCGACCCAAAAATTGAGTCTGGAAGGGTCAATAATCGAAATTGAAGACGGTTCAATAAACTTGGAAAGGACGTCAAAACCATCTTTGTAAACTAGGACTACGGGGGTTTGTCTAAGGCTTCGAAACGAGATACGGGTATGTCGGATAACTCCGATAGTGCGACGAAATTTTGAAAACATGCCTCGTTACGAAAGAACTCGACGAAGTTTTGTTCTAATCGGAATTTCGCTGTCGTAAACCTTCTTTTTCCCGTCACCTAGAGCAAGTTCGACGATTCGAATGTCACGAACCAATTTCTTTAGCCCTTCTGGCTCGAGGCTTGCGGAGTGGTCGGTGCCCCACATGCTTCGATCAAGAGTGATGTGGCGTTCGACGAAAGTTGCACCAAGTGCAACCGCTGCAATCGTCACTTGCAATCCACGCTCATGGCCCGAATACCCAACGGGCATTTTGTATTTTTCGGCGAATGTTTGAATAGCCCGAAGATTTAACTCAGACGCTTCAGCTGGGTAGGTAGAAGTGGCTTGCGCGATTGCAAGTGGGACGTTATTGAGCAGGGAAACTGCCTTGTCTATTTCCTCTATTGACGACATTCCCGTTGACAGGATTGTTGTTGTCTTCGTCTTATTGACCGCAGACAGAAGCTCAGAATCAGTGAGACATGCAGAGGCAATCTTCTGGCATGGGACATTAAAACTTTCAAGAAAATCGACAGAAGGTACATCCCATGGCGAAGCGAACCAATCAATTCCGATTTTCTTTGCGTATGCATCAATTTGTTCGAATTCAGATTGTTCAAATTCAATGCGCTTCTTATAATCAAAATAGGACATCGTTCCCCACGGGGTATCGCGTGGGATGCTCTTCTGTTCTTCTGGCACACAAATTTCTGGAGTTCGCTTTTGAAACTTCACAGCGTCACAGCCAGTTTCTACTGCTACATCCATCAACTGCTTTGCTATTTCAATGTCACCGTTGTGGTTAATTCCGATTTCAGCAATGATGTAGACAGGCTCACCTGCACCGATGGCTTTTTTGCCGACAGAGACTTTATTTGTCATGTAAATACCCTAATGCAATAGAGCAACTAGCGATTGATGATTGCATCGGAAAGCTCGCGAATTGCGCCCTTTCCACCGGCGCGTTTAAGCCTCCAGTGTGCTGCTTGTGCTGCTACAGGGTGAGCATCAACTGGTGCAATCGCAAGTCGCACAACCTGCATGCATTGAAGATCGTTGATGTCATTACCAACGTATGCACATTGCGAAAGTGGTAATTGATTCTTCGATAACCATTCTGTAAGCGCTTCTAATTTATTGTCACAAGACTGAATTACTTCAATCTGTAACTTTTCTGCCCGCTTTGTTACTACTGGGTTGCGTTCTTTAGAAAGTATGAGCAACTTAAGACCCGCACTCTTCAGTGCAGAGATTCCCATTCCATCGGACCGACTAACCATCACCATTTCTTCACCAGATTCTGTGATGTACACCTGGTCATCGGTCATGACTCCATCAAAATCAAAGACGATTGCTTTAATTGCCTGCAGTGATTCTGCGTTTGGCAGGCCTTTGCTCTGGAGTTCGAGAATATTTGCGAGCCGAAGGTCTTCGGGTTCATCAATTTCCATTGATCGTTCAGCAGGAACTTCATACATACCGATACGTCCAAAGAACCGATGACCACTTTTCCGAAACTGTTCAACGTTCATCGCATACACGGCACCAGTTTCTTTGTATTCAGGTTCTAACTGTTGCCGTGGAAGCCGTATTGCTGAATCATGATTAATTCCAATCGCATTTCCTGAACTGTCCCTGCGCCAAATAAATGCATGTTTATGGGTG
>Ga0114966_10005569_pt1 | contig 10637 bp, 11 predicted proteins | sample M_130207_XF_Meta_FD_87029 | JGI IMG/M metagenome (GOLD analysis project Ga0114966, IMG submission 87029) | Freshwater microbial communities from Lake Montjoie, Canada to study carbon cycling - M_130207_XF_MetaG | ecosystem: Environmental > Aquatic > Freshwater > Lake | place: Lake Montjoie...
CTACGATTGGCCCGGTTCCGTCGGTGGTCCGTTCGAGGGTGGCATCGTGGAATGCGACCACCGTGCCATCCGCACTCACCCGCACATCAAACTCCACCCCATCGGCCCCGAGATCGATCCCTGATCGGAGCGAAACGATCGTGTTCTCCGGGAAATGGGCCGAGTTGCCACGGTGGGCAATGACCAACCGCGCCGAGAGATTGAAGAGGGGGTGCATCACTGAAAGATATAGCAACGAGAAAGGGAGGCGGGCCGAAGCCCGCCTCCCTTTCTCGGTTACTCCTGTGCTACCGTCCCGCAGGAATCTTTAGAACTCCCAGCGGAGGCGGGTCATGATGAGGCGGCCAATCTGCGGCGTGCCGACGAACGTGGCCACGCGGGTGTCGAGCAGGTTGGTGACCGTGAGTGCCATGGTGGTCCGCTTGGCCAAGCGGAACGAGGTGCCAACGTCCGCGAGGGTGTAGGCCGGGACGGACGGATAGAGTGCCGTGCTCGCCGAGTTCGGCGGCGACCCGAGCGAGTTGAGGAGCCCCGAGTTGACCGGGAAGGCATCGCTGAAGCGCAGCGAGGCGTCGAAGGTCAGGCCCTCAGTGTCATCGTTGTAGTGCATGGTGCTCGAGGCGCGATACTTCGGCGAGTTCGACATGATCGGGTTGCTTGCCCCGCCCACTTCCGGGAAGACGATCTTGCCCATGTGGGAGAAAGTGCCCGACCACATCCACTTGTCGTTCATCTGATAATCGAAGGACACGTCGATACCGTGTACGTCGATTTCGCCCAAGCCCTGCGTGTAGGTGGCGATGATCGACTGGTCGCCACCGAGCTTCGTGTTCGTGAAGGCCAAGGCACCCTGCGGGAGCTGCGCCATGAGCGGTACGAGGTTGCTGGCATACGCGGCGGCTGTTGCATTGGCCGTCGCGGCCGGCATACCACCCCCCTGCAAGCCGGCCGAGATGTTCGTGGTCAGGTACGAGCCGAGCGTCGCCGGATCGTAGAAGACGAGCGGGTTCGCCTGGCCGATCGGCGCGCCGACGCCCGAGCGGACCTGATACCAGAGGTCAACCGCGACGCGGAACTTGTCGTTGATGATGCCCTTGTAGCCCAGCTCCATCGTGTTGTCGAAGCTGGCGGAAAGTGGCGTGAGGTCCTTAGTGTCGGCGGCGGTGACGGCCGTCGAACCAATGCGGAGCACGGTGCCGATGTTGGCGGCAGTCGGGCGCAGCGTCGAAAGAATCGGGTTCAGCGAGGTCAGCAGGCCGGTGAGGGCCGCCTTGCTCGCGGCCGACAGCGTGCTGGTCGGCAGCCCGGCGATGATCGTCGGGAACGCGGCGATGAAGCCCGGGAACGCGACGGCAGCCGAGGAGTTCTGGTTCGCAGCCGTACCGGCGGCGACCCACGGCGAGTGCATGCAGAGACCGGCGTTGATCGTGGCATCGCAGCTACGCGCGAACTGCCACCCTTCCTTCGCCGGGTTCCCCACCGCGCGCAGGGCAAAGCCCGGCGCCTGGTTCGGGTTGGAGACCTGGTCGAGGAAGTACGAGAAGCTCGCCGGCGAGTTGAAGGCGCGGCTGAACGTCATGCGGATATTGTTCGTCGCGTTCGCCTTGTACACAAAGGCCATGCGCGGCGAGAACTGCGCGCCGGTGATCCGGTCCGTCATGTCGCCACGAATGGCGCCGATGAAGTTGAGCTTCGGGGTCAGCGCGGCATCGCCCTGCACATAGGCGCCGTACTCGAGAATGTCGGTCGACCCTTCATTGCGTCCGAAGATCGAACCTTCCGAGCGCGGAGCGGTCTTGATGTAGTCGGCACCGGCCACAAACTTCGCCGCGCCGATGTTGAAGCCCTGCTGCACCTGACCCACGAGCACCGTCGACTTGTCGACGACCGGGATGCCGGTGCGGAGGTAATACGTACCGCTCAAGTCGGTCGGATTAGCGTTGCCCGAGTTGTTCGTGTTCAAGAACACCTGGGCAAAGAACTTCTTGTAGCGGAAGCGATCCTGGAAGCTCGAATAGGTCCAGTTCTTGACCTGCGCGGCGCCGAACGCCGTCGTGATCTCGATCGCGCTCCCCACCTTGGTGTAGCCGGTGGTGAAAATGTTCTCAACGTCGTCGCTCGGCTTGTAGTCGAGGCGGAACTCCCCGGTGTAGCGCATGAGGTTGAAGTCACGCTTCAGCGTGGTGCCCGCGCGGCCGGTCGGAGCGGTCGTCGGGAACACGGCCGGTTCGTTCGGATCGTTGTAGGTCCAGTCCGTGCCCTTCATGTACTCGCCAGAGAGCTTGTAGCCCCATGCGCTACCGAGCGTGCCCGCATGACGGAACGCGCCACGCATGAGCGCCTGACCGCCGCCGTCGACCGTGAAGGTCGTGCCCTGCGACTTGAACGGCGACTTGGTGATGATGTGCAACACGCCGTTCGCCGAGTTCGGGCCGTAGAGCGCCGAGGCGGGGCCGTTGAGTACTTCGATACGATCGATGTCGTCGTTCGTGCCCGTGAACAGGAAGGGCACGTTCACGCGCAGTGACGGCACGCCGGCAAAGCGATAATCCTGCAGGTTCAGCATCGCGCCCGAGAAGGCGTTATTGAAACCACGCGAGACCACGTTCGACTGCACCAGTCCGCCCTGCGAGATCGACAGGCCCGGCGTGGTGCTCAGAACGCCGGCGAGACCCGGGGTCACGGTGTTGGCGATGTGCTCCGACGTCACGACGGAGATCGAGGCCGGGGCGTCGAGCACCTTGCTCGGCGTTGCGCCGCGCGAGTCGGTGGTCACAACCGGGTTCAGGATCGCGGCGACTTCCGTCATCGCTACGTTCGCAGTCGCGCTGCCGCCGGAGGTCACATTGACACCCTCGACGCGCTTCATGGAGTGCCCGAGCTTGGTCACGACGACGGTGTACGAACCCGCGGCGAGGCCGCCGAGCCGGTACGTGCCGTTTTGGCCCGAGATCACCGACGCGGCGGTCGTTGTCCCTGACATCGCCTGTACATTGGCGCCGCTCAGTGCGGCACCAGTAGCGGCGTCGGTGACCTTACCGGTGATGGTTCCCGTCTGAGCCGACGCGGTCTGCGCGAGCCCGACGAACGCCAACACGGCGAACAGTCGACTGACGATACGTCCAACCATAAATACACCTCGTTTGGATGTGAACTGCCGAAGCCGAAACTCCGGTCCTGCCGAGCGCTACTGACGATTTTCTAACTTATTGGGGCTGACTAAACTTCGTGACTCAACCCCCTATGACGCAAGACGCTTAAGGCAGGCTGGGGGAAACGAGATTTCCCCCCGCTTGGCGCGGATTGGCGAAAATAACAGATGTGAGGGACCTGGCAGCGCTCGCGCCGACAGGTTACCGGTCGCCCGTGCCGGCGGAGTCGAGGGCAATCACGCGGCGGACTCCCTTCCACTGCAACCCGCCGGGGGCGCGGTATTTCATGACCGACGCCTCAACTACCCGGTGGTTGGAGCTCGAGGCGTGAATCATGTTCCCGTTGCCGATGTAGATCCCGACGTGAGAAATCCGGGATCCCTTGCCGAATACGAGCAAGTCGCCTGGCTGCATCTCCGAGGTGTCCTTCCCCACAGAACCGCCCAACTTGGCCAACTCGGCGGCGCGGTGCGGCAGGTCGATGCCGAGCTTGGCGAAGACGTACTTCACAAAGCCAGAGCAGTCGAGCCCTTTGTCAGGGTTCGTACCCGCCCACTTGTACTTGACGCCCAAGAGCTGGTTGGCGTGCTCGATAATCGAGTCGCGCTGCGTGTTCGAGACGCTGGCGAGGTTCGAGAAGGGCGCTTTGCGGCTGACTTCACGCTCAAGGAGGGCCTTGAGCGGAGCCTTGGGCGTCACCTTCTTGGCCGAATGCGAGGTCCGCGCCGTCCGCGCCGTCTGCGACTTCTGTGACGTCCGCACCGGTGCCTGCGCCACCGCGGGTGCCACGAGGGCACCGCAGAGGAGCGTGGCAAGCAGAACGGGACGCAGGTGCAATGGCGGATCCTTGCAGGGGGAACTTCGACGGGGGAAATCTAACCGATTTGAGGGCTGGGGGGAACCTCACTCCCGGTAGGCCACCCCGGCGTTTCCGGTCTCCCGGATCTCCACGAGGGCCAGGCCCGGGAGGCCCGGTCGGAGGGCCCGCCAAATCCACTGGGCCAGTCGCTCGCTGGTCGGGTTTTCGAGCCCCGGGACTCCGTTCAGGTAGTGGTGGTCGAGCTGCTCGTGGAGCGGCGCCCAGGCCCGGTGAAACTCGGCAAAGTCCACCACAAAGCCCGTCGTGGGGTCGATCGGCCCCCGGACCGTAAGGCGGATGAGAAAGGTGTGGCCGTGAAGCCGGGCGCAGGGGTGCTCTGGGGGGACGCCGGTGAGTTGCCGCGAGGCGGCCACCGTGAACTCGACGGAGGCGTCGCACGTATACGCGGAGGCGCCGGACGAGGCGCCCGACGAGGCGCCCGACGAGGCGCCCGACGAGGGGGGCAGCGGGGTCTTCCGTGGCGTCTCGCTCATCGGATTCCGACCGCTTTATGGGTCTGAACACTCAGGCGCCAGGCGGGGTGCGCGAGGCAGTAGGCAATGGCCGCCTCAGTGTTGGCGCGGGTCGTCGGCGCGTCCTTGGCGTCCATCGGCTGGAGGAAGAAATGGGTGAAATCCATCTGCGCAAAGCGCCCCGGAGCGCCGTCCGGGTGCGTCTGGGGATACACGAGCTTGAGTTCATGCCCGGTTCTGAGGACCAGCTCCGACCCGGCCTTGGGGCTCACACAAATCCAGTCGAGGCCAAGCGGGGCAGGCTGGGTGCCATTGGTCTCGACGGCCACGGAGAACCCGCGGTCATGGAGCGCTTTGATGGCGGGGGCGTCGAGCTGGAGTAGGGGTTCGCCGCCAGTGCAAACCACAAAGCGCCGCCCACCGCTCCCGTCGGGCCAACGCGCGGCGACATGGTCCGCGAGTTGCTCGGGGGTCGCGAACTTCCCACCGTCCGGGCCGACCCCTACGAAATCGGTATCACAGAACTGACACACCGCGCTCGCCCGATCGGCCTCGCGCCCGGTCCACAGGTTGCATCCACTGAACCGGAGGAACACCGCGGCGCGCCCAGCGTGGAAGCCCTCACCCTGCAACGTGTAAAAACACTCCTTCACGGTGTAGGTCACGGACGGTACACGGCAGGATCTTCGGTGCCAGCCTGCTCAAAGCCGCGGAGCCGTAACTGACACGCATCGCAGTGGCCGCAGGCCGACCCGTCGGGGGCAGGGTCGTAGCAGCTCGAGGTGACCGAATAGTCCACGTCCATCGAGAGCCCGAGTTCGATAATCTCCTTCTTGCTCAGTTGCATGAGCGGGGTGCGGATGTTCATTCGCGATGTGCCCTCCACGCCAGCCCGCGTCGCAAGGTTCGCCATGGATTCATAGGCGCGAATGTATTCGGGGCGACAGTCCGGATAGCCGCTGTAGTCGAGCGCGTTCACGCCGATAAAAATGTCAGTCGCGTTCAGTACCTCAGCCCACGCGAGCGCGAACGAGAGGAAAATCGTATTGCGCGCCGGCACATACGTGATCGGGATACCGTGGGTCAGGTCGTCCGCCGACCGGTCCTTGGGCACCTCGATGTCGCTGGTGAGCGCCGACCCACCGAACTGCCGCAGGTCGATGTCGGCGACCACGTGGCGCGCCACCTGATAGTGATCAGCGATACGCCGCGCGCGGTCGATCTCGACCCCGTGACGTTGGCCATAGCGGAAGGTCAACGCGTTGATCTCGTAGCCTTCCTTCGTGGCAAGCGCGAGCAACGTGGTGGAGTCGAGCCCTCCACTGAGCAGCAAGACGGCGGGTGTTCCCATGTTGCTACGCCTCCTGTGCGGCGGGTTGCTGCTGCGACAGGCAATGCAGCGTGCCGAGTCCCCAGACGAGATCCACGGCGTGGATCCCAATGATTTCACGGTCTGGCATCAACTCGGCAAGCATATTGAGGGCGACACGATCGTTCGCGTCGTTGAAGGTCGGCACGAGCACGACCCCGTTGGCGATGTAGAAGTTGGCATAGCTCGCGGGGAGCCGTTGCCCGTCCATCATCACCGCGCGCGGGTACGGCAGCGTTACCACCCGAATCGGGGCGCCGGTTGCGTCGGTGGCACCATGCAGGCGATGCAGATTCTCGAGCGAGCGGCGGTGGTTCTCGTCGGTGGGGTCGGCTTCGTGTGCCAGCACCACCACGCCAGGCGCAACAAAGCGTGCGATGTCGTCCACATGGCCGTGCGTGTCGTCACCAACGCAGCCTTCGCCGAGCCAGATGGTCTTGGTGATGCCAAGGGTGTCGCGAAATATCTGTTCGTAGTCGGCGCGTGCGAGCCCCGAGTTCCGGATCTGCACGTCCGAGAGCAGCCACTCTTCGGTGACGAGGAGTGTGCCGCGCCCGTCGGTCTCGATGCCGCCCCCTTCGAGCACCACACGACCGCGGCCGTCGGGGCGCTGCGGTTCATGCCGCGGCAGCGCGCACAGCTGCGCCACGACGCCGCCAACAGCTTCGTCGTGGGCATAGTTGTCGTATTTGGCCCACGCGTTGAAGCCCCAGTGCACGAGCTCCACGGCGCCGCGCGCGTTGAGCACCCCCGTGGGGCCAGAATCTCGGAGCCAGACGCGGTCGGTCGGAACAACATGCAAGCGATACCCTGCGGTATTCACCTGATGCTGGGCGAGACAGCGCTGCGCCTGCTCTCGCACGGACTCGTCCCGGCAAAGAATCTCCACCCGCTCGTGCGTGTGCAGTGCGCGCACAATCTCGGCCCAGACCCACGGAATCGGGCCGAACTTGCCTGGCCAATCGGGCTCATGGTGCGGCCACGCGAGCCAGGTGGCCTCGTGCCGCTCCCACTCGGCGGGCCAACGCACCGAGTGCGTCATCCGATCCAGCGATTCAGGATCGGAGCGTACGTGTCGATGCGGCGATCACGGAGGAAGGGCCAGTTGCGTCGCGTGTACTCGATTAGGTCGAGGTCGCAGGTTGCGATGAGTGTCTCCGCCTCAGTGCCCGCCTCAGCGAGATAGCGCCCGATCGGATCACAGATGAACGAGTTGCCGAAAAACTCGAGCCCGTCGGTCCCCGGTTCGGACTCGAACCCCACGCGATTCGGTGCCGCGACAAAGACGCCGTTGGCAATCGCATGTGCACGCTGCGCGGTGCGCCAAGCATCGACCTGCGCCGCGCCCCACTCGGCCTTCTCGGCGGGGTGCCACCCGATAGCGGTCGGGTAGAAAATGATTTCGGCACCGAGGAGCGACGTGATGCGCGCCGCCTCGGGATACCACTGGTCCCAGCAGATCAGCACGCCAATGGTGGCGTAGCGTGTTTTCCAAACTTTGAATCCGCCCGCGGTGCCTGCACCTTCGTTGACCGCGTCACCCGGGGCGAAGTAGTACTTCTCTTCGAAGAGCGGGTCGTGCGGAATGTGCATCTTGCGATAGGTGCCGAGCACCGTGCCGTCGGCGTCGATTACGACGGCCGAGTTGCGGTAAATGCCGGCGGCCTGCCGTTCGTAGAGCGGAACAATGAGGACGATCGCGAGTTCAGCGGCGACCGTGGCAAGGGCGGCGATGGTCGGGCCCGGGATCTCTTCGGCGAGGTTGAAGTATTCCTGCCGCAACGATTTACAGAAGTAGGGCGCGTTGAAGAGTTCTTTGAGGCAGATGATCTGCGCGCCCTTCGAGGCGGCGTCGCGGATGCGGACAATCGTCGCGGCGCGCGCGGTCGATTGGTCGCCGGCGACGGCGTCTTGGATACAGGCTATGGTAACGCGTCGAGGGCCGGACATGGTCGGCAATTTAGCGGGGTTAGTCGCGAAGTGCGACTACGATGTCGGCGAGGTTGGTGCCGGTGGGTCCGGTGCGGAGCAGCGCGCCAATGCGGTCGAGGGCAGAATGTGCGTCGCAGCGGCGTAGGTGCGTTTTGGGATCGAGCCCAGCGGCGACGAGTCGCCCCCAACTGCGCTCGTCGATAATCGCGCCGGCCGCATCGGTGGGGCCGTCGCGTCCGTCGGTGCCCGCGGCCAGAATGGTGACGCGCGTTGTGGGTGTGCCGCGCGCGCTCGGGTCGCGATGCGCTTGCTGCGCGAGCTGGTGCAACTCAATCGCAGCTGCGAGCGCAAACTGTTGGTTGCGCCCGCCGAGTCCGTGCTCACGTGGGAGGTCGACGGTCGTCTCTCCGCCGGAGATCAGACAGCTTCCTGGCTCAGCAAACCACGCGGCGCGCGCGAGGGTGCGTCCCGCCTGCTCGGCCTCGCCGGCGAGCGGTTCCTTGGAGAGCAGCGCCGTGCGCCCCAACGCGGTCGCGGCGCTCGCTGCGGCTTCGAGGGCGGCTCGATTGCCGATGACGATTGGCGCGCGCACATGGGCGAGTGCCGGGGAGCCTTCCTTGGCCGTCTCTGGCCGATCGCCACTGCGGACCGCGCCCAGGTAGGCGGCGAGCGAGAGGGGGATGCGTCGCGCGAGTTCGGTTTCGCGCAGCATGAGTTCGACGTCGGCCGCGCGGAGCGCATCTGCGCTGAATGGGCCGCTGGCGATGTCGGCGGGGTCGTCGCCAATGACGTCGGAGAGAATGATCGGGTGAACGGCGCTCGGCGCGAAGGCCGCGGCGAGGCGTCCGGCGCCCCAGCGCGCAAACCGTTTGCGAATCGCGTTCATGGCGCGAATCGGGAGTCCGGATTCGAGCAGCAAGGCATTGAGGGCCGCGAGGTGCTCGCCGCGTACACCGTCCACAGGAGCGCCGATGAGGGCGCTCGTGCCCCCTGAGACCAAGGCAATCACGACATCGGTCGGGGCGACTTGGTCGCTGAGCGCCGCGAGCGCGTCGGCGCACGCGAGTGACTGCGGGCCGGGGATTGGATGGTCGCCGACGCAGTGGCGCAGTATCGGGTGGAGCGCCGGTTCGCTGCGTTCGCTGCGTTCGCTGCGTTCGCTGCGTTCGCTGCGTTCGCTGCGTTCGCTGCGTTCGCTGCGTTCGGCCACGATAAGGCCGCCGGCAAGCGGCAGCTGATGTTCGGCTAGGAACTCGGCGGTCGCCTGCGCCATCGCGGGGGCCGCTTTGCCGGTCGCGACGATCCAGTGTCGGCGCATGCGTGCAGTGGGATGCACGTCGATCGATTGGCTGAGCGCGCTACGCGTCGCCGCCGCGGGAGCGGCGGCGAGCAGCGCAGAACGAAAAACCTCGCCCGCTACGTGTGCAGCGGGCGAGGTTGGTTCGAGCGGAGGCATAACCGAATTATGGTGTACTGCCCGATGCTTTAGCCACCGCCGCGCCGAGTTCGTCGTAGGAATCGGCGGACAACTCGCGGAACGGCGACATCACATGGGCGATCCGTCCGTCAGGGCCGACGACGAACACATTGCGCTTTGCGAAATTGATGAGCGGAATTTTGGAGTCGTAGAGTTTCACCACGTCTCCCTTTGCGTCGCTGGCAAACATGATCGGGAATTTCTTATCCCGTGCCCAGTTGACCAACACGGTGTCGTCGTCGGTGCTGATGCCGATGACCGTCACCTTGTTGCCGTTATTGAAGAGCTTGGCGTACTGATCACGGTACGCCTCCATTTGGACTGTTCAGCCCTTGGTCCGTGCCTTGGGGAAGAAGGCGAGAACGACCGTCTGTCCCTTGAGATCGGAGAGATGAATAGGCTTGTCTGTCAGCCCGCCCTTGGTGGCACCGGGGAGCGAGAAGTCTGGGGCGATGTCGCCGACTTTTGGCATGGTTTGCGCTTGTGGGGTCACAGCCGGGAGCGCGAGGAGTAGCGCGGCGGCGGTGATGCGGATGAATAAAGTGGGGTTCACTTGGCTCCTGTGATTTTCTTGAGCTGCTCGGCGAGTTCGGTGTAGGAATCCTCGACCATCGGCTTGAAGGGCTTGGTGGTGGAGGCAATCTTGCCGTCCGGTCCCACGATGTAGAGGAGCCGGTTTTCCATCGATCCGTTGAAGGCCCCATACGCCTTGCCCATGGCGCCGTTGGCGTCGCTGGCGAAGAGCATTGGGAAGTTGGCTTCCTTGGCCCAGGCCGCGAGCGTCGTGTCGGCGTCCACGCTCACGCCAATCACGGTGATGCCCTTGCCGCTGTTGAACATGCTCGCCCACAAGTCGCGATAGTGGGTCATCTGGGCGGTGCAGCCGGAGGTGCGCGCTTTCGGGAAGAAGGCGATGACGACGGTCTGCCCCTTGAGCTTGGACAGCGACACCGGGGCGCTCGTGACGCCAGCCTTCGTGGCACCAGGCAAGGTGAAGTCGGGGGCCACGTCGCCGACCTTTGGCCCGACGTCCTGCGCCTGAGCAGATGCCGGTACAAACGCAGGCGCGGCAATAAGGGTCAACGCGAGGGGCAGGATCGTGACGGCGAAGCGGCGCATCGATGAACTCCTGAGAATGGGCGACCGGGCAAGCAACTCTTGAATAATGGACGGATTCGGAGCGCACGCAACGCCCCAAGTCATTAAGCGTGCGACGGGCCCCGAAGTTTCAGGGCGCCGCGGCAACGACGCGCAACGCCCCCCGCACGGCGTGGACCACCACCTCCGACTCGGCGGCATGGCAGAGCTCGCCGTCAGCTTCGAAGGCGGGTGGCGCCGAGAAGTGCAGGGCAAAGCGCGATGCACGCCGCGAGAG
>Ga0114966_10005574_pt1 | contig 10635 bp, 10 predicted proteins | sample M_130207_XF_Meta_FD_87029 | JGI IMG/M metagenome (GOLD analysis project Ga0114966, IMG submission 87029) | Freshwater microbial communities from Lake Montjoie, Canada to study carbon cycling - M_130207_XF_MetaG | ecosystem: Environmental > Aquatic > Freshwater > Lake | place: Lake Montjoie...
GTGCAGTTCACGGACGCGGTGTAACTGATGAGCACCACCGACAACGCCAGCACGTTCCCGCTGGCCATGGAGGGCCGTGAGGCCGTTGAGGCCGCCACCCGCGAGGGCCGCGAACTCACGCCCACCGAGCGCATCATCGCGAGCGTTGAGGCCTACACCCCGCAGGAGGCAGCCGAGCGCACGCTTGCAAACGAGATGCTGGCCGACACCCGGCCCGGCACCCGCGAGCCGCTCATCATCAACCTCGGCCCCAACCACCCATCCACGCACGGCGTGCTGCGTGTGATCGTCGAACTCGACGGCGAGATCGTGCGCGACGTCACCCCGGTCATCGGGTACCTGCACACGGGCATCGAGAAGCAGTGCGAGAACAAGACGTGGTGGCAGGCCATCACGTGCGTCACGCGCATGGACTACCTGGCGCCCTTCGCCAATATCCACGCCTACACCCTGGGCGTTGAGAAGCTGCTGCAGCTCGACATCCCACCGCGCGCCGCCTGGATTCGCGTGCTGCTGTCAGAGCTCAACCGTCTGGCCAGCCACCTGGTGTTCCTCGGCACCTCGGGCCTCGAGATGGGCGCCATGTCCGTCTTCTTCTACTGCTACCGCGAGCGCGACGAGGTACTCGACCTGTTCGAGATGGTGTCGGGCGAGCGCATGAACCACCGGTACTTCCAGGTGGGCGGCTGCGCACAGGACCTGCCCGAGGGCTTCATCCCCCGCCTGCAGGCCCTGCTCAACATCCTGCCCGGGCGCATCGACGAGTACGAGGCGCTCCTCACCGGCAACCCAATCTGGCAGGACCGCCTCAAGGGCATCGGGGTGATCCCGGCAGAGCAGTTGCTGAACCTCGGGGTCACCGGCCCCACGCTGCGTGCCGCCGGCATTCCGCTCGACCTGCGCAAGAGCCAGCCGTACAGCGGGTATGAGCACTTCCAGTTCGACGTGCCCACCGAGATCACCGGCGACGCCTTTGCCCGCTACCTGGTGCGTGTGCGGGAGATGCGCGAGAGCATCAAGATCATGCAGCAGGTGCTCGATGGCCTGCCAGAGGGCCCCGTCATCGCCGACGACCGCAAGGTGGTGCTGCCGCCGCGCGAGGAGCTGGCGTGGTCGATGGAGGCACTTATCCACCACTTCAAGCTGGTGACCGAGGGCTTCATGGTGCCCGAGGGCGAGGCCTACGCCACCATCGAGAGCCCGCGCGGCGAGATGGGTTGTTACGTGGTGAGCGACGGCGGCCCCAAGCCGTATCGCGTGCACATGCGCGACCCCTCGTTCGTCAACCTTCAGGCGCTCAGGCCGCTGGCCAAGGGTGGCTACCTGGCCGACCTCATCGCCGTCATCGCAACGCTCGACCCCGTGATGGGCGGTGTCGACCGATGACCGTGCACGAGATCCAGGAGTTCCTCGCGCCGATCCGGCACGAGTTCCCCGACTCCCGCTCGCTCATCCTCCCGGCCCTTCGCTTTGCGCAGGAGGAGCGTGGCTGGCTGCCGCCCGAGACCATGGCGGTGGTGGCCGAGGCCACCGGGTACTCGCAGGCCTACGTGGAGAGCGTGGCCTCGTTCTACGACCGCTTCTACATGGAGCCGGTGGGCAGCCGCGTGATCAGCGTGTGCACCACGCTGTCGTGCATGCTGCGCGGCAGCGACGAGCTGCTGGCCCACATCGGCGACCGTCTGGGGACCGGCGGCGAGGGCACCACCGACGACGGCAGGTTCACCCTGCAGCGCGCCGAGTGCCTGGGCGCCTGCGATCGTGCCCCGTGCCTGCAGATCGACTCAGGCGATCAGCTCGGGCCGCTCACGCACGACGATGCCGATGCACTCCTCGACGAACTCCGCACGCGAGACGTGCCGAGCCGGTACGACAGGTAGCCGCCGCATGCCGATTCTCAATTCCGTGTACCGCCACCGCGAGTTCCAGGACGTTGCCACCCTCGGTGGCTACGAGCGCGCCGGCGGCTGGAACGGCCTCAAGGCCACGCTCGAGATGACGCCCGACGACGCCCTGTATGCGTTCCACCGCTCAGGGCTCCGCGGCCGCGGTGGCGCCGGGTTCCCCATGGGTCGCAAGGCGTCGTTCCTGCCCAAGGACAGCGGCAAGCAGACCTACGTGGTGTGCAACGCCGACGAGAGCGAGCCCGGCACCTTCAAGGATCGGGAGATCATCGAGAAGAACCCATTCCAGCTCATCGAGGGTGTGGCCATCGCGTCGTACGCGGTCGGCTGCGAGCGCGCGTACATCTACATCCGTGGTGAGTACGGCAAGCAGACCGAGGTGCTGGCCGGGGCAATCACCGCCTGCCGCGAGTCCGGGCGCCTCGGCCCCGATGCCTTTGGCCCCGGCGTGCCGTTCGACATCACGCTGTATCGCGGCGCAGGCGCCTACATCTGCGGCGAGGAAACCGCGCTGCTCGAGAGCCTCGAGGGCAAGCGTGGCCAGCCGCGGCTCAAGCCCCCGTTCCCGGCGGTCGCCGGCCTGTACGGCAGCCCCACGCTCATCAACAACGTCGAGACGCTCGCGGCACTTCCGCCCATCATGCACCGGGGTGCCGACTGGTACGCCGCGCTCGGGCCGGAGAAGAGCCCGGGTACCAAGGTGTTCTCGGTGTCGGGCCACGTGCTGAACCCGGGCAACTTCGAGATCGTCATGGGTGAGACCACCCTGCGCGAGCTCATCTTCGACATGGCCGGTGGCCTGCGCGAGGGTCGCGAGATGAAGGCCTGCTGGCCCGGTGGATCGTCGGTGCCCATCCTCACCAAGGACCACCTCGACGTGGCGATCGACTACGAGAGCCTCAACGAGGTTGGCACGTTCCTTGGCTCGGGCGGCTGCATCGTGATGGACGATTCCGGCTGCATCGTGCGCGCCTCATGGCGGCTTGCCCACTTCTACCGCCACGAGAGCTGCGGCAAGTGCACGCCCTGCCGCGAGGGCACGGGCTGGCTCGAGAAGATTCTCGGACGCATGGTGCACGGCGACGGCCGCATGGAGGACATCGAGATGCTCGAGTCGCTGTTCGGGCGCATCTCGGGCCGCACCCTGTGCGCACTGGCCGACGGCGCCGTGGCACCGGTGCAGAGCGCGCTCGAGTACTTCCGTGACGACTTCGTGGCGGCCATCGAGAACGGCGGCTGCCCAGTGCCCGAGCCCATGGGGGTGATCGGTGGCTGACCAGCACGAGATGGTCACCTTCGTGGTGAACGGCAACGAGGTCACCGCGCCCAAGGGCACGATGATCGTCGACGCCGCCAAGCAGGCGGGCGTCGACATCCCCATCTTCTGTTACGAGCCCCGCCTTGGCAGCCCCATCGGTGCCTGCCGCATGTGTCTGGTTGAGGTGGAGGGCATGCGCGGGCTTCAGACCGGCTGCTCCACGCCCATCGCGCCCGACATGGTGGTGAACACCACCACCGACGACGTGAAGGAAGCGCAGGACGGCGTGCTTGAGCTGCTGCTGGCCAACCACCCGCTCGACTGCCCGGTGTGCGACAAGGGCGGCGAGTGCCCGCTACAGGACCGCACCTTCGCGTACGGGCCGGGAGAGAGCCGCAGCCTCGAGCCCAAGCTGCACTTCCCCAAGCCGCTTGAGCTGTCGCCGCTGGTGGCGCTCGACCGTGAGCGCTGCATCGCCTGCTACCGCTGCGTGCGCTTCAGCCAGGACGTGGCGGAGGACGCCCAGCTCACCTTCCACGAGCGCGGCGACCACACCGAGATCGCCACCTTCAACGGCGAGCCGTACGAGGGTCGCTTCACCGGCAACACCATCGATCTCTGCCCGGTGGGCGCACTCACCTCGGTGCCCTACCGCTTTGTGAGCCGCCCCTGGGACGTGCGCAACGCGCCGTCAATCTGCGCCGGCTGCTCGGTGGGCTGCAACCTCGAGATCACCGAGCGCGATGGCCAGATCAAGCGGCTCACCGGCCGCGCCGAGCCCAACATGGATGTGGAAGAGGGCTGGATCTGCGACCGCGGTCGCTGGGCGTTCCCCGCCATCACGGCCCCCGACCGCCTCACCGCACCCGAGATCACCGACGCAGTGGGTCGGCGCACGGTGCCCATTGAGCGCGCAATGACCGAGGCGGCCGGGCTGCTGCGCAAGCACCGCGATGCCCGCGTGGCCATCCTGCTGGGCACGCCAGTGACCGTGGAGGACGGGTTCCTCTCGCTCGAACTGGCGCGCACGCTTGGCGATGGCCCAGTGGCGCGCCTTGGAATTCCGGGTGCCGGTCTGGGCCCGCTGCGCGGCCTGCCGCGTGCCGACATGAGCGACCTCGACCACGCCGACGTCATCGTGGTTGTGGGCGGCGACCCGTGCTCGCAGCAGCCAGTGGCCGAACTTCGCCTGCGCAAGGCACACCGCCTTGGTGCACGCATTGCCATGGTGGGCCCGCGCCACAGCGCACTTGAGGGCAACACCGCCGAGGCGCTTCGCACGGTGCCCGGCCAGCTGGTTGACGCCATGAGTGCCATCGCCGACCGGCTGGCGGGATCGACGCAGGCCGTTGTGGTGTGGGACGAGGCCGACCTGGCCAACGAACCCGACGTCGCCGAGACGCTGGCCCACCTGGTGAAGACCACCCGGGGCTGCCGCGCAATTGAACTGTGTGCCGACGTGTCCGGACCCGGGCTGCGCGCGCTGGGCATTGAGGCCGAGGGCGTGCTGGAGGCCTGCGAGGCCGGTGAGATCGACGTGCTCATCACGGTGAAGGCCGACCCCACGCGGGGCCCGGGCGGCAACCGCTGGGCTGCGGCCCTCACCAACGTGGGCACCGTCATCGCGCTCGGCACCCACCGTGGCCCCGTGGTTGAGCGCGCCGCCGTGGCGATTCCCGTGCACTACGGCCTTGAAGATGCCGGCACGCTGGTGAGCATGGCCGGTCGCGCGCAGCGGCTTCGCCCCGGATCGAGCGGGCCCGACGGATCGGCCGCTGCATGGGAAGTGCTCGTCGCGCTGAGCCACCACATCGGCAAGCCCCTGCCCGACCGCACCGCGGCGCAGGCCTTTGACCGCCTGGCCCAGCGGTTTCCCGCCTTCTCGCGCATGAGCGACGCAGATCTCGGCCTGTACGGCCTGCCCATCGCCCAGGGTGATGGCGGTGCCGCAGCGCCCGCCCGCGAGCCCGAGGGCGATGGCCTGCTGGTGGTGGTGAGCACGCCCGTGTTCGGCGACGCCACCGCGCACCGAAGCGATGCGCTGTCGTGCGTTCGCGAGGCCACCCACCTGGGGCTGAGCCCCGATGAGGCCATGCGCATGGGCGTGAGCGGTGCCACCCACGTGCGCGTGACCACACCCGAGGGATCGGCCGTACTGCCGCTGGTTGAGGATCACCGACTGCACGAGGGCGGCGCCTATCTGGTGATGGGCGACCCGGACAGCGATGCGGCCACCGTGCTGCCCGCCGGCCGCGGCCCCGTGCGCGCGAGCATCACCGCCGTGGTTGCCGAGGGGGTGACTGCCTGATGGCGCAGGAGGCACTGCTCGTCATCATCATCCAGGCGATCCTCGTCACCGTGATCGTGCTGTCGTCGTTTGCCTACCTCACGCTGGCCGAGCGGCAGCTGATCGGCCGGTTCCAGGCACGCCGCGGCCCAAACCGCGCCGGCCCGTTCGGGTTCATGCAGCCCCTGGCCGACCTGGGCAAGCTCACCTTCAAGGAGGACTTCGTCCCCGAGGGTGCCAACGCCACCATCTTCCGGCTCGCGCCGCTGATCTGCGTGATCGCCGCAGTGGCCACCCTGTCGGTCATCCCGTTTGGCGGCGTGCACGATGTGGGCGGCCACACCATCACGCTGTACGGCACCGACCTCAGCGTGGGCGTGCTGTTTGTGTTCGCCATGAGCAGCCTGGGTTTCTACGGCCTCATCCTCGGCGGCTGGGCCAGCGGCAACAAGTATTCGCTGCTGGGTGCTGCGCGCAGCGCCGCCCAGCTGGTGAGCTACGAGGTGGCCATGGGCCTCTCGATCGTCGGCGTCATCATGATCAGCCAGAGCCTCTCGCTGGTGGACATCGCCAACGATCAGGCGGGGAGCATCTGGTACATCGTCTACCAGCCCATCGGCTTCATCATCTTCATGATCGCCGCCTTTGCCGAGACCAACCGCACGCCGTTCGACCTGGGTGAGGCCGAGAGCGAGCTGATCGCCGGCTACAACCTCGAGTACGGCTCGGTGAAGTTCGCCATGTTCTTCCTGGCCGAGTACGTGAACATGATCGTGATCTCGGCCATCGCCGCCACGCTGTTCCTGGGCGGCCCCGACGGGCCCTTCCTGCCCGGGTTCATCTGGCTGCTCATCAAGATCGCCGTGCTCATCTTCGTATTCATCTGGGTGCGCGCCACGGTGCCGCGCCTGCGCTACGACCGCCTGATGAAGTTCGGCTGGAAGGTGCTGCTGCCCGTGGCCACCATCAACGTGTTCGTCACCGCAATCGTCGTCGGCCTCGGGTTCGCCAACTGATGGGCCGCATGGACGCACTCAAGGGCTTCGGTGTGACCTTCCGCACCCTGCTCACCAAGCCGGTGACCATTGGGTACCCCGAGCACAAGACGCCCGTGTACCCGCGCTTCCGTGGCCGCCACCGCCTGTGGCTGCACGACGACGGCCTTGAGAAGTGCGTGGGCTGCTCGCTGTGCGCCGCTGCCTGCCCGGCCGACTGCATTCGTGTGGTGGCCGAGGAGAACACACCCGAAAATCGGGTGAGCGCCGGCGAGCGCTACGCGCGCATCTACGAGATCAACATGGCCCGCTGCATCTTCTGCGGCTACTGCGAGATCGCATGCCCGTTCGATGCCATCACGCTCGAGCACTCGTACGAGCTCAGCGAGTACACCCGCGAGGCGCTCATCTACACCAAGGACGTGCTGCTGGAGCCGGCGCCCAAGCAGCCCCCGCTCCACCCGTCGGTGCCCGATGGTCCCGTGCCGCCGGGCGAGGCATGACCGTGTCCGTTGACGCACTCATCCCGGGCGCACCCATGCTGTTCATGGGCGAGGGCTTTCGCGTGCACGCCACCAGCCGCGAGACCGCCGGTGGGTTTCTCATCGCCGAGATCGCATCGCGCCCCGGCGGAGGCCCGCGCCACATGCACTCGCACGAGGCCGCCGAGCAGTACATGTGCCTTGAGGGCGCCATCACCGTCATCACCGACGAGGGCGTGCACCGCCTGGCCCCCGGCGAGTCGATGACCATCACCCCGCACCTGCCCCACACCTACCGCAACCTGAGCGATGCACCCGCGCGTCTGCTCTGCACGCTGTCGCCGCCGCACGACATGGAGGCGTTCCTGCTGGAGGTGTGCGATCCCCACGTGGAGGGTGCACCGCTGCCGGCGGTTGACCCGGCCGTGGCCGACTGGGCCATGCAGGTGGCAGGCCGGCATGGCATGCAGATTCTCGACGAGTACGACCCGGCGGTGCTCGCCTAGTGGCTGAGCAGGTCACATTCGCCATTGCTGCCATCGGTGCCCTGGGCTTCGGCATCGGCGTGGTGTTCTTCAGGGACGCCTTCCGCGCCGCCGTGAGCCTCATCGGCACGCTGCTGGCGGTCGCCCTGCTGTTCATCGTGCTGGAGGCCCCGTTCGTGGCCGCGCTGCAGGTGATCGTGTACGCCGGCGCCATCGTGGTGATGTTCCTGTTCGTCATCGCATACCTGGGCGACCGGCCCATCGTGCCCGGCACCGATCGCATGGATGCCGTGCAGCCAGTTGCCTGGATCGCGCTTGCGGGCGTGGCCGCGTTCGGGGCGATCACCGTGCTGGCATCCGCCATCGGGCCCGAGCACAGCGTCAGCGACACCAACGTGGGATCACCCGCCAGCATCGGCCACGCATTCCTGAACCAGCACATCATCGCCTTTGAGGTGACGTCGCTGATCATGCTCATCGCCGCAGTTGGCGCCGTCATCCTGGCCAAGCGCGCCGTGATGCTGGAGGGCGGGCGATGACCGTTCCGATTTCCGCATATCTCATGCTGTCGGTGGGCCTGCTGGTGCTGGGCATGCTGGGCGTCATCCGCCGTCGCAACCCGCTGCTGCTGCTGCTCTCCATCGAGCTGATGCTGAATGCCGGCAACGTGGCCCTCATCGGCTTCTCGCGCCAGTGGAATGACCCGTCGGGGCAGATATTCGCCCTGGTGGTGATGGTGGTTGCCGCTGCCGAAGTGGTGATTGGCCTCGGCCTCACCGTGGCCGTGTTCCGCAGCCGCATGAACCTCGACGTGGACGAGATGTCGTCCATGAAGGGCTAGCCGGTGGCAACCACTCTGGCGTGGTTCATCCTGCTGCTGCCGCTGCTCGGCGGAATCGTGCTGGCCTCGTGGCCCGGCGAGCCCCCGCGCGCCGTCACCCGGCTCATCGGCATCGGCAGCATCGCCACGGCGTTCGTGCTGGCCCTGGTCATCTTCTTCACCATGCTGGGCAACGCGCCGAGCGACCGCACCTTCGTGTCGGGCCTGTACCAGTGGATCTCCATCGGCGGCACCTCGCTCGACCTCTCCGTGCTGGTCGACCCCCTCAGCATCATGATGGTGCTCATCATCACCGGCGTGGGCATGTTGATTCACGTGTTCAGCGCCGAGTACATGGAGCACGACCGCGACTACCGCAGGTTCTTCGCCGAGATGAACCTGTTCGTGTTCTCGATGCTGCTGCTGGTGCTGGCCGGCAACTTCTTCTTCCTCATCGTGGGCTGGGCATTCGTGGGCCTTGCCTCGTATCTCCTCATCGGCTTCTGGTACGAGCGCCCGTCGGCGGTTGCTGCCGCCAAGAAGGCGTTCGTGATGAACGTGATCGGCGACGTGGGCCTGGTGCTCGGCGCCTTCCTGATCATGCGCGAACTGGGCACGCTCGATTACCAGCAGGCATTTGCCCGTGCCGGTGATCTGGGCCAGAACAGCGGCACTGCGCTGGCCGTATGCCTGCTGCTGTTTGTGGGTGCCGCCGCCAAGAGCGCGCAGATTCCGCTGCACACCTGGCTTCCCGACGCCATGGAGGGCCCCACCCCCGTCAGCGCACTCATCCACGCCGCCACCATGGTGACCGCCGGCGTGTATCTGATCGTGCGCTGCCACGCCATCTTCCAGATGTCGGAACTGGCCGGCGACATCATCGCCGTCATCGGTGCCCTCACCCTGCTCATGGCCGCCACGGTGGCGCTGCAGCAGGTGGACATCAAGCGGGTGCTCGCCTGGAGCACCGTGAGCCAGATCGGCTACATGATCATGGGCGCGGGCCTCGGCGCCTACAGCGCCGCCATGTTCCACCTGCTCATGCACGCCTTCTTCAAGGCCTGCCTGTTCCTCGCCGCCGGCATCGTCATCCACGCCCTGCACGACGAGCAGAGTCTCGACCGCATGGGCAACCTGCGCAAGTACCTGCGCGTGGCCTACTTCGGCATGGGCATGGGCTGCCTGGCCATCGCCGGGTTCCCGGGCTTTGACGCCTTCTTCAGCAAGGACGACATCCTGGCCACATCGCTCGCGGCCGGGCCCGTGGGTGTGTTCTGCTGGGTGGTCGGCGTGATCGGCGCCTTCATCACCGCCGTGTACATGTTCCGCCTGCTGTTCCGCGCCTTCTGGGGCCCCGACCCCAAGGGCGGCTACGCGCACGCGCCGCACGCATCGGGCTGGTGGATGGCCGTGCCCGTGAGCATCCTCGGTGTGCTGAGCCTGGTGGCCGGCTGGATTCAGGTGCCCTTCGGCTGGAGCGGCATCAACGACTGGCTGGCTCCCGTGCTGGCCGACGTGAAGAACCCACTGGAGCCCACCCACGCAGGCGAGTGGCTCACCATCGGCTTCAGCACCGCTGCCGCACTGGGTGGCATCGCGCTGGCCTGGTGGCTGTTCGCCGCCGACCCCGAGCGCCGCATCCGCCTGGCCAACGTGGCCCGCGGGCCGCGCCAGCTCATGGATAATGCCTACGACTTCGACCGCGCCTACGACGACCTGTTCGTCGAGCCCGGCCGCGAACTCGGCACTGTGCTGCTGGACGACGTTGAGCCCGCCGGCCCCAAGGGCCTCATCACCGGCACCACCGCGGTCATCCGCGACACCGCCCGGGTGATCAGCGCATCGGAGAACGGCCTGGTGCGCACCTACGCATTCGGCATCGTGGCCGGCCTGGCGCTCGCAGGCGTGGTGCTGGCCATCGTCGTGGCGGGGGCGTCCTGATGCCCTGGATGTCGCTTCTGGTCATCGTCCCGTTTGTTGCCGCCATCGCCCTGGCATTCGTGCCGCGGGGCAACCGTGCAGCGGGACGCACCATCGGCATCGTGGGCGCACTGCTCACCCTGCTGGTGTCCATCGGCATCGTCACGCAGTTCGACCGCGGCGTGGGCACCATGCAGATGGTCGACCACGTCGACTGGGTGCAGAGCATCGGCCTGTCGTGGGACCTGGGCGTTGATGGCATCAGCATCTGGCTGGTGCTCATGACCACCGTGCTGTTCTCGCTGGGCATGTTCGCTGCAGCGCAGCGCCTGCCGCAGCGCGGCAACATGTTCCTGTCGCTGCTGCTGCTCAGCGAGGTGGGCCTGCTGGGTCTGTTCACCGCCGGCGACCTGGTGCTGTTCTACGTGTTCTGGGAGTTCATGCTCATCCCGTTCGCGTTCCTCATCTGGACATGGGGTGGCGA
>Ga0114966_10005575_pt1 | contig 10634 bp, 7 predicted proteins | sample M_130207_XF_Meta_FD_87029 | JGI IMG/M metagenome (GOLD analysis project Ga0114966, IMG submission 87029) | Freshwater microbial communities from Lake Montjoie, Canada to study carbon cycling - M_130207_XF_MetaG | ecosystem: Environmental > Aquatic > Freshwater > Lake | place: Lake Montjoie...
GCGTTCAGTCGCCCACCGGGAGCGTGAGCACCGGCGCCTTGCCGTGACCGGTCATCTGCTGCAGCGAGTAGAGGATGCCGAGCAGTGCGAAGGTTGCCTTCGAGTCGGGATCGTCGTCCGCGACGTAGAACCACCAGTCGCGGTCCTTCACTGCGACGAAGGCGTTGGACGGCTCCGACTTCTGGGAGTGGATCGTCAGGATCCTGTCGGTGATCCGCCGCCAGTCGAACGGCTGGTCGTCCCGCTCGCGCGTCACGGCGAGCCGGCCGGCCGCCACGTCCTCGGGCGGCACCTCGATCGCCTGCGAAAGGAAGAACATGATGCCGAGCAGCGACCGGCAGCGGATTCCGACGTGGTCGCGTCGGCGTCCGAAGGGAAATCCGTCGAGCACGTATTCCTCGCGGTCCGATGGCAGGTCGAGGATTCGACGCACCGCCGTGACGTCGCCGGCCAGCGGATCGCCGGGATCGGCCGGTTCGTGCAGCCAGAGGCGCGGGAGGCCCCCCGGCGGCGGCTTGGCGGATCCTCCGGGTTCCGGTGCGGCCGCGGGCGGAGCCTTGGCGTGCGACTTGCCGGCGGTCTCCCGGGCCGACACCCGCTCATCGGCTTCCGCGAACTCCCAGTTGAAACCGATCAGCCGGGCCTCCCGCAGTCGCTCGATGCGCATGGCGAGGTCGAGGAAGGCCTCGAAGTCCGGCTTCGTCCGCGGCGTGGGGCCGTTCGACGTCGGAGCGTTGTAGACATCGTTGATCTGTTGAACGCCGATCATCATCAGGCGGAAGGCGCTCCAGCCCGACTGCTCGAAGAGCATGATCGATTCGATCGGCAACGGCGTCAGCATGCGCTGCGCGAATTCCTCGCCGATGAGCGGCGAGTAGGTGATCGTCGGCTGCTCCCGGTAGTCGAGGTTGCCGCCGAAGACCCCGGTGTTGCCGCCGTTGCCCGGCCCGGCGATTCCTCCCAAGGCGCTCAGGCCCGCCTCGTACTTGTAGTTCGTCACCACCGAGCCGACCTGGAGGAAGAGCGGTGCCTCGTTGTAGCGCAGGCGCACCAGGTTGAGCAGCATCTCGGCGTTGTGCGAGCCGAGAAGCTGCCGGTTGTAGTCCGGGCGCTCGGTGCGCAGCGTCTTCGGCCCGAGCCCGGTCGTGCACGCCGCCGAGAGCAGCAGCGGCAGCAAGGCGAAGATCCGCTTCAAGACCCTTCCTCCGTCTTCATCGCCATTTCCATCCCCGAGCCGAGCCGGAGTCGGTGGTCCTGTGCGAGACTCATCACGTCGATGAGGAGTGCGTGCCGCGCCTCGATCTCGGCCAGATCCGACCGGACGTCGACCAAGGTCGACAGGACGACTGCGAACCCCCTCTCCTCGATGCCGGCCATGCCGACCGCGGACTCGCTCGCCACGAAGACCGGATCCCTCAGGATGCGCGCCCGGACGGCGTCCACGAAGGCCCGAGTCCGCTCGGGGGTGGCTCCTCCGGTGACGAGGATCTTCAGGTCGAGTGCGCGGTACCGGCGCGCCCCGAGGTTGTTGATCGTCGCATCCGAGAGCTTGCCGTTGGGGATGATGGCGATGCTGTCCTGCCTGGTGCGGATGCGCGTGGAGCGCATGCCGACATCTTCGACTCGCCCCTCGAGCGCCCCGGCTTCGATCCAATCCCCGGTGCGGAAAGGCCGGTCGGTGACGAAGTTGCCGGCCCCGAACAGGTTCGAGAGCGTCTCGCGTGCGGCGATCGCGAACGCGAGACCGCCGATGCCCAGTCCCGCGAGGATCTGTGGCGCCGGGATCGAAAGCAGGTAGGCGATGCCCAGGCTGGTCGCGAGCACGATCGCGAGACGTCCGCCGGCCACGAGAAGGCTCATCAGGATGTCGTCCGCGCCATCGGGCGTTCGACGCACGCGTCCGGTCGCGTATTCCCCGACGACGGAAAGCACGTACCACGCCACGGCGCCGATGGCGACCAAAAAGAGGCTCCCACCGACGGGGAGGGTGTGGGAGCGGATGCGGTCGGGGACTCCGATGAAGGTGAGCAGCGCGATCATGAACGGCACGGCGGCGATGTACGTCACGGCTCCCAGGAAGAATCGCGGCGGCTGGGCCGGGCTCCCCGGAATCCTCCCCAGGAGAAACGCCAGGGTGCGAGCGACAAAGCGCCCCAGCAAGAAGATCGCCGGCAGGGCGACCAGGAAGGCGAGGAGCTGCCATGCGTCCGTCGCGGGGGCGCCCGACCGGCCGAGCAGGAAGGGGGCCTTTTCCCGCAGCAGGGAGCGAATCGTGAAGTAAGGGTGCGGGGGAATCTCGCCGGGGGGAACGTATTTCGGCGGCTGGAGATCTTCGGTCACCAGGTAGAGTTCCCTGATCCGAGCGAGGCTGCCCTGCGTGAACTGCCAGGGCGCACCCGCCTCCGGTCCGCTCGGCGCGATGGCGATCGAACCCAGCCCGTGGACGAAGTGGACGTAGGGGTCACGATCCGTCCCGTCGTCGGGGATCGACTGCAGTCCGACGAGCCCGACCTGCTGCAGGGTGCGACGCAAGTGGTGGGCCATGAGCGAACCGTCTCTCTCCCGCAGCAAGTCCGGCACCTTCCGCAGGTCGAGAGTCGAGAGCGCCAGTTCACGCCCGTCGTCGCCGTTCCACCGGTCCATTCCGAGGAGGAAGGAGCGCATCGTGTCGCGCGGGTTCTGCAGGCGCTGAAAGGACTCCCGGGTGGGTTGGTTCGCGCCGTAGATCGCGAGCAGGGCCTTGCGGGCGGCGTCCACGTCTTCCGGCCCGGGGACCACCGCGTGCCATAGCCCCTGCGAATCGCGCCGCATCGTGATCGGGAGGGTGACCCCGGAGCGGAGTTGTTCCAGCCGGAAGGTCACCGTGTCACCGTCCGCGCCATCGGGCAGCGACGACGGGTCGAAGGTCGTCAGGTCGATCAGGTCGAACCAGTGCTGCACAGCCTCGAGCGCATCCTCGGGCGTCGCGGGTCGCGTTCCCGGTGCGAACTCCGTTGCGGCCTCGGCGACGCTCCAGGCCTGCGAGCGGCCGCTCCGCGCCAGGTTCGCCGCGGCGACGAAGGTCGAGAAGGCGTCGCGAGGGGTGCCGAGGTCGACCGGCAGGGCCAGTTTCGTCGCGACGCTGCGCTGCCCGGTCCACCAGCCGCGCAGATCGTCGCGTCCGGCGAAGGTCCGCCCGTCGGCGTCGAGGAGGAGATCGATTTTTCCCGAGCGGTCGGCTTCGGTCCAACGCCCCTCGAACCGTGAACCGGTGATCGTCCCCTCGAGTCGGCCGCCCTCCGGCAGGTAGGTCCCGCTCACGCGATCGCCCTGCTGATCGAGGACGAGGCTCCCGCCGCCGTCCGGCCGGACGGTGTCCCAGGTGCCGACCCACGGTCCATCGCCCCGCGCCACCGCCGGTGCGGCGATCGAAGCGAGGATGACGAGGATGACGAGGGCAGCGAGCGTGCGCATCAGCATGTCCTGGGATTCTTCTCGCGGAGCCGAGCGGAGGATCACCTATTTGACGGTAATCAGCAAGGATTATGCGAAGCTCACATGTGCGAGCCGGGGGGCGCGGTGAGCTCGGATGCGGGAGGCAGGAGTGCCGCCAGGGATTTCATCCCGGGTCCGGCAGCAAGGCCTCACCACGCCACCAGCCGGGGGCCGGCGGGGCTCGGGCGGGCGCCTTACCGCGTGAGCAGCATGCAGCCCGCCACCGGGCCGCCGCCGTTGGCGACCGCGACGACCTCGCAGTCGGGCACCTGTCGTTCGCCGCATTCGCCGCGCAACTGGCGGATCGCCTCGGCGAGGAAGCCGAAGCCGTGCAGGCGACCGCCGGAGAGCTGGCCGCCCCAGGTGTTCATCGGCAGCGCCCCGCCGAGTTCGATGCGGCCGCCCTCGACGAACGGGCCGCCTTCGCCCTTGCCGCAGAAGCCGAGCGACTCGATCCAGGTGAGTGCCAGGAAGCTGAAGCCGTCGTAGAGTTGCGCGCAATCGACGTCCGAGGGACGAAGGTCGGTGCGCGACCAGAGTTGCGCACCGGCGTCGCGCGCCGCCATCGTCGTGAGGTCCTCCCACTGGTCCCAGCTCGGGCGCGAGCGCATCGCGGTGCCGACCGAGTTCACGCGCACCGCTGGACGGGGCAGGTCGCGTGCGCAGTCGGCTGACGACACGACGACCGCGGTCGAGCCGTCACAGGGAGCGTCGCAGTCGAAGAGCCCGAAGGGCCAGGAGACCATGCGCGCGGCGAGGTAGTCGTCCATCGTCATCGGGTCGCGGTAGACGGCGTTCGGATTGAGCGCCGCGTGCCTGCGCCCGGCGACGGCGATCGCGCCGAGGTGCTCGCGCTTCGTGCCGAACTCGTGCATGTGGCGGACGCAGTTCATCGCGAGCCAGTTGCCGGCCGACATCGCGCCGAAGGGGATGAGCCAGGACGCGAAGCCCGAAACCGAATGTGATCCGGCACCGATGCCTTGGCGGCCGCCGCCGGCCGAGGCGCGCGCCATCGCGGTCGCCTCGCTCACCGTCCGGTAGACGAGCGCGTGCCGGCAGAGCCCGGCCGCGACCGCGAGGCACGCCGCGATGACCGGCGCGATCTGCGCCGAACCCTCCGGGCCGGCGAGGTGCCAGTTCACGGAAAGGCCTAGCGCGTCCTGCACGTCGACGATGCCCGGGCCGGCGAAACCCGGGGGCGCCGCGCCCATCGCCCCGGGGTATGACGCGATCCCGTCGATGTCGTCGGGCGTGAGCCCGGCATCGGCGATCGCGAGCAGTGCCGCCTCCGCGGTCAGGTCCATGTCGGTGCGGAAAAGCCGGCGGCCGACCCGGCTCTGCCCGACGCCGGAGAGGATCGCGCGACGCTCGAGGCGCTCTTCGGGTGCGACGCGGCGCGGTGGCTGCGACGCGACGCGCCCGGTCGCGGTCGCGGGATGGGGCTCGGGCGCGGGCCGCGCGAGCGATGTCGCGAGCGCGGCCGCACCTTCGGGCGAGCCGTCCTCCTCGAAGACCGGCAGCGCGATCTCGTCGCTCACCTCGCGGAAGCGCACCCGGACCGGCATGTCGATGCGGATCCGGTCGAGCGGCGTGTCGACCAGGTTCGTCGTGAGTCGCAGGTTCGCCTGCTCGGCGAGTTCGACGATCGCGATCGCGTAGGGCTCCTCGAGTCCCGGCATCCAGCGCTGGTGGTTCACCGTCCAGGACACCACGCGCCCGCGTCCGGAGAGCTCGTGGGGGGCGAGCTCCCGCGCACGGCAGCGCGAGCACACCGGGCGCGCCGGGTGCACGATCCAGCCGCAGGCCTTGCAGCGCAGCATCTCGAGACGGCCCGCGTGTGCGGCCTTCCAGAAGAACTCGCCGTCGGGATCGAGGCCGGGCAGCGGCATGTAGGGCGGGAATTCGGGTTTCACGCTCGGGACTCCGATTCCGCGATGCGTCCGACGGCGCCGCGGGCGAGAGATGGATGGCGCAGGGCTTCGGCGGCAGCGGCCTCCGCTGCCGGGGACGACCCGAACTCGTAGAGCCAGGTGTCGTCGACCGCATTCCACCAGACGGCGGCGCGGATCTGCGGGTAGTTCTCCGCGAGACTCGCGAGCCCGCGGCGGATCCACTCGTCCTTGCGCCCGCCCTCTTCGTGCGATGCGAACTCGGTGATCATGAAGGGCTTCATCGGGTAGCGTGCGCGGTAGTCGTCGTAGACCGGACGGTAGATCGCGTCGAACTCGCGCCAGACCCCACCGGGCGTACCCACGCCGTTGTTGTAGCCGGTGAGCCCGACCCAATCGACCTCCGCCTCGCCCGGCCAGTAGACATGCGGACTGTTCCACTTGAAGTTCGGCATCGAGCGATCGTGCGGGTTCCAGACGAAGATGCAGTTGTGCGCTCCCTCCTCGAGGAGGAGCCGGCGGAAGCGCTTCCATGCGAGGATCCAGAGGTCGGCGTCCTTCGACAGCCACCAGGCGCACCAGCGCACCCAGTCGCCATTCATCTCGTTGGCGAAGCGCACGAAGACCGGCTCGCCGAGATCGCGCAGCATGCGGCCGTACTCGCGCAGGTGCTCGTCGAAGCGACCCTCGATGAACGCGGGCAGCAGGATCTCGTCGGAGCCGGGCATGAAGGGCTGGAAGCTCAGCAGCATGACGCGCCCGTCGGACCGGGTGCGGGCGAGCGCCTGCTCGACGTCGGCCGCCCGTGCGTCGCAGCGCTGGTACTCCATCAGCAGCTCGAACTTGTGGCCCAGTCGCCGTTCCACCTCCTGCTGCGGCTCGAGCCCCTGCTTTCCGAACGGGACCCACGGCGTGTACATGCCCCAGAGCAGACGTCCCGGCGGGATGCGCAACTCGAGCGATCGCCCACGGTGGAGAATTTCGCCCGCGACCGACGGCGGGGCGAGCGGCCCCGGCGCCGGTCGCGGCGCGTCGAGGCCGAATTCGTCGAGGCGCACCGGGGTTTCGGGGCCGATCTCCTCGATCGAGTCCACCAGCGACGACAGGACCTCGCCCGCCATGCGGTCGGATTCGGTCGACCGGGCGACCAGGGTGACGACGCGGTCGTCGAGCACCAGGTTGGCTTCGCGGTAGACGTTGCGGTCTCCCGGGATGCCGCGCAGCGCGGGGCGTCGCCAGGAGAGTTCGAGGAGGCTGCGGCCGCGCACGGTGCGCCGCCCGCGGTGGTGCACCTCGACGCCGCCGGCGCCCGCCTCGATCTGGCGGTTGGCGTACCCGACGTAGGTCGCCGCGTCGGGGCCGGGTGCACCGACCGGCTCGACGAAGATGTCGATGTTCGCGTGGCCGTCGTCGAGCCGGGTGCGGATGCCGGCCAGCCGATCGTCCACCGTGAAGCGGCGGCCGAGATCGACGCGGATGCCTTCGAGGCGGTTGACCAGGGCCGCCGGTCGCAGCGGGCCCCGCGCGGTCACGGCAGGCGACCCTCCGCCATCACGTCGATCGTGGTGCCGTAGATGTTGCGCTTGAGCGTGCCGTAGGTGGTGCGGTCCTTGCCTGCGAGCGCACGCGCGCGTTCGATCGCGCGCGGCAGCAGGTCGGGCAGGGCGACCGCCTCCTCGGCGATGCCGCGCGCAACGCAGTCCGGTCCGCCGAAGCGTGTACCCGCGAGCACCACGTCGCGCAGTACCTGGCCCTGCAGGCGCGCGGTGACGAGCGCGGCCATGCCGGGTGCCAGCGGCATGCGCAGGTCGATCTCGTTCAGGCAGAAGTAGCCGCGATCGACGCGCATGATCCGGAAGTCGTGGGCCAGCGCCAGCATCCCGCCGCCGGCAAACGCGTGCCCGTTCAGCGCCGCCACCGTCGGGATCGGGAACGCGAAGATCCGCCCGAGCAACCGGATGAAGTTCGGGATGAAGCGCGCGGCCTCGGCGGCCCCGGGCCCCATCATCCAGTCGAGGTCGAGGCCGTTCGAAAAGTACTTCTCCGTGCCCCCGGTCGTGACGAGCGCCGCGTCCCCGGTGGACCGCTCCACTTCGTCGAGCGCCGCGTTCAGGGCCGCGACGAAGGCGGGGTTGAAGCGGTTTTCGCCGCTCTGCATCCGGAGGACGAAGACGGGGCCTTCCCGGTCGAGATCGATCATGGCGGGAGATTGGCCGATTTCGCGCCCCGGCGAAAGTCCGCGCCCGAGCCGCTCCGATGCGGCCGCCCGGGCGGGTGGGCCGGTTCGTGCTGGCGCGAAAGACGCCGGAGGGGATATGAAAGGGGGATCGTCGCCCGCCCTCCCCGGGCGGAGGGAGGAACGAAAGAGATGGACATCGATCGGGTGCTCGCGCGCGTGCGCAACATTCTTCTCGACCCGCACGGCGAGTGGCCGGCCGTGGCGGCGGAGCGGTCGAGCGTCGGCGAGATCCTCAACCCCTACGTGATGCTGCTCGCCGCGATCCCCGCGGTCGCGGGATTCCTGCGTTCGACCGTGATCGGCTTCCAGATCCCCTTCTCGGGCCGGGTCCGCATGGGGCTCTTCCCGGGGCTGCGCTGGGCGATCGTCGGCTGGCTGGTCTCGATGCTCGCGATCTGGCTCTTCGCCCTGGTGATCGACGCGCTCGCCCCGAGTTTCGGCGGCACGAAGGATCGCGTGCAGGCGATGAAGACCGCCGCCTATGCGCACACCGCGGTGTGGGTCGCGGGCCTGGCCTACCTGCTTCCGTGGCTCGGCATCCCGATCACCATCGCCGGCGGCCTGTGGGGCGTGTACTTGCTGTTCACCGGCCTGCCGCACACCATGAAGTGTCCGCCAGAGCGCGCGGTCGGCTACACGATCGCGACGCTGCTGATCGGCGCGCTGCTCTCGGTGCTTCTCGGGCGCCTGACGCACGGCGTGGGCGGACTCTGGCCGCGCCGTCCACGGATCGAGCGCCCGCGCATCGATGCCCACGCCCCCGAAAACCTGCCGGGCTCGACGATCCCGCGGCCGCACGGGCCGGGTAGCGGCGCGCCGGGCGGCGCACCGGTCCCGGGTGCCGCGACAGTGCCGACGTTGCCGCCGGGCACGTCGCCCCTGCGCCCCGGGCCCGCCGTGCCCGACGAGGGACGCCCCCCGGGTACGGTGCTCGACGATTTCCAGCGGCGCATGGAGGCGGCGACGCGCAAGATGGAGCAGGCGCGCCAGTCGGGTGATCCGGCGGCGCAGCGCGATGCGGTCGGCGACGCGCTCGGCACGCTGCTCGGCGGCGGCACGCGGGTCGAGGCGCTCTCGCCCGAGCAGTTACGCGCCTTCGTACCCACAGCTCTCGGCGGCCTGCCCCGCACGAAGGTCGACGTGGAACGCAACGGGGCGCTCGGCATGCAGGTCTCGACCGCACGCGCGACCTACGGCGACGGCGACCAGCGCCTGGAGCTCGAGGTCACCGACATGGGAAGCGTGCGCGGCCTGATGGCACTCGCCGAGTGGGCCTCCGTGCTTCACGAGCGCGAGACCGACGACAGCTGGGATCGCACCCGCAAGGTCGACGGTCGTATCGTGCACGAGAAGTGGGACGCGCCTTCGCGCAGTGGCGAGTACGGCGTGGTCCTCGGCGAGCGCTTCGCGGTGAAGGTGTCGGGCAATGTGAAGCAGGTCGCGACCCTGCAGGCGGCGATGCGCGGCATGGACCTCGAGGGGCTCGAGGCGCTGCGCGACTCAGGGGTGAAGAAGTGACCGGAAACAGACCGGTCGCCCCGCCCGCGCTGCGCGATCGCGCGGAGTCGGCGGGGCGGGACGACTCGACCCCGCTGCGACGAGCGGGCAAGGGAGGAAGAACGATGCGGAGCAGACTCGCCCGGGCCACCCTCACGGCTCTCGGCGTCGCCTCGGCGTGTACCACCACATTCGCCGCCGACTCGATCGACATGCCCAAGCGCAAGCCCGGACTCTGGCAGGTGCAGACGACCGTCGACGGCCGAGCGGTCGGGGGCGGCGGCTCGATCAAGCAGTGCATCGACTCCGCGACCGAGGGTGCGTTGCGCGAGATGGGCCGCGATCACGAGAAGGACTGCACCACCCGCGAGATGAAGCAGGAAGCGGGCAAGGTGGTCCTGCACAGCGTGTGCAAGGTGGGCGAGAGCACCGCGACCACCGACGGCACCTTCACCGGCGATCTCACGGCCGACTACCGCGGCGAGATGCACATCCGCTATGCGCCGCCGATCGTCGGCAAGGCCGAGGCGAAGATGGTCGTCGAGGCCAAGTGGATCGGTCCCTGCGACAAGGATCAGAAGCCGGGCGACATGATCCTGTCCAACGGCATGAAGGTGAACATGAACGACATGTCGAAACTGCCGGGCAAGCTGCCGGGCCGCATGCCCGGCAAGGCACCGGCCATGCCCGCCGCGCCGCCCGCGCCCGCCGTCCCCTGATCCGGGGTTCGGGCCGGCGGCGCGGCGCGCTCAGGTCTCGACCTCGACCCCGTTGCGGCGCACGACTTCCGCAAAGAAGCGCGCACTCGCCTTGGGGATCCGCTCGAGCGTCTCGTAGTCGGTCCACACGATCCCGAAGCGCTTGGAGTAGCCGAAGGCCCACTCGAAGTTGTCGAGCAGCGACCACACGTAGTAGCCGCGTACGTCGGCGGCGCCGTCGGCGATCGCCGAGGCGAGTCCGGCGAGGAATCCGCGCAGCAGCTCGATCCGCTTGCGGTCGTCGATCACCCCGTTCACCGGGCCGGTATCGTCGCAGACGCCGTTCTCGGTGGCGCAGATCGGGGGCCGACCGTACTCCGCCGACACGAAGCGGACGAAGTCGCCGAGCGCGTGCGGCGCCGCCTCGTAGCCCATGTCGGTGAGCGGCAGGGTCGCCGGGGCCTCGCGCCAGCCGACGCTGCGTACCGGGTCGGGGAGGATGCGGTTGCGCGAGTAGAGGTTCACGCCGAGGAAGTCGATCGGCGCAGCGATCGTCGCGAGGTCTCCGCTCTCGACCGGGAGCGGGGCGCGGCGCGACTCGTACCAGCGGACGACGCTCTCCGGGTAGCCACGCCCGTACACCGGGCCGTGCCAGAGCCGGGTCTCGAAGTCGCGGGCGAGTTCGACGGCGTGCGCGGTCTCGGGCCGGTCGTCGGCAGGCTCGAAGCTGCGGTTCGCGTGGGTGATGCCGATGGCGCCGCCGAGGCCTTCCGCGCGAAAGGCGCGCACGGCGAGTCCGTGCGAGAGCAGCAGGTGGTGGGTCACCCGCGTCGCCAC
>Ga0114966_10005576_pt1 | contig 10633 bp, 10 predicted proteins | sample M_130207_XF_Meta_FD_87029 | JGI IMG/M metagenome (GOLD analysis project Ga0114966, IMG submission 87029) | Freshwater microbial communities from Lake Montjoie, Canada to study carbon cycling - M_130207_XF_MetaG | ecosystem: Environmental > Aquatic > Freshwater > Lake | place: Lake Montjoie...
AAAAGCTCAGGACAGGCTCCAGAAACAAAAAATCAAGAACAAACGATTCCTCCCCACCTGCAACCCTGCATCGCGTTTGTACCTTCCTCACGCGCGTTTTTATAATCATATTTTTTGCAAAAAAAATGAAATCATCTGTTTTTATTAATACATCTTTTTTGTCGAAATTATTTTGAAAGCATTACTTAATAAAAAAATTATTAACTATTTACTTCTTTTTCTTGAACATTTCAAGCATCCTGTCTGTTACTACAAAACCTCCAACTACATTAAGGGTGCCAAGCACTACAGCTAAAAACCCTAAAATTAAAGCTAAATAATTATCATTACCTACATTTAGCATAACATGAATGGCCCCAACCACTACTACACCATGAATTGCATTTGCGCCGCTCATTAAAGGTGTGTGCAATACAGTAGGTACACCACCAATAACTTCAATACCTACGAAAACAGACAAAATAACAAAGTAAAATATTTCTCTATTGTCACCGAAGAATAATAAGATTTGTTCCATTTTAATTGTAATTTATTAATATGTTAGTAAAAAATTGGATAATATATTTATACTTAATCAAGTGTTTCAGAAAAGTGAAATTATATATTTTTAAACTTTTTCTGTTTTTTTAACGCTAGGATGAACAGCTTCACCTTTATGAGTTATCAATGAACCTTTTGTAATTTCTTCATCCATTTCCCATTTGAATGCACCTTTATCAGTTAAATGCAATAATAATGTTTGAATATTTTTCGCATATAAATCACTTGCATTCATAGGTAATAAGGAAGGTATATTACCTTCACCAATGATGGTTACCCCGTGCTTCTGCACATTTTGGTTTAATTCACTACCAACAACATTACCACCCTGTTCCACAGCCATGTCAACTATTACAGATCCAAATCGCATACTTTTAACCATTTCTTCAGTAACAAGCAATGGTGCTTTTTTTCCTGGTATCAAGGCAGTAGTAATAACAATATCAGCTTCTTTAACATGCTTCGCAACAAGTTCTTGTTGTAATTTCAAGAATTCATCTGAAACACCTTTTACATATCCACCCTCCATTTTTACAGAAGCATCGCCCTTTACAACAATAAATTTCCCACCTAATGATTCGACTTGTTCTTTTGTTTCGGGTCTAATATCGCTTACTTCAACCACAGCACCTAAACGTTTAGCTGTAGCAATAGCTTGCAAACCAGCTACACCGGCACCAAATATAACCACTTTTGTAGGTCGAATAGTTCCGGCAGCAGTAGTCATCATCGGAAAAATTTTACCTATGGTGTCAGCAGCCATTATCACTGCTTTGTAACCTGCAAGATTTGCTTGTGATGAAAGGGCATCCATTTTTTGAGCTCTTGAAATTCGGGGCACTGCATCCATGGAAAAAGCTGAAATCCCTGACTTTTCGCAAGCACCAACCAAATCAGGATTGGTAGCTGCCCACATAAATGAAATAAGAATACCATCTTTTTTCATTTTGGATATTTCCTCGGCACTTGGAGCATTAATTTTCATTACCACATCAGCTTCGCTATATATTTTTGATTGGTCACTAATTATCTGAGCACCGGCAGCGTTATATGCCTCATCAGAAAAAAAGGATTTTAATCCTGCACCTGCTTCTACAATTACTTCAAACCCTTTTTTTACCAAATCTTTTACTACATCGGGAGTAAGTGATACACGATTTTCTTTGAATTTTGTTTCTTTAGGAACTGATAATTTCATATTATGTAATTGCTAATTTTAAACGAATGAAAATTTAGTATTTATCTTTTTTTAATGTAAAATTTGACTCTGATTTATAAAAATACTCTTATTTTATCTGGCCTGATTTTAAATTATGAGTCCGAAAGTAATAAAAATATATCTATTATTTTCGAATTAGAAAAAAAATCACTCGACTTTCATTTTTTAATGTAGCACGGTCTTTTTATATAATGTATAAATACCTATCGAATAATGGGTGGGATTTTAGATTAATAAACTTATAATTTAGTTAATGAAATTTATACAAAAAAGGATTAAATAAAGTAGGTGCTACTTCTTATAATTATCAATAAAATAAAATACTACAAGGGTTCATTAAAAATATTAAGCATTTTATTAATATTGAAAAATATGGATTAAAATTTAAGGGAATCGTATAGAATAATTCAAAATTAATAGACATAAAATTGATTTTAATTCAGCTTTAAAATTTTGTTTTATTTTTTTTTAAAAAAATTAGATACTAATTCATAAAAATCATACCTTTATAGCTACCATATTGAAATATTAAATGAAAATAAATTACAATGGAAGATACAGAACAATTAGCACTTTTTGAAGCAAAAATTGCATCAGGACAAAAGATTGAGCCTAAAGATTGGATGCCAGAAGCTTATCGTAAGCAATTGATAAGAATGATGAGCCAGCATGCCCATTCAGAAATAGTAGGCATGTTACCAGAGGGAAATTGGATTACACGTGCTCCCAACTTGCGCAGGAAAGCAATATTATTAGCAAAGGTTCAAGACGAAGCGGGACATGGCTTGTATCTTTATAGTGCTGCCGAAACATTAGGTATTGACCGTTCTGAATTATTAGCTCAATTACATTCGGGCAAAGCTAAATATTCTAGTATTTTTAATTATCCAACCCTCTCATGGGCCGATATTGGTGCAATTGGTTGGTTAGTAGATGGCGCAGCTATAATGAATCAGACAGCATTGGCTCGCGGTTCATATGGACCATATAGCCGAGCAATGGTTAGGATTTGTAAAGAAGAAAGTTTTCACAATCGACAAGGATATGAAATTATGATGCACTTGGCTCAAGGCACACCAGAGCAAAAAGACATGGCGCAAGATGCATTAAACAGGTGGTGGTGGCCTTCCATAATGATGTTGGGACCAAGTGATGATAAGTCGCCCAACACGGAACAATTAATGAAATGGAAAGTGAAAATTGAAAGCAATGATGAAATAAGAGAGCGTTTTATTGATAGAACAGTGCCACAGGCAGAATTTATTGGATTAAAGGTACCTGATGAGGCGATGAAATATAACCAGGAAACAGGCCATTATGAGCATGGCCCTATTAATTGGGATGAGTTTTTTGAGGTGATAAAAGGAAATGGCCCTTGCAATGCGCAACGATTAAAAGATCGTATAAATGCAGATAAAAATGGATTTTGGGTTCGCGAAGCGGCAATTGCATATGCTGCAAAACGAGCGAAAGAAAAATTAGTTTCGTAATTTATTTAAAAAATAATTATTTTAAATAATCTTAACTGAATTGATTTTTTTTATAAATAAAATTCTAACAATTAGAACATAATTTCAGACTATCCTATGCAAAACATTTGTCAAAATGTATGCAAACTTACCAGAGAAGTTGGTAGTTTCATAAAAAATGAACAATTAAATTTTTCATCTGCTAAAGTGGAGATAAAGGGCAAAAACGACTTTGTTTCCTATGTAGATAAGGCTGCCGAGCAAAAAATAATAGATGGTCTTTCTGTTTTAATTCCAGAATCAGGATTCATAGCAGAAGAAGGTACTTCTACAAAAAAAGGAATAGAATATAATTGGATAATTGATCCACTTGATGGAACAACTAATTTTATTCATGGCATTCCATGTTATGCTATCAGCATTGCATTAATGCGTAATGATAAATTAATACTTGGAGTAATTTATGAAATAAATCAGGATGAATGTTTTTATGCTTGGGAGGGTAGTAAAGCCTATTTGAATGAAAAGGAAATCCAGGTATCTACAACTAAAACATTAGCTGATTCCCTTCTTGCTACAGGTTTTCCATATTATGATTACCAATATATGGAAGAATACATGGAACTTTTTAAACACTTTATGAATCATACTAGAGGTCTTCGCCGCTTAGGTTCGGCTGCTACTGATTTGGCTTATGTTGCCTGTGGCAGATTTGATGGTTTTTATGAGTATAGTCTTAGTCCCTGGGATGTAGCGGCAGGAGCATTTATTGTTCAGCAAGCAGGTGGTAGAATAACTGACTTTAAAGGGAATGAGGATTATGTGTTTGGCAAAGAGATTGTTGCAGGAAACAGCGCTTTTTTTGATGAGTTTTTAGGAGCTGTAAAAACATATATTAATTAAAATAGAAAAAAATGCAGGAATTTTAAAATATTATAATAATGCTAAAAAAATATTTCCCTGATATATGGCAATACCTTATTATCATTATTATTATGATTTTTGCAGCATTATTTATTCTGTAATTATTGGTATTAGGTTTTGACGATAAGTTATTTTAATATATCAAGATACCTGAATAAATTTGAAGAATATAATACAGAAATTAATAATGCAATTAAACGTAGCAAATCCATTTCGAAGGGGTACGAAACTATATAGTATTTTAAATTTGAAATGTCCGCATTGCCAAAAAGGTAATTTATTTGTTAATAGGAATCCATATAATTTTAAAAAGTTTGATAAAATGCCAGACAAATGCCCTGTTTGTAAGGAAGACTTTAACCGTGAGGTCGGTTTTTATTGGGGGGCAATGATGGTTAGTCATGCTACTACAACAGCAATTGCAGTTATTGTTCACTTAATTATATTTCAATATTGCGGATGGGAAATTGCTCCGAACATAATTGCAATTATTACAATTATTTTATTACTTTTCCCAATTATTTTCAGAAATTCGAGAGCTATTTGGATTAATATATTTGTTAACTATAATGCCGCATATCAAGAAAAAAATAATTAATATTTTTTAAAAAATGAATAAGACTTTAATATTAAACAGCAAACAAATTCAACAAAAAATCAATCGATTGGCATATGAAATTGTTGAAAACAATTACAATGAGAAAGAAATAATTGTGGCCGGTATAGCCAATAATGGGTTTATTCTTGCAAAAAAAATTGTTGCGGTATTAAATAAAATATCGATTATTAAAACTAAATTAATTGAAATAAAAATAGATAAAAAAAATCCACTTTCAACTGAAATAAAATTAACAATAACGGAGAAAGAATTACAAAATATGGTAATTATTTTAGTAGATGATGTGTTAAATTCAGGGAAAACATTGATTTTTGGTGCTAAGCAATTTTTATCAAGTCCAATAAAACGCCTTACTACAGTTATTTTGGTAGATAGGGGCCATAATCTTTACCCAATAAAAGCCGACTATGTAGGGTTGTCGCTTTCTACAACTTTAAAGGAAAATATTACAGTTGAAATTAATAAAAAAGGAAAAGAAGCAGTTTATTTAAGTTAGATAGGCAAATATTGGCATTTCCTGTCTCAATATTTTTGAAAAGACTCTAATATAGTCCCAACAAAAATCTCAAGAAACGATTTTTAATTAAGGCGTTGAGGGACTATTAATTCAAACTCAGGAATGGTAACCAAAAATCGGGCTTTATCAATTTTACGTTCCATTAAATAGCTTCCGCTCATTTTACCAATATCTGTTGCAAGGCAGCAAGCGGATTCATATTCAAAAATTTCACCAGGTTCTAGGGTTGGTCTTTCGCCAACTACTCCATCACCATCAATTTTACTTTGTTCATTGCTTGAATCGAAAATATTCCAGTGGCGAGAAACTAATTGAACAGCATAATGGCTTTTATTTTCAATTGTAACAATATAAACAAACTGAAAATGACGATTACCTGCGTTGGAATGTTCTGTGTGAAACTTGGTTTCTACACTTATTTTTATTCCGTGAGTTACTTGGGTGGCATGTGTGCTCATAATATTTGATTTTTAGTTGTGAGACTTTATAACCATTGCAATATTAATTATTACTTTTCCAAATTAACAAGTATTATTCCAAAATATTTTAACAAAGTATTGTTTAAATGTTTTAACAGAGCATTGTTTAAAACCTTTTTTTTAATTTGATAAAACCATTTCTTCTATTTTTTTACTTTTTTACTTTTTTACTTTTTTTGTTTTAAATCTTTATGTAGTCTTTTTTTTAATGTTATTCTCTATTTTTTCTTCTTTCCTTGGTTTCTTATTCTATTTAGTAGATGTATAAAGAAATAAATAGGTTGCATATACTAATTATTTTTTTAATAATAATTATTAATATACTGTAAATCAATTATTTGCAATCAAATAATTTGAAGTTCTTTATCAGATAATTGAAATTATTTTGGTAAAAACTGCTTTTTAATAAAAATATTTTTAAATATGAAAACGTAAATTCATTTCAAAGTGAATTTAATTTATTTTTTAATTAATGATTATCTATGGTTTGTGATACTTTTTTTGAGAAAATAAGAGACGGTTTGAATTCCTCAATTCTAAATTCTAATATAATTTTTCTGAGCAGTATCATTTGAGGCTAGGTAAGGGCTAATGAAGTTTATATATATTGTTTGTTAATATATAATAAATAATTTTAGTTTCACCTTATGGAATTAATTCGTTTCAAACCCATCAATTGGTCATAAAAGGTACCTTGCTGCCTATGGTAAACATAGATAGTATAATCATTTTCTGTTTCGAAGTGCATTCCTTCAATCAATGTATTGTCGGCAGACGTAGCGCCATCTTTTAAAAATGCGTATTCATAATTATAATATCCCTGCTTTAGGAACAAAGTACATTCATAGCCCAAGCGCTTATAATTGTAATGCATTAAATTCAATTGATTACATTTCCAAGAATTAAATGCGCCATTGACATACAAATTACCATCTATTAATAAATCATCGTAGGGTAGAAAAAAATCTACAAAACAATAATCAGCTTCCACTTCGCTATTAACGCCTTCCTGTACCTTAATTAAAAATTTCCCATTGATATCGGAATAGGTTAAATACCTTTTAAAACTACGCTTTTCATCCGTTAATAAGGAGATATGAGTTCCTAAGGAATCAGTTTTAATATTAGAAATACGTTCCGATTGGTAACGAAGGCTTTTAATATCAAAATATCTGAATTCATTGCCAGCAGTAAATACATTGTCTTCATCAAAATCATAAACAAGTTCCGCATCTTTTACAAATAAAGGCTTTAAGTTAGTTTTGATATTATCCCAGCGATTATTTTGCGAAATAATAATATTTAAATCGGCATATGGGTTCATGATTGGGTATCCTGCATGATTTATTGTAAAATCTATTTCCTGTTTAAAATTTCGGTCGGCCATGATGCTAGCAGGAGAAATTTTAGATTCAATGGTTATTTTATTTTGGTAAACCATAAAACGCCTGGTAATAATTATTTTTTCAAGATCGCCATCTAAAAATACTTTTAAGATATAATTTCCAGACTTAGTAATTTTCATCGAATTATTTGGAAATACGGCATTGTAATGCGTAAACTTTTGGAGGGTATTAAAAGAATATCGGTATTCATTAATTGCACAATCTTGAAACCCATCAATGTAATCGGCAGTATTTAATCCTGAAGGTTCCCAATTGAAATTACAATGAATAAAAGTAAAAGAATAGTTCTTCAAATCAGCATCTAAATCGTCAAAACTTAATTTCAATTTTTCATCCGAACCCAGATTAATAATTGGTTGTGACAATTCAAAACTTTCGTCATGCAATTGAACAGTTTTAATAGCAGGGTTATAAACATAATCCTCATAACGCATTGTATTATTTGAAAAATAATCATCAATTGAAGTTTCATCAACCAAAGTATCATTGAGTTTATTCCAAAAGCCTAAACCATTTTTTTTTTGAGAAAAACAAATATTATTCAATAATAAAAATGCAGGTAAAAGGAGCCTTACCAAAAAAGTATTTAGAGTTGTATTAAATTGAGCCGAGATAATTAAGAAATGAATATTTTCATTCCGTTTTTTATTAATCATATTTTAATAATCTAAATAATTTTGATATAAAGTTTGCAGATAGGCTTTGGCTTGAGTCAAAATAGTATCGTTCAATATATCTTGTTTTTTGCCTTGTATCTTTTCTACTTTTTTTGTAGAAAGAGCGTATACAATATTTTGTTCAGGGGAAATCCATCCTAAAACGTTTTCATTTGAATAGTAGGCGAATTCATTAACGTTTTCATTCATAATATTTTTACTCCAGACAAAATTATCATGGGGTAATTTTAATGCAGCCAGGATTATTGCTGGTAAATCATTTTGGCTAGTAATTTTGTCAAATATTTTACCTCTTAAGTCATTATTTAATGCCCCTCCAGTAATCATGGCCGTAATTCTGCGTCCTTCGGGTAAATCCATGTTTCTGTTTTTTGGCAGGCGATGACCATGATCAGCAATCAAAACAAATAAGGTGTTTTTGTACCACGCTTGTTTTTTGGCTTCAACAAAATAATTGTGCAAACAAAAATCAGTGTAATATGCAGCCTTTTTAAACCGTTCTTGCTCTTCCCCCCCAATAAATGGAGTTTGCATGGTTACTTCAAATGGTTCGTGTGTACTCAATGTTAAAACAATAGAAAAGAATGGTTGTATTTCATTCTTAAGTTCTTCGATGTGTTTTTTAAAAACGAATTCGTCGTGTGCCCCCCATTTACTATTTAACTGAGGGCCTTTAAAATTAGCCTTATCAATAATTTTATTAAAATGAGTATTTAAAAGATAAGACTTCATATTTGCAAATTCAATTTCTCCCCCATAAAAAAAAGATGATTGATAGCCTTGTTTCCCCAATTCTATATTGAGAGAAGGTAAGCGTTCTGCCTTGCTAGGGTTAGTAATTATTGAATTGTTGGGTTGTGCAGGGAATCCGCTTAATAAGGATACCAAACCTTGTTCGGTTCTAAATCCGCTGCTATACATTTGGGAAAACAACAAGCCATCTTTACTTAATTCATGAAAATAAGGAGTAACATTATTTTCATCACCTAATTCTTTAATGATATCGGCAGTCCAGCTTTCCAAAATTACAAATACGATATTTGGTTTTATATTTTTTGTGATGATTTGTGTTTTACCTGTTATGTTTTCATGTAATTTTTCTGTAATATTTTTTGCCACTTTAGGGTCCATAAAAACAAAAGGGTTTTTATCGTCATTTGCTTCAATAAAGCTATGGCCTAAAGACCAAATTGTATTAGTAGCGATGTGATTATTTATTTGTAAAGTAGAATAATATGCACTGCTTTCATTAATAGGAGCAAGCTGAAATCCGCCTCTGTAACCAATTATTAGAAGTGCTGCTATTATTAAAATATGAATTATTTTATGTATTTTATTTTCAATAGGGTATGAGAAATTAGTAATGAATTTACGATATAATCGGCATAGAATATATATATAAACCATACAAACAGATAAAAGAAGTAAAACGGACCAAATAGAAATAAAGGAAAGGACTTCCTTAGGATATAATAAGTAATTAAAAGCTCTGGCACTTAGGGGAGTGCCCCATTCGCCATAAATTTTTAAATTAGCTACACATAAAACAGCAACAAGTGCTATGCAAGTAAAATTAAAAATAAGATTAATTTGATGGATGATTCTATTTTTATAAAACTGCTGGAATGCCCATAGTATAAATGGAATAGTAATTGCGATGCAAGCGGTAGAAATATCAAGAGGCAGGGCATAAAAAAAGCTTAAGCCCGTTTCGGAATGCTGACCATCAGGAATTTTTATATGATGATAAATAATGAACGTTACTCTAAAAAAGGCAAAGAGTAGCAGCCAAAAGATTAATATTCTTAGTAAAAAATGTACTTTAATAAATTTCAAATTTTCTTTCATTTAAGGTAAAGCTGTCCCGCTCCTCTTTTAATTTCTTGAACCGTAATAGGATTTCCAAAACAATATATATCACCAATTTGATCAATACTGCATATTAATAAATCACTGGCCCTAACGGTGCAGATGCCAGTAGTGAAAGAATGAACCCAAGTATAATTTGTTGTTAACGCTTCACATTTTAAAAATGCTGTACCACCAATATCACAAGCATGTTCCCCAGTGTTTCCCGACAAGATTATATCACCTGAACCATGCATGTGTGAAACAATTTTTAAATTATTAACAATTAATTCTATGTCACCTGAATTTTTTGTTTGTAAATCAAAAACATCAGAGGTAATAGTATTTAAACTTTTTATTTTCCCAGTACCATCGGATGTAATATATTTTATGACAGGCATTTTAATAAATATATTTAATGGTTTTTTATAACTACGAGACCAATTGCATCGATTTTTGTTTTTTATATATAATGTTCCGTCTATCACATTAGTTACTATTAATGGAACTATATTTTCACCGGCTTCCACTTTCAGTTCGAAAATACTATCTTGTGTAATAAAAACATTAATATTATCTTCCAGATATACCTTATCAAAATTATTTAAAGCGCGATTTTCAATTATAATTTTCCCCGTTCCCTTAATGCAGTCGCAGCTATTCTCTTTTTCACATGCAGACAAAAGGGTAATAATAAAAAAGGGGAATAAAATTTTCACGTTCATTAATTTTCTCGTAATTTTTTTTGTTATAATAAAGTGAATAAAATTAAAAAATAATAATAAGTTCCCACAATTATAAAAGGCTGATGGCGACTTAATTTGGAAAAATATTTTTTTACTTTTCATATTAAAAAACAGATTCAGTAAATAAGAATCTGGAAATTATAATTGTATTAAAATTGATATCCCAGTCCCCATTCAAAATAATCAGCT
>Ga0114966_10005577_pt1 | contig 10627 bp, 10 predicted proteins | sample M_130207_XF_Meta_FD_87029 | JGI IMG/M metagenome (GOLD analysis project Ga0114966, IMG submission 87029) | Freshwater microbial communities from Lake Montjoie, Canada to study carbon cycling - M_130207_XF_MetaG | ecosystem: Environmental > Aquatic > Freshwater > Lake | place: Lake Montjoie...
AAAATCAGCCGACCGCCGTTGAACCGAATCATCTGCATGCGCTGAATCGGGTTGAAGCCATCGGGCGCCGCCTCGACGTTGGCCCCCGGGTCGGGCATCTCCTTGGAGTCGTCTTGGCGTTTGGAATCCGTCGCTAGCATCGAAGCGCTCTGTTGCGGCGCAACCGGTCTCAATGCCACCGCAGTCCATTTTTCTGCCGTCGATGGGGAAAACCCTCATGCCGACGGCGCGGGGCGTGCGGGACCGCGGATAGACTTTCACCATGAACACCCCCTCCGCCCGACCGCAAGCGCAATTTGACCTGAGCGGCCGCACCGCCCTGCTCACCGGCTCGAGCGCCGGTATCGGTTTCGCGCTGGCGCGCGCGCTGGCGCAGGCCGGCGCGGCGCTGGTGCTCAACGCGCGCGGCAGCGAAAAGCTCGAGCGCGCGGCGCGCCAGTTGCGCGACGAGGGCGCGACGGTCCACACCGCGGCCTTCGATGTCGCCGATGGCGACGCGGTGGCGGCGGCGGTCGACCGCATCGAGTCGCAGGTGGGCGCAATCGACATCCTGGTCAACAACGCCGGCATCCAGCGCCGCGGCCCGCTGGAGCAGTTCGAGCAGGCGCAGTGGCACGAGCTGATGCGCACCAACGTCGACAGCGTATTTCTGGTCGGCCAGGCGGTGGCGCGCCACATGATCGTGCGCCGGCGCGGCAAGATCATCAACATCTGCTCGGTGCAAAGCGAGCTGGGCCGCCCGCACATCGCGCCCTACACCGCCAGCAAGGGCGCGGTCAAGATGCTGACCAAGGGAATGGCGATCGACTGGGGCCCGTACGGCATACAGGTCAATGGCCTGGGGCCGGGCTATTTCAAGACCGAACTGACCGAGGCGCTGGTCAAGGACGAGGCCTTCAGCGCCTGGCTCATCGGACGCACCCCTTCGCGGCGCTGGGGCGACGTCGAAGACCTCGGCGGCGCCGCCGTGTTCCTGGCCAGCGCGGCGTCGAACTTCGTCAACGGCCACATTCTGTACGTCGACGGCGGCATCACCGCGACCTTGTAACAACCCGCCAAGGACCCTATGCAAGCACTCGTCATCCACTCGGCCGGCGACCTGCGCGTCGAGACCGTCGCCACACCGGCCATCGAAGCCGGACAGGCGCGCATCCGCGTTCGCAAAGGCGGCATCTGCGGCTCCGACCTGCATTACTACCAGCACGGCGGCTTCGGAACCGTGCGCGTCACCGAGCCGATGGTGCTGGGCCACGAAATAGCAGGAATGGTCGAGGCGGTCGCGCCGGATGTGATCGGGCTGCGGGCCGGCGACCGGGTCGCGCTCAGCCCGAGTCGCCCGTGCAGCCGCTGCAGCTACTGCCAGCAGGGCTTGCAGAACCACTGCCTGGACATGCGCTACTACGGCAGCGCGATGCGCACGCCGCACGTACAGGGCGCTTTTCGCCAGCAGATCGTCTGCGACGCGAGCCAGGCGCATCTGCTGGCCGACAGCGTGAGCGACGGCGAAGGCGCGCTGGCCGAGCCGCTGGCGGTGGCGCTGCATGCGGTGCGCCGGGCCGGCACGCTGCTGGGCAAGCGGGTGCTGGTCACCGGCTGCGGCCCGATCGGCGCGCTGCTGGTGATCGCCGCGCGGCGCGCGGGCGCCGCGCATATCGTCGTCACCGATGTGAGCGCCTTCACGCTGCGCAATGCGCTCAAGGTCGGCGCCGATCAGGCCATCCACATCGCCGAGCAACCCGAGGCGCTGGTGGCCTTCGGCGCGAACAAGGGCAGCTTCGATCTGCTGTTCGAGGCCAGCGGCAACGAGAGCGCGCTGCGCGGCGCCCTCGACGCGCTGCGCCCGCGCGGCGTGATCGTGCAGGTCGGCATCGGCGGCGAGATGAAGCTGCCGATGAACACCATCGTCGCCAAGGAGTTCGACCTGCGCGGCGCCTTTCGTTTTCACGAGGAGTTCGCGGTCGCGGTCGGTCTGCTCAACAGCGGCCTGGTCGACGTCAAGCCGCTGATATCGGCGACGCTGTCGTACCGCGATCCGGGGCGCGCCTTCGCGCTCGCAGCCGACCGCTCACAGGCGATGAAGGTGCTGCTGGACTTCGACTGATTCAGGCCGCAGGCGGATCGTCGGCCTTGACGATCACCACCGGCACCCGTGCGGCGTGCAGCACCTCGTTGGACACCGATCCGAGCAACGCGCTGCGCAGCGCACCGCGGCCGCGCGCGCCCATGACGATCATGTCGCAGGAAAACAGCTCTGCGATGTCGACGATCGTGTGCGCCGGGTCGCCGATCTGGACCTCGCGTTCGTAGGCAATGGCCGATGCCCGCAAAAGCTCTTCCGCCTGTGCCAGCGCGTCGACGCCCGCCGCTTCGGCGACACGGTACAACGTGTCGGGGTCGGGCGCGACGACCCACTCGTACAGGTTCGCGGGCTGCTGCACATGGGCCAGCAGCAGATCGCCCGAGAGCCCCTGGCGCGTTAAGCCGATGGCAAAGCGCAGCGCCTTGAGCGAGACCTCCGACCCATCCACAGCGACCAGAATTTTCATGGCGACTTTCCCCCTGAGCAGCGATGCGACAGCCTGCAGCATAGGCGAGCCGCTGCAGCCCTATCTGTCCCAGATCATGGTGGCGCGGCGGGGCGGCCCTGCTCAGCCGGCTTTGCGCAGCGCGCGCAGCTTGTCGCCCAGGCGCTGCAGCACCAGGGGTTCGACGAACTTGTCGACCTCGCCGCCGAGCATGGCGATCTCGCGCACAAAGGTGCTGGAGATGAACTGGTACTTTTCGCCGGGCGTGAGGAAGACCGTTTCCACATCGGGCATCAGCGAGCGGTTCATGCCGGCGAGCTGAAATTCGTAGTCGAAGTCGGTCACCGCGCGCAGCCCGCGCACCATCACCTTGGCGCCGCGCGCGACCACAAAGTCGCGCATCAGCCCGTCGAAGCTATCGACCGTGACGTTCGGGTAAGGCTTGACGATGTCGCGCACCATCTCGATGCGCTCTTCCAACGAAAACAGCAGCTTTTTGTGGTGGCCTGCGGCGACCGCCACGATGATCGAGCCGAACAACTGCGCCGCACGGCGCACCACGTCCCCATGGCCCAGCGTCATCGGGTCAAAAGTCCCCGGATAGACGGCGATGACGTTTTTTGTCGGCATGGACGAACCTTTGCTAGGGCCGGGACGCCAGCCGATGCGCCGGATTATCCATGGGCAGGCATGGTCTTTCGCAGCAAATGCGCGTGCACAGCGCCGGCCTTGAGGTGGCGGTACACGCACAGGCCCACGCTCGCCAGCCGATCGTCGCTCCAGGCCTGCTCGGCCTCCAGGTAGACACAACCGGATTCCTTGATCGCTCCGGCGGCAGCGGCCACAGCGGCGTCGAGCAGCGTCGCGCCAAAAGGCGGATCCAGAAAAACCAGATCCACCGAGCCGACCGGCAACTGGCGCAACGCCGAAACGCCGTCGCCGCGAACCACCCGCGCCGCGCTGGCCTGCAGCCGCAACTGCGTCGCCTTGAGCTGACTGGCCAGCGCGCCGTCCTGCTCGACGAGCAGCACCTCGAGCGCGCCGCGCGACGCCGCCTCAAAGCCCAGCACGCCGGTTCCGGCGAAGGCGTCGACGCAGCGCCAGCCCGACAGATCCTGCCCGAGCCAGTTAAACAGCGTTTCGCGCACCCGGTCGGGCGTGGGCCGCAGCGTGGCCTGGTCGGCGACCTGGAGCTTGGTCCGCTTCCACTGGCCGCCGATGATGCGGATCTCATGGCTGGCGCGCACCACGGCGCTGCGCGGCACGGGCGCCGGGGAGATGGGGGCTTTGGTTTTCTTCACCGGCCAAGCATAAGCGCGCTGGAGGCAGCCACTGCGCTACGGAGCGGGTCCGACCAGCACCGTCACCATTCGCGCGGGCTGCAGCTTGCGCGCCATGGCGGCGCGCACCTGGTTCAGGCTGACCGCCTGCACCTCGCGCGTCCAGGTCTCCAGATAGTCCAGCGCCAGACCGTTCCAGGCGATGTTGCCAATGTTGTCGAGCAGCTTGCGGTTGCTGTCGATGCGCAGCGCAAAGCCGCCGATCAGGTTGGACTTGGCGGCGTCGAGTTCGGCCTGGGTCGGGCCCTCGGCGACAAAGCGCTCGAGCACCTCGCGCGACACCGCCAGCGCCTGCGCCGCCTGGTCGGGCCGGGTTTGCAGCCCGATGGTGAAGGCGCCCGCGTGCAGCGCGGGCGAGAAATAGCTGTAGACGCTGTAACTCAGGCCGCGCTTTTCGCGCACCTCCTGCGTCAGCCGCGACACGAAGCCGCCGCCGCCCAGAATATGGTTGCCCAGCGTGAGCGCGAAGTAGTCCGGGTCGTTGCGCTTGAAGCCCGGCTGGCCGATCAACAGGTGCGACTGCGCTGAATCGAAGGCGATGCGGATCTCCTGGGCCTGCGCCAGCGCCGCCACCTCGGGCACCGGGTCCGGCGCGGGGCAGCGCGCGCCGCCCGCGGGAACCAGTCTGGCGAACAGCTTGCGCACCATCGCATCGGCCTGCTCGCGCGTCACCGCACCGACGATCGACACGCTGGCGCGGCACGGCAGGATCAGCCGCCGGTACAGGGCGCGCATGTCTGCGACGCCGATGGCCGCCAGGCTGGCCTCGGTGGTCTGCAAACCATAGGGATGGCCGCGGTACACGGCCTCAGAAAAAGCGCGCGCTGCGACGCTGGCCGGTCGTGTCGCCGACTCGCGGATCGACGCGCCGAGGCGCTCGCGTTCGCGCTGCCAGATCGCGTCGGGAAAGGCCGGCTCACCGAGCTGGCGCGCCGCCAGTTGTACCGCCCTGGCCAGCAGGTCAGGGTAGGCCAGCGAGCGCAGCCAAAAGCTCATCCGGTCGGCGCTGACGCTGGCGCCAAATGTCGCGCCGAGGTCGGCCCAGGCTTCGCTCAAGCCGTTTTCGTCGAGCGCCGCATCGGCCGCTTCGGCGCCGGGCAGCAGGCCCTTCGCAGCCATCGCCGCGGTGGCGCTGGCCAGCCCGGCCTGCGCCGGCGGATCACGCCGGCTGCCGGCGTCGAAGTCGATCTGCAGGTCGACCATCGCAATCGCCGGGTTCTCGACCAGGTAGACCCTGAGCCCGGAAGCCTGGGTCCACTGCTGCACCGGTATGGCGGCGCTCGCCTGCTGCCAGATCAGCGTGAGCAGCAGCGCGCGCAGCACAAGGCGCAGCATTTTGTACATCGGATTCATCTCCATGCTTTAGTGCCTCGCGCCCGCGACGGCGGGCCGCGCCCTGCGCGTGGGGTCCGCCGGCTGGGGACGCAAGGTGGCGATGGTGAGCTGGTCGTCGCCGAAGTAGCGCGCCGCCACCGACTGCACCTGCTCGGCCGTCACGCCGCGCAGCCGCTCGACCAAGCGCTCGCCAGCGTCGAGCGGCAAACCCAGCGCCCAATAGCGACCCAGCGCCTGCGCCTGGTTGAATACCGAATCGAGCTGGTAGACCTGGCTGGCGACCCACTGCGTCTTGACGCGGCTGAGTTCGGCGGCCGATACACCGTCGCGCGCGACCCGCACGACCTGCTCGCGCAAAGCCGACTCCACCTGCTCGGCACTTCGGTCCTTGATCGGCACACCGTCGAGCACGAACAGCTGCGGCCCGCGGCCCCACAGGCCGCTGCCGGCGCCCGCGCTGTCGGCCACCCGCGCCTCGCCCTGCGTCAGCGCGCGGTCCAGCCGCGCGCCACCGTAGCCATCGAGAACCGCTGCCAGCACGGTCAGCGCCAGCGCGTCCTGGTCCGGTGTCGGCGCGCCGCTGGAGCCGGCAAGCGCCGGCGTTTGCGCCGGCGCGGCCAGCCCTGCAGCGCCCAGGCCCGGCACCTTGAAGGCGAGCGCCACATAAGCCTGTTCTGCCGGCGCCTTGACGTCGACGCGTCGAACACCCGCTTGCTCAGGCTCGATGCGTGGCTTGCGCTGCCCGAGCAGCCGCGGCGCAATCGTCCCGTAATACTGCTCTGCCCATGCGCGCACCTCGGCCAGGTTCACGTCGCCGGCAATCACGACAGCGGCATTGCCCGGCACATACCATTTCTGATGGAATTCGCGCACATCGGCGGGCGTCATCGCGTCAAGGTCGTTCATCCAGCCGACGATAGGGCGGCGATAGGGCGAAGCGACGAAGGCACTCGCCGACATCGCCTCGTACAGCTTGGCGCGCGCGTTGTCGTCGGTGCGCATGCGCCGCTCCTCCTTGACCACCTCGATTTCTTTGGCGAACTCGGCGTCGGCCCACTGGTTATGCGCGAAGCGGTCGGCCTCGAGTTGCATCACTTCCTGCAGCCGCGCCGCCGGTATCTGCTGGTAGTAGCCGGTGAAATCGCGCGCGGTGAAGGCGTTTTCGCGCCCGCCCAGGGCCGCCACCCGGCGCGAGAACTCGCCCGGCGCCAGCGTCGGCGTTCCTTTGAACATCATGTGCTCGAGCACATGCGCGACACCCGAGCTGCCGTCGACTTCGTCGATCGAGCCCACCCGCACCCACAGCATGTGAACCGCGGTGGGCGCGCGCCGGTCGGGCTTGACGATCACGCTCAGGCCGTTGGCCAGCGTGAACTGGCTCACGCCAGCGCCGGTCTGGGCCTGTGCGGCCATGCAGGCCATCAGCGCCACAGCGCCCAGCCAAGGTTTCATAGAATGGTGTTGCACCCAAATCCCTAAAAAATGTTCAGTTTCTTCCGGAAAAAATCCAGACCCGACGACGCGCCGCAGACCCTGCCCATCGCCACCACCGTCGCCGACGACGCGCCGCTGCCAGATCCGACGGTAGTATCGGCCCGCCCCAACCAGTCGACACCGGAGCGCGCATCCTGGGTCAGCCGGCTGCGCGACGGACTGCGCAAAACCAGCTCCAATATAGCCGCAGTTTTCACCGGCACCCGTATCGACGAAACGCTGTACGAGGAGCTGGAGTCGGCGCTGGTGCTCGCCGACGCCGGCGTGAAGGCGACGCAGCAGCTGCTCGACACGCTGCGCCAGCAGGTCAAAGCCCGGCGCGTCAGCGACCCGGCCGCCGTCAAGGCGCTGCTCGCCGACGCGCTCACCGCGCTGCTGCTGCCCCTGCAAAAACCGCTGAGCATCGGCCAGCAGCAGCCCACGGTGATGATGGTCGTGGGCGTCAACGGGGCCGGCAAGACCACCTCCATCGGCAAGCTCACGCGCCACCTGAGCCACCGCGGCGCCAGCGTGCTGCTGGCGGCGGCAGATACCTTTCGCGCCGCAGCCAAGGAGCAGCTCGGCGTCTGGGCCGACCGCAATACGGTCGACATCATCAGCCAGCAAGGCGGTGACCCGGCTGCGGTTAGCTACGACGCAGTGACCGCGGGCCGCGCGCGCGGCCGCGACGTGGTGCTGGTCGACACCGCCGGCAGGCTGCCGACCCAGTTGCACCTGATGGACGAGATGAAGAAGATCAAGCGGGTAATTGCCAAGGCGCAGGAGGGGGCGCCGCATGAAATCATCCTGGTGCTCGACGGCAACACCGGCCAGAACGCGCTGGCGCAGGTGCGCGCCTTCGACGACGCGCTGCAACTGACCGGGCTGATCATCACCAAGCTCGACGGCACGGCCCGAGGCGGCGTGCTGGCAGCGATCGCGCGCGAGCGCCCGATACCGGTCTATTTCATCGGCGTCGGCGAGAAACTCGAAGAGCTGGAAACCTTCAACGCCCGCGAATTCGCGCAGGCGCTGCTGGCCTGAGCGGATCCGCTGTGCAAGGGGTCGCCAGCGCCATCTCGCGCCAGCGCCGGCTGGCGCTTTGCGCCATCGCCGCGGGCATCGCGACGCCGGCCTGGTCGCAGACGCCCCCGGCGCGCAGCCTTGCACCATGGTCGCAGATCGCCGAACGGGCACGCGGCCAGCGGGTGTATTTCACCGCCTGGGCCGGCAGCGAGCGTGTCAACGCCTACCTGCAATGGGCCGACGCCGAGCTGCAGCGCAGCGCCGGCGTGCAACTGGTGCATGTGAAGATCAGCGATGCGGCCGAGACAGTGCGGCGGGTTCGCGCCGAGAAGGCCGCTGGCAAGAGCGACGGCAGCGTCGATATGGTGTGGATCAATGGCGAAAACTTCCTCGCCATGAAGCGCGAAGCGCTGCTGTTCGGGCCCTTTTGCGAAGCCCTGCCGAATTACCGCTATGTGGACCTGATCGGCAAGCCGACCACCCGCATCGACTTCTCGGAGCCGGTCGACGGCATGGAAGCGCCCTGGGGCATGGCGCAACTGACATTTTTTGCCGACCGAAAGCGGGTTCCCGAGCCGCCGCGCAGCATGGATGCGCTGCTGGCTTTTGCGCGCGCCCACCCGGGCCGGCTGGGCTATCCGCGGCCACCCGACTTCACCGGCAGCAGCTTCGTCAAGCAGGCGCTGGTCGAGCTCAGCCCGGGGCGCTCCGCGCTGTACCAGCCCTGGAGCGCACAGGCGATGGCGATTGCCGCGGCCCCTCTGTGGCAGTTTCTGGACGCGCTGCACCCGCTGCTGTGGCGCTCGGGCAAGCAGTTTCTTGCCAGCGCCGGCGCGCTGCGCCAGATGGTGTCGGATGGCGAACTGCTGATTGGCATCAGCTTCAACCCCAACGAAGCCGCCAACGAGATCGCCGCGCGGCGCCTGCCCGACAGCGTGGTGTCCTACCAGCACAGCGGCGGAACGCTGGCCAACACCCATTTCCTGGCCATACCCTTTAACGCCAGCGCCCGCGAAGGCGCGCAGGTGGCGGCCAACTTCCTGTTGTCGCCCGTCGCGCAGGCGCGCAAAGCCGACATCGCCCAATGGGGCGACCCGACCGTGCTGGCGCTGGAGAAACTGCCGCCGGCCGAGCGCGCGCTGTTTGCGACCCGGCCGATGCCCGGCCAGGTCGCGCAGACCATGGCCGCGATCGCCGAGCCGCACGCGAGCTGGGTCGACCCGCTGGAGCAGGAATGGCTCAGGCGCTACGCGTGAGGACTCAACCGGTTGCTATAGTGCAGCCGCAACCTTCAGCCGACGCCGCCCGAACCGGCAGCACCACCCCTCCCGGAGCCCCGACCATGCCCCAGCACCTGAGCTGCATCGAAAAAACCAGCGGACCCGATCCCCGCGCCAGCGTGATCTGGCTGCACGGCCTGGGCGCCGATGGCAACGACTTCGCGTCGCTGGTTCCCCAACTCGACCTGCGCGGCTGCCCGGCGATACGCTTTGTCTTTCCCAACGCGCCGCGGATTCCGGTGACCGTCAACGGCGGCTATGTGATGCCAGCCTGGTACGACGTGCTCGGGGCCGACCTGCAACGGCGCGAAGACGAGGCCGGCATCCGCCATTCAGCGCTGGCCATTGAGGCGCTGGTGCAGCGCGAAGTCGAGCGCGGCATTGCCAGCGCGAAGATCGTCCTCGCCGGCTTCTCGCAGGGCTGCGCCATGGTGCTGCACACCGGGCTGCGCCATGCGCAGCAGCTCGCCGGCATCGTCGCGCTGTCGGGCTACCTGCCGCTGGCCGACAGCCTGGCGGCCGAGCGCCATGGCGCCAACCAGCACACGCCGATCTTCATGGGGCACGGCAGCGCCGACCCGATGGTCGGCATCGACCGCGCCGAAGCCTCGCGCGACGCGCTGGCGCGCCTGGGCTACGCGGTGCAGTGGCACGCCTACCCGATGCCGCACAGCGTGCACCCGCAGGAAATTGCCGATATCGGTGACTTTTTGCGCAGCGTGATCGGCGAAGGCCAGGCCTAGCCGCGATGGCCGCTGACCGGGCGCTGGCGCTGGCGCTGGCCAGCCTGCTCGGCGCGCCCCTGTTGCTGGCGCTCGCCTACGCCGCGCTGGCCGCTGCCGACCTGCAAGCCTGGCAGGCGCTGGCCGGGCAGCGACGGTTCTGGACTGCGCTGGGCCTGAGCCTGTGGACCGGTCTGGCTTCGAGCCTGCTGTCGTTGGGCCTCGCCGCCTGGCTGCTGGCGCGCAGTTTCCCCGGGCGGCACTGGCAACGCCTGGTCGGCTGGCTGGGTCCGATGCTGGCATTGCCGCACGCCGCCTTCGGCATCGGCCTGGTGCTGCTGATAGCGCCCGGCGGCTGGCTGATGCGCCTGGCATCGCCCTGGGCCACCGGGCTGCAGCAAGTGCCGCCCTGGCCAACTTCCCAGGACCCCTGGGGGCTGGGCCTGATCGCGGCGCTGGTGGCCAAGGAAGTGCCCTTTCTGCTCTGGGCCGCTGCCGCGCAGCTGCAGCGGCCCGACCTGGCGCAGCGACTCGCCCGCGAACTGCAGGTCGCGCACAGCCTGGGCTATTCGCACAGCCGGGCCTGGCGCTGCGTGCTGGCGCCGCAGCTGGGGCCGACGCTGGTCGGGCCGGCGCTCGCCGTGCTCGCCTACGGCCTGACCACGGTCGACCTGGCGCTGGTTGCGGGGCCGCTCGCGCCGCCCACGCTGGCAGTGCTGGCCTGGGGCTGGCTGCTCGACGCCGACCCGCGCGCCAACGCGCAGGGCGCCGCCGCCGCCTGGGTGCTGGCTTTTGCGGTCGCGCTCGCCGCGACGCTGCTGTGGCGCCTGGGTCGGCTGGGTCGGCTGGCGCGCTGGCGCCGCCTGCGCAGCGACGGCGACCGGGGGGCCACCGGCGCGGTCCGCAGCGCCGGTGGCGCGCTGGCG
>Ga0114966_10005578_pt1 | contig 10626 bp, 7 predicted proteins | sample M_130207_XF_Meta_FD_87029 | JGI IMG/M metagenome (GOLD analysis project Ga0114966, IMG submission 87029) | Freshwater microbial communities from Lake Montjoie, Canada to study carbon cycling - M_130207_XF_MetaG | ecosystem: Environmental > Aquatic > Freshwater > Lake | place: Lake Montjoie...
AGCTGGCAGGTCAATAACAATTGTTAACGTTGGAAATAGTGATTCAGTTGCCCAACGCGAAATACGTGCGACTTCGCCGGGAGATAAGACGCGACCTGCGCCTTGATAGGCAATTGATGAATCAAAGTAACGGTCGGTAATTACAACTTTGCCATGGGCAAGTGCGGGGCGAATAACAGAATAAACATGGTGGGCGCGATCTGCGGCATAGAGCAAAGCTTCCGCGCGCGGGCTGATCTCACCGGTTTCATGTCCGAGCAAAATCTTGCGCAAGCCTTGTCCTAAATCTGTGCCGCCGGGTTCGCGAGATAACACAACGCTTTCACCGCGATCCTCTAACCACTTCTTAAGCAACTTAGATTGCGTTGATTTGCCGGTACCTTCGCCGCCTTCGAATGCGATAAAGGTTCCTTTACTTGGTGCACCGGTGATGCCACCAAGTTCACCTTTCAGTGCATTTGCAATATCTGACCACAGTGAAACATTGGGGCGATCTTTCATCTGGTGATATGAAATCGAACCGATAATCGCTGCGATAAAACCTGCGATAAGAATTGTGGCTTGTGCGCCGTTGAAGTTGACGCTGCCATTTTCAAAGTTATAAGTGTGAACACCGAAGGCTGCCGCGGCCGCTGGTGCGATCGCAAGGACGGCAACCAAAGTGATGCGGATCAGTGACTGCACGAAGGCGAAGGTGCGCCCGCGGACCTCATCTTGGACTTCCATGCCCAGCATGGTGAAGCCGGTAACCCAAGTAACGCCGCTAAATATGCCCAAGATAATTACCGTGAAAACGGCCATAACAAGGTTTGGAATAAGGGCGAGCAGGATTAAAAAGATACCGGCGGTAGTAAGTGATGCGCCAAATAAACGGCGGCGTGAAAATTGTGCAAATATCTTTGGACCAAAGGCGATACCAACGGCTAGGCCCGCAAAGACTGCGCCGAATAGAACACCGTATGCCGCATCGCCGCCGCCGAGATCGCCTACGAATGTGCGAGCAAGACCGATGACTGCACCTGCGGCAAAGAAGGCACCAATCATTCCAACGACAAGGCCGCGCACAATCTTGGTCTGGCTAACTGCCTTCCAGCCATCGTGCAACGATTTTAAGACACCTTCATCTTTAGCTTTCTTTGCGGCTGCGCCCTTTGGAATCTCTTTAAGTCCCCAGATTGTAAAAGCTGCAAAAGCAAAGCTTGCGGCATTTACATAGAGTGCAATATCAATTGAGTCACCGATGGTAAATGGAAAGAGTGATTCAATGGCGTTGGCAAATAAGGTAAGTAACGAGAACAAGATCGCAGCGATCGGTGCTGTGCCATATGCGGCCAATAGCGAAACTTGATTAGCACTTTCTAGCTTCTCTTTGCCAACTAGATTTGGAACGGTGGCCTCTTTAGCGGGCGACCAGAAGAGAGTTAAACATTCGACCAAGATCATCGCTGTGTAGAGCCAGAAATATGTGTGCACAATCGGGATAGATATATAGAGCGCACTGCGCAAAATATCGGCGCTGACCATTAACTTGCGGCGATCTAAGCGATCGGCAATAACGCCGGCGATAGGTCCTAAGAAAACGGCTGGCAACAAGCGCGCGATAAAGACACCGGCGATTGCAAAGTTTGCAGTTGCATAAGATCCACCAGAAAGTTGTTGTGCAAGCGCCGTTGTTGCAAGCAGACCGAGCCAGTCACCCAAAGATGAGAAGACCATCGAGTGCCAGAGCTTGCGAAAAGCTGGGATCGCCAGAACGCTGCGGGTTTCATCCTGCGCCGGGGCGGCAGGTGTCGGCAGGCTGGCGGGCATGGGTTGAGTCTATCGGCAGCGTCCGATGAGGCTAAATATGACGGTAGAGGGCTCCCGCTTTGGGTTTATTACATGTAGCACATTAAGGCCTAGGTGTTACAAATCCTATAAAGTGTTGTTATGGCAAAGCAAGAGAAGTCCGACAAAACTCACCCACAAAATCGAATTGGTGTTCGTGAGATACGACAAGACGCATCCATAATTCTGGCACGTGTTGAAGAGGGTGAGGAATTTATTATTACAAATCGTGGCGTTCCGGTTGCGCGGTTGCTTCCAATAGATGTTGACGAAGATGCGTTGATTGAAGAGATGATCGCTAATGGGGATATTCTCGAAGCCGAAGGAAATCTCTGGGATCTGCCTTTGCCCACATTCAAAGTAAAAGGCAAGAGCGCAACGCAACAATTAATTGAAGAGCGTGAGAGCTACCGATGAGAACTCTCTATCTGGATTCATCGGCCGTTTTGAAATTTATATTCGCCGAGCCAGAATCCACGGCGGCAAAGAGAGAGATTACTGGGGTTTTATATTCCTCGGAATTAGCACGCGTTGAAGTTGTGAGGGCTGTTCTGCGGATCGAACCAGAACTTATCGAACGTGCGCTTGCGGTATTGAGCAAGATTCGTATTATAAAAATTAAATCTGCAATCCTGATTCAGGCCGAACGACTGCCTAACCATGTAAGAGTTCGCGGTATGGATGCGATACATCTGGCATCAGCAAATACTTTAGGCAGATTGGGCCAGACAATTGTTACTTACGATAAAAATATGGCAAAGGCAGCGCTAGGCCTTGGATACAAAGTCGAATCGCCGGGTGCCAAGCTTTAATTGATGGTGTAGCACTTTTGGGTATTGTGCTATAATTGCTATATGGCAACAGGTACGAGCAAGCCAAAGAAAGTTGCTGCCAAGAAAAAGGTGACGGTAAAGCCTGTTACGCCGCAATCTGTTGGGGTTCGTGATCTGCGACAGAACGCTTCAAAAGTTTTAGATGCGGTCAAAGCAGGTTCCATCATTGAAATTACTGAACACGGTATTCCGGTTGCGCGCCTTGCACCGATAACACGCTCTCTCTATGACGAATATCTAGAGAGTGGTCTAATAAAACCAGCGGAAAATCCAGATTGGCGTCCGCATCCAGGGCGCGTCAAAATTAAAGGTTCCAAAACGTCGACTGAAATATTGATGGAGATGAGAGCTGAGGAAAGATATTGAGTTGGTATATCGATAGCTCGGCGATCTTGAAGTTAATCTTTACTGAGAAAGAAACGCCGGCGCTAGATAAGGTCATGAATAACAAAATGGTTACCTCGACGCTAACTCGTGTAGAAGTAAAACGGGCAGTTAATCGAATAAATTCAACGAAATCCAAGGTTGCAAATGATGTCTTGGCGCAATTGCAATATACCGAATTGGATTCACAAACTCTGAACTTGGCAGAAGCCTTTACCCCTGATGTAACTTTGCGAACCTTAGATGCAATTCATGTTGCCTCAGTGCTGCGTATCTCTGAAGTAGTTCAGGGAATTATTACCTACGATAAACAGATGATTGCAAATGCAGAAAAGATGGGGATAAAGGTTCTCTCACCTGGCCTAATGCGCTAATTAAAAGAGGCTGCGGATACTTTCTTCCAGGCTGTACTTAGATTTAAAGCCCATTTCTTTTGCTGCAAGTGAAACTTCTGCGCATAAGAATGCTGGGTCTCCGGCGCGACGAGGGGCTTCAATAACCTCGGTATCTGCCTTATTCGTGGCATCTAAAACCAATTTAATGATCTCGCGCACTGATGCACCGCGGCCCGTGCCGACGTTGATGATTGGTGGGATAGCACTTGTTGCATTGGCAGCAACCAAGTGCGCTTCGGCAATATCGCGCACATCCACATAATCGCGCACGCATGTGCCATCTGTGGTTGGGTAATCAGTGCCGTAGATAACTGGCGCTTGACCGCCATTTAACTTACCTAAAACAATCGGTACTAAGTTCTCAACTGAGTTATCAAGTAATTCTTGGGCTGCTGTTCCCACAACATTAAAGAAGCGCAGTGAGGTTCCAGTATTGCCGGCGGTATTAATAAATTCCGTTACCTTGCTTTCCGCATCTAACTTGGTCGAGCCATAAGGAGAAATCGGTGCCAACGGACCATTTTCTTTACATGGCTCCATGGTGTCTGGGCTGCCATAGACAGCTGCAGTTGATGAGAACAAGAACTTCTTGACGCTATATTTTTGAGCAAGCTCCAATAATTTGGCGGTTGCTGTGTAATTAACTTCCTTATATTCATCCGGCTTTTCAACTGATTCACCAACGGCCTTAAGAGCAGCGGTATGGACTATGCCGGTAAATTTTTGGTTACTTAAAATATTTTCAACTGCCGTGTAATCGCGGATATCTACTACTTCAAGAGGTATCTCTTGGTTATGTTTCTTACGTAAATATTTAACGCGTGGTTCAAGTCCTTGATAGAGCGAATCCAACAGAATCACATCTTTGCCATCTTGGATAAAAAGATCTGCAATATGTGTGCCGATATAACCCGCACCACCTGTGATTAGCCAAGTCTCGCGGGTCATAAGAGGAGTTTAACCGTTTATTTCTTCTTATATCCGGAAGGGCATTTAGGATTGACAGATGTTACTTTTTTGGTGGATTTTCCTTTGATGCAGATTATGGAATGTTTCTTAGGTGGTGTTTTAAAAATTAAAGTGGATTCCTGGACGGGCGCTGTCGGTGCCGAAAGGCTTGGTGTTGGGGATGGTTTCGATACGACCGCTTCTTGTTTAAATACCATTTTGATTGTCGGTTGTGAGAAAGTGAAGTTATAGGCCCCCAGATGTAACCAGCCATTCGATTCTGAAATTTGAGTAGTGGCAATTTTTTTATCTCCATCGGCACCAAGCACTGATATTTCGGCTGAAATTGGGGCGTTTGAAAAACCATATAGGCAGCGAGCAGATTCAGATCTCAAGAGAAGGTCATACGCCCCTTTAAACTCCGAGCCATCAGGATTGAAGTGCAGTCCCGCTACGCGATATTGCAGGAATCCATCTCTGAATACTGGAACTCCACCATCATAAATCAACGAGTTAGTGGTTACCATCCCCATAAGTTGGCTATCAGAATCCAGACACTTATTTGAAGTGCCTGGGAATTTAACGTTTCTAAATGTCCATTTAGTCGCCATTAGGTTTGCTTTGTCATTATGAAATTTTGCGAAAGCATCTAGCATTTTTACAGAATTAAAATCATCCACCAATGGTAGCTGGCGGAAACCTCTCTTGCTCTCGAACTGCTTATTGTTTTTAAAAAGCTCCGTAAAGGTTTCATTTGTATTTGAATAATCCACATCCACAACTACCCGTGGAACTTCCGCAGCCTTGGCTCTAACAGTCATCAGATTTAGATCTTGAGAAATAGACTTTACTGATATCTCTGGAGAAACCAATCTTCCCTGTAACCATCCTGAAAATTTCTTTGGTATCACTAATTCCAACTCATAGAGCAAGTTTTTTTCAAATTCCTGTTCAGCTCCACACATCCCCGTTTCTTGCCAGACGCAATTTACTCCAAAATCATTTCCGCCAATTGATCGAATTCCCCAACCTAGAATTGAACGTAGTGGATGAGATGGTGTTGTCTCCTCAAAGAAGTATTCGCGTGCTTGGAAGTACTGGCGGGCAACAAATGGTGCAATGCTGACCGAAAGCTGATTGGGCTCAAATCCATTTGTATTTGGAGTATTGAAAGAGTAATCAATCGAATATCTCACCGCAAAATCTTTAACGCCCACAGCGTTCTCGCTTCGCCAAAGTGAGGTAGTTCCCCCGTCTGGCAGATTAAATGTTGGACTCCCTGTGAAAGTTGCTCCCTTTATACTTCGCACGTACTCAGTTTCAAAAACTTCACCTTTTTGATCAATAATTCTTAGTCCTTTAACACATGGATTAGAGAAGTTTTCGAGACACGGTTTTAAGACTGCTGTAGCTGTAAGGCGCTCTTTCAGGGGGTTACAGTAATCAACTTCAAGTGACGGGCAAATACGATTATATTTATTTGTAGTAAGGATCTCCGACTCTGGAATCATGACAATAGTTGAAAGTAGTGATCCCGCCATTCCAAAATTTGCAAACGAGTCAGACAAATCGACTCCGAATGTCGGTGTCGATTGCCAGCGTGGAATAGGCAATGTGTCTACAGCATTACTTGTTGATGTATTAATAAAAAACGCAAATAATATTGACCCGATTAGAAATTTGGTTTTCATTTCTTTTGGATCTCCTTGACTATTTCGCTTTACCGGAAGCCCTTTTAGCGGTTTTTTTCTTTGTTGCCGCTCTCTTAATCGTATTCTTAGTAAGCGTTGGCGCAGCATCACCTGGCTTTACTTTGGCGGCTTTCTTCTTTGATTTCTCAGGGGATGGACCATTTTCCGCTTCCCATGCACGACGGCCAGCAAGTAGTTCAAGTGCGCGCTCAATGGTTAGCGCCTCTAATGTGTCACCGCGACGTAGCGTTGCATTTGTTTCACCATCAGTTACATACATACCAAAGCGGCCATCTTTGACAATGACTTCTTTCTCGGTTGCTGGATCTTTACCCAGTTCTTTAAGTGGAGGTTTGGCAACACCGCGGCGACGCTCTTTTGGCTTTGAGTAAATTTCAAGTGCTTCATCGAGTGACAGTGAGAAGAGTTGGTCTTCGCTAGTCAGAGTGCGCGAATCTAGGCCAGCCTTTAGATATGGACCATAGCGACCATTTTGAATAGTTATATCTTCACCTAAAGAGTTTGTGCCAAGGATACGAGGAAGTGAGAGAAGTCTTAGCGCATCATCGATTGTGATGGTATCTAGCGTCATTGTGGAAAGAAGGGATGCAGTCTTTGGTTTTGGTGCATCTTTCTTTTTACGCTTCTTCTTTGGTTCGCCCTTGTCATCTAACTCAACTGGCTCTGGTGGAAATACTTCGGTGATGTATGGACCAAAGCGGCCAGACTTTGCAATGACTTCTAAACCGGATTGTGGATCAGTACCGAGATCGCGTTCGCCAGAAGGTGCTGCAAGAAGTTCAATTGCTTTGGCAAGAGTTAACTCATCAGGTGCCAACTCTTCTGGAATATTGGCGAGCTTGCGATCTTGATCTGGAATATTTTCTTGTAGGTATGCACCGTAGCGACCAACGCGGATTTCAATGGTGTCAGATAAATTCATTGTGTTTGTGGCGCGGGCATCGATGCCACCGAGGTCAAGGGAAAGTTCGTTAAGTCCTGGTTGGCCATCAACTCCGTAATAGAAATCGCGTAGCCAATCAACGCGGCCAGCTTCACCCGCTGCGATCTTGTCGAGATCTTCTTCCATGCTGGCCGTGAAGTCATAGTCCACGAGCTTCGTAAAGTGAGTCTCTAATAGGCCTGTTACAGAGAACGCCAAGAAGGTTGGCACCAGCGCGCGACCGCGTTTGTAAACATAACCGCGGTCTTGAATTGTTTGAATGATGGAAGCAAATGTTGAGGGGCGGCCGATACCGAGCTCTTCTAACTTCTTAACAAGTGTTGGTTCGGTATAACGCGCAGGAGGCTTGGTGTCGTGGCCTTCGCAGTTATATTCGCTGACCTTAATTGATTGGCCAACTGACATAGCAGGCAAGCGCTTATCGGATGCTTCTTCATCAACTTTTGCATTTTCATCGACGATGTCATCGTATGCAGCTAAGAATCCCGCAAAAGTGATAACGCTGCCGTTGGCACGAAATATTGTGGCTTTCTTATCTGATGTGGTGGCATCAAAGTCAACGCGCATCTGCATCTTTTTGGCATCAGCCATTTGGGATGCAACAGTGCGCTTCCAAATTAGATCGTAGAGTGCGAATTCATCACGCGATAGTTCTGGAGCAAGTTCGCCGGGAGTCTTAAATGATTCTCCTGCAGGACGAATTGCTTCGTGAGCTTCTTGGGCATTCTTAGATTTACCTTGGTAAACACGTGGGGCATCTGCAACGTGGTCTGCGCCGTATAAAGATTTAGCAGCAGCGCGTGCTGCGTTGATCGCTTGTGCAGAAAGATTAATTGAATCTGTACGCATATAAGTGATGTAGCCGTTTTCATATAAACGCTGTGCCACGCGCATAGTGATCTGCGCACTCCAACCTAAGCGAGAACCAGCATCTTGTTGCATAGTCGATGTTGTAAATGGTGGCTTAGGGCGTTCGGTACGTGGAGATTCCTCCATTGACTTAACGGTTAGCGCAGTTGATTTAAGTGAGTCAAGTAAAGCGTGCGCTGACTTTTCATCAAGTAACAAGATATTTTCAAGGGACTTTTCCTTGACTGCGCCATCGGCCCCAAAGTCACTTGTTGACGCCACTTTCTTGCCTTCAACCGATAATAGACGTGCGGTGAAGCCAAGCTCGCAGTTGGCATTTAAATCCCACCAAGATGATGAGATAAAGGCCATGCGTTCGCGCTCTTTTTCAACAATTAACTTGGTGGCAACCGATTGCACTCGGCCTGCTGAAATGCGTGGCATAACTTTCTTCCACAGCACAGGAGATAGACGGTAGCCAAAGAGGCGATCTAGTACGCGACGAGTTTCTTGGGCATCAATTAAGTTGTAATCAAGGTCCCGGGTATTAATAACGGCTGCCTGGATTGCTTCCTTGGTGATCTCGTTAAAGACCATTCGCTTAATTGGAATCTTAGGTTCAAGAACTTCAACTAGGTGCCAAGCAATCGCTTCGCCTTCGCGATCTTCATCTGTTGCCAGTAATAACTCATCGGCGCCTTTCATCAACTCTTTAAGCTCAGCAACTTTTGCTTTCTTATCAGGGTTAATGACATATAAAGGTGCGAAATCATTTTCGATATCGACGCCTTCTTTAGACCAGGCAAGTTTCTTAACATCTTTGGGAATATCGGCTGCACGCTGTGGCAAATCGCGGATATGACCGACGCTAGCCTCGACGATGTAACCATCGCCGAGGTAGTCGCCAATCTTGCGCGCCTTCGCTGGTGATTCAACGATCACCAACTTCTTCAACTCTTTTGCCATCGTTTCCTAAGACGGGGAAGTTATTTCTTAGTACTCGATAGAAGTTGCTTGGCGACGGTTGCGAATTAACGCACCGATGATAAGCAGAACTGCGACGAGAGAGATGATCATTGATGCGACCTGTTGTGTTGGAAGTGCGAAACTTACAATTGCAGGTGTAATCAAGAGACCAACCAAGTTCATAACCTTGAGAAGTGGGTTAATGGCAGGGCCTGCGGTGTCCTTAAATGGATCTCCGACAGTGTCGCCAACGATGGTTGCAGCGTGGGCATCTGAGCCCTTGCCGCCGTAATTGCCATCTTCAACCATCTTCTTCGCGTTATCCCAAGCGCCGCCTGAGTTAGATAGGAAGACAGCCATGAGTGTTCCTGTGCCGATTGCACCAGCTAGGTATGCACCTAGTGCGCCAACGCCAAGACCGAAGCCAACTGCGATTGGTGCCATAACTGCAAGCAAGCCTGGTGTTGCAAGTTCGCGTAGCGAATCGCGAGTACAAATATCAACAACGCGACCGTATTCAGGCTTTTCAGTGCCCTTCATAATTCCTGGGTGCAATTTGAATTGATTACGTACTTCCATAACAACGGCACCTGCTGCACGCGATACCGCGTTGATAGCAAGACCTGAGAAGAGGAATACAACTGCTGCGCCGATGATTAGACCAACGAGGTTGCGTGGATCTGCAACATCGAGCACGCCTTGATATTGAAGTGCAACATCTTTGCCTTCGCCAACAGCTTTCATAACAGCTTCCTTGATCGCATCGGTAAATGCACCGAACAAGGCAGTTGCAGCAAGTACTGCAGTTGCGATTGCAATTCCCTTAGTGATCGCCTTAGTTGTGTTACCAACTGCATCGAGTGAAGTCAGAATTGCAGCACCTTCGCCCTTAACATCGCCTGACATTTCAGCAATGCCTTGCGCGTTATCAGAAATTGGTCCGAAGGTATCCATCGCAACGATTACGCCAACAGTTGTTAGCAAACCAGTACCTGCGATTGCGATTGCAAAGAGTGACAAAGTAATCGATCCGCCGCCGAGCAAGAATGCGCCAAATACTGATGCTGCGATCAAGAGGGCTGAGTAGACCGCTGATTCAAAACCAACTGAGATGCCAGCCAAAAGTACTGTTGCAGCACCTGTCTGTGATGAAGCTGCGACATCGTTTACCGGGCGCTTACCAACTTCAGTAAAGAAGCCAGTTAATACCTGGATTGCAGCAGCCAGTGCGATACCGATTAATACTGCGCCAAAGGCAAGAACGCGTGGGTTGATGTTTCCGGCGTCTGCAAGGACCTTAGGTGAGAAGTTTGTTAGTTGATCAAACTTTGCAGGCAAGTATGTAAATGTTGCAAGGCCAGTCAGACCTGCCGAGATAACTGCAGATAGGAAGAAGGAACGGTTAATTGCGCTCATCGCTGACTTATCTGTAGAACGCATCTTTGTTAAGAAGATACCAACTACTGCAGTCAGAATTCCGATTGCTGGAACGATTAGCGGATAGATCAAACCTTCGTTACCGAAAGCAGCCTTTCCTAAAATCAAAGCTGCAACAAGTGTTACGGCATATGACTCGAACAAGTCTGCGGCCATACCAGCACAGTCACCGACATTATCGCCGACGTTATCTGCAATTGTTGCTGGGTTACGTGGGTCATCTTCTGGAATACCTTTTTCAACTTTTCCTACAAGGTCTGCTCCAACATCGGCAGCCTTAGTAAAGATTCCGCCACCGACGCGCATAAACATCGCAAGCATCGCAGCGCCGA
>Ga0114966_10005579_pt1 | contig 10622 bp, 12 predicted proteins | sample M_130207_XF_Meta_FD_87029 | JGI IMG/M metagenome (GOLD analysis project Ga0114966, IMG submission 87029) | Freshwater microbial communities from Lake Montjoie, Canada to study carbon cycling - M_130207_XF_MetaG | ecosystem: Environmental > Aquatic > Freshwater > Lake | place: Lake Montjoie...
AATCAGCAATATCAATTATTGTATAAAATGTTGATTCAGTCCAATTCATAGTATCATATTTTTCAACAATACACTCTGGATGCTTACTTATTAATTGTAAATTTTCATTAAGTTCTCTTTCGGTATAAGTTTGTTTATCTAAACCTAATTCAGACAAATAACTATCTGTTATTAATGACTTCCTTATAGGAATTGCTCTCGCATTAAAAAAGATGGGCGGGGTTGTAATATAATCTTTTTTTACATCGTCTGTTGGTGAAAGGATTTTTCTAATTCTTTCCATTTTATTATTTTCCATTATATTACTTTATGTATTTATCTTTAAATTAAATAATCGGCGTTTTAAATGTGCGAAGGTGTAATATTATAATAAGATGAATTCTAACATTGATTATTATGCAAAATATCTTAAATATAAGGAAAAAATATACGACGCTGCAAAATCAATGCGGAGGGGTCTGTCCACCACCGCCACTACTTCCTTTAAGGACAGGTGACAATGATATAGTGATTAGACAAAATAAAGAGATAGAAATATTGAATGGAAAAGAATGTAACGAATGTAATCTTTGTTTTACAGCGGGGACTATTTTAAATGACACGATTTATATCAAAAAAAAATAATCTTAACACCCACTATAAAAATTTGGGTATATCGGCTAATGTTAATTTAGCCTTAAGCTACAATTAACAAGTATGCCAATTCAAAAAGAATTATAAAAATTGATTTATAATAGCTATTTTTATATAAATAATAAGTATTTATATAAAATTATAAAAAATAAATAATGATTGAATCATTTCTATCAGAACATTTGGAGAGGGATGATAAGTTTCTCTCTGAGAATGCGGAAGGTAATATTGAATATAAATTACGATTAGATCTTAAAGATCAATCTCAACAAAAAAAATTAACTTCACAATTATTATGGAGATTAAATGAAGGACTTAATCTATTTTCAAAAGAAGTTGCAATATATGTTATCGGGATTTATGATAATGGAACACTCGGTGGGGTATCATACGAAGCGATCATTAATTCTGTAATCGTATTACAATCTATTTTGGCAAAGATAAATGCAACTATTTTTGAAGAAAAATATTTAGTAATAAATAATTCTAATATCTATATCTGTGCAATTCAAATCGTACCGAAAAAATTGAGAATATCCGAACTGAATGTTATGTTATGTGGAGGTTCTTTCAGTGGAAAATCATCAATCATTGCAAATCTTTGTAATGATGTTTTAGATTCAGGTAATGGAACAATTCGTAACTATGTTCTTAAACATCCTCATGAAAAAATTACAGGTCAAACAACATCAATATCTAAAGAAATTATAGGGGTTCGAAATGATTCGATTTTAAACTATACATATTCTAATAATTGGGCAGAATTATTAGAACTTTCTCAACGTGTTATATCATTATATGATACACCGGGTGATTTAAAATATATTCAGAATATTATAAATGGAATATTATCCTATCAAATAGATATGTTATTGATCATTGATATATATACAATTCATAAAGAGTTGTCACCGTTTACATTATTTTTAGAAAAAATATGTCATCGTACGAGGATCCCTTATAAGATTATTCTGAATAAATGTGATCAAATCGAAGAGCTTCATTCAGAGCCTAATTCAGAGCCTAATTCTGAGCTTCATTCTGAGCACCTTGCATTGTCTGTAAAAAATGGTTTAAATCTGGAACAGTTAAAACATTTTTTAATCAATTTAAAAAAAAATAAAAATCAACCTTTATCGTATATAAATAATTATTATAGGATAACAGAATCTTATACAATCCCACACATTGGGAAGATTTTAACGGGGATTCAAATCAAGGGGGAATTATATCAAAATATGTCGGTTAAAGTTATTACTAATTCTAATTCTGATACTTATGATTCAAAAGTTATATCTATTTATAAAAAATATACCCCTACAGATACAATTTATGAGGATGAATCAGGGTCTATAAATTTAGTATTAGAACAATCTATTCGATTAGATCGTAATTCAATTATTATCCCTTCAAAAGATTATAATCTAATACAATTTCATCAAAAGATAAAGGTTGAGATATTTAATCAAGATAAGATCGATTTCACAGAAAAATATATATTTTTAAATGGAAATAATATTAGTGAATGTACTTTGGAAAATCCTCTTTTAGAAAATTCTCTTTTAGAAGAAACCCTTTCAAAAAATTTTATTTTAATATTTCCAAAAGAGATTATTTTACAAAATAATCTCTTTGTATTGATTCCATATTACAAACAATATAATATATTAAATAACATATTAATTGGAAATATTGAGATTGAGAAAAATTGAATAATAAATTATTTATTTGAATCATAATTTATTTATCTAAATCATCTTTGTGATAGGATATTGTTATAATATTATAAAAATATTATAAAAATATTCTTAATAAAAATAAGAATGGGAGTAAATGGATTTTGGGTATTTTTAAACGACATTGTTAAAAAAATCGATATAAATTCAATTAAAGCACAACCATTAATAATTGATATAAGTTTATATATTTACAAATATGTTATCGGATTCAGAAATAATCCAAACCCCAAATCTACCTATGTCCCCTCTCATATATATGCACTTTATAGAATAATTAAATTATTATTATCTTATAATATTCTGCCAATTTGTGTATTTGATGGAAAGAGTCCAAAACTAAAACAAAATTCTATTAATCGGCGAAAACAAATCACCCAAAATGCTAATGAAAAAATTTTAACTCTTAATTCGGATTCAGGTGAGTATATTAAAAATTACAAGAAAAGTTTTATTTTAACATACGATATGATTGAAGAATGTAAAATCTTTCTACAATATACAGGATTACCATACGTGGAATCAATTGGAGAAAGCGACCCTCAATGTGCAGCACTATCTCATTATTACGCTAATATAATTACAGGAGTTCTATCAGAGGATAGTGATATTATTACGTACGGTAGTCAAAATTTATTCAAAGATATTAACCCTGAAAAAAATCAAATCTTAACGATATCATTAGAGGGAATTATAGAGTACTTACAAAGCAAAACAAATACTATTCGAAAAGATCTTAATATGAGTCCTCTTACTTTTACAAAGGACGCCTTTATAGATTTTACTATAATTTTAGGAAATGATTATGTTAATGGTATTAGATCAAGTACAAAAACAGACCGTGATGAATTATTTAGATTATTTGTATTAAATGACCTTCTTATGGAAAAATTTATCACATATATCTATGAGATAAATGTACAACTTAACAAGATTGCATATTTTATCCCTGAAAATTTCTTAATTAAATATACGGAAATTAAAGAAATTTATACAAAGGTTGATATTATTAATCCATCTGAAATTAATATCAAAATGAAAAGACCCGACCTTAATAAACTACAAAATTTTTTAATCGAAAATAAATTTTCACAGAATGATAAGTTGATTTTATCGAATCTTTTATTAGTAAATTATAAGATATTTTCGATTAGATAAGATTTTATTTATTTTTAATGAGGCTGTTCATAACGATGACATTAGTTATCTCTTTACTTCAGTTTATGCATACCATACGTATGAACACATCCCTTAGTTTGGCATGGGAGTTCAAAAGATACTTTTACATTTGTATATTTTTTTTGTGTGTTGTTTGTAAACATCTTACAGTTACATTCGGTACAAGGTCCTTTCCACCCCCCCATTTGTTTTTTTAATTCCAAATATTTTGCTTTATATTTGAGATATTTTTGACGATAATCAATCTCCATTTCCATTTCTATAATATAGTAAAACAAAATAAAATATACTTTTGGTAATTAAATTTAAAATATAAAAATAATCTATATGAAGTTTGATACATTATATTTAAATATATTTAAGTTCCTATTTACAAACTAAAATAAAAAAATTGATTTATTTATATTTTATTTATAAATCAATATTCATTTAAAATAATATTAACATCATAAGATAATTCAGAATGGGTAAAGATTATTATCAAATTTTAGGGGTGGATAAAAAGGCAACTCCCGTTGAAATTAAAAGTGCTTATAAAAAACTCGCAATGAAATATCATCCTGATAAAAATTCTGAACCAGGTGCAGAAGATATGTTCAAAAGTATCTCTGAGGCATATGAAGTTCTGTCAGACCCAACTAAACGTTCATCGTTTGACCAATTTGGATCGGATGGATTAGAAGGAATGGGTGGAATGGGTGGGTTTGAGGGGTTTAATCCGATGGATTTGTTTAAGAACATGTTTGGAATGAATCAGGGTCAAAGTCCATCGTCGAATGTTCCTCCGGTTGAAGTCTCCATTGATATAACTTTGGAAGAATTATATTCAGGGTGCGACAAAAATGTATCCTATGAAAGATATACGTTTTGTACCCCATGTAAAGGAAAGGGTATTACTGGAACTGCTACTGATTGTCCTAAATGTAATGGTCGAGGTAATTTAATGGTGCGTATTCCTCAAGGAATGGCACAGATGCCGTGCAATCATTGTAGATCGAGTGGAGTAAATCCATCCGCACCAAAATGTACTTTATGTCAGAGTAAAGGGTGTACTAAAGGTTCGCATACCGTTAAGATTAATATTCCAAAGGGTTCATCTAAAAATAAAAATATAACAATCCCAAATGAAGGTAATGATATTCCTCCAGATGAACGAACGAATGCGAATCGAACACCTGTTGTTGCAACTCTTAATGAACTCCCTCATAAAGTTTTTACAAGGGGAACTGTTATTAGAGAATTAAAACGTGTCGAACATAATAACTTACTTTGTGAAATCTCTATTAGTATTGCCGAATCACTTTGTGGATTTACTAAAAATATTACTCAACTTGATCAAACAAATCTATCAATCTCAGTCGCTGAACAATCTAAACATTCTGATATAATTATAGTTAAATCAAAGGGTATGCCAATTTTAGGAACAGATAAATTTGGAGATTTATTAATTAGGGTTCAAGTTTTAGCACAGGAATTAAACTTGGAGCTTAAACAACGATTATGGTCTTTGCTAAGCACTGAACCATATAATCAACCCAAAAAGAATTCGAAGGGTATTACTCTGTATGATGATTATCGAAAGGAAATGTTAGAATTAGACCAAAAAGAAAATCTAAAAACGAAATACAAACAACGTTCCAATCCAACAATGGATGACGACGAGATTGATGATGATCCTATTCGCAATATGATGGGAGGATTACCACCAGGAATGTCTGGGATGATGGGTGGAATACCTGGAATGATGGGAGGAAGAATGGGAGGAATGGGAGGAATGCCAACTGGAGGGGTGCCGATGGGTGGAGGTCAGAACGTTCAATGCGCACAACAATAAGAGTTGTATAACAAATTTTTTTTATAAAATAAAATATATAATATTTATATATTTTATAAGGATGAATTATGAACAAAAATATTTAAAATATAAAAAAAAATATTTACAATTACAATTACAATTACAATTACAAAAACAATATGGGGGGGATATTAAATATAATACTGACTACTATATTATATTTTATACGGCTAATAATGTTACACACAAAATTCTGGAAAAACGAAAATATAGGTATAACTATGGCGTTCAAGGTGAAGAAGTCATATTGAAGTCAAAAGATCTTGAACCGATAAGTGACCTTGTTAATAAATTACCACAAAATACAGGTACAAATTATAGTTTAATTTTTAATAATATTCGTTTTGATAAAAAATCAATAAATTCATTTGCAGAATATCTATTAAAATATCCAAATTGTACAAGCTTAATTGTTACGGATTGTATAATTGGCGATAATGGAGTCATTACAATTGCAAATGCTTTAAAGAATAATACAATTCTTACAATATTAAAATTAAATTCAAATAACATTGGTGATATTGGAGTCATTGCAATTGCAGATGCTTTAAAGAATAATACAATTCTTACAACATTAAATTTAAATTCAAATAACATTGGCGATAATGGAGTCAATGCAATTGCAGATGCTTTAAAGAATAAAAAAGAGTTAGTTTTAGGTTTAGGTTATAATAAAATTACAAATATAGGTATCAAATATATTGGTACGATTATAGATAACCTTAAAATATTATACTTAAACCATAATAAATTTAATAGAAAAGGGGTTATAATGATAGCAAAAATATTACAAAATAATGCTAGTCTAGAAAGATTATATTTAGGTACCTGTGATATTGGTTTAGAAGGGAGTGGAGCAATTATAGAAGCTTTAATAAAAAATAAAACTCTAAAAATATTAAATTTAGGTAATAGTAATGTAATTGATAAAATGAAATTATTTAATCAATCTGCTTGGAAAACACAGGCAGATGCTATAGTTGAGGCTGGTACAAACCTAGAGTTATTATTTTTAGGTGGTAAAACTTTAATCAATAAACTATTGTAAAAAGTGCAAATCATTAATATAAATTAAAAATATTTATATTAAATTATTTATTTATTAACTTTTTCAGCTTCTCCAGTTTCTTCAGTTTCGTCATCATCTTCTGATGGAGTCGGTTTAACTTTTTTATCTCTAGTTGCATAAAAAATTGCAAATCCAACAATAGTTAAAATTACAAATAAACATACAGTATGTTTAGGCATCATAAATCTTCCTAACTTGAGTAAATGTGACGGAGATGCAGTTGGTTCTAATACTGCATCTTCTACTGAATGCACGGAATTCTCAGAATGTATGGAATGCTCAGAATGTACTGAATCTCCTGAATCTTCTAATTTAGATAAAATAGGTGTATTATCTACTAATTTTGTTTCCGAGACAGGTTGAGATTGATTAAATGATACTGTCTTACCTTGAGTTTGTACCTGAGGTTTGCGATTTTGATTCCGAGATTGAGGGCGATTTTGATTAGGTTGAGATTGATAAGATTGTGATGATTGTTGAGGGCGATTTTGATTAGTTTGAGGGCGATTTTGATTAGATTGATTAGATTGATTAGGTTGAGATTGTTGAGGACGATTAGGTTGAGTTTGATTAGATTGTTGAGGGCGATTAGGTTGAGATTGAGATTGTTGAGGGCGATTAGGTTGAGATTGAGATTGTTGAGGGCGATTAGGTTGAGATTGAGATTGTTGAGGGCGATTTTGATTAGATTGAGTTTGTTGAGTTCGATTTTGTTGAGTTTGTTGAGTTTGTTGAGGACGATTAGGTTGAGATTGAAGTTGAGGTTGAGGTTGAGGTTGAGGTTGAAGTTGAGATTGAGTTTGTTGAAGTTGAGATTGAGTTTGTTGAAGTTGAGGTTGAGGTTTAAGTTGATATTTAAATTCTGGTTGAGTTTGAACTTGAGACATAGCTTGGTTTAAATTAAGAAGATTTCCAAGAATATCATCTGAACCTGATGCAGATGTTTCCATTTCTAAATATGTTTCATCAAATACTTTGGTCATAATATAAAAATTATAAATATTAAATTTATATAAAAATAACGAGAAAAATATTTATTATATTTTTTTTATTTTTATTCTATAAATATTTATAAATTTTATATAAGTATTTTTATTAGAATAAAAAGAATTTTAAAAATGGTAGTTCTGGTAATAACATGTATTTATTTTCAACATCAGAATCTGTCAGTCGTAATGATTATATAGGATTAGGGAATTCGTCAAATAATATTTTAAGAAATACTATTGTTGTTGGTAATAGATGTCTTGCAACTACTTTAGTATTTAGTATTAGAGAATTAGCAAATGCTACCCCATATACTGCAACATTATTTGTTAATGGTATTGCAACAGTATTTGATGCAGTTATACCAGATGGCGCAACCAGTTTTAGTGTTAGTTCAAATAATTCAATCCAATTGAATCAATTAGATTTGATAACCATACATATTACTTATTCAGGGGGTGCTTTAAGTAATGGAGCATGTGCAACTCTACTTACTACTTCCAATTAAAATTGAATTAAATTAAGTTTAATAAATTAAAAATTATATTTAAGCTTAACAAATTAATATATCTTATCAAAATGATTACTCAAATAATAGAATCAAATGCAATAACTTTTACTATAAAGATTGGACGTAATGCTAAAGAAAATTGGGATCTAATCGATTCATCTTCACCAGATGACGTATGGTTTCATCTTGATTCAATGGCATCTCCTCACGTTGTTATTTCCAGACCAGAATCATCTATAATTATTCCAAAGGATCTTATATACAAATGTGGGATCGTATGTAAAAAATATTCATCCTGTCGAACTGAAACAAATGTCTCTGTAATTTATACTGAAATACAAAATATTTCAAAAGGTAAAGAAATTGGTAGTGTATATACTAAAAATACTAAAAAAATTTTAGTTTGATTAAAATCATAATATACTCATTATAAAATAATATAATATAATTTATTATTATAAAGATGGATAAACCACTCGATAACAAAGATCGTATTGTAAGGTCAACATTTAATCTAACATATGTAGCCTTAATAACAACAGGTACATTGACATTTATTGAAGCATTACGAACAGATGATCCAAGAATTCGCCATATAATGAATATAGAAACTGTTATTTCTGTAATTGCAGCATATTTTTATGGGACATTTATAGAACATATAAAGGACAAAGAGATAGATTATGATAAAATAAATCGAACAAGATATACAGATTGGTCCTTAACTACTCCATTTATGATCCTAGGTTTAGAATTAGTATTGACATATAATACTAATTCCAGTCTAAAATTAAGTGATTTTATTATACCTTTTATTTTAAATTACATAATGTTAACATTTGGATATCTTGGTGAAATAAATAATATTAGTAGAATAAATGCTGCAATTGGTGGATTTATATTTTATGCATTGTTATTCTATTTTATTTATTATAAATTTATTCGAAATAAAAAAAATTCTCAAAATATGATTATATTTTTTATATTTGTAGTATTTTGGGGGATTTATGGAATTGTATATTTATTGGATAGTCGAATAAAAAATATAACATATAATATATTAGATATCTTTGCAAAATGTTTTGTGGGGATTGGATTTTGGATGTTATTAGTTAAAATGTTCAAATAAAAATATTGAAAAATAATATTAGTATAATATTATTAGTATAATATTATTAGTATAATAACATTATTATTAAAGATATATTAATAATAATATGTTAAAATGAATAATTTACCATGGGTTGATAAATATAGACCTCGAAGAATAAATATGTTAGTTGGTCAGGAACATATTAAAAAAATTCTTGAAAATACTCTTAAAACAGGAGATTTACCTCATTTATTATTATATGGTCCACCTGGGACTGGTAAAACATCTACAATATTTGCATTGGCATATGAATTATTTGGACCAAATCTGATTAATGATAGAGTTCTTGAATTAAATGCATCCGATGAAAGAGGGATTGATACGGTTCGTGATAAAATTATATCATTTGCAAAAGAATCTATCGGAACAGCAGATCCTGCATACCCATCTCCTCCATATAAAATTATTATATTAGATGAAGCGGATGCAATTACTCTAGAAGCACAATCCGCCTTACGAAAAGTTATCGAATCATCTTCCAGAATAACAAGATTTTGTTTTACTTGTAATTATATTGAGAAAATAATTGACCCTATTATTTCTCGATGTGTAAAATTAAGATTTAACACAATTAATTCGGATTCAATGAAGGATAGACTTCATAAAATATCTCTGAATGAAAATATGTCTCTGACCGATGAATGTTTAGGAAAGATTTGTGAAATTTCACAAGGTGATGCTAGAAGATCAATTATGATATTGCAAAATCTTCGATATCTATACGAGAGTTATCATAGACAAAATAAAATAATCTCAGTATCCGATATCGAAGACTCTCAAGGTATTACATCGAAAACAATATTTGATGAAATATTTGTACGCTTATTAAAAAGTTCTATAAGTGATCTTAATAGAATTACAAAAAATATCCTTAATCAAAGTATTAATCTATGTGAATTATTATTATTTTTAAAAAATAAAATTATAGAATCATCATTACCAGATGACGAGAAAGGTTATTTGATAGGACAGTTAATTGAGATTGAAAGTCGTCTCTACGAGAGGGGAGATGAATATTTGAATATATTATATTTATTATCTAATATAAATTTAAAATTTAAAAACAATTTATTTATAAAAAAATAAAATAATATATATAATATTATATATGGATAAACTTACTGGGGAACAGCAAATACAAAAATTACTAAATTCAGTAAATTCGAATAAATTGCCGAATCAATATTCAACAGAGCAATTTGCAAGTGATGATGCGACTCAAAATTATAGTTGTAAATCACATAATGCAAAAAGTTTTATGTTATGCTTTGTAATAATTATATTATTGTATTTAATTATTAATAGTGGTTGCAAATATAATCAAAATTAACAATCATATATCAAATAATGATTGTATTCATAATTTCTTTTTTTAATTTTAATTTTGTATAATAAATATTTTTATGTATATTTATTATATATGATAAATAGTAAATATACTTTAAAATGGGTATTAATAATTTTATTATTAATAGTAATCTTGTATATATACTTTAATA
>Ga0114966_10005584_pt1 | contig 10614 bp, 6 predicted proteins | sample M_130207_XF_Meta_FD_87029 | JGI IMG/M metagenome (GOLD analysis project Ga0114966, IMG submission 87029) | Freshwater microbial communities from Lake Montjoie, Canada to study carbon cycling - M_130207_XF_MetaG | ecosystem: Environmental > Aquatic > Freshwater > Lake | place: Lake Montjoie...
AAATAACAGTCTTTATTATAATGAAGCAACCGCAAATGAAATATGGAATTACTACTCAGACAAATTAGACGGTATAAGAGTTTTAATATTTACAGATACAAGCATGATAGCACGTCCATTTTTACAAAATATTGAAAAACATAATTGTTTAATCATTGTTTATATAACAAATAGGTTTGATTGGGGTATATGGGGTTTTAGAGATGATTTATACTATAACCTATATGCTGAAATGTCAACCCATAATCGCACCGTTTTTTGCGCTGATAATAATTATGACCAGTATTATGCTTTAACAAATAATATAAAGTTTTTATACGAAGATTCTATTAAATTAACACCGTTAATAAACGAAAATATGCTACTACACAATAAAAATAAGTTTTTTATTTATAATCGTGGAACACAAATTAACCAATATGAAAAATATTTGAAAACCAGAAGTATAGAATATGATTTGTATGGTGAATTTTATGATAGATTTAAAAACAATGAAAACATATGTGAATATAAAGGTTTTATTCATTTACCATATCAAACAAATATACAGTCATTATGGGAAAATTTGGGATATTTTATAATTTATTTTATACCTTCAAAAAGGTTCATTACAGAATTAATTACACAAGATAATTCATGGTATTATTGGGAAGAAAAAAATAGACCTTATGAACTATTAATAAAAAGTATTATATTGTCTGAATGGTATAGTGAATCTAATCAAGATTTATTTGAATATTTTGATTCATGGGATCATTTAAAATACAAAATTGAAAATATTACAGATGAATATATAGTTAATAAAAAACATAAAATCAAAAGTTTTATTGAAAATAGTAATACATCAAATATTCAAAAATGGAAAAATATATTGAAAAATTTATTAAATTAAATTGTTAAATTAGTTATAAATAATTTATAAAAATTTAATATTTAATTAGCGAATCAATATATTTTTTATCGTAAACGCCAATAGTAGTAGTTCTATCCCAATTACTATAGTTAATTAGTACACGGTCATCTTCAACAACTAAACTTAAACAATATTCAATCGGTTCACCATCAAACTTAAATGGAGCCGAATAGCGCAAAAGATTCATAGAATTATCAAAAACCGCAAAAATATGATAGTAGTGTCTAGGATCTTCATATGAAACTAGATGTAGAACAAACCATATTTCAGCTTCTTCAATATTCAAAGATATCTGATCATCATTCAATATATTCTTTTTGATATATTTGTATCCACATGTAGAACCTCGTGCGTGGGAAAATATTAAAGGCATTTCCTTGCTGTCAATTAAATCAAGCAAATTGCTTTCTTGATTAATTTTACAAATTTGTAAAGGATGCCATTTATAAATAACATGAGTAGAATTTTTATAATCTACATAAACCCAATTTTTTTCGCAACTATTGTTAGTAAAAGAAGATTTGATTTCATTGTGTTCAAGTATATTCTTGTTAGTATCATATTTACCATTTACGATTCCAATTTGATTATTCATATGATATCCAGTTCCAATAAATAGCAATTCATCTGTTTCTACATCATTAAAAATACGAACGTCTTCTATTCCAATGTATCTGCGCCCATCATATTTAGATTCAAACATTTTCTCATTTGTTACGGATAAAAACTTATTTAATTCTATGTATTTATTGTACGTTATAATATTTTTATCGCAGTTCAAATAATTACCACTACTATTAATATAATAATTAACATAACGCATATTCATAAGATACCCATCATCTTTAGATTTTATTAAACAACTAGAAGAAGAATTAAAATCGATGTCATCATTATTTACTTTTATTTTCGTTATATTACTAAAATTAATTTTTTTACTGGCAGACAAAATTTGCTTATAAAATTTAAGATTTGAAAATAAATTATTATTAGTAGTTCCATCACGTGAATTATTAAGTACCTTAATAATTTGTTCACTAATATTCTTGACATTATTGTAAAAAGCAAAAATGCTGTATTCATAATCAATTTTGTATGTATAAACATCATTATGTAAAAACAAGAAAGAATCTTTGTTAAATTTTTTAGACAATACAACAGTTGCCATATTATAAAACAACTCAGCTAATCTATGTTTTGACGTATTTCTATAATGATGAATAATTTCATATAAATTTTCAACTCTTGTTTGAGAAAAATTATAACCGTTCATCCAGGAACATACAGCCTCCTCCATTTTATTTAAATTTTTATAACAAGAGCCTATTCTATAATAACTATACCAGACTTCTTGCTCCCATCCACCAAGATCAATTCTTTTTTGATAAGTACTAATTGCTTCTTCAAATTTACCACTATCATGATAACTATTTGCCAAATAAAAATGATAACGCTCGTTTTTAGGTTCTAATACTATGGCCTCTGTTAATAAACGAATATCTCTTTCATATTTATCGTTTTTAGAACCACCGTCACCAATATCTAAAATAAACAAATCATCTTTTTTAATTTGCGAAGATGTTGAATTTTTGGGAGCATCAATATACTCATGAGTAACACAAACATATTTAAACAGGCCATTATTTTTGATAATTCTAGTATTTTGATAATAAAAACTTTCGCTCCCTTGTAAAACATAAAAATAATCATTATTTGACAAACATCTTTTATCAAAATTGCTTAATTTTAGAATCATATCTGCGTCTAAAAGCAAAACATAATCTGACATACCTACACATGCTTGTAGCGCAAAATTTCTATTGTGAGAAAAATTTTTAAAGGGTTCATTCACAATTTTACCATTTATATTTCTATTACTAAAAAACTGTTGAATTAATTCAATTGTATTATCTGTAGAACCAGTATCGCAAATACAATAACAATCTATTATAGGCAATACAGACTCTAATAATCGTGTAATAATTTTACTTTCATTTTTAACAATCATATTTAAACAAAGAGTAGGGGTTGTGTTTGTGTTCTCGGTTAGTTCCATAATATATGGTATTATGATAACTAACTTTTAAGTATAAATTGTAAATAATATTTATTTAATAAAATAATAAAAATAATAATAAATTTTTAAATAAAATAATAAAATAATAAAATAATAATAATTTTTTAAATAAAATAATAAAATAATAATAAAATAATAAAATATATTATATAATAATGGCATTTACAAGATTTAATTATGATGAATGTAGAACAAAAAAACAATTACAACAGCAAACAGGACCAGGTCGATGGATATTGAATGTGCCTGGTAATGGTTCAAATCCTTGTTATATGGAAGACCCTCAAATAAGAATACAAAAATGGGGAGGAAATTTAAGAACAAATACTATCAATCTTGAAAGCGCACTTTTAGGTGTAAATAGAACCTTGAGCAGGGATTGTTTAGGAAAAGATAATTATCATAATTATGATGTTACTAATGATAAAATAGTTTCACCCAGTTGTAATAATTTATATACTGAAGAATCTAGAGCAATTATGCCAGCATGGACCGCACGTGATTTAGAACAAGTTGACTGGTATTACCCTCCATTAAATCCGCAAGAAAACACATGTATGCCATTTACAAATAACTTAAATACGCGAATTTTAGAAAAAGATTATTTTACACCTAAAAGAGATTGTTTATTGAATGACGCAAATAATGGGTTTCAAGTAAATAGTATAATAAGATAATCATAATAAGATAATCATAATAAAATAGATAATAACTAAAAATTTTAATTATTATTTAAACGTTGTAAATTAAAAATATAATACTTTATATATAATAATGGAAATAGCAATCCCTATACTCGCATTAGGAGGAATGTATGTAATATCAAATCAACCATCAAACAAAAATATAAATACAAATAAAAATAAATATGAAAACCCGCCAAATTTTCAAAGTTCTCAAAATAATCAAGAAAATTTTACAAATATGGGGAAACAAGTAAATTATTTACCAAACACAGATACACCACCACAAAATTTCCCTGTATCAAATATGAATCAATTAGTTGATACTGTTCAACAATATTCTAACCCAAATGTGGCTACCGACAAATATTTTAATCAAAATAACTATGAAGAAAGGGCTAGTAAAGGCTTACCTGTAGGTCAAAATCCTCAGCAAATTTATTCTATGTCAGGTAATTATTTAGAATCCCAACAATTTAAACATAATAATATGGTCCCTTTTAACGGTGGTAAAGTTAAAGGTAATACATACAATGTTAGTATGTCAGAGTCAATATTAGATAATATGATTGGTAATGGTTCTCAAGTAATTAAAAAAATAGAACAAGCACCGCTATTTAAACCAGAAGATAACGTTCAATGGGCTTACGGCGCCCCAAATCAAAGTGATTTTTTCCAATCAAGAGTAAACCCTGGTATGAAAAATAATAATATTAAACCATTTGAAAGTGAAAATGTGGGACCTGGTTTAAATCAAGGATACTCATCTACCGGTAGTGGCGGATTTAACTCTGGCATGGAATCACGAGACAAATGGATGCCATATACTGTAGACGAAATGAGAGTAGCTACAAATCCAAAATTAGAATACAGATTAGATAATTTAGAAGGGCCCGCAAATTCTTATATTAAAAATTCTGCCAGTTTAGAAACCTTAGGTCGTGTTGAAAAACAGAAACCAGATACATTTTTTGTGAATAGCCAAGACAGATGGCTTACTACAACCGGAGCTGAAAAAGGCGAAACATTAAGGTCAATTCAAGAAATGGGAATTATAAGACGACCTGATTGTGAGTCTAATTATAGTGGTGTAGCTGGTAATGGTGATAGACAGGCAGGTTATGCCCAGAAAAATTTTGAACAATCAAAACGAACTGAGACAAAAACAACAGATGTTAATCATTCAACAGCTGTTGGAAGAGGCCCTCATATTGATGGGGATAATTATATTAAAAGTCATACAAATTATGCGAATCATCGTTCCACTGTAAAGCAACCGGACACATATAGAAGTGGGTTTGGCGGTGCTATTGGAGCAGTTATTGCCCCATTATTGGATATTTTAAGACCATCCAGAAAAGAGGAATCGACTCATAATATTCGTGTTTATGGCGAAGCAGGCACAACAGTTCCTCAAAGTTATGTTCTTAACCCACAAGATGTAACAAATACGACGGTTAAAGAGACAACAATGTATGCCCCTAGTTTTTATATTAATAATCAAAAAGAAGGAATGTATGTTAATAATGCTAGTCCAGGTGATTTGACACAACGTGATACAACAAATTGTAGTTATATAGGCACATCTGGTGGTGCTGCTGCGGCCTTTGGAGATATGAATTATGAAGCTGCTTATAATCAAATAAATAATGATATTAAGGCTGCGACAATTGTGAATAGACCCAATCAAGGTGGAACACAGATATTTAATCAGGAAATGAATGTGAGTATATCAAAACAAGATTCAGATAGATATAATTACAGAGTAAATGCTCCAGTATCGGCGATTAATATGCCACCTTCAGTAAATACATATGGTAAATTAAATTCACCTCAAACATATAAACAAGGTATTGAATGTGAGAGGATACAACCGGATATATTAAACGCATTTAGAAGTAACCCATATACACATAGTTTAACAACATCGGTTTAAGAATTTCTATCATCCTTCTTACAATCATTCTTTAAACAATCAATTTTCTTACAATCATTCTTCTTAAAATCATTCTTTAAAACTCGGCACACAAATTTATCTTGTAATGGTCTCATATTTATAAAATCAAAATTCAAATGTGATTCATTTAAATGTGGAGTTAACTTGTATATGTTTATTAAATCTCGAACATCTATTTTATGGCTATTGTTTTTACCTTTACAAATTGACCATGGTTTCATACATTGACAAAAAATATATTTCTTAATAGTCATGCTTAATAATGTAAATATATAAAATATATTTATATTATTTTAACTTTTAATTTATAATATTTTAGTTAAAATAAAATAATAATATTTAATTATTATATAAATGTCTATTACAAATAGTGGAAGTACAATCAATTTTTCTAAGCCTGTTGTTTGTCAAAGTGTTACGTCTCCAATTGTTACATGCGATTTAAATTTAAAAATTCCAACTATACAACTTTCTGGGGAAGTAGTGGAAACCGGTTCTTTATGTTTTAATACAAATAGTAATACATTAAACGTTTTTAATGGGTCATCATGGATTTCTACACCTGGACCTACAGGTCAATCCGGTCCAGCTGGAAGTAATGGGTCACAAGGTCCAATAGGACAAACCGGACCAGCTGGAAGTCAAGGTCCCGCTGGAAGTCAAGGTTCAGGAGGTCCCGCATTTTCGGCATACGCAAGCGGACAACAAACAACTATAGGCAATAATGTCATTTCATTTAATAGAGAAGAATTTGATACTGATAGTACATACGATACTTCAAATAGTAGATGGACACCTGGTGTAGAAGGTTATTACCAAATTAACGCATTGGTAACGAGTCGTTTTGACACAGGTAGTTCTGGTGATATATATATTAATTTACGTAAAAATGGTACTATTATTAAATCAAGTACAAGATTTGCATCTTCTGCTTCATTTATAAACCCATCAATTAATACGATAGTTTATTTAAGTGCTACTGATTATATTGATATTCAGGGTGTTACATCAGCTATATTCAACACAAATCCGGTTTATGGTATGGGTACAAATCAAGCATGGGTTTATTTTAATGGATGTTTCTTAAAATCAGCATAAATCCTATATATTATTTTGTATAAAAATATTATACAAAAAATAATAATATATAAATGAGTAATAAATAAATATTTAAAAACTAATTATTTATTACTATATAACTTACTATGTTAAATATTCACCAATCTATAAAAGAAAAATTGGAATATTTTCAGCAAAATCATAAAATACCCAATATTATTTTTCACGGACCAAGCGGGTGTGGTAAAAGAACTATTGTGAGTGAATTTATTAATAATATTTATGAAAGCGATAGGGAAAAAATTAAATCACTTGTTATGTATGTAAATTGCGCGCATGGTAAAGGGATTAAATTTATAAGAGATGAATTGAAATTCTTCGCAAAGACACATATAAACTCAAATGGGGGTGATTCATTTAAAAGTATTATTTTATTGAACGCAGATAAGCTAACAATGGATGCGCAATCAGCCCTACGTAGATGTATTGAGCTATTTAGTCATAACACACGGTTTTTTATTATTGTTGAAGATAAATATAAATTATTGAAACCTATATTGTCGCGATTTTGCGAGATTTATGTATCAGAACCAGAACATAATGGAAAGATAATAAATTTATACAAATACAACTTGAACGAAGTATTTAATATGAAAGAAATAAAAAATACACAACAAGAATGGTTGAAAAAAGAGTTATTGAAGGTTGTAAATAAATCTTCAAAAATGAATACAAATACAAATACAAATACAAATTTAAATATAGATGATTTAATCAAACTTTCAATAAAATTATATGAAAAAGGCTATAGTGGCATTGATATTATAAATTTACTAGAAACACCAAAATTTATGGAAACAATATTAACACTAGAAAAGAAGTATGAATTATTATTTGCATTTAATAAAGTTAGAAGGGAATTTAGAAATGAGAAAATATTAATTTTATTTATTTTAAATTTTGTTTTTTTAGATAACGAAATTGTATTAGAAAATATTAGTTTTATGTAAAATAGAAATAAGGAGAATAAGAATTATATATAATAAAATTTTATTATTTTTATTTATTAAATAAAATTTTACATTAATTTTATATTATTATATATATGTCTATTGCTCCACCCGAAGATTTTAGAGGAACACCTGGTAATAATAGAGTAACACTAAACTGGTCAGCTTCAGCTTCAATGTTAGGAGAAATTACAAAATATCAGATTAATTATTTTTTAGCTTCTGACCCATCTGGAATTTATAACAATAGTATAAATACAACAACACCATGGACAGGTCATAGCACCAGTAGTACAAATATAGCATTTGCTTTAACTGCTGATGAAAAACGTGCTATAACAACATCATTTAGTAATAGTTTAATATATTTATCATCATATAATACTAGTTGGTCTGGATTTACACAAATTACTGATAATGTATATAGAAATTATTCAGGCCTTGCATTAAATGCTGATGGTAGTCGTGGTGTAGCTTGTTGTGGTATTACTGGTGACGGTTATATATATTATTTTACATGGACTGGTAGTACATATTCAACCTTAACACAAATATTAGATACAACTGCTAGATATTATATGGGCATTAGTTTATCAGATGATGGGTCAGTATTAGTTGTATCATCAACCACAGGTGTTTATTTTGCTACTTGGAATGGCACCAATTATTCTGTATTAACAAAAACATTAGAAAGTAGAAATATAAGTTTTATTGGAGCTAATGTATCTAGAGACGGATTAAGAATAGTATATGGTGCAAATGAAATAGATGATTATGTATATTGGGCTGATTGGAATGGAACAAATTTTAATAATGGTACTATTATTGATACCATATATATATCACGTTGTTTATATTTTGCGTCTGATAAAAATATAATTTGGTTAACTAGTGCTAATTACACTAATGGTATTCCATTTTTATATTATAGTAGTTGGAATGGAACTAACTATAATCCTTTTACAAGCTTACCATCATTAAGTAGTATTGGTAGTATTGATGGCTGGGGTTTATGGGTAAATAGTATTGGTAATAATGTATATTTAGCATCATATAATACTAATTCAATCTATAAATTTATTGTTCCAACGGATATCACAACCTTTACAACTCTAGATGTTAGTGGAAACATTATACAAAAGGTTATTACAAATCTAACAAATAATCAAAATTATAGTTTTACAGTAAAGGCGTTTATTAATGACACGTCATCAACAGAATCATCAAGAGTTCAAGTAATGCCATTTTCTATAGGCACACCACAAAATGTTAAAGGAACAGCGGGCACAAATAGTGCTATGATTAGCTGGACAGCGGTTACATCACATTTAACAATTACCAAATATCAGGTTAGTTATTATAACACTTCTAGTTCATCAAGCATTACTACAGTAGATGTTAATGGAAATGTTACACAAACTACAATCACTGGATTAACCAATTCTCAAACATATGGTTTTTCAGTTAAAGCGTTTATAAATGATGACTCATCTGTAGCATCATCAACAGTTGAAGTAACCCCCGGTACTTTTGATATGTCACCTTTTACTTTTGAGTATGTTTATTATAGTGTGAACGACTCTGGATTTCCACAATTAATAGCAAATTATCAGGTTAGTCCTCCTTCTAATTGGGAATTGATAATCCCTTCAACAATTACACGTGCTGGAAGTGTATACAGTGTTGTAACTGTGGCTTATCAAGCGTTTTACGGTTCTGTAAATTTAATAAAATGTGTTCTTCCTGATTCTGTGACACGTTTTGATAGTAAGGCTTTTGGTAATTGTCCAAATTTGACAAGTATTACACTCTCTAATTCATTATTGAGTATAAATCAGTCTGTATTTGAAAATTCTTTTAGCTTAAGAAATATTGTTATTCCCAATTCAGTTACATACATAGCTTACGGAGCATTCTATGATTCAGGTTTAGTAAATGTTTTTATCGGGTCTTCAGTGACAACTATATTTGATGGTGCTTTTCTTAGTTGTTCCTATTTAAGTACTGTTGTATTTCTAGGTGATATACCAGATATACCTAATACTAATTTTGCTTCATTTTCACAAGACACTGTTTATTATAAAGCAAATACATATAACAATAATATAATAAGCACTATAGTGCCTAGTATTTTTACATACGCAGTTCAATATACCGGTTCTTTTATTATTGTAGATACACCTCAAGATGTTTCAGGAACAGCTGGAGTAAGTAGCGTCACAATTAGCTGGTCACCTGTTACTGGTAATAATACAATTACAAAATACCAGATTTGTCATTTTATTAGTGGCAATCCATCCAGTATGGCTACAGTAGATGTTAGTGCAAATATAACGCAGTTCACAATCACTGGATTAATAAATTTTCAAACACATGAGTTTTCAGTAAAGGCATTCAGTAATTTATTTTTTTCACAATCATCATCACCAGTAAAAGTAATCCCTACTTTTGATAATTCACCTTTTATTTTTGAATATGTTTATTATACTGTGAACAACTCTGGATTTCCACAATTAATAGCAAGTTATCCTGTTGACTCTCCAACTAATTGGGTTTTGATAATTCCTTCAACAATTACACGTCCAGGAAGTGAAACTGTATACACTGTTGTAACTGTGGGGGCGTATGCTTTTCGCTTTTTAAATAATTTAATAAGTTGTTTTATACCAGATACAGTAACAAGTATTAATCAGGATGCTTTTTCTTATTGTTCAAATTTAACAAGTGTTAAACTCTCTAATTCATTGTTGAATCTAGATCCATACGCATTTTTTGGGTCTTCTAGCTTAAGAAATATTGTTATTCCCAATTCAGTTACAAATATAGCTTACGGTGCATTTTATGGTTCAGGGTTAGTAAATGTTTTTATCGGGTCTTCAGTGACATCTATACGTAACGTAGCATTTCTTAATTGC
>Ga0114966_10005585_pt1 | contig 10614 bp, 8 predicted proteins | sample M_130207_XF_Meta_FD_87029 | JGI IMG/M metagenome (GOLD analysis project Ga0114966, IMG submission 87029) | Freshwater microbial communities from Lake Montjoie, Canada to study carbon cycling - M_130207_XF_MetaG | ecosystem: Environmental > Aquatic > Freshwater > Lake | place: Lake Montjoie...
CCCCAAACCCTATCAATCCCTGACCCGCCCGCGCCACCTCATGCGCGTCTCGCCCTCCCGCGACAACAAGGGCAAGCCTCGAAAAACCAACCCAATCTCTTCCCTTAATTGAGCGCCATTAGGACCAGACCCCCTCACTCCCCGACGCCCATCCCCGTTCTGACCGTCCCCGGCGCGGCGGGCGTGAAAGCAAATTCCTAGCAGACCTCAGTCGAGGATTTTCGAGATGAAATCCGAGTGCAGACTGATGTGCATGAATGCAGTCAGGCCGAAGGTGATTCCACTGGCGCTGAGCAGACAGGCGAAATAAAACAGCGGCTTATTCTTGGTGAGGGCCGTGATACCGAACATCGCGATGGCGATGGAGAGAAAGGCCTCGGTCATGTCGAACTGGTCGTCGAAAACATTGATGTCCTCGTATTCCTGTTGGAAGCCCTCGGCCTTGGCCTTGAGTTCGGCCTTCTCCTTGTCGTAGCGGGCGATCTTTTCCTCGTATTTGTGGATCGTCTCCTCGTGGCCGGGCTTGTTTTCGGCTTTGAGTAGATCGAGCGCGTTCTCGGCGATGGCTTGTTTGGTGCTCTTGGACTGGAAATAGGACCAGGCATCGATGCCCTGCGCCTGGGCTTGGGACATGGCCTGGACGACGTTGCCGTCCTTCACGTTGCAGAGCGCCATGAAGGTCGCCGTGATGGCAACGAAGAGGGCGATTTTCGAGTTGAGTTTGCTTTCGCCCGCCTGTTCGACGGTTTCCTGGATGGTGTCGCTGATGTCGCTCATGGATATGATTTCCCCACGGAAATGCAGGAACAATCCGCCGGAAGCGAGATCAAAAGGGATGGATTTACCGTGGTCCCTCCAACGAAAACGCCAGCCAGACCCCCTCACTCCCCGACGCCCATCCCCGTTCTGACCGTCCCCGGTGCGGCGGGCGCGAAAGCAAATTCCTAGCGGCCGGGTGATAATGACCTGCCCTTTAGTTCCCTAATTCCGGTGGCGCTTTGCGCTTCTGATTGTGGCGTAAAGGCAGGAGAAATACAGGCACTTACCAACGAAATGCGCCCGCTGATTAAAACGATTTGCTATATATTTTTTGCGACGATTATGGCGGTTCGATGACCGTTCCGTCCAATGCTACCAGCGGCAATTCCGCCACCGCGCAGCTTTCCAGTGCGGCGGGCGCGAAAACAATTTCCTAGCAGCAAAACCCAAAACAAAAAAAACAGCAGCAAGCCCCCAAAAAAACAAGTGAATACAAAACCAACAACCCAATCCTCAACGCAACTTTCTCGCAAGGCCCGCCACAAGACGGCGATCCTGGCAGGGACGGTGCTTGCCGCCGCAACCTTGGGCGCCCACGCCGCCATCACGATGCAGTTGGTGACCGTCGGAGACCCGGGCAACGCGGCTGACACCCGGTATAGTCCGAACCGCGGCGCCGTGGCCTCCACCTTCAGCATTGGCAAGTACGAGGTGCAGAACAGCGAGTACGCAGAGTTCTTGAACGCCGTGGCCGCAACGGACACCAACGCGCTATACAGCACGTCTATGGCGACCAAGGGTATCGTGAGAAGCGGCAGTGCGGGCAGTTACACGTATGCTGCCGTCTCGGCCAGAGGGAACAGTCCCCTTCAGTACATTACTTGGGCGGGTTCCCTGCGTTTCGCCAACTGGATGCATAACGGCCAACCGACCGGCGCGCAGAATAACTCCACCACGGAAGACGGGGCCTACCAAGTGTCGCTGGGCACTGCGGCCGTTCGCAAAGCTGGAGCGACGTGGTTTGTGCCAAGCATCGACGAGTGGTACAAGGCGGCCTTTTACAAGGGCGATGGCACCAATGCCGGCTACTGGTCTTACGCCGCCAAGAGTGACACGGCGCCCCTCCTGCGGGCCGCCCTAGGCGCCTCCCGCCCAGGCGGTTCTGCGTGGGATAACTCGGCTCTTTGGGGTGCCACTGGCGGCCCGATCGCCGTGGGGTCCTACAACGCGGGCGACTCCGTCGGCCCGTATGGCACCTACGATCAGGCGGGCAACCTTTTTGAGCAGCCCGAAACACTCATTTCGAACGCAAGCGTGCTCCTCGGCGGGGGGGGGGCCTATGACGACGGCACTGCTACCCATGGCGCGGCGTACAATGTAAACCCCTGGACCGATGGCTTGGGCGTGTGGCAAGCCAAGGGGTTCCGCATGGCGGCGGCGACGGTACCCGAGCCTTCCTCCCTGCTGCTGCTGGCTACCGGCCTCGTGGGCGTCGCTTTCCGCCGCCGCCGGGCCTGACACCCAGTGACCTGATCTGAATCCCAAATCAATCCCGGCCAGCTCGCGCTGGCCGGGATTTTTTTTGGGGGACTCCTTGTGCGGAGCCGTGATGGGAACGTGGCACAGAGCTTCCAGCCTGTGGGGCCAGCGGGCGTCTCGCCCGGCTTCTTTGATCAAAATAAATAAATGGACAGGTCAATAATCGACCACGGCGGGGTTGTAGGGGAAGGCGGCGGGCGCTGCTGCGTCAGCGCACGGCGTGGGAAAAGATGAACGCCAGACCGCAGGCGAGCGCGGGAAGGTAGAGGAGGCCTTCCACGGCCCATTCGTAAAAGCGCTCGCTGCGCGGGCCGCGGGTGGAGTGGAGGAGCCAGGCTTCGTGCAGGCCAGTGAGGATGGAGAGGAGGATGAAGGGGAGGGCGCCGGCCGTGCGAAAGAAGATCAGGCCACCGAGGAGGAGCTGCCCGAGCACGGCGAGCGTCCAGAGCAGGCGGCGCGCACCCTTTTCACCCCAGAGGACGGGGATGCTGCGGATGCCGCACGCGCGGTCGCCGCGGAGGTCGCGGAGGTCGCAGAGGAGCATGTTGAAAAGGAGGAGGCAGAAGGCCCACGGGATGAGCGGAACGACGGTGCCGAGGAAACCGAAGATGCCCCAGCCGTGGGGCTGATCGAGCCCGCGGGACTGGCTGGGTGTGGCGACGAAAAGAAGGAGGCCGAAGATCGCGGCGGTGACGACGGCTGGTGCGAAGAGGGTTTTGATGAATGGCAGGTCTTTCCAGCGGAAGCCGAGGATGGGGATGGAGTAGCCGAGCGCGCCGAAGCCGCCGCCGAGGACGAGGGCGAGGGTGAGCCACTCGCGCCGGGCGACGGGCAGGCCGATGAGGACGAATGCGGCGAGGGTGAGCGCGATGCGGCTCGCGGTGCGGTAGCGGGCGCTGGCGGCGGTGCGGGCGGGGACGTTGACGGCGTCGGCGGGATCGCGGCGGAGGCGGTCGGCATTGTAAATGAGCAGGCCGCCGCAGAACCAGAGCGGAACCCAGGGGCGGGCGGCGGTTTCGAGCAGCCAGCCCATGGCCCAACCGAACGCGGCGAGGCCGACCGCCCCGTAGATATGGAGGGCGTGGAGCGCGGTTTCAATTTCCGCAAAGATCGACGGCGGCGTGGGGTTCTCGGTTGGCAAGGGGCGAGCGGGCGTGTTGTAGTGGCGCGCCCCACTACTGCCTCAGCCCCCGCCTTTCAACCCACCATGAGCACTGCCGCCACGCCGCCCGCCGAGGAACCCACCGCACCCGCGCCCGACTCGGACGCACCCACTTTCAAGGAAGATGACGTCGAGGCGGTGGCGTATTTCAAGGAGGCGCACGGGCTGATCAAGCATCAGCTCGCGAAGGTCATCGTCGGACAGGACAAGGTGATCGACGAAATGCTGATCGCGATTTTCACGCGCAGTCACGCGCTGCTCGTGGGTGTGCCGGGGCTGGCGAAAACGCTGCTCATCTCCACGCTGGCGCAGACGATCAATCTGTCGTTCAAGCGCATCCAGTTCACGCCCGACCTGATGCCGAGCGACATCACGGGCACAGAGGTCATTTATCAGAATCCGCAAACCGGCGAGCGGGAGTTCAAGTTCCTCAACGGGCCGATTTTCGCGAACGTGATTCTGGCGGACGAGATCAACCGCACGCCGCCGAAAACGCAGGCCGCGATGCTCGAGGCGATGCAGGAGCGGCGCGTGACGGTGGGCGGCGTGAGCCACAAACTGCCCGAGCCCTTTTTCGTCCTCGCGACGCAGAACCCCGTCGAGCAGGAGGGCACTTATCCGCTGCCCGAGGCGCAGCTCGACCGGTTCATGTTCATGATCTTTGTGGACTACCCCTCGAAGGAGGAAGAACTGGAGATCATGAAACGCGGGACGGGCGCGGGCGCGGGCACGCCGCGGGCGATCATGGAGTTGGATCACATCACGTATCTCCAGGGCGTGGTGCGGCGGATGCCGGTGGCGGATCATGTCTTCGAGTATGCGCAAAAGATCGTGGCCGCGACGCGCGCGAAGAGCCCCCAGGCGCTGGATTTTTGCAAAAAATGGCTGACCTGGGGCGCGGGCCCACGCGCCTCGCTAAACCTGATCATGGCCGCGAAAGCGCACGCCATCGTGCGCGGACAAATCTACGTGAGCTGCGCCGACGTGGCCGCGGTCGCGCCGTCGATCATGCGCCACCGCATCATCCCGAATTTCGCCGCGCAGAGCGAAGGCGTGACGAGCGACGACATCACGCGGATGATTTTGGAAAAGATCCCGCAGGATCGCTGAACGGAGCCTTGCGAAAGCCCGCCGCGAACGCATGGTTATGGCCGATGAAACTACGACTCGATCTGCTGAAACACCTGACGGCGGAGGACCTCGCGGAGTCAGCTTTGAAGTCGGTTCATCGTTACAAACCGGAACCATTGCTGGCCACGACGGGAGTTGGGTTTCTGCGTTCCGCCACGCCGGAGGAAATCGAGCAGGAGATGGCGGACAGCGAGGCATTGATCTGCCGGCTGAAGGAGCGCGCCGCGCAGGACGAGCAGGCGAGCTGACCCTTGTTTGCACCCGTCACGCACTTGCGAAGCGGCCGACTGCCGGAGGGCCAAAGGCCCGCAGACAAGCCAGCCCAGGGCAACGCCCTGGGTTCTGGATAGACAAGAACCCAGCCCTGAAAGGGCGCGACAACGTGTGCCGCCCTTTCAGGGCTGGTTGGGTTGTTGGTCGAGGATCCCAGGGCGTTGCCCTGGGCTGGCTTGTCTGCGCACCGTTGGTGCTCCTTTCCGTCAAGTGCGCCAAGTGTAGGACAAGATCTAGTTACCGTGCGTCTCGGCGCACGGACTTTGCCGGCAGCGAACTCATCGCGCTCCCCGAATCTCTCGAAGCCGAACCGAACTGATGGCTGCGAAGTCTCCCGAAAACACGCTTCTCGATCCCGTCGCCATCCAAAGCGCGGAGCATCTGGGCTTGCAGGCGCGATCGGTGGTCGAGGGCTACATGGCCGGCGCGCACCGGTCGCCGTTTCGCGGGTTCGCCATCGAGTTTGCGCAGCACCGCGAGTATGTCCCCGGCGATGACACCCGGCATCTCGACTGGAAGGTGCTGGGGAAGAGCGACCGCTATTACATCAAGCAGTATGAGCAAGAGACGAACTACGTGGCGCACCTGCTCCTCGATGGCAGTGAGTCGATGAAATACGCGTCGGGCAAAGTCTCGAAGCTCGATTACGGGCGGACCATCGCCGCGTGCCTCGCCTACCTCATCCTACTCCAGCGCGACGCCGTGGCCGTGGGCGTTTTCGACGCAAAGATGCGGGAGTACCAGCCGCGGACCGACTCCCTCGCGAAGATTCACCAGATCTGCCAGATGCTCACCGCGTTCGTTCCGACCGAGCAGACCGCCATCTCGAATGCGCTCACCGAGATCGCGCGACAGGTGAAGCGGCGCGGCATCGTGATCCTGATCAGCGACCTGATGGACGATGAGGAAAAAATCACGCAAGGCATCCAGCACCTGCGCTTCGGCGGGCACGAGGTCATCGTCTTTCATGTGCTCGATCCGTTCGAGCTGACGTTCCCCTTTCAAGGCAGCGTCGAGTTTGAGGGACTCGAAGCCCAGGGGCGCATCCTCACGCGGCCGTCCGAGTTGCGAAAAAGCTACCTTGAGGAATTCGGCGCCTTCCTCGACCGCATGCGCCTCGCCTGCGAACGCGCGGGCTGCCCTTACGTGCGCATCTCCACGGACCAGCCGTGGGCGGATGTGCTCAGCGCCTTTCTCGCCACGCGGCAGCACCGGTATGGATAGGTTGTTTTTAACCGCAGAGGCGCAGAGGACGCGGAGGAGCGCAGAGAAAGGTGCCGAGAACTCAGCGCTCCGACCCTTCCTTCCTCCACCTCTGCGCCCCTCCGCGTCCTCTGCGCCTCTGCGGTAAGAACCTCCCGTGGCCTTTCTCAACCCGCTCCTCCTCTTCGGCATCATCGGCATTGCGGCGCCGATCATCATCCACCTGCTCGCGAAGAAGCGGATCAAGCGCACGCTGTGGGCCGCGATGAAGTTCCTCAAAATCGTCGTTGAGAAGAACCAGCGCCGGCTCACGCTCGAAGACCTCATCCTGCTCATTCTGCGCTGCCTCGTGCTCATCGCGCTGGCGCTGGCGATGGCGCGGCCGTCGTTCAAGCAGGGCGGTTTCGGCGGCTTCGGCGGGAGCAATGAGGCGGCGATCATCCTCCTCGATCACTCCGCCAGCATGTCGCAGAGCGACGGCGCGGCGTCGAAATTCGACAAGGCGCAGAAGGCCGCGGAGGAAGCTCTCGACGCGCTCCCGAGCGGATCGTCGGTCGCGGTCTGGCTGGTTTCCGACGTGGTGAAAAACGTCATCCCCGAACCGACGCGCGACTTTGCGCTCGCGCGGAAAGTCATCCGCGAAGCGCAGCGCTCGGACCGTGGCACGGAGCTGCCGGCGGCGCTGCGGCAGGCGGTCGAGGTCATGCAGCGGCAGACCACCGCGGTGAAACAGATCTTCCTCCTCACCGACGGCCAGGCCGCAGGCTGGAAGCAACTCGCCGACACGCGGCTGCTGCTCGATTCGGTGAAGCAGGACATCCAGACGCGGCTCGTCCTCGTGGGCGAAAGCGAGCAGCACAATCTCGGCGTGACCGGCCTGCGCATGAGCAGCGCGCTCGCGCCGGTGAACCAGCCGGTGCGCTTCGAGGTGGAGGTCGCGAACTACGGCGTCGAGGAGGCGCGCAACGTGCAGGTCAGCCTCGGCGTGGACGCCGAACCGCCGGGCGACGAGGCGGGCATCGAGTCGATCCCGCCGGGCGAGTCGAAGCGCCTTTCGCTCTTCGTGCAGTTCCGCGATCCGGGCTTCCACTCCGTCACCGCGCATCTCCCTGCGGACCGCAATCCGGCCGACGACCAGCGTGCCGTCGCGGTGCGCGTGATCGGCGAAATCAATGTGCTGCTCGTCGATGGCGATCCGGGCGTCGAGCCGCGCGAGAGCGAGGTTTTCTACCTGCGCAACGCGCTCGTCCCCGTGCCGCCGGAGCAGCGCGAAAAGTATTACATCAAGACGAAGACGATCAGCCCCGCAGACCTCCAGACCGCGAAGCTCAGCGACTACGAGGCCGTCGTGCTCGCCAACGTCCTCGACGTGCCGGAGGTCGTGCTGGCGGGGTTGGAAAAGTACCTGCGCGCGGGCGGCGGGCTGATCGTCTTTCCCGGCGGGCGCATGAGCGTCACCTTTTACAACGAGCAGCTCTTCACGGAGCGCGGCTTTTTGCCTGCGGCCTTCGGCCCGCCGCGCGGCGAGGCCGAGCAGCAGGAAAAGTTCTTTCACCTCCAGACGAAGAACTACGAGCACCCCATCGTCTCGATCTGGAAAGACCCCGCGGCCGGCACGCTCGGCACGGCCAACTTCTACCGCGCCTTCCTCCTCCAACCCGCGAAGTCCGACGTGCCGCGCCCCGACATCGGCCCGCCCGCGCTCATCCTGAAATATGAGGACGGCCAGCCCGCCGTCATGGAGCGCACCTGGGGTTACGGACGCGTGATCCAATTCAGCAGCACCGCCGACAGCGCGTGGAACGACCTCTGCATCCGCCCGATTTTCGTCCCGCTCATCCACCGCATCCTCGGCGCGATCGTCACGCGACAGGACGAGCATCTCAACCTGCGCGTCGGCACGAAACTCAGCTACGTCATGGACTCCGAGATGCTCGGCAAAGATCTGACGATCACGAAACCCGGCGCGAAAAAAGACGCCACCAGCCTCCGCCGCGTCACGCTGCAAGCCGGGCTGCCGCTGCTCCAACTCGACGAAACCGACATCGCCGGGGTCTACGACGCCCGCATCGGCGACGACGCCGTGCCGGCCCTGCGTTTCGCCACGCAGTCCGACCCCGCCGAGTCCCGGCTGGAGGAGCTCTCGCCCGCCGACCTCAAAGTCTTCGACGGCGTCGCGCAAATCATCCGCTGGTCGCCCGAGCACAGCCTGCGCACGGCTTTGCAGAAAGAGCGCACCGGCTCCGAGTTCTGGCTCGCCTTCGCCATCCTCGCGCTGGTCCTCGCCGTCGCGGAGACGTGGTTCGGAAACCGATGGAGCCGCTCGAAATGAGGACGTGGATGGGGGACGGAATTACGGAGTTTCCCCAATGCCGGTCGTGATTGAAAAATTCCCGCCATGAAAACCTTTCTTTCTAAAAGCGGTGATGGAGTGTCCACGAAAAGCACGAAACAAACGGCTGACGAAATTTTTCCGGCTCGCCCGGTGGGTGAGCGAAGCAACTGCCTCAACGATTTGGCCTTTTGTGCTCTTCGTATCTTTCGCGGACCTCCATCCCACAATTAACGGGCGTCGGCGATTAGCTTGGCAAACTGCGGGAAAAAGTAGCTGGCGTCGTTCGGGCCGGGCGCGGCCTCGGGGTGATATTGGACGCTGAAGATCGGCAGCGATTTGTGGCGCAGTCCCTCGACGGTGTGGTCGTTGAGGTTGATGTGCGAAACCTCCACGTCGGCGGGCAGCGAGTCCGCGTCCACGGCGAACCCGTGATTCTGCGAGGTGATCGTGACTTTGCCGGTGGCGAGATCTTTCACGGGCTGGTTGCCGCCGCGGTGGCCGAACTTGAGCTTGAAGGTCTTTCCCCCAAACGCGTAGCCGAGCATCTGGTGCCCGAGGCAGATGCCGAAGATCGGCGTCCGACCCATGAGCCCGCGGATGCTTTCATGCACGTAGGTCAGCGCCGCCGGATCGCCTGGGCCGTTGGAAAGGAACACGCCGTCCGGTTTGAGCGCCAGCACGTCGGCCGCGCTCGTCGTGGCGGGCACGACACGGACTTGGAAACCCTCCTGCCGCAGGCGCCGCAGGATGTTCCGCTTCATGCCGAAATCGTAGGCCACGATGCGATGCTTCACCGGCGGCAGCTTCACGAAGACCTCGCCGTTTTCTGTCGCCTGCGTGCTTGCGCCGTCGCCTTTCACGATCGTCCAGGCGCGGCTTTGCACGCCTTCGGGATCCCAGTCGTAGGCCGCGGCGGGCGTGACCTCTTTCACAAAATCCGCGCCCGCCATCGGCGGTGCCTGCCGCGCGCGCTCGACGGCCTGCTCGGGCGTGATGTCCTCGGTCGTGAGGCAGCCGCGCATCGCGCCGCGCGAGCGCAGGTGCTTGGTCAGCGCCCGCGTGTCGATACCCTGGATGCCGGGGATGCCCCACGTTTTCAGATACTCGTCCAGCGACCCGCGCGACCGCCAGTTGCTGGCCACCGGGCTCAGCTCCTCGATGACGAAGCCGCGCACGTGGACGGCGGCGCTTTCGTCATCGAGCGGGTTCACGCCGTAGTTGCCGATCTGCGGCGCGGTCATGGCCACGATCTGCCCGCGATACGACGGATCGGTGAGCACCTCCTGGTAGCCGCTCATGGAGGTATTGAAGCAGGCCTCGCCGACCGCGGAGCCGGTCGCGCCAAAGGATTCGCCGAGGAAAAACCGACCGTCTTCGAGTGCTAAAATCGCGCGCATATTGGGCGGAGACATTTACGGGAAAATTCGAAATCCGAATATCGAAATCCGAAACAATTTCGAAAAGTGAGGTGGCCGGGAAAGCGGCAGGAAGGCTCGCCAGTGGTTGCCGACCTTTTCATCTCTGCGCACTGCCCCATCGTTCCTTCCCCCACATTCCCAGCTTCCCTTCCCGCCCCAAACCGCTAACTCACTTCGCGCAACCCATCTACGCTTATGCTCTTCATCGGCTTTCTCTTCGGTTTCATTGCGTGGTTCCTTGTCCGCTACCTCGTTGCCGGGCTTTACACCGTGGATCAAAACGAGCGCGCGGTGAAAACCATTTTCGGCCGCGCCGAACGCCTCGGCACCCAGACCACGCTCGACGATCCCATCGCCGAGCCGCTGAAGCCCGAGGAGCGTGAGCGCTACTGCTATCCGCAGGTGCGCGTGATTCCGCCGGGCGGCCCGTATTTCAAATGGCCGTGGGAGCGCGTGTATAAAGTCACCGTGGCCACGCAGACGCTGAACATGGCTTTCGACCCGGAAGACCCGAGCGCCAACCAAGGCGGCAGCAAGCTCAGCGCCGTGACCAAGGACCAGCTCGACACCGGACTCACCGGCCAGATCCGCTACCGCGTCTGCGAGAGTAATCTCTACGCGTATCTCTTCGGCGTGAAGCGGCCCATCGTCCACGTCATGGGCTACTTCATCAGCGTCCTGCGCGAGCGCATCGCGAATTTTACCGCGCCGCCCACCGATCCTGCGTTCAAATTTGCCTGCCCGAATTGCGGCAAAGGTCTGGAGACCGCCGTCGCAAAAATCGGCTTCGACGC
>Ga0114966_10005590_pt1 | contig 10607 bp, 9 predicted proteins | sample M_130207_XF_Meta_FD_87029 | JGI IMG/M metagenome (GOLD analysis project Ga0114966, IMG submission 87029) | Freshwater microbial communities from Lake Montjoie, Canada to study carbon cycling - M_130207_XF_MetaG | ecosystem: Environmental > Aquatic > Freshwater > Lake | place: Lake Montjoie...
AGGCGGGTCATGTGTGGTTTTGGTTTGGTGTTTTCGAGACACCCCAACCCGAACCCATGTGGCCCGCCCTCTGCCAGACAATGAAGGCGGCAACTCCCCCGCGGGAGCGGCTGCGCTTCGGCTGCGCTTCGGCTGCGCTTCGGCTGCGCTTCGGCTGCGCTTCGGCTGCGCTTCGGCTGCGCTTCGGCTCGCTACGCTCGCCTTCGCGCAGCCGCTCCCGCGGGGGAGTTGGGCTGAGCGAAGGCAGAGCATTTAACAGAAAGACTTTTACACCCCCGATCGGTCGGAAGGACGAGATTCTGCGGGTGGCGCGGATTCTTTCGCAGAAGCGCAAAGCCAATCCTGTCCTCGGCGGTGAACCGGGCGGCGGCAAGACCGGGATCGTGGAGGGGCTGGCGCAGCGGATTGCCTCCAGCGAGCGCCCGGAGTTTCTGCGCGACGCAAGGATCGTGGAGATTTCCCTGGCCGCCCCCATCGCTGGTGCGCGCCAACCGTGTCGCGGCGGGCGCGTAGAAAGTTAGAGGTCCTTCGACTGCGGCCCGCCCGCCTTCGCCCGGCGGGACTCCGCTCAGGATGACGGGTTGGACTTTTTTCGCTTCGGTACTGCAACGAACCCGTCAGGACGGGGACCGCATCGCGACGTTTTCGCCCGGGGTTCTATGCCTCGGGAAGGTCGAGCAGCGGGAGGCCGCCGTTTTGCTCGGTGAAGTATTTTTGCGTCCAGGCGCTGGGGAAGAGGACGCCGGGCTGGCCGGCGCTGTCGTAGGCGAGGCGGCAGCCGGTGGGGAATTTGAGGCCGGCGGTCTCGGTGCCGGGGGGGAGCCATTTGAAACATGCCCAGCTCGCATTTTCGAGCCGGCTCGGCGCCCCGTATTCGGCTTCGAGGCGGTATTGCACGACCTCGAATTGCAACGGGCCAACGGCCGCGAGGAGCGGGACTTTTTGCACGGCGTCGCGCAGTTCGAAGACTTGCACGACGCCTTCCTGGAGGAGCTGATCCACGCCTTGGCGGAATTGTTTGAACTTCCCCGGATTCGGATTTTGCAGGTAGGCGAAGCACTCGGGCGCGAAGCGGGGAATCTCGTCGAAGCGGATCGCGGGGTCTTCGGTGAGGGTGTCGCCAATGCCGAATTCGTTGTGCCCGACGAGGCCGATGACGTCGCCCGCGTAGGCTTCGTCCACGGTCTCGCGTTCCTGGGCGAAAACTTTGTGGGCGCTGGACAGGCGGACGCGTTTGCCGGTGCGCTGGTGGGTGACAAACATGTCGCGCGTGAACTTGCCCGAGCAGATGCGGAGGAAGCCGATGCGGTCGCGGTGGCGGGGGTCCATGTTCGCTTGGATCTTGAAGATGAAGCCGGAGAACGCGGCGTCGAGGGGGACGGTGGCCCGAGCCTCCGGCGTGGGGCTCAAACCGGAGGCTTGAGCTACCTTCCGCGGCTGCGGCGGGAGCGAGCGGGCGAGGAAGGCGTCGAGCAGGAGCTGCACGCCGAAGTTGTTCATCGCGCTGCCGAAAAAGACGGGCGTCTGCGTGCCGGCGTGGACTTTCGCCTCGTCGTATTCGACGCCGGCCATGTCGAGCATTTCGAGTTCCTCGATCGCGCGGGCGTAGTCGTCGGGATCGAGGCGCTCGCGGATCTCCGGCTCATCGAGCGAGCTGACGGAAACGGGGGCGCGGTAGGCACCCTGCGGGGTGCGCTCGAAGAGGTGGACCTCGCGCTTTTGCCGGTCATAGACGCCGCGAAAGCTGGGGCCGGTGCCGAGCGGCCAATTCACCGGAAACGCGCCGATGCCGAGGACGCGTTCGAGTTCGTCGAGCAGGGCGAGTGGATCGCGCGTGGGGCGGTCGCACTTGTTCATGAAAGTGAAGATCGGCACGCCGCGACGCCGGCAGACCTCGAAGAGTTTGCGGGTCTGCGGCTCGATGCCTTTGGCGGCGTCGATGACCATGACGACGGCGTCCACGGCGGTGAGCACGCGGTAGGTGTCCTCGGAGAAATCCTTGTGGCCGGGGGTGTCGAGGAGGTTGATGCGGTAGCCGGCGTAATCGAACTGCAGGACGGTCGAGGAAACGGAGATGCCGCGCTGGCGTTCGAGTTCCATCCAGTCGGAAGTGGCCTGGCGCGCGTTTTTTCGCGAAGTGACCGAGCCGGCGAGCTGCACCGCGCCGCCGTAGAGGAGGAGTTTCTCGGTCAGCGTCGTCTTGCCGGCATCCGGGTGGGAGATAATGGCGAAGGTGCGGCGGCGTTGGATTTCAGCGAGCATGCGAAGGACGCGGACTCTGGGGGAAACGCGGCCCCCGCGCAAGAGGCCGGCGGCGCGGCACCGCATTTGCTTGCCTGGGAGGTTGCTCGCTCGCGCCGTTTTCCGATTTCCATGCCTACGCTCCGCATCCAAATGCCCAACCGCTCGGAGGTGACGCACCAACTTTCCGGTGAGCGCATCACCATCGGGCGCGCGCCGGACAATACGATCCAGATCGCGAATTCGGCGGTGTCGGCGCGGCACGCGGAACTGATCGCGGAGGACGGGCATTACCGATTGCGCGATCTGGAATCCACGAACCTGACTTTTGTGGATGGCGCGCCGGTGGCGGACTTCCATTTGCGGCAGGACTGCCGGATCGCGTTCGGGACGGTGGAGTGCGTTTTCGATCCGATGGATGCCTCGCTGGACGAAGCGCTGATGAGCCGCGAGCAGCTCGAAAGGGACACCGCTTTTCTCCGTGCGGAAAACGCCAATCTCCGGGCCGCGCTAGCCGCCCAGCAGCGGCGCGTGGACATGCTCTCCAGCGCCCGGTTGGTCACGGGACGGACGGACTCCACGCCATCGGCGGCCGCGCAGGATGCGCTGCGCGCGGTGGCGAGCGAGCGCAATGATCTCCGCCATACCGTGGCCGGTCTGCGTTCGGAGATAGCCAATCTCACCGAGGAACTCGCGACCGCGAATCGGGAGCGCGAGCGGTTGCGGCAGGCTTTGGCGGCGCGGCATGCGGAGAAAACCGGCGACGTGCGCCAGTCGCTCCCCGCACCTCGAGTTCGCGCCGTGCCGCCGATGAACGGCGCGCTGATCCGTCCCTCCCCGAAACCGGGCGCGCTGACCTCGCGCGACTCGGCGTCCGCCCTGACGGCGCTCGATCCGAACGCGACGCAGCGGCTGACCCCGCGACTGGACGCGGCCTGGCAGCCCATCGCCGACCTGCTCGCGCCGCTGCGCGCGGCGCTGGATCGTGTGAGCGGCGTGCCGGACGACGACCTCTCGCGCATGGCGTTGATGACCCATTCCACGGAACTCATGAATCTCGCGGCCGACCTGGCGGATCATCCCATCGCGCGGCTCTCGGTCTCCGTGGAGGCGCTGCTGCACGAGTTACTCGCGCAGCCTGGCGCGATGCACGAAGCGATGACGCGCACCGTGGCGCAGGCGCTGGACCTGCTCGCGCGGCTCGTGGAACCGCGGCAGGTCGAGCGCGCGAAAACCCTCCCACCACCGACCATCCTGGCCGTGGATGAAGACACCACTCTGCTGGCCGAAACGGTGATGCTGCTCGAGTTGGCGCAGCTTCACCCGATGGCGTGCGCGGATGCCGGCGCGGTGCTGGCCGAGGCGGCCGGGCGAAAACTCGACCTCATCATGCTCGATGGCGATCTCTCCGGGCCGACAGCGCCCGCCCTTTGCACCAAACTCCGGGCCGACCCGACGCACCGCAAGACGCCGATCGTTTTCCTCACCTGGAACGGCGCGGGCGGATTGGCGGGCGGCAACGATTTTCTGACGAAGCCCGTGAACCCGGCGGAGTTGGCGGTCAAAGCGCAGACGTGGTCGTTGCGGCACCAATTTGGTCTGCTCTGAGCGGGCTGGCCTGCCGTCTATTAGGTCAGTGCGGCAGACCGATGTTTTCCTTGAGACAATTGCAAAAAGCTGCAAGACCGCGCTGCCTCCTGAAATCAACCCTCCGCTGATTTACTCTATGAACAAGCCTTGCTCCCTCGCGCTTGCCATGTGCCTCACGCTGACTGCGTGCAACGGATCGAAACAGAAATCCACCTGGCAGAAGGTGCGGGAAACCAAGCCGGACAAGGTCGCAGCCACGGCGGACCCGAGTGCGGCTTACACCAAGAAACTCAACGAGCATAAGGTGGAGCACAAGGTGGTGACCTATCAGTACCGCTACAAAACCCGCCTGCGCGAAGACGCGGTCGGCACCCATTCGGCGGTGATCTACAAAGATAACTCGGACCCCGAAAATCCGTGGTGGTTGGTCAATGAGCGGACCGGCAAGCCGGTGTGGCTGCCCGGTCAGGATCTCAACCAGCAGGTTTCCTTTTACCTGCGCCGCAAAGCGGAGGTCACCGAGGAGAAGGTCTTTAGCGGCGGCGAACCGCAGTCCACCGAGACGATGGTGGCCAAGGCCGCGCCGGACATTCTAGTCCGCAATTCGTCGCCCAGGCTTTCAGCCTGGGCTCGTCCGCCGGGCATCCCTGCCCGGCGCAAGGCGGGGGTTTTTCCAATCGTGACACCCGCACTCTTGCCCCCTTCGTGGAGCGCGTGCATCCTCCGCCGCCCATGCAGACCATCGTCATCGGCCACCGGAATCCCGACATGGATTCCATCTGCTCGGCCCTCGCCTACGCCGAGCTGAAGCGCCTCACCGGCCAGAAAAACGTCCTCGCCGCCCGCGCCGGCAATACCAATGAGCGCATTGATTTCGTCCTGAAGAAATTCGGCGTCGAGCCGCCGGCACTCATCAACGACCTCTCGCCGCGCGTCGCCGATGTCATGCAGCCGCACGTCGTTTCCGTGCGGGCGGATTCGCCGGTCTATGACGCCATCCAGCTCATCGACCAAAAGCGCATGCGCGGCCTCCCGGTCGTGGATGCCAGCAACCGCTGCCTCGGCTTGCTCAGCGCCTTCAAAGTCAGCCACTACCTTTTTCCTCCACGCGAGAAAGCGGCGAACGCGCGCCTCGTCACCGCGTCCCTCGCCGACATCGTGACCACCTTCGGCGGCACCCTCGTCACCGGCGTGCTTTCCGCCCAGCCGGCCGAGCAGCTCCTCATGGTCGGCGCGATGGCGCAGGATTCCTTTGGCCCGCGGCTCCAGGGCTATCGCGAAAAGAGCGTCATTCTTTTTGTGGGCGACCGCCCGCACATCCAGGCGCTCGCCATCGCCGCGCGCGTCCACGCCATCGTCGTCACCGGCGACGTGGCGATCGACGAGACGATCCGCGCCGCCGCCGAGGCGGCCGGGGTCACCATGATCGCCTCCCCGTACGACACCGCCACGAGCGTGCTCCTCGCGCGCGGCGCGGTGCGCGTCGAGCGGATGATCGAAGGCGACTACCAGAGCTTTCATGCCGACACGCTCCTCGACGATGCGCGCCACCTCGCCGCGCAGAGCGCCGCCTTTATCTTCCCCGTGCTCGACGACCACGGCGGGCTCGCCGGCATCCTGTCGAAATCCGACTTCCTCAAAGAAATCCCGCGCCAGCTCATCCTCGTGGATCACAACGAACTCACGCAGGCCGTGCGCGGCGCGGACAAAGTGCCGATCATCGAGATCATTGATCACCACAAGCTCGGCGGCTTCTCCAGCGACACGCCGATCTTGTTTTGGAACAACCCCGTGGGCTCCACGAGCACCATCGTGGCGCTGTGCTACCAGCAGCTCGGCATCCCGGTGCCCGCGCCCATCGCGGGCCTGCTCATGTCCGGCATCGTCGCCGACACGCTGAATCTCACCTCACCCACCACCACGCCCGTGGACTGCGCCGCGCTCAACCGCCTCGCGAAAATCGCGCAGGTGAATTCCGACGAACTCGCCACCGAGATTTTCTGCGTCGGCTCCCCGCTGCTCACGATGTCGCCCGAGCAGGCCATCAGCGCCGACGCCAAGCCCTACGAGGAGGACGGCCACACCTTTAGCGTCGCGCAGATCGAGGAGCTGACCTTTGCGCACTTCGACGAAAAGCGCGACGCCCTCCTGGCCGCGCTCGACGCCACCCGCCAGCGCGACGGCCTCCTTTTCGCCTGCCTCCTCGTCACCGACATCAACGACCAAAGCTCGCTCCTCCTCGTGCAGGGTGCCGACGAATTTCTCCGCACCATCGACTACCCCCAGCGCAGCCCGCACATCTGGGAACTCGCCGGCGTGGTCTCGCGGAAAAAGCAACTCCTGCCCTACCTCCTGCACTGCCTCGCGCAGGTGAGGACGGGGTTGCGTTAGCCTCATCATCTTCCTCGTGCCGCAAAGGCCGAGGAGGAGGATCAAGCGGCGTGGCGCGGACGCCTCCGTCCGCGTCAGTCCTCCGGACGCCCTCGTCCGTAGATTCGCCGGACGGGGCGTCCGCGCCACGCGGGCCGTCAGCGGTAAACCTCCTGCTTCAGCAGCGTGCTCACACCGCCCTGATCGCGCATCAGCGCTTTCATACTCCAGTGGATGTGTCCGGGCTGCGCGGTGCCTTCCCGCGTGAGCGCGATCTGCCGCGCGATCTCGGAAGCGGGCCGAGATGAGCCGATGCGGTCCGGCGCGATGCCCGGCCAGATCGGCTTCCCGGCGGTGCTCTGCGCGCGCCACCATTTCAGCAGCACGGGGAAACTCTGTTTCGCCGGTTCGCACGACCAGTAGAGCTGCGGCGCGAGGTAGTCGCACCAGCCTTCGGCCAGCCATTTCCGCGAGTCCGCAAAAAGCTGCCCGTAGCAGTCGAGCTGCGCCTCAGTGGTCGCTGGAACACCGGGCCGCCAGATGCCAAACGGGCTGATGCCCACTTTGACCGACGGCTTCTCCGCTTTCACCGCGCGATACATGTCCCCCACGAAGCGGTTGATGTTGCTGCGCCGCCAGTCGGCCTTGCTCAGCCCGCTGCCCACTCCGTGCCGTGCCCAGGTCGCTCCGTCCGGGAAGTCCGCGCCGCCTTTCGGGTAGGGGTAAAAGTAGTCGTCAATGTGCAGGCCATCGATGTCGTAGCGCCGCACGATGTCGAGGATCACGTCGAGCACGTAACGCCGCGCCTCAGGCTCGCCGGGATCCACCCACTTCTGTCCGGCGTAAGTGCGAATCCACTCCGGGTGCCGGCGGCTCACATGGTTCGCCGCCGGTGGGGCTTTCGAGCCTGTCGCCGCGCGAAAGGGATTCACCCACGCGTGCAGCGCGATGCCGCGCGCGTGCGCCTCGCTGATCGCGTAAGCCAGCGGATCGTAGCCCGGCCCCACGCCTTGCTCGCCCGAGAGGAAAGCCGACCACGGCTCGTGACGCGACGCGTAGAGCGCGTCGCTCGCCGGACGGACCTGCAGCAGGATCGCGTTCAGCTTCAAGTCCGCCGCGCGGTTCAAAATCGTCCGCAGCTCCGCCTTTTGCTCCGCCGCCGACAAACCCGGACGCGACGGCCAGTCGAGATTGTGGACCGACGCCACCCACGCCCCGCGGAACTCGGCAGCCGTCCTCGGCACGAGGGCCGGGGAGAGGAGAGCGAGCAGGACGAGCAGGCGGAGGAGATGGATTTTCATGGTGGCAAAGCGTGGCGAACGTAGCCGCTTCCTGCGGGCCTGCGAGGCGGAAGCGGGAACCCGCGGACGGCGCAAGTAGCGCCAGCCTCCGGCTTGCGAGCGTCCCCGACCGCCCAGCCGGGGACTCGGCGCTACTTGGCCTTGGGCGCGGCAGGGCCCGCTTTGAAAAGGCGCAGCAGCGCGCTGTCGGTCGTGAGCACGAGCGTGGTCTCGCGGGCGAAGACGGAGCGATAGGATTCGAGCGTGCGGCTAAAGGTGTAGTACTCGCGGGCTTCGGGTGTCTGGCCATAGGCGGCGGCATAGATCGCCGTGGCCTCGGCGTCGGCCTTGCCCTGGATTTCCTGCACCTTGCGATACGCCTCGGACTCGATCTGCTGCATGTCGCGCTCGCGTTTGCCCAGAATCTCCGCGGCCTGGCCCTCGCCCTCGGAGCGGTAGCGGGAGGCGATCTGCTGCCGTTCGCTGACCATGCGCCCGTAGATTTTCGCGGCCACGCCGGGGTTGTAGTTGATCCGCTTGAAGCGCACATCCAGCAGCTCCATGCCGTATTCGCCGAGCAGCGGTTTGGCCGCGGCGAGAATCTCCGCCTCCAGCGCCGCCCGGCCAAATTGAATCGCCGGCAGGGTCGCTCCCGGAGCCGCGTCGTTGCCGCCATCGGCGACGGGTTTGCGGTCGCGCTGGGTGCGGATCAGCTCCACGAGCTGATGCCGCGCCACGGCGTTGCGCGTCTCACTGCCGAGGATGTTCGTGATCCGGTTCTGCGCGGTCCGCTCGTCCCGCATGCGCACAAAATACTTCTGCGCATCGGTGATCCGCCAGCGGGCAAAGGCATCCACGTCGATGTAGAGCTTGTCCTCCGTGGGCATGTCGGCGGACGGGCCGTCCCATTCGAGGATGCGTTTTTCGATGCGGTTCACTTTTTGGATGAACGGCACTTTCCAATGCAGCCCCGCCTTGGTCACCGGCGCGCCGATCTGCTCGCCAAACTGCGTGATGATGATCTGCTCCGTCATCGGCACGGTGTAGGCCGAGGCGAAAAGCAGCAGGGCGGCGACGGTCAGGAGCGGGAGAAAAAGAGCGCGGTTCATTTGGCTTTTTGGTCGAGTTGGAGGAGCGGGAAAATCTGCCCGGCTTTTTCGTCGAGGAGGATTTTGCGGGAAAGCTGCGGGAGCACTTCCTGCATCGTTTCGAGGTAAAGACGCTGGCGGGTCACGTCCGGCGATTTCACATACTCCGCGAGCGTCGCCTCGAAGCGCCCGGCGTCGCCTTTGGCCTCGTTCACCCGCTTGGCGGCGTAGCCCTCCGCGGCGCTCATCTTGCGCAGCGCCTCGCCTCTGGCCCGCGGCACGACCTTGTTGTATTCGCCATTCGCGAGGTTGATCGCCTGCTGCTTCTCCTGCTGCGCCTGGTTCACCTCGCTGAAGGAGGCCTGCACGGCCTTGGGCGGATGCACATTCTGGAGCTGCACTTGCATGACCATGAGGCCCAGCCCGTAGCGTTTCACCAGCGCCTGCAGGCGGGTCAGCGCCTCGCCTTCGATCTCCTGCCGTCCGATGGTCAGCACCTCGTCGATGGTGCGGTCGCCGACCACTTCGCGCATCACCGCTTCGCTCGCATCGCGCAGCGTTCCCTCCGGCTCCCGGACGTGAAACAGGAACTGCTGCGGATCCTCGATCCGGTACTGCACGATCCACTCGATGAGCGCCATGTTCAGGTCGCCGGTGACGATGTTGCGCTCTTCCGCCGGATCTTCGGGCCGCTGCGCCGGGTTCGTCGCGCCCGCAGTGGCGAAGCCGAAATCGAGCGTGAGCTGGCGCTCCACCGGCACGATGGCGATGCCGTCGATGCCCAGCGGGAGCTTGAAGCGAAGCCCCGGTTTGACCAGCTCGACAAAGCCGCCAAAGCGCGTGAGCACGCCGATGGAGTCCGCCGGCACGCTGGTGAAACTGGAGAGCGCGAACCACAGGGCGACGATCCCGAGGATGATGAGGCTGACGAACCGTCCGGCGTTGGGCGGAATGTTGATCTGCTGAGGTGTGACGTTTCTGATGGCCATGAGGCCGTGCAGGTAAACACGGAGGCGGAGCAAAGCGAGCACGCATCCATCGGGCGGAGCGCGGTCACCTTCAGCCCGCGGCCAGCCAGGGATTCGACGCGATGACGCGTTTGATCCGCACGGGCTGCCCGGCTTCCGCCGTGAGCTGGATGGTTTTCGCCGCGGCGGAATCGTCGTCGGTGCGCACCTCCATGGTCTTGCGTTGCGGTCCCTTGCGGTCGCCGAAAACGAAGCGCGCCACGACCTCGCCCGCCTCGCCGGGCGCTTAGGTTTCCTTTTCCAAATGCGGTATCGTGCAACCGCACGAGGTCCGCAGCGACTTGCTGGTCACCGCCTTCGTGCCCGTATTGCGCAAGGAATATCGCGCCTCGAATTCGTGTTCACGAATGACTTCGGGGCGCGGCAGACCGGGCACCGGTTTAAGCCGCCTGCGCGTGCCGCCGCGCCAGCGCCCGCCGGGCCGTCGGAACGAGGGTTTCCGCAAACGCCCGCTCCTCGGCCGCAGGCTCGCGGAAATCAATCAGCTTCGCGCGCTCGGCGAGCGGGAGAGGCTTGGCCGTGGCGGCGGTCTGGCGTGGCATGACGTTGCCAAGTGGCACGCGCCGTGCCCGCCGGCAATCCCGTGTCCGAGCTTTTTTCCGCGTTGGGGGGTGCATTATGGCTCCTCGGGGTCGCGGGGAGCGAAGTGGTGGAGGGCGTGGGTGGTGCGGCCGTCTTTTTCCCAGCGGAGGAAGTGGGTGACGGCGGCGGTGACATAGCGTTTGGCGGCGGCGACGGCGGCGGGGAGGGTAAGTCCTTTGCCGAGGCCGGCGGCGATCGCGGCGGAGTAGGTGCAGCCGGTGCCGTGGGTGGAGACGCCGGGGACAAAGGGGGCGCTGAATTCCAGGACTTCGCCGCCGGTGAAGAGCAGGTCGGTGGCGGTGGGGCCGCGGAGGTGGCCGCCTTTGAGCAGGAAGGCGGTGCCGTGGCGGGCGGTGAGTTCCGCGCCGGCGCGGCGCATTTCGTCGAGGGTGGTGACGGGGCGGCCGAGGAGGGCGGCGGTTTCGTCG
>Ga0114966_10005591_pt1 | contig 10605 bp, 7 predicted proteins | sample M_130207_XF_Meta_FD_87029 | JGI IMG/M metagenome (GOLD analysis project Ga0114966, IMG submission 87029) | Freshwater microbial communities from Lake Montjoie, Canada to study carbon cycling - M_130207_XF_MetaG | ecosystem: Environmental > Aquatic > Freshwater > Lake | place: Lake Montjoie...
CATTTAAAAAACAGCCTGCGTAGTCCGTTCCGGAGGTCACTCTTTTCTCCGACCCCACGGTCCCGCGACCGCCAAGCCACCTGCTCACTCGGTCGTCGGCAACCCTTACTTGGTAACGAAGGCGTCGCGAATCGGCTTGCCCTCAAGGTGCGGCAGCAGCGGCAATCCGAGCAGCCAACAGACCGTCGCCGCCGTGTCTTCCGTGTCAATCTGCAGCCGCCCGAGTTGCGTCAGATCAAAGCCCGCCCTGACACCGGGCCCCTGGACGATCCAAGGAATGAAGCGACTCCGGCCATCATCCGGACCGACATGGCCATGACCGCGTCCCGCGCCGCCATGATCCGACGTGATAATGAAGACAGTTTTAGCGAGCGCGCCGGCTCGTTCGTAGGCCGCCAAGACCGCGCTCAGTTGGGCATCGGTCGCGGCGATCGACGCCAGCTGTTCGGGCGAGCCCCAACCGTTCGCGTGACCGGTCGCGTCAATGTCCGGGAAATGAAAAAATCCGATATCCGGCACGGCCAAGGCGAGGGCCGCTTGCGCGGCGGTCACCACAAAGGCGTTGTTCCCGTCTTTCCCGTTCGGCAGAAAAGCGTGCGCCACGGTCCCGGGTTTATTCAGCACGCTCATCTTGGATTTACCCGCGACCAACGTGCAGATAAGGCCCGCCTTGGTGCCGATTTCAAAAATTGTCGGAACGTTCGGGAACACGGGGATGCGCAGCGGGAGATCCGTATTCCACTCGATGCCGTGCCTGTTGGGCGACACGCCCGTCAGCATACTTGTGTGTGAAGGCAACGTAACCGCCACTGCGGTGGTGCGTGCCCACATTGAATACGCACCCGTACGGAGCAGCCGGCGCAAAGTCGGTGCCTCCGCCAGCAACAATAGGTCCGGCCGGAGCCCATCGAGGCTCACAATGGCGACGCACTCAACACCCGCCACGGGCCGCACCGCTGAATTCGGAACGGGCGCGGCCTGCGTGGAAATCAGCAGGAACACACCACTAATCAGAAAAAATTGGAAAGCTAAATTCATCAAATTAAAGTGGTCGGATGACCCGATCCCGCAAGTTCGCCGAGGTTACATTTCGGCTGCTGGGATCATCGATCCCGTGGCCGCGATCGACCAAAGGCGGCCAGCCGGCCCAGAGAGGCGCCTCGACGCAAGGTTGCTTCAGAGAAGTTGGCCGTGGTAATTTCGCTCCAGATGCTCCGTCTGCTTCTACCCCTCGTCTTGACGTTAAACGCCGCCCTGAACGCGGCGAGCGATGATGCCCGGCTAAGGCCAAATATCGTCTTCATTCTCGCCGACGACCTCGGCTGGCGCGACCTCCACTGCTATGGTCATCCTTGGCACGATACCCCGCAGCTGGATCGCCTCGCGCGCGAAGGCACGCGCTTCACCCACGGTTACGCTGCCGCGCCGATCTGCTCGGCCTCTCGGGCGGCGCTCCTCACGGGCCGTTCCCCGGCCCGCCTCGGCTTCGAATTTGTCACCAAAGAACCCGGAGCGAAGCGACCGGATACCCACCGCCTCGTGCCACCACCGTATCCACTTAACTTGGACCTCGCCGAAACGACGCTCGCCGAAGTCCTCGGCCCTGCGGGTTACACGACCGGCTACTTCGGCAAATGGCACGTGAGCCAACATACCGGCGGATATCTCGGCTGGTCCTCAACTCACGGCCCGCGCCAGCAAGGTTACGCCGAAGGCTCCTCTGAATTTGGCAGCCATCCCTATGGCGATCCAGAGCGCGCACCCGCGGCGCGAACGGCTCCGGTCGCGGACCGAACGTACGATCGCGACGCCCTGACCGAGCAAGCCGTCGCCTTTCTCCGCACCCATCACCGCGACGCCCGCCCCTTTTTCCTGCACCTCTCCCACTATTATGTCCATACGCCGATCCGCTCACGCGCGGCGTGGTTGCTCGAAAAATATGCCGCGCGGATCCCCCAAGGCGCGGACCCGCGGCGCGCGGTTTACGGCGCCATGGTCGAGACCCTCGATCATCTGGTCGGCGAGGTTCTGACCGCCCTCGACGAACTCGATCTCGCAAAAAACACCCTCGTCGTCTTCACCTCGGATAACGGCGGCCATCCGGAGTTTTCCGCCAACGGCCCGTTGCGGGGCAGCAAGTGGAACCTCTATGAAGGCGGCGTGCGCGTACCGTGGATTGTGCGCTGGCCCGGGCAGATCCGCGCTGGCGCGACGAGTTCTACCCCATTTATTGGCACCGATTTATTGCCGACCCTCGCAGCGGCCGCCCGCGCACCCTTGCCGAAACGCGTGACTCTCGACGGCGAAAACGTCCTGCCACAGTGGCGCGGTGAGAGCCCGGCGAGCACCGCCGCGGCCGCGGCCGAACGCGTCTTCATTTGGCACTTCCCGTACTATCACCCTGAAACCGGCTTTGCGGAGGCTCTCAAAAAAATCGGCACCGATGACTTTGCGATCAGTCAAACCCGCCCCCAGTCGACCATCCTCGCGGGCGATTGGAAACTCATCCATTTTTACGAAGACTCGCACGATGAGCTTTATCGCGTCTCGGCTGATCCATCCGAGCAGCGCGATCTCGCCAACGCGGAGCCGAGCCGAGCACGCGCGTTACGGCAGCAACTCGACGCTTCGCTCCAGGCCATGCACGCGCGTCTGCCCACCGCTGCCGGGCCCTCGCGATAACCGCTCGGCGCCGCCGCTCCCGAAAAGGGTGGCCGACCCAATCACCCCATAAGACCAATGCAAGCCACCGCACCACGCCTCGCCAGGCCAAGCCATCCCGAACATTTGTCGCGAGTACCAGCGCTGCATTCCCGGATGCCGCTTTCTCAAAAAAAAATTCGTCCCGCCTACCGCCGTCGCCACGCGTGGTTTTTTATCGGGACGCTGCTGATCGCCCTCGCCATTCGACCCGTGGCTTGGGCCCAAGCCGGTCCGCCCCCGGGAATCATCATCGCGCGCAGTCCCGAACCAGCCAAGGCCTACATCGGAACACCCGCTATCGCGATTCTCAACGACGGAAGCTACGTGGCCGCGCATGATTTTTTCGGTAAGAACGCGACCCTCACGGATACCACGCATCTTTTCCGCTCAAGCGATCGTGGCGCGACTTGGGCGCCGCTTGCGCAAATCTCCGGACAGGCCTGGTTCTCGCTTTTTGTGCATCGCGGTGACCTCTACCTCCACGGGACGGCGAGCCGCTACGGCGACCTGACGATCCGGCGGTCAACCGACGGCGGCAAAACGTGGACGACACCGCGTGACCAACGGAGCGGTCTGCTCGTGCAAGGCCGCTTTCATGGCGCGCCCGTGCCGGTCGTCGTGCACCACGGTCGCATCTGGCGAGCCGTTGAGGAACGGACGAACGACCAATCCTGGCCGCTGCATTTTTCGTCACTGGTCGTTTCCGCCCCGGAAAATGCGGACCTTCTGGACGCCGCCCAGTGGCGTCGGAGCAACGGGACGCTCTTCGATCCCGCTTGGTTTAACGGTCGCCGGCCCGGATGGCTGGAAGGTAACGTCGTCGTCACGCCACAAGGCACGCTCGTTAATATTCTGCGGGTGCATACCGAACCCCGGCCGGAGGATTCGTTTATGCCGACCGGAGGCGCAGCGGGCCTACCCCGCTATGAAGTCGGCGCGCTCTGCACCCTCACGGCGGACGGCCGCACGCAGACGTTCAACCCCATGACCGGCTTCATCCATTTCCCCGGATCGCAGTCAAAGTTCACGATTCGCTTTGATCCTAAAACGCAGCGTTACTGGGCGCTGATCCAGAAAATCACCCAGCCGCACGAAGGTCGCGAATGGGCCACGAGCCCGATCCACCAGCGCAATGTCACCGTTTTGACCTCATCGGCGAACCTCCGCACTTGGCGGGAGGAAAGCATCATTTTGCGGTGGCGCGAAGGCGACGTGCTGCAAGGTAGCGAGCGCGTGGGCTGGCAATATCTCGATTGGCAATTCGACGGCGACGACGTCGTGGCGGTGGCCCGCACCTCTTGGGGCGGGCAATCGTATCACAATGCCAACCTATTCACCTTTCACCGGGTCGCTGGTTTTCGCCGGTTGACGATGGCGGATTCAGCGCCGGATTTAGCTCGCGCGACCTCGGCGCGGCCGTGAAACGGGCGAGGTGAGACGAGGCCCCGTGCCGAGCACCGAGCGCCCCGGCCCGCCGGCCGCCGCCGGCACGCGGGCGCACGCGGGCAGACGCGGGCAGGACGCGGGCGCACGCGGGCAGGGCGCGGGCAAAACAGCCGATTACGGAGCTTGTGGCCGCAGCGGAGCGCCCGAGGTCGGGTCCTTCGGGTAAACCGCGCCATAAGTGTCGAGCGCCGCGATCAGGCGTGGCATCAGGCGAAGAAGCTCCGCGGGCTCTGAGGTGGCGAGGTTGGTTTGCTCGAACGGATCACGGCCGAGATGAAACAGCTGGTAGTGGGAATTCCCGGAGACCGCCGAAGGAAAATAATGGTAAATGACCTTCCAAGAACCCTCGCGATAGCTCGTCCAGTAATCGCTCCGATGCGGCGCGTGCGGGTAGTGCATCAAAAACGCCTCCGGGCGGGACGGGTCCGGTCGACCGGCCAGCAAGGTATCGAGGCGACGCCCGTCGATGACGTGCCCGCGCGGGGCATTTGTACCGGTAACGGCCAAGATCGTGGGGAAAAGATCCATCACGGCAGCCTGCTGGGTCTGGATGGCCCCAAGAGGAATCGGGAGTCGCTGCTGGTGGGGGTTATTTGCGGAAGGTTTGGCCCACGCGGCCAGGAACGGCACGCGCATACCGCCCTCGTAATGAGAACCCTTTTTACCCCGGAGAGGAGCCGCGCAGGCGACCGCGTGTTCATGACCGAGCGGTGCGTCGGAGCCGTTGTCACCGAGGAAAAAGATCAGGGTATTCTCGGCTATGCCGAGGGCCTCGAGATGATCGAGCAGATCGCCCAAGGATTTATCCATCCCCTCGACCAGCGTGGCAAAGGCCTGAGCATTTGCCGGCTTGCCCGAATCTTTGTAATGCGCGGCGAAGCGCGGATCGGGTTGGAAGGGCGCGTGGACGGCGTAGTGGGCGAGGTAGAGGTAGAATGGCAGCTTCGCTTGGACCGCGGCGCTGACGTGCGCCTTGGATTCAAGGGTGAGCGCCTCGCTCAAAAAAAGGTCCGTGCCATGATATTTTGCGAGATGAGGAACGGCACTGGAGGCGCGCTTACCGCCACTGCCGAAGTTCTCCTTGGCATAATAACTGCCTGGCGCGCCAATCGAAGCACCGCCGACATTGACGCCAAAACCGAGATTAAGCGGGTCCGCTCCTTCGCTACCCCTCGGCCCGAAATGCCCCTTGCCGACATGAATCGTCTGGTAGCCGCTGCCTTGCAGCAAGCCGGCCAAGGTCACGTCGCCCCGCTTCAACCCTTGCCAATTCCATTGGGAGGCCCCCTGCGGGCCGGCGTTATTGGTGTCGGGGTTGATCCAGTTGGTCGTGCGGTGGCGGGCGGCATTTTGCCCCGTCATAATCGAGATGCGCGTCGGCGAACAGACGCTCATCGCACAGAATTGATTAAAGCGGATGCCCCGCGCCGCGAGCCGCTCCATATTCGGCGTGCGGTAGTAGTCGTTAAGCGGATACCGCTTGGCCTGGCCGGCGGCGTCGGTAAGAAACGGGACCGACGTATCCATCACGCCCATATCGTCGACGAGAAAGACGACGATATTGGGACGCGCTGGCGACGCGGCATCTGCCCGCAGGCCAACGAAAGCGAAGACAAAAAAAAGGGTGATGAGGGATCGGATCATAACGAATAAAATGAATTAAAGGAGCGAGGGACCGACCAACGAAGCCCGGGCCCGCGGGCGCGGTGACCGTGACTCGACGCGAGTTACTGGGGAATCGGATCGCCGCGTTTGACGAGCTTGCCTTCCCAAATGGCTTCATCGGTCGCGCGATCATACGTCAGCACGCGGTTGGCACTGTTGGGCGCGGGTGGGCGGTCGATTTTTGGGAGCCATTTTTTATGCTGGGCGATAATCGCGGTGTGCTCGGTGCGACTGGCAACGTTGGTCCACTCGTGGGGATCGTTCAGCATATCGTAGAGTTCCTCGCTCCCGTCGGCGTAGCGGATGTAACGCCAGCGCTCGCTGCGAATGCCGTGATTGCCTTGATTGTGGCTGGTAATGGCCGGGCGGGTGCGCACGGTGCTGGCATTCTTGAGCTGGGGTAGGAGGCTGAGTCCTTCCAAATCGCGGCGAGGCGAGAGCCCCGCCAGATCGATCAAAGTAGGATAAATATCGAGCAACTCGGCGGGCTGGAGACAGCGCTGACCACCTTTCACACCGGGGCCGGCAAAGATGAGCGGAACCTTGGTACCGCGATCCCAGAGTGTATTTTTTCCCGTGATCCCCTTTTCACCCAGGTGCCAGCCATGATCGCCCCACAGGACGACGATGGTGTTATCAGCGACGCCGGCCTCGTCGAGGGCCGCGAGGAGGCGGCCTACTTGTGAATCCACAAAGCTGGTACAGGCGAGGTAAGAACGCACCAAGTTGCGCCACTGGTGATTGTCCTCGACCCATTTCAAGCGAGGCTCCGGGAGACTCCAGTGCAGATACCAGGAAAAACGCGGCGTGTCGTCGCGGTCGTCACGCTTGATCTTGGGCAGGACGCTGTCGTCGTCGGGATAAAGATCGAACCACTTTTGCGTGGCGTAACAAGGCACGTGAGGGAGGAAAAAGCCGGCGGCGATAAAAAAGGGCTGATCCTTCGGCGCCGATTTGATTTGGTCGACGGTCCAACTCGCAACCTGGTAATCGCCCTTACCAGTATCGTCGTTGTCCAAGGGCCACACGCCCCAGTCCACGAGTGGGTTATCACCCATCGGAGTCGGGGGCACGAGTTTTTGCGGCGGTCTGGAACCGACGCCGCCAAATGCACCCGTGACCTGAAACTCCGGACGCACCGCGGGCGCATCGGCGGCCGCTTTAGCCTTGCCCTTTCCTTTGCCCGCACCGCCGCCGCCGCCGGTGCCACCGTGATAAATTTTACCGGTGGCCGCGGTGCGATAGCCGTGGTCCGCAAAGTGCTGGGGCAAGGCCACGCGATCCTTCCATTCCGGCAAGGTGCGAAACCACGGGGAAAGTCCGTAGATGCCCGTGGTGGTCGGGCGCAAGCCCAAGAGAAGGCTGGTGCGGGAAGGATTGCACAGCGGCGCCTGGCAATGCGCGTTCAAGAAGGTTGTCCCGCGGGCGGCGAGCCGATCGAGGTGGGGCGTCTTCGCGAGCGGATGCCCGCCGAGGTGGCCGATCCAATCGTTCTGATCATCGATCGCGATAAAGAGAACATTGGGCTTTCGGGGTTCAGCCGCGGTCGCTGCCAGCAAACTCAGTGGAAGTGAAAACGCTCGAATAACCGCGGCGAGCAGAGGGTGAAATTTCATAGAAAAGAATGTCTCAACGAAAGAATTTAGAAGATGAAAACGACCGGCGAAGCCAGGAACGAGGGGTTGCCCCAATCGGCGCCAGCCCTGGAGAGGCTGAGCGGTATATTTTAAAGCTCATCGCCTTTGCCCTTGCCGGCCCGACCCAGTTCGGAGGCGCGGGCGGCGTCATAGTTCGGGTTGGGAACCGGCAAACGGGCGCCGACCCGCCCACGCCAGGCCGCGAGGGTCGCCCGGAGTTCAGCGGCGCGCGCAGGCTCGCGGGCAGCGAGATTGATCTGCTCAGCGGGGTCCTTGGCGAGGTCATACAACTGGAGCGAGTTATCCTCGAAGAACTCGATGAGTTTCCAATCACCACGACGCAACGAGCTGGCGGGGGTACTGTGATGATAGTGGGGCAGATGCCAGAAAAGGGTATCGCGGGCGAGCATCGCCGCGGGGTTGCGGAGCAGAGGAGCCAAGCTGAGACCATCCTGCGGCTGGGAGGTGGGCAACGTCGCGCGGGCGATTTCCACGAACGTCGGGTAGATATCGTGGGTGATGGCGGGGGTCGCGGCAACACCGCCTGCGGCAATCTTACCCGGCCAGCGCGCGATCGCGGGGATGCGTACGCCACCCTCGTAGAGCGTGCCTTTTTCGCCGCGCAAGGGCAGGTTGGAGGTGACCAAGCGACCACTCTGCTCGTGCTCGATGCCGCCATTATCGGCAAGAAAAAAGATCAACGTGTTTTCGGCGAGGCCTGCCCGGTCGACGGCCTCAACCATGCGACCGACGCTTTCGTCGAGCTCTTCCAGAAGCCCCGCATAAGCCGGGTTGCTCGGATAGCCGGGCGCCGGCGGCTTGCCGGAATATTTTTTTAAAAGCTCCGGCGTCGTCGAGAGCGGAATATGGACGGCAAAATGCGAGACCTGCAACAGGAAGGGCCGTGAGCGCTTCGTGGTAATAAATTCGACGGCTTTCTCCGTGAGAAAATCCGCGGTGCGGCGTGTCGTGGAACTACCAGTGACGGCCGGCGGCTGGGTATTCCCCTGACACTCAATGACCGTCTGCCATCCCTGTTGAGCGGGACCGAAACCGGCGCCACCGAGATGCCATTTGCCGAAATAACCGGTTTGATAACCGACCGCGGCGAGACGTTCCGCAAACGTCTCGACGGCGAGGGGCAATTGCCGCGGCACAACGGGATCGGCGAGCCGCGCAAAGGGGCGGACGTGACCGGGAATATGTTGCGTGATGCCAAAGCGCGCTTGGTCCTGACCGCTTTGCAGATTCGTGCGCGTGGGCGAACAAACCGGACCCGCGTAGAATTGGGTGAAGCGCAATCCCTGCCGCGCTAGGCGATCGATGTGCGGAGTTTCGTTAAAGGCGTTTCCATAACAACCAAGATCGGCCCAGCCGAGGTCATCCGCCAGAATAAGAATCACATTCGGAGAAACGGGCTGGGCCAAGGAGCGCGTGATTAAACCGAGCACGCAGCCAGCCCAAAGCAAGAGGGTAAGAAAATTCATCGACGGGAGCCGCGATGTTTAAGTCCCGAGCCGCGCAGCGCCAACTTCTTTTGTTAAATTAAGGGCATTCTGCTGATGGCGTGCCTCCTCCAATTTGGCGCGCAGCCTCCCGCCAGCGCCCACCCGCGAGACCTCTCCCGCCGAACTCACCGCCAGCAACGCCAAGCTCAAACTCTCTCAGGCCGTGCTCAACAGCCACGCAAAGCCTTAACGCTGGACCAACAAAACGCCTTTTAGCTTTACCATCATGAATGCCAAAAAAATTACCCGTAATCTCCGATGCCCTCGCCTTGCACCGTGGCTCGCCGGCCTCATCGGCGCCACCCCGGCCTCACCTGGCCTCCGCCTCGATGGCGACGTGCTGCCTCCGCCGGACTCCAACCGCCTTTGCGACGAGAGGGACGCCATCAAATCCGAACAGCTCACGTGGTTCGAAAAATCCGACCTCATCATTTGTTCCGCCCCCAACTCCGCGCCGATCACCCACGACGCTGAGCGCCTGCGCAACGAGACCGGTGCCAGCTACACGAGCCAATCCACCCCCCCGGCTGACCCGCCAGCGTCGTGCGCTGCGGCACCGCCAAAAAAGACAACCTTCCACTGGGCATCCATGTCGTCGACCAGCCGTGGCGTGACAATGTCGTCCTCGCCGCGCTCGCCTTCATCGAGAGCAAGAAGGGCGGTTACATGAAACCCACCGTCGTATGATGCAACCGCTTCGCCACACCGTCGCCACTCTCGCCGCCGTCGTCAGGCTGCACTCCGCTGCCCCGCCGCACCCTATCCGGTCGAAGAGGCCACCATCGCGGCGCACCGGCCGCCTATCTCCGTGGCGAAGTCACGACTCAGCCGATCGTCGCCGCCTACCTCGAACGTATCGCCGTCTACGACCAACGCGGCCTACGCCTCCACTCGATTATCAATCTGAATGGGTCGGCACTCGCCGAGGCCGACGCCCTCGCTGGAAACGCTCGGCCAACGGCAAACTCGTCGGCCCGCTCCACGGCGTGCTTGTGCCGTAAAGGAGGGCATCGGCACCCTCGGCCTGCCGACGAACTCCGGTTTTCATAGCCGGAAAAATTACTACGCTCCGACTGACGCGTCCCTCGTCGCCCAGATCAAGGCCGCCGGCGGCATCATCCTTGGGAAGGCGTCGCTCTCCGAATTTACCAACGGCGGCGACAACATCAACTCCGTCCGCCCCGGTTTCTGCCGCCATCCCGACAATACCGCCGACGCCACCGGCGCCTCCAGTGGTGGCACCGGCGCCAGCATTGCCGCCAATTTCACCCTCGTCGGGATCGGCACCGACACCGGCGGATCTCTCCGCATACGTTCCGCGCACAACGCCCTCGGCGGTCTACGCCCCACCGTCGGCCTCGTCTCGCGCACCCGCCTTATCTCCAACAACCGCCTCCGTGATACCGGCGGCCCGATGGCTCGCACGGTTGCGGATCTCGCCATCCTCCTTGATGTGATTGTCGGACCCGATCCCGCCGACGCCGCCACGCAGCGCGCCGTGGGCCCTATCCCGAAAACCTACACCACCGCGCTCAAGGGCGCGCGCCTCAGCGTGCTCCGCCAAGTCTTCACCACCAAATTCACCGCCCCGCACATCATCGCCAATTTTAACGCCACGCTCGCCGCGCTGCGCGCCGCTGGATCGA
>Ga0114966_10005592_pt1 | contig 10604 bp, 9 predicted proteins | sample M_130207_XF_Meta_FD_87029 | JGI IMG/M metagenome (GOLD analysis project Ga0114966, IMG submission 87029) | Freshwater microbial communities from Lake Montjoie, Canada to study carbon cycling - M_130207_XF_MetaG | ecosystem: Environmental > Aquatic > Freshwater > Lake | place: Lake Montjoie...
AGGATTGAGGATTGAGGATTGAGGATTCAGGATTCGGTTTAGATCGAAAGACCGTTCGCCCTGATGTATAGAAGGGCAACGGGTGAGTGCGCTTGTCGAAGCGGCGGCCATTCATGCTTCGATACCTCAGCACGAACGGCCTTAGTGAGACTCGGGAGGTAGCTGGGGCTTTTGCCCCTCAAGTCCGCGCCGGGTTTGGCCGTAAACGTATTTGTCATAAGTCCCGGCCGCGCGCAATGTCAGACTTTCCGTTCAAACCTGTCGAGCATGTCATCGGCCGGTTCCGCATTCTGCAGATACTGGGCCGCGGCTCGGAGGGCGTGGTCTATCTCGCGCACGACCCCGAGCTCGGGCGCGACGTCGCCATCAAGACGACTTTTCGCTACGAAACGCCGGATCCGGCGATGGGCGCGCTGCTGCTGAGCACAGCGCAGACCGCGAGCAAACTCAGCCACCCCAACATCGTGCCGGTGTTCGAAACCGGCATGCACGAAGGCTTGCCGTACGTGGTGTTCGAATACGTCGCGGGTCGCACGCTGTTGCAGCTGCTCAATGCCAACGGCTCCATGGCGATGGCGCCGGCGGTCGTGATGATGAGCCAGATCCTGGCCGGCGTCGCGCTGATACACGAGCGCAGCCTGATCCACGGCGATATCAAGCCCGCCAATATACTGATAGGCGCAAACGATCGCGCGCAGGTGGCGGACTTCGGGCTGTTGCGCCACGAGCACGCGACCAACATCGATCACACGTCCGGTACCCTGCGCTACAAGGGGCCGGAATGTTTCGACGGACGTCCCACCGATTGCCGCCGCGACGTCTATGCGCTGGGCCTGCTGTTCTACGAGATGCTCACCGGCGAGGCCGTGGTTGCCAAGTTGGAAGACCCGGCCGCGATGGTGCTGCGAATCTTCAACGACATTCCATCGCCGCCGTCAGAAAAAAATCCGCGCATCGCGCCCGAGATCGACGCCATCGTGATGAAGGCGCTGCGCAAGATACCCGCGCAGCGTTTTGCCAATGCCGGCGAAATGAAGCGCGAGCTCGACCGCATCCGCGTGGCCGACAGCTCGCGCGTGGAAGTGGGCGAAACGATCATGCACGGCACGGCAGAGTTCCTGCTGCGCCGCATGGCGCACAAAAGCGATTTCTCCGCGCTGTCGGCCAGCGTGACGAGCATCAACCAGCTCTCCGCCGAAGCTGAAACGGCGTCGATCAAGGCGCTGTCCGATACGGTCATGCGCGATTTCGCGCTGACGCAAAAACTGCTGCGCCTGGTCAACTCGGCGGCGATGGGCGTCGGCAACGTCACTAAAGTCAGCGATGCGATCGCCATCCTCGGCGTCGGCCAGTTACGAGCGATGGCCACGGCGATGATGCTGGCGAACGCCGGTGGTGGCAAGAACACGCCGGCGATCACCGCCGCGCTGACCGACGCTTTCGTGGCCGGCCTGATTTCGCGCAACGTCGGGCGCCTCTCCGGGCTGGCCGCCGTCGAGGAACTGTTCATCTGCGGGATGTTCAGCCCGCTCGGCGAACTGCTGACGATTTACTACCTTGCCGAGGAATACGGCGAGATCGCGCGCCGTGTTTACGAGGACGGCGCGCAGGGTGATGCCGCCTCGCGCGCAGTGCTGGGCATCAGCTTCGAAGAGCTCGGCATCGTGGTCGCGCGCCACTGGCAGTTTCCGCCGGCGTTCGTCACCGCGCTCACGCCGCTGCCGCCGGGCGAACTTGGCTATGCGCGCGAGCCGGCCGATCGCATGTGGCAATGCGCCGGATATGCGCGGGAGTTGTGCACGCTCGTCCGCATCAACGATGTCGCTGCGCGCGGGGCCGCGCTCGAAGCGCACATCAAGCGCTTTAAGAAATCCTTTCCCATCGACCTGGCAACGGTGCACGAGCTGATGCGGCGCTCGATCGAGGTCGCAGGCAATTACACCGCCGCCGCCGGCTTTACCGCCGCCAAGACCGCCGTGCTCATGGGCATGAGTGAGTTGTGCACCGTGGATGTGTGCGTCGTTGCGTCGCCGGAAGAATTGTCTGCTGTGGCCGCGGATAAAACCATCCTGGTCCCGAAGGCGCCGCCCGGCTGGCGCTCGCGCATCGCGCAGGCGCTGCGGGCTGTGCTTTAAGTAGAATTACCTAATTCTCCCGGCGGCAGACCGGGGGCTGGTAGCGCCAGCTTGTCCAAAAGAAAGCCCACCAGGGGCGGGTCTCTTTTGGTTACTTTTCTTGCCCGTCCAAGAAAAGTGACCGGCTCCGGGGCCGACCCCGGAGATTTAAAAAGTTGCTGGGCTGCCCCGGTGATGAGGAGAATCCCTAGTTCGATTCCTTGATCGTCCTGTTGCCGGCGGCCTGGGTGGGACGCGCGTTCATCGGGTACATGCGCGAGAACAGTTCCAGTTGCTCGGCTGAAGCCTGGACGGGTTGCTTCATCACGATCCACATGACGTCTTCGGTGCACGGCGGCGTGGTGAGCGATCCCATATAGGTGTAGTAGCGGCGGTTCTCGGGCAGCATCTGGTTTAAGTCGAGGTTCGGCGTGCCGGCGACTTCCTGGCCTTTCTCCAGCGGCAGATTGTTCAATACCGCCTGGATCGCCGGCTGGCGCGCGCCGCCTTCCACCAGCACCGCGACGACGGCGAGCCGGTCTTCGCTGTCTTTGTGCACCAGATGAACGACCATTTCAAACTGTTTGCCGTCGATCGTTTCTTCCGACGGGCGGTGAAAGTGGAACTGCACAAGTTTGAAGCGGCGGCCCATTACGCGCATGGCGTTCCAGCCGCCGACGTTGGCCTGGATGGTGTGGCCGTTGTCGAGGACCTTGAAGCCGCTGGGGCGGTATTCGAACATGATCGTCTCGAGGTCGACCTTCATGCCATCGCGTATGTCGATCGGAGACTGGCGCTCGCCGTTGCCGCACTTGGCGTATTCCGGCGCCAGTTTCGCCCATGCTTTGGGTCCGCCCGCGCCTTCATACGACCAGTGCAGCGATTCTGCGTGTGCTGGCGCGGCTGGCGGCGGCTCCGCTTTTTTGGCTTCGGCTGTGGATATCATCGCGCCGCGGTGGCGCGCGGGTTTGCGTACGACCGCGGCTTCTTCCGTCAGTTTTTTTTCCGCGTGAGTCACATTGCCCGGCTTGATAGCAGTCACCGTTTCCGCCACGGAGGCGATGGATTTACGCTCGGGAAGCTTGGGAGCGATTGGCGGCTTGGACCAGCTGATCGACGCGACCGGTTCTGCCACGGCTTTGTTTTCTACGGACGCTGCCACTTTCGCGGATTTGGGGACGTTCGGTTCTGCCGCCTTGGTGGATTTCAATGCGGCCGGTTCCGCGTCGGACTTGGGGGCTTTGGGTTCCTGTGCCGTCGCTGCCAGCGCGAGGGCCAGACCGAGAACGAGGAGTGAAGTCTGACTGCGGGTTGGGTAAAGCATCGCCGGTCCTGTGAAAACGATATGGGGTCGCCTCCTTATATCGGTTCGGAGCGGGGATTCTTTAGCGGGTGGATGTCCGGGGGCAGCCCCGGGGCTTGTTACTTTTTTCGTGCATCTTTCATCGGCGTTCATCGGCGTTCATCGGCGGTTGCCTGTCATGAATCTATGGGGTGTACTCGCCGTGAACCGCGCGGCTGCCGCCGCTCCAGGCGTGGCAGATGGCGCGGTGCACGGGCCCCAGCCGCCGGCGACGATGAGCTGCAGGTCTTGCGGGTCTTTGATTGCCGGAATGAAGCGGTCGTTCGTCTGTCGTTCCGGAGGACGGCTCCGCTAATCCGCGGGACCATTTTTCCCGGCCTGCCACCGGGAACTTGGCTCCTATCCGCAGTAACGCGGACTGACTACGTTATTCGCCTTTGATCTTCGCTTTTACGATCACCTCGGCCCACTTGGTGGTTTCGGACGCCATCAATTTCCCGAACTCGGCTGAACTCATAATCTTGGGCACGGCGCCTTGCAGAGCGAGTTTTTTCACGAGATCCGGCGACGCCATTCCTTCGTTGACCGCCTCATGCACGCGCGCTATGACGGCCGCCGGCGTGTTGCGCGGCGCGAACATACCGAACCAGATGTAGGTTTCATACCCGGGAACGGTTTCGCTGACGGTCGGCACATTGGGCAGCTCCGGAATGCGCTTCAAGCCGCCGGTGGCCAGCAGCTTGAGCCGGCCGGCGTTGATCTGCGTCATCACGGTGGGCAGCGAACCAAAATAGATTTGCGTGTTGCCAGCCATCGCGCTGATCGCGGCAGGCCCGCCGCCTTGATACGGCACATGCAGTATGTCGACGCCGGTAATGATCTTGAGCAACTCCGTATTCAGGTGCGGGAACCCGCCGATGCCGGACGAGGCATAGGTCAGCGCGCCGGGCCGCGCCTTGGCGAGCGCGAGTAATTCCTTGACGGACTTGACCGGCAGCGTCGGCGTGACCGCGAACGCGCCGTCGGAGTAACCGAGCATCGCCACCGGTGCAAACGAATCGACGAGGTCGACCGGCGGGTTCGGCTTGTCGATCAGGAAACCGTATGCGGTCGAGGTGATCAACAGCGTGTAGCCGTCGGGCGGGGCTTGCGAACCGATTTGCAGGCCGATGATGCTGCCGGCGCCGGCACGGTTATCGATGATCACCGTCTGCTTGAGTCGCGTCGTCAGGTCCGCCGCGACGAGCCGGCCCACGACATCGGTGCTGCCGCCCGGCGCCCACGGAACAATGGCCCGGATCGCGCGCTCAGGCCATTGCGCGGCCGCGGCGACCGGCGCCCACGCGGCGGATCCGCACAGCAGGCAGAGACTTGCGACGACCAGCGATTTCGCGTTCATGCGTTTTCTCCTGAGCGGCCGGTTTCTGCCATATGCAGAGTTCTGCGACGGATTTAAACGATGCTATGATGAAAACGTACAGCGCCATAATTTTGCAGGCGGCAGATACCGGACAAACCCAAACCCGCCTGCTCTTGCTGAAAACAGAATAGCACAAAACGTTTTTGCATTCTTATTCGGGACCAGGCACACCATGCTAAAAGAAGTCACACTCGAAGAGGTGCGCGCGCTTGCCGCGCGAGCGGGCCTCACCCGGCTCACGGAAGAACATGTGCAGCAACTGTTGCAGGCAACGCAGGCCGCGCAGCGGCGGCGGGCCGTACTGCCGACGGCGAATCTGACGCCGGCCGACGAGCCGTCGCACGTCTTTCGACTGCGCGAAAGCGCCGAGCGATGAGTGACCCTGCTTTTCTCAGCGTTGCCGAGGCCGCCGAACTGCTGCGCGACAAAAAACTCTCCCCCGTCGAATACGCCAAGGCGCTGATAGCGCGCGTCGAACAGTACGACGGCAAGCTCAACGCGTTTCTTCACTTCACGCCGGAAATAGCATTGGCGGATGCGCGGCGCGCGGAGGCGGAAATCTCGCGCGGCGAATGGCGCGGTCCGCTGCACGGCGTGCCCTACGGCTTGAAGGACATCGTCGATTACGCCGGCCTGCCCACCACGGCGCATTCGAAGATACTCGTGGACAACATCGCCGCCGCCGACAGTGTGGTGACGCAAAAGCTGCGCGCGGCCGGCGGCGTGTTCATGGGCAAGCTCTCGACGCACGAGTTCGCCACCGGCGGTCCCTGTTTCGATTTGCCGTGGCCGCCCGCGCGCAATCCCTGGAATCGCGATCATTTTTGCGGCGGCTCGTCGAGCGGCTCCGGCGTAGCGACGGCTGCGGGCTTTGTGCCGGCTGCGATCGGCTCCGACACCGCCGGTTCGATACGCAATCCGGCAACCATGTGCGGCGTCGTGGGCATGAAGGGCACCTACGGTCTGGTCAGCCGGCGCGGCGTGTTTCCGCTCGCGTACTCGCTCGATCATATCGGTCCGCTGACGCGCACGGTCAAAGACAACGCATTGATGCTGGACCTCATCGCCGGGCATGATGCGTTAGACCCCGCGAGCGCCGATACCCGCGCAGGCAACTACATGGCGGCCCTCGGGCAGGGTGCCAAAGGGTTGCGAATCGGCGTCATCCGCCACTTCTACACGCGCGATCTTGAGGGCGACGCGGAAATGGTGGCCAGCATCGAAGCGGCGCTGAAGGTATTCGCCGGGCTGGGCGCAAGCGTAAAAGAAATCGAAACCGCGCCGCTGGGTGAATACGCAGCTTGCAACCGCGCCATACTGAGCGCGGAGGCTTACGCCATCCATGAAAAATGGCTGCAAGAGCGGCCAGAGGATTATGCCCGCCTCACGCGGGAGCGCATTCTGGCGGGCGCTTTCGTCAGCGCTGCGGACTACATCAATGCGTTGCGCGTGCGCGGCAAGCTCACGCGTGCGTTTCACGCACTGTTTTCGGACATCGACATCGTGATAACGGCGAGCGCACTGGATCCTGCCTGCCGTATCGACGATCCCGCGGAAATCGATCGCACCTACGCCCGCCAGGCGCGGTCGCCTTTTAACGTAACCGGCAGTCCCGCGCTCTCGATCCCCACCGGCTTCAGCAAAGCGGGTTTGCCATTGGGCATGCAGCTCGTTGGCAAACCGTTCAGCGAGGCGCTGCTCTACCGCGCCGGCCACGCTTACGAGCGGGAAACGAAGTGGGTCGAGCGGCATCCGACACTGGCCGCATAGTTGATGCGGGCATTCGCATAACCGATGAAGTCCGTCAATGCCGCGCATCAGCTGTCTGCTGCCGCAGCGTCCCGTGCCATTGCCGACGGCAAGCTGACATGCGAAGCCCTGACGGCGTCGTGCCTCGAACGCATCGCCGCCAGGGAAGGTGAAGTTCAAGCCTGGGCCTGCGTCGATCCCGCGCAGGCGCTCGCGGCGGCGCGCGCGATCGACAAGCTGCCCCGGCGCTCCCGCATTCATGGCATACCGGTCGGCATCAAGGATGTCATCGATACGCACGACATGCCGACCGAATACGGCTCGCCGATTTACAAGGGCAACGTGCCGGCTTGCGATGCGGCGTGCGTGGCGCAGATCCGCGAGCTCGGCGGATTGATTCTGGGCAAAACGGTTTCGACGGAATTCGCCACCCGGCATCCCAACAAGACGCGTCATCCGCTGAATCCGTTGCGTTCTCCGGGCGGCTCCTCGAGCGGGTCCGCGGCGGCGGTCGCCGACTTTATGGTCCCGGTCGCCCTCGGCACGCAGACGTCTTCATCGATAATCCGGCCCGCCGCCTATTGCGGTGTCGTGGGGTTCAAGCCCTCGTTCGGCCTCATCAACCGCGCCGGGCTCAAGTTCCTGGCCGAATCGCTCGACACAATTGGAATCCTGGCGCGAACCGTTCCGGATGCGGCGTTGATACTCGAGGAGTTGACCGGTCTTCCGCCCATGCGTTTCGGCGGCAACTGCAACACCCGCCCGCGCGTAGGCCTGTGCCGTACCCCGTGGTGGGGCGAGGCCGATGACGCAACTCGCGAAAATATCGAACGGGCCGCACACAAGCTCGCTGCCGCAGGCGCCCTGGTTACGGAACTCGTCCTCGATCCCGGTTTTGGAGAGTTGAACCGAATCCAGACCGAGATCAGCTCTTACGAGTTTTTTCGCGCACTGAGCTTCGAGCGCACACGCCATCCCGAATTGATTTCAGCTTCCCTCACCAGCCGCATCGCGGCCGGCGGCAAAATCACGCGCGATCAGTACGCAGCGGGTTGCGCCGCAGCCGACCGCGGCCGCGCGCAGATTGCGGACGCGTTCCGCGATTACGATGTTCTGCTCGCACCCAGCACGCGAGGCGAAGCGCCCACGATCGACAGCACCGGCGATCCGACCTTTGGATTGCTGTGGACGCTGCTGCGGTTGCCGTGTCTGACGGTTCCGTTCGGCCACGGTCCGCTCGGGCTCCCGCTGGGCGTGCAATTGATCGGCGCGGCGGATCGCGATCGCTCGCTCCTGGCTCACGCGGAATGGTCAAGGCAGGTTTTGCAAGCCTGACCCGGTTCCGTTTCTTTGCCGCCGAATTGCGCGGTCGCGTTGGCGGTTGCGACGGAAGCAGCCGATTACGCCGTCAGCTGTTTGACGAGCCGCTCAATGTAACGCAGCGTGACCTCGCGCATCTCATCGGGCTTGAGATTGCTGACCGGGTGCGGCAGCTCGATATAGGGATGGCCGTCCATGCCTTTGGCGCGAAACTGGAAGATCGCCGCGTTGGTGAAGGCTGCGGTGATGATGGTGGTCGCCGGGATCCCCAACTTTTCGAATTCTACGGTGTCGTGCACACTGCACAACGTGCATGACCCTCAGCCGCCGACGGCGGCGACCGCCACCTGCACTTCCTTCGCCATCTCAGCTATCAGCGCGGCGGTCGCGGGTTTCGAGTAATGCTCTTTGCGGCGGATGACCACTTTCGCCACGCCGTAGCGTTCGCGCAGCGCAGTCGCCACGGTTTCCAGAATCAGGTCGCCCTGCTCCTTGGTGTTGTCGAGCAGCCCGACGGTTTTGCCGGCGAGGTCCATCGGGCGGGGTGCTAACGCGATGCGCGCCTTGCCGCCGCCGGCGGTGGGGTCGATGAATGGAAGGTCGTTGGCCATAATTGTTTCCTTTTCTAACTCAAAAGCAATGTGGAACCGCCGATGAACGCCGATGAACGCAGATGAATTTCATGAGTCGGATTCTCAGTCATTTCAGCTTTGATTTTATCCGCGTTTATCTGCGTTCATCGGCGGTTGCTTGTCATGGATCTACGGGGTGTACTCGCCGTGGACTGCGCGGCTGCCGCCGCTCCAGCCGTGGCAGATGGCGGTGCAGGGGCCCCAGCCGCCGGCGACGATGAGCTGCAGGTCCTGCGGGTCTTTGATCGCCGGAATGAAGCAATCGTCGTCGTCGGGGTCGACTTTGATCGGGAATTGCAGCGCGCGCTCGCGCCGCCAGTTGCCGCCGCCCTTGAGGTCGCGCACCTTGCGGCCCGCCATTTCGCAAAGTTTGTGGTGCACGTCGGCGCGGGAAAGGCCGCCGTTGGCGCAAATCGCGGCGTGCTGCGGGCCCATGGCAACGACCATGTCGGACTGCGCGTGCATGTTCCACGAGCCCATGCCGGTCATGCCGTCGGCGATGCCGGTCAAGAGGCGCTGCGGTTCCTGGCTGACGTCGTCGAAGCAGAGCTTGGGGCTTTCCACCATCGCGCAGGTGATCACGTTGGCGTCTGCGGCGTAGCCTTTCGACACGGCAAGGCTTTCCCACGGCGAGCGTTCGATGTTCTCCGTGATGCAAGCGGTATAACGCATCGGGGTAGCGAAAATGGTGGCGGACGCAACGCCCGCGATGCCGCCGCCGAGGTTCATCATCATCAGGCGGATCGCGCGGCCGATGGAGGCGTTGGCGCGAAAGCCCGGGCCGAAGCAGCCGTTGCCGCCGTGGATGCCGATGGTTTTTGCGTAAGGGCCATTGACTATCATCAGCGGTGCGACGCCGTGCATGGTGCCCTGCACGCCGTTCATGTTGAATTTCTCGCGCAGCATGAGTTCGAGCGCGCCCAGCACGACCGGCAGGTATTCGGGTTTGCAGCCCGCCATCAGCGCATGTATCGCCACCGTGCGCACGGTGGCAGGCTCGAGCATGGGCGGAATTTTTCCGACGAGTTCGCCGGGGTCGCGCCGCGTGGCGGCGAGCATGCGCGCGACGCGCTCCTCGGTCGGCGTGACGACCGGCAGGCCGTCCGACCATTGCTTGTCGAGAAAGAATTCGAATTCGTCGATTGCTTCGCTCAATGCTTACTCCTGCCTAAAACGTAAAGCTTCACCGCAAAGGACGCGAAGGACGCAAAGGAAAGCAAAAGAATCGTCATTCTGGCGAAAGCCAGAATCCACAGAGTGAATTCACTGGAATGACGGTTCCCTTTTTTCTTATCGCCTTCCTTCGCGTCCTTTGCGTCCTTCGCGGTTAAAGATTTAGATATCGTAAGTGCCGTGAACTGCGCGGCTGCCGCCACCCCAGCCGTGGCACACCGCGGTGAGCGGGCCCCAGCCGCCGGCGACGATCAGGTGCAGGTCGCGCCGGTCTTTGATCACCGGCACTATCGCATTGTCGTCGTCGGGATCGATGTTGATTTTGAGCGCGCGTTCGCGCCGCCAGTTGCCGCCGCGTTTCAGGTCGCCGACTTTGCGCTGCGCCATCTCGATCAAGGTTCTGTGTACATCTGCGCGACTCAAGCCGCCGCGAGCGCAGATAGTCGCCTGCTCCGGGCCCATCGCCACCACCATGTCGGAGCGCACGTGCATGTTCCACGAGCTCATCGCGGCCATCGAGTCGGCGATGCCGGTCAGTAGCCGCTCAGGTTCCTGGCTGACGTCGTCGTAGCAGAGGCGCGGGCTTTCGACCATCGCGCAGGTGATCACGTTGTCGTCAGCCGAGTAGCCGCGCGACACCGCGAGCGTCTCCCACGGGCTGCGTTCCATGTTTTCGGTCAGGCAAGCGGTGTAGCGCAGCGGTGTGGAAAACACGGTGGCTGAACCGACACCCGGAATGCCGCCGCCGAGATTCAGCAGCATCAGCCGGATCGCGCGGCCGATGGACGCGTTGGCGCGAAAGCCCGGGCCAAAGCAGCCGTTGCCGCCGTGCAGTCCGATTTTTTGCGCGTAGGGGCCGTTCACCACCATTAGCGGTGCGACGCCGTGCATGG
>Ga0114966_10005593_pt1 | contig 10604 bp, 9 predicted proteins | sample M_130207_XF_Meta_FD_87029 | JGI IMG/M metagenome (GOLD analysis project Ga0114966, IMG submission 87029) | Freshwater microbial communities from Lake Montjoie, Canada to study carbon cycling - M_130207_XF_MetaG | ecosystem: Environmental > Aquatic > Freshwater > Lake | place: Lake Montjoie...
ACACGCAAAAAGCCTTGACGGATGCCGATCACTAATTCACACTGAGAAAGCCCTGCGTTGCTTGCCTCCGAACTGATCGGCATCAGATCGGATTGACTGATCGGCATCATCGGAATGCGCACTGCACTTCAAATGAAGACTCCCCCGAAGTGTAAGGAGATTCAGGCATTTATCAATCGGCCTAATTTGGGCCGATCCCAGATCCCCTGCCAGATAAGCAGATGCTCCACAAATCACCTTTGTGGAGCACCGTAAGCTATTGATTCTAATGGTGGGCGCGCAGGGACTCGAACCCCGGACCTCCTGCGTGTGAAGAAGAGGGCCTGTCTCCATTTGTTCTATGGGCTCCATATGTTTTTCCTGCGTTTCAACAAGTTAGGCCACCTGCTTAGAGCCAATTCCCTAGGCCTTTTGTTTACTTCAGATGGAGTTTTGATACGGTTTTGATACGGTGTCTTTTCGTGAGGGCGATTCCGTGCGCAGTCGGACTGGAGCTATGTTCGTTTTGAACGCCGCTCCGCATATGGGTATCCTCGGCGCAATTCATTTGTATTGACCTGTGGCCTTACGCGGCCCCATTTGACAGTCACCGGGGCCATCAAATGAGCCTATTGGCATCGCGGAAAGAGCCCCTGTCAGCCCACGCAGCGGGAGGCGTGACTTCCAAAGCCGACAAGTGCTCGAACCTGCGCAACATCGGGACATCGCCGCAATCACCTTCCTCGGCCAGGCCTTTAGCCGCCATGCGGCGAAGCAGGAGTGCTTTCAACTGCGGGGCAGCAGCGAAACGTGCACGGACACAATGCGCCAGCCGAACGGGAAACGGACCCACGCCTGGCTCTGGCGTCCCCGCACTTCGCCCTGCGGTGTGCTCCGGGAAAACTCCAGTGTGACGCTGGCAAAGTCACCGCCAAAGTTCACCACATCCAGCCGCTCCACGGTCCGCGCCAGATTGACGGCGGTTAATCCATACTCACTACCGAAGTCGCGATATTGCGAGGGCTTTAACACCCCTTCCAGCGCACAGATCGAGTTAACGGAGGTTTCCACTGAAAATGGAGCTCAGACCTCCTGCAAGCCGATGTTGAAAAAATATGGGCCTACGGCTTTTGTTCGCCGCCAACGGAGGAAGTCGGAATAGCGGACTGGGATCTGCTCCAGGGCAGATCCCAGAACAACCACAGGCAGATGGCGGCGCCGAGGATCGGCCAGGCACCCGCCTGGAAAGCGAAGTCGTAGGAGCCGGTGCGGTCGATGTGCGCGCCCAGCGGCTTCTGTAGGCTGGATCCGACGATCCAGGCGACGAACGACAGCATTCCGGTGACGAGACCGATGTTACGCTTCGACAGTTCCTGCACGAACGCGTAATAACAGGGGAACACGCCCAAGCTGCCGGCCGCGGTCATGAACAGCATCAGCATGGCCGCCTGAATCGGTGCGAGGCCGGGGATCGCGTATTCGCCGCGCGCGAGATTGGGCAGGAACATCGCCGGCAGCACCAGAATGCTACAGATGCTGAAGACCCAGCGGCGCGAGTTCAGCACGCTGAAGCCTTTGCGATGTAGCCAGACCGTGGCGACCCCGGCGGCGATGCAGCCGATGTCGCTGAGGATGTAATAGGCCGGGAGGATTCGACCCAGGGTCCGCTCCTCGCTGAAGGCAAGGCCCGCTTTGTCCTGCAAGGCCAGTGGCAGCCATGTACGGTAGAGCGACCAGGTTGTGTTGATGCAGGAGACGACAATCGCAAGCAGCCAGAAACGGTGGTCGGTGAGGATTTCGCGCAGGCTCGCAGACCAATGCTGCTTTTCTCCGGTTTTCATGGGAATTTCCATGACCTGGCCGTGCATAGTGAAGATCCAGGCAAAGACCCAGATGATGCCGACGGTGCCGATCACAATGAATGGCAACCGCCAACTGCCGGCTTCGGGCGTTAGCATCGCATTGATGATGAAAGGCGTGACGATGGCGCCAATGGAGACGCCACTTTGCAGGATGGAGTTGCCGAGCGCGCGATCCTCAGGGGCCAGGAGTCGTTGCGTTGTTTGCAGCGCGCAAGGCCAATGGCCGGATTCAAAAAAGCCGAGAAGCGTGCGACAGATGAGAAGGCTAGGGAGGGCGCTGACGCCGAAGGCACCAGCATAGGCGGTGAAGCCTCCCATTAGCGACCAGAGGGCCACGACAGCAGGGTAGACCCATTTGGGGCTTACGCGGTCCACAATCAACCCAAAGAAAATAGCGCCAAGTGCGAAGGCATAGCCGAAGTACTGTTCCACCATGCCGTAGTCGGCCTTGGAGAGCTTGAGCTCTTCGATCACCCGGCTTGAGACGCTGGCGAGCGTCATGCGGTCCATGTAGTTGATCGTGCTGGCGAAGAGGAGGAGGCCGCACACCCACCATTTCCAATACTTCGAAGTTAGTGCCACAATCTGCCATCCCGGGCGACTTCTAGTTTCGCGAAATCCGCGACGCCCTGGGAAGAGTTTGGGCAGAGCTCAGCGCTGGTGGGCACGCAAGTCCAGATGTAATATTTGCGTCGCATCGTTCTGCCTATGCCTTCAACCACCGATCAAACCACGCAAATGCCGCTTGCTGCATTTCCCGGTCAAATTTATGCGGCCCGTCATAAAAGCTCCCCTTGTAATGACCCGGTGCGCCCGCTTTCTTGTAAACGTCGGCCAGCATTCGATCCGCGCGCTCCATTTCAGACAAAGTGAAAAGTGTATCCTGCCTGTTGTTCAACACAAGCACAGGACTGGGTACGTTAAGGCCGAGAATTTCCGGATAGTCGAGTTCGTGTGACAATCCTGGCACGTAGCACATCCAGGTATGGGTCCAGCACTTGTCGAGCAGGTAGTCCCGCCAGGTAGTCATCTGGCCGACGGCACACGCGCAGCGAATGCGCTCATCGGCGCCAGTCAACATCACCGTCCTCAGCCCTCCACTGGATAGCCCTGCACATCCAACTCGTGTAGCATCGACATCCGGGCGAGAGCAGAGGTAATCGAGGGCGCGCTGGTCATCGTTCACAAAGACGCCGGGCCAAGTCATGCCGGCACAGAACAGACTCTTAGCGACCAGATGCTCGTGCGCCCTGGCGAACTGGTTGTAGCGCAGGATTTCATCTTCCGCTTCGGGGTGAGCCTCGACCTGGTTGTCACGGATGTGTGCCGGCACGTCTGCAAGTCTTACTCTTCTGCTCCCGAAGGCAAAAGTGTCATGTACGAGAACTGCGTAGCCGCGGCGCGCCAACTCATTGGCCCAAGCCACACCACCGTAGTACAGATCCTGATGCCGAAGGATGACTGGATGCGTGTCTTTCGACATCCGCGTGATCTTTCGCAGCCCGAAATACTTAAGGCCGCTGTGGTCGTGCAAACCAACGATGCCCGGCAACTTGCCTCTAACGCCCTTGGGCCTGAGCAGCAATGCTTCTGTGGGCGGCCCATAGGGCAACTGCCACTGCAAGTGTTCGATATCGAGTCCGTCGAATTCGAACTTATGCTGCAGGGTGGGGATCGGTTTTGGCGATGGCGGGGGGCCGGCGAGGCATTCGCGAAAACGGGCGCGAGCTATGCCCCGCCAGGAATCTACATTCTTAAACCCAGGCTGGCGAAAGGAAAGCCGGGGTGGGTCTGCTAAGGATTGCGCTGCCCATTCCCCATAAGCACCAAGCATGTTTGGAGTCATAAGTAATACCCTCGATTCGCTACGGCGTAAGCGCCGGCATTAGAAAAGTTACGGTGTTACCGGTCACGGCCGACGCTCTTGGATGACCACGCGAAAGCCAAGGTAGCCTCCGCGGTATGCCACCGGATCGCGGCCAACACGAGCGGCAGAGCGCAGACGTTTCGAGTCGCTCGACCAACCGCCGCCGCGTTGGACTTTGTTCTTGCCCATTTTCGGCCCGACCGGGTCAATCTGCTCCTCTTTCGCATAGCTGTTGGGCTCGTACCAGTCTTCGCACCACTCCCAGACATTGCCATGCATGTCGTGCAGCCCGAAAGCGTTTGCCTTGAACTGGCCCACCGGAGCGGCGAAGATGTGGCCGTCCTTCGCCTTGATGCCAATCGACCAGCTAGGATACCTGGCTCGGGCTGTCGCATCAGCGCCGTTGCCGTTTTCGGCAAGCTTCTCGCCGTTGTCGCCAAACGAATAGGCGCTGGTCGTTCCGGCGCGACAGGCATACTCCCATTCGGCTTCCGTCGGCAGGCGGTAGACTTTCTTTTCCTTTTTACTGATCCAGGTGCAAAATGCCTTGGCATCGCTCCAGGAAATACCGACGACGGGATGCTTGTCGGTCTGCTCGAAGCCAGGACTCTTCCAGGTGAAGTTGCTGTGCCTTTCTCCGAACAGGCCAGCATCGTTGATGCCGAAGGCGCCATTGCCGTCGCGCTCGCCGTCGGTCTTAAATTTCGTGTCGGCCACGAAGTGCTTGAACTGGCCGACGCTAACCTCATGTTTCCCCAGGTAAAACCCCTTCGTTATTTCCACCCCGTGCTGCACCTCTTGAGCCTCGCGACCGGGCTCAGTTTCCTGGGAGCCCATCGTGAACTTTCCCGGCGGGATGAATATGAGTTCCATCCCCACGCTGTTCTTGATTTCCTGCACGCGGCCCCGGCTGGAGCCGGGTTCCGAACTACTGGTCAGGGCCGCGAGGATGCAGCAAACGAAAAACCACGAAGCAGACCGGCCAAAAAAGCTCAATGCGGTTCGCATGGGAGTTTTTCTCTCGAGGCTCGTCGGCCTCTTGAAGATTGGCTAAACGATTGAGCCGGAATCGCCGAGGTGTGCGCAGCATGCTCACCGTGCATGTGACGATGGCTGCGAGATCCGAGGCCTTGAGCTGGACGGCTAGGCGCCCCGCTAAAAGGCGCAGCCGAAGACGCGAAGCGATTGGAAGCTAGATCCAAGCGCTCCCCTCCCACTCTGCAACCGAACCGATAAATGCAATGGTCCCGCTAGAAAACGTGGCGAACAACCGCTCTCCCTTTTCCGCCGTGGCAAATTGTGGCAACCCGATGTGGCCAGTCTTGGTTCGGTCTTTTGTGGTCCAACCGCGGTAGGCGGGGTCAAACCCATAGTCGAATGAGATCGACTGGAGGCCGGAGATGTCGCCGACAACCATTTCGGGAGCAAGACGGAGGATCATGGAAGTCTCCCACTCACAGGCATGGCCCATCTGCTTCTGCGCGAAGTCATCGCCCAGCAGTTCGGGATCGGCCAGATCCCAATAGGCGCAACTGAGCAGTAGCAGGTCCGTGCGTTCACGGTACTTCTGCCGCAACTCGAATACAGCCTGCTTGCCGGGGATGATATTGCCGCCATGGCCACTTAGAAACAAAATTCGCTTGAAGCCATGCCGGATGAAACTCTCGGCGAGTTCTGCCAACAGATCGAGGTAGAGCCGGGGGGAAGCCGAGACCGTCCCCGGGAAGTCGGTATGGTGGTGAGAATTGCCGAGCCATTGCAAAGGAGCGAAGAGAGCGCGATTCCCCAACGCGGCGTCCGCGCGGCGTACGATCTCCGCCAGTAGCATGCTGTCGGTCGCCATTGGCAAGTGATGGCCATGCTGTTCGACGGCTGCAATTGGGATTACGACGGGCACGTTCTTATCCAGGGCCCGGATGGCGGGCCAAGTCATGTCGGTCAACAGCATTCGTTCAACTCCTCGGGTGGGCTATGGTGCGGATCCCAATTTATTATGTTAGAAACTGAGCTTGAGGGCTAATTGAATCTGCCGAGCCGTGCTGATGGTCCCGCTGACACGCCCGAATGTCGGCGAGGATATGAGCGTCTGTGGAATCCCGAACGTCGGGTGATTGAAGAGGTTGAACGCCTCGATCCGAAGCTGAGTGTGAATGCGCTCACCGAAGCTGTCTTCCCGGAAGATAGAGAAATCCACATTCGCAAAACCATCCGAGCGTAGTTGGTTGCGGCCCGCGGAACCGAACGTATACTGCCGTGGGATCGCGTATGCGGCCGTGTTGAACCAACGCGCTGGAGTAGGATCGCTCAGGTGGGGATTTCCAATCAAATCTGGACGGGCCCGCGTACTTTGGTCAATAGCGCCGATGTTGGCAGTGTCGGCATTGGTAAAGAGGGTGTATGGCTGACCATCGCGAAGCTGGAAGATGGAGTTGAACTGCCACGCTCCAAGAACTCGCGAGGCAGCACCGCTTCGCACCCAGCGCCGGCCGGGCCCGAAAGGCAGCTCATACACGAAGGCTGCTGAAAAGTTATGGGGAATATCGAAGCCTGAAACGCTTCGCGATCCGTTGGGATTGTATGGGTCCTGAATCGAACCGCTCTCTACGCCGAACTGGCCCGAAGAGCCGGTGTCGATTGACTTGCTCCAGGTGTAAGAGAGCAGGTATGAAATTCCTTTCGAATACCGTTTGTCAAGTTTGGCCTGTAGACTGTTGTACCCGCTCTGGCCGATGCTCCGGTCATACAGGGACACCGGAGCGTTCGGCCACAGCGCCCGTGGACGGTCTGGCCCGGGACCGGGCGTGAGCGCCGTATTGTAGTCACCACCAATTGGAAGGCGCAGATTGTGGGACCCTACATAGCCAATCGTAAACTGGGTGTCTCCTGCGAACTCCTTCTGGATCTCCAAATGCCACTGCTGGGAGTAAGGGCTTTGGAAGTTTGGATCGTAGTAGTAGTTGTAAGAATTGAGTGGAGTCGCTACCGGAATCCGAGGGTCGTTCCCCTGGGTGAGGTTGCTGGCAACAGAAGTCACAAACGTCCGATTCTCAGGAGCCGAAACCAGCGCCGTATTCGGCCACGCGCCGATCGGGTTCTGGGCTTGTTGCGTTGAGCCTGCCAGCAAGTCGTAGAAGATAGCGTACGAGCCGCGTACCACCATGTCAGACTTGAGCCGATAAGCAAAGCCGAAGCGCGGACCGAACATCTTGTAGTCATCCTTGCGGAATTTGGAGGAACCGGTGAAAACAATGTTGTCGCGAACATAGGCATTGTTCGGATCACTCAGGCAAGGCGCGGCTTTGGAGACCGAGCAATCCGGCGACCGAGTGGAGCCGACTATGTACTTGCCGGTATTGAAATCCCACATGGACGGGAAGTTGCGGGTGAATGCAGCATTGCGCAAAAGGTCCCAGCGAACCCCAAAGTTGATCGTCAGGCGGGAGTTCACCTTGAAGGAATCTTGAACGTAACCATGCCAGGTTTGTGCTTCCAGTGAGTACTTGCGATCGCGATAGGCCCACGAATCCACGACACCGAGCATGAAGGACGCTATGTCCTGGCCAGTGCTGCCGGGGTTATTGAGATCGCCCGTCTGCCCGTCGCCGAAGCGAAGTGCGCCATCGCTTTCGTCCGTGTGATACCTCATCACGACGGCGCCTGCGCCGATTTTGATGGAATGCCGCCCCACGAGTCGCGACCAATCAGCCTGCCCATGGTAGCCCTCTTGCGGGCCACGATTTCGTGTATCGCTTGGGACCCCTCCGAACAGGCTCGGAAGTCCGACGCCGGGAGCGTTGAAATTAGGGCTCTTCGGCAACCCGGGGAATAGCCCCTGGTCGACTAACTTCTGGCTGGTAATAAAAGGCGCCCCCCGGTGGCGCATTTTGCTGTATCCGAACAAACCTGTGACCACCGATTTTGTTCCGAACACATGAACGTATCCGATGCCCAGGTTCGAAGCAGGCAACTGGGTCAAACTGTAGGTGCCAGGAAGCGAATTGGCCGAGCGAGTATTCTGGCTATTCGACGTATAACGCACCCACATGGAGCGGGTGTCGCCAAAGCGATGATCGCCGCGGATGCTGTATTGGTTGTTGGGAAAGGTCTGTGGGTCGTCGTTGCGCTGGTTGAAACCAGCAAAGCCCGTATTGATTGGAGCCGGAAGCACGGCCTTCGCCCAAGCCACCATGGAAGGATCAAAGCGGGATGCAGGAATCACGTTTCCGGGAAATGCGGTGCGGATCAGCCGGCCGGCCGTTGCCGGATCGGCGCGAGTTGAGAATGGGTCGAAAATCTGCCGTGGAGAACTGCTAAAGTTACCTCCCAATTGTTCCAGAGTTGGCACTCTGGTCAAGCTCGCTGACGGGTTTACCTGACGGTAGCCTTCATAAGAAGCGAAAAAGAAAGTCCGGTCCTTCACAATTCGGCCGCCACCCGTCACGCCAAATTGATTCTGGCGAAGCGGAGGCTTGCTTGCCGTAAAGAAGCCTCGGGCATCCAGCGCGTCGTTTCGAAGGAATTCATAAAGGGTGCCGTGGTACTCGTTGGAGCCGCTGCGCGTGACCAGATTGACTACGCCGCCAGAGACGCCGCCGTACTCAGCGAGGTCGCTGTGGGATTGCACTTTGAACTCGCTGAGCGCATCAACGTTGGGCGAAATGGCATAGGTGCCTCCATAATTCCCGTTGTTGTAGACGCCGTCCAACGTGAACGAATTGCTTCGATTCGACTGTCCGTTAATCGCAGGGAAATACGATCTACCTACTCTTGGCACGAACAGAAACCCCCCACTGTTCTCAGCCACGCTGACAGGACCCGCGCCCGGCGTAAGCGTAATGAGCTGTGTGAAATTCCGCGCATTCAGAGGAAGGTCTACGATTTTCTCAGGCGAGACCACGGTGCCCAATTGCGCCGTCGACGTTTCCAGCGCCTCATTACCGCCCTGGACAGTAACGGACTCCTGAACACTGCCCAGTTCCAATGTGAAGTCCAGGGTTGCCTTCTGCGCGACGCGCAACTCGAGATCTTTGCGCACGAACTTCTTGAATCCCGGTGCGCTCACGTCTACATCGTATAGGCCTGGACGCAGCGATGTCACCGCGTAGAGACCTGACTCGTTAGTCTCCGCACTGCGGCTAGCTCCCGTCTCTTTGTTGAGAACACGAACGGCAGATTTCGAAACTACCGCGCCGCTCGCATCGCGGACAATACCGTTGAGTTCTGCGTCCTGCGCATACAGGCAAGACAAGGGTACGGACAAGAGGCAAGCGAATGCAAAGCGCAATGATTTCACGATGTAGTGACTCCTAGGTGAAAGTATGGGGGCTTTCAAATCTCAACGTCCATTGCTATTGTGTAGTTATCGTCGATACGGTAGGTTGATATTCCATGAACAAAGCCCAGGACGTAAATTGGAACGCGGTCTACAGCTTTTGGCTGGTGGCGCAGTGTGGTTCTTTTGCGGAAGCATCGAGGAGGCTGCCGAGCGGTACGATCCAAGGACTGCACAAGCGAGTGCGGCAACTGGAGGGGGAGTCGGGCTTAAATCTTCGGCTTCTTAGATCCCGGGGAGTGAAAGGCGTCGAGCTTACGGAGGCCGGCCGCCAGGTCCAACAGCTAGTCAATCCGGTTTTCAGTTCTTTCGATCATCTCACCGCGGAACTCAGGGGGGAGAAAACGGGCACGTTGCGCGTCGCAACTACGGCCTTGGGCGCGTATAACTACATTCCACGGATCCTGGCAGATTTCCGGGCCGCATTCCCAACGGTTTCGGTCTCGGTCCGAATCCGCAGTGAGGCGGAAGTAATTGCGTTGGCCGAATCGGGACTCGTGGATTTCGCGATCGCCGCGGCGCCGGCGCACTCGGAGAGACTCACCGCAACAGCGAAGACGCGAATTAGCTTTCACCTGGTCGCTTCGCGTGATCACAGATGGCCGGCGGGATCCCTGTCATGGGGACAGGTCTTGGAACAGCCACTCATTGTCCCGGAACGAGTTAGCGGGATTCGGTTGTCGCTTGAAGATTTGCTCACGCGAAGGAAACTCATTTCGAAACTAGTGGTCTCAGCCGAGGTGACCAGCGCCGAGTTGGCGGTGGAACTGGTCCGCGGCGGCTTTGGCGTTGCCTTGATCCCTTACGCGCCGCGTCTGGCGGAAAGCCTGGTGGACCTTTGTGTTGTCGATGTGCCGCCCGGCCTCACCGAGAAAAACATTGCGGTGATGCACAATAACGAACTCTACCAGCCAACCTACATGAGACGCTTTTTAGAGATCGCGGCGTTGGCAATTCGAGCCGGCCGCGAAATCAATTAGTATCCGTCCATCACAAGTGAGCCGCGTGGTGACTTCTCTCGTCGGTGGGCTGCCGGCGAAGCTTCCCCGTATGGTCCGAAAATCGGATCTGCTTGAATCTTCAGGGGCTGCCGAGCTTTGCAGGCTCGCGATAACGGAATCAAAAGATGCTGAGAGCCCTGGACCCATTCCGGTTTTTACTGACCGCCGTCGCCGGCTGGATGAACCAGCATCAACTGCTCGTCATTGACTATTTGCGCGAGGAGAATCGCATTCTGCGAGAACAACTCGGCGGACGACGACTGCGGTTCACGGACGATCAGCGCCGCCGGTTGGCCGCCAAGGCCAAGGGGCTGGGGCGGACCATCCTGGCGGAAGTGGCCACTATCGTGACACCGGAGACCCTGCTCTCCTGGCATCGAAAGCTGATCGCCCAGAAGTACGACGGCAGTGGGAAGCGCGGACCGGGACGACCGCGGACCGCCGGCGAACTCGAAGTCCTGGTCGTACGATTAGCCGGGGAGAACCGGGATTGGGGGTATCGGCGCATCCAGGGAGCGTTGTCCAATCTGGGTCACGAAATTGCCCGCAGCACGATTGCAGAG
>Ga0114966_10005595_pt1 | contig 10603 bp, 8 predicted proteins | sample M_130207_XF_Meta_FD_87029 | JGI IMG/M metagenome (GOLD analysis project Ga0114966, IMG submission 87029) | Freshwater microbial communities from Lake Montjoie, Canada to study carbon cycling - M_130207_XF_MetaG | ecosystem: Environmental > Aquatic > Freshwater > Lake | place: Lake Montjoie...
CAGGCTTGAAATTGACGATTCAGAATTTTCAAACGTTTAAATACACCATGGCCCAAATTGTTTCCCTTCATGCTGTCAGTCACACGCCCGTGATGATCAATTTTCCAAACGCAGTGAGCGAAAAAGATAAAGAGGATGTTTATCAAGCATTCAAGAATTTCGGAGACCAGGTCAAGAAAGCCAAACCAGATGTTTTATTGCTTTTATCAGACGACCATGTCCACAACTTCTTTTTAAATAATTTACCTGCGTTTTGCATCGGAGCAGCCGCCTCTTACAAAGCACCCGTGGAGCACTGGTTAAAGGTTGATAAAAGAGTGCTGCCCGGTGACTCTTCTTTAGGGACTTTTCTTTTAGAAAAAGCCTTGCAAAATGACTTTGACCCCTCATTGTCCATGGAATTGATTTTGGATCACGGCGTTGTCACTCCTTTGGAACTTGCTGGATTGCCCCACACGCTTGCAATGGTGCCCATCTTGATCAATTGCGTACAACCGCCTTTGCCTAAAATGAGTCGATGCTATGAATTTGGCGAAATGATTGCACGCGTTTTACTTGAAGACACCACAAATAAAAGAGTAAGCGTGATCGCCTCAGGTGGAATCAGTCATGACTTATCCACACCTCGCATGGGCATGGTCAATGAAGCCTTTGATCGTCAATTCATTGAGCATTTGAGCCAAGGTCAAGCTCAAAGTGCGATTCAATACGCGACAGAAAATGTGCACCTGGCAGGCAACGGTGCAGAGGAGGTTCGGATGTGGCTCATGGCCATGGGCATGAGCAAAGCAGTTGCGGCTTTCTCCAACACCAAGTTGGAAAAAAATGGGCACGCCCCATTTCAAATCGACTTCTATCGCGCACTCAATGATTGGTACACAGGCATTGGACTGGGCCATTGGAGGCTGGACTAAAGGCATGCAAGACAAGCGCATTTTGGTCGTTGGAGCAGGTATTGCTGGATTGTCAAGCGCGCTGATGTTGGCAAAAAACGGCAACGACGTCATGGTGATCGATGCCCAAGACAATTGGGAGATCACGGGTGCGGGACTGACCATCAGTGGTCCAAGTTTTCGAGCCATTGAGGCCTTGGGTATTTTAAGCGATGTGATGAACTTGGGTCATACACACCTTGGAATCAAAGTGCATGACACCCATGGGCATCTTTTAAAAACACTGATCAGCCCAAGCATTGCTGCACAAAATGGTGACCCCTTGCCTGGTGCGGGTGGCATTTTAAGAAGCACACTGCATGGTATTTTACTCAAGCACTTGTCTCGCTTGGGCATTCAGGTACAGATGGGCTTAAAGTGCACATCCATCACACAAGACGCTTTGACGCCGGATGGATCCGTGCGGGCACGGGTCAGATTCTCCGATCAGCGCACACTTGACTTTGATGCTGTGGTTGTGGGCGAAGGCTTGTACTCCAATTCCCGCCACCTCTTGTGGCCTCAAACACCCTCTCCCACCTTTACAGGACAAGCGTGTTGGAGAGTGGTTCTTGCAAGGCCACAAAGCGTGGACCACCGATTTTTCTTTTTAGGGGGCACGGTCAAGGTGGGGCTCACGCCAGTTTCAAGCGAACACATGTATTTATTTTTACTTGAATCCATCCCCCAAAATGCACATCGTAAAACCGCCGAGTTGCATGTGATCTTGAAACATTTATTGAGTGAGTTCTCGGGCGAGTTGAGCCAAGTCAGGCAAGCCATCAACGCTCAATCGCACATTGTTTATCGACCCCTTGAGTCTCACTTTCTGAGTGACTCTTGGAGCACGGGTTGCGTGGTCTTGGTGGGCGATGCCGCTCATGCGACCACACCCCAACTGGCCTCGGGTGCAGGCATGGCGATGGAAGACGGGATCGTTTTGTCTGAAGAGTTTTTAAGCGCCAAAGATGCAAAAGAGGCCTTTCATCGCTATTACCTGCGTCGTTCAAAGCGCTGCAAAATGGTGGTTCAAAACTCTCTTCAGATTGGACAATTGGAGCTTGAACGTGCCTCCGCGGTTGAACAAGCTCAATTGGTTGAGTCCTCCCTTGCTCAATTGGCCGCGCCCTATTGATTTAAAAAAATTCAAACGAAGTCTAGCCTTATCATTTATTTTTCGGAGCCCCTTATGAAAAACAAGTCCATCAACAAGACCCTTTTAATGAGCTTGACCAGCATACTTCTTGGTTGGCAAAGTTGCGCCCTCCATGCTCAAGATTACCCAAGCAAAACGGTTCGCTTCATCACCGCTTCAGCGGGCAGTCCTCAAGACGTGGTGGGTCGAATATTTGGGCAAAAGGTGGGGGAGAGCTTGGGGCAAGCCGTTTTCATTGAAAGTAAACCCGGTGCTGGCGCACTGATCTCCATGCAATCGGCTGCCAAATCAGCCGCAGATGGCTACACCGTCTTGATCAGTTCAGCCGCTTTTACGGTCACGCCTTATTTGTACAAGAACATTGGTTTTGACATTGAACGAGATTTGACGCCCTTGGGTTTGCTGGCCACCACGCCCAACATCATCGTGACGCACCCATCTTCAGGACTGAAGTCCATCAAAGACGTGGTGGAAAGAGCCCGAAGTGGTAGAAAAATTCAGTACGGCTCTCCAGGCTTTGGCACAACGCCTCAACTCTCAGCCGAGTACCTCTTTAAGATCTTGGCCAATCAACCTCTTCTGCACGTGCCCTACAAAGGAATTCCGCCTGTGGTGGCTGCGGCCATGAGTGGAGAGGTTGACATCGCCTCCATGTCATTGCCCCCAACGGTTCAGTTGATTAAAAGCGGTAAACTCATTGGGCTTGCTGTCACCAGTGGCAAGCGCAATGCAAGCGTACCAGATGTGCCCACCATCGCCGAGACGGGCTTTACGGGTTTTGAAGATGACTCTTGGGTAGGTGCTTGGGTGCCCGCTGGTACACCAAGTTCAGTTGTGCGTCGGCTCAAAGAAGAGTTGGAAAAAGCCTCTCAGTCCAATGAGGTCAAGGAATTGTTGAGAAATGTGGGATTTGAATCGAGCCCACTTTTTGGAGAACCGTTTTCACAAATGGTGAAAAAGGAACTGAGCAAATGGGAGAAAGTGGTCAGAGAGACGGACGCAAAGGTGGAGTAGGCACCAAGCTTTGGTGCGTTCAGCTTTGTTTTACTCATCCGAATCAAATCAAATCAAGTCAAGTCAAGTCAAGTCGATTGAGGGTTGGGTTGAGTCGACTGCAATGACTTTTTCAATGAACCGGCCACAAAAGTTTATTGAGCCGTTTCATGTCCAAGCGAGATGAAATTCGCTTGGCCGCCTCTTGCACTTGGAGCATGAGACTTTGGTGATTGATCTGGGTGAGCTCACCATTTTTAAGCACTTGTTCACCGGCAATAAAAACATCTTTGACCGTGTTGCCTGTGGCGCTGTACACCAAATTTGAAACGGGGTTGTAAAGCGGTTGCCACTCTGGCAGTGTGGCATCAAAGAGGACAAAATCCGCTTGCTTGCCCACTTCGATTGAGCCTATGTGATCTTGAAGGCCCACCCCTTTGGCGCCATTTAAGGTGGCCATCTCCACCGCATGCTCTGGGGGCATGACGCGCGGATTCATCCTGACCTCCTTGTACATGCAGGCCGCCATTCGCATCTCTTGGACCATGTCCACCACCCCCGAGGACGCGTGATCAGAGCCCAAACTCACGTTCACCCCCATGGCCATGAGTTCAGGATGTTTGCCAGCGGCCATGTAACCGTAGCCGTTGTGCAAAGAGGAGGATGGCGAGCAGACCAAGGTGGGTTTGCGTTTGACCAAAAGGGCCAACTCTTGTGGCTCCAACCAACCTGAGTGCACCAAAATCATGTTTTCATCAAGCACCCCCAAGGACTCAAGTCTTTCGATCTCCGCTTTTCCAGTTCCCGACACACTGGCATCATGCGTTTGATAGGAAAAACAGGCATGGGTTTGCAACTTCACCTTGTGCTTGTTGGCGATTTCTTTGAGTCCCACGATCAGCTCATCGCTTGCATTGTTCATGCCTCTAAATGAAGCGGACAAGGTCAGTTTGCCCTTGTGCTGGCCCAAGTAGCGCTCAAACAAGCCCTCTGTTTTTTCCAAACACGCCCCTGTGGACTCGATCATGCTTGGCGGCAAAATCCCCATCACCGATTTGGTTTTGTCAAAACAAGAACACGCAGCCACGAGTCTCATGCCCGTGGACATCACCGCCTCGATGGTTGCATCTGGGTGATAGTTGCCCGGGTCCGTGAAGCACGTCACACCGTGGCGCAGCAATTCAAGGGCTGCAAAAGCAGAGCTCACTCGAACATCTTCTCTGGTATTGGCCGCCTCATAGGGGTACATGTGGTCGTACAAGAACTGCTGCGCATTGGCCTCGTCGGCCAAGCCTCTTGAGAGCTGAAAGGAGGCATGCAAGTGATTGTCAACGAAGCCTGGGGTCACCACACGGCCGCGCCCAAGTTCTGTTCTAGGTGCTTGCCACCTTTGCAGCAAATCAGCCGTTTTACCGACCCCCACAAACTTGCCATCTAAAACGGCCAAACACGCATCCGTGATCACTCGACGAGCAGGATCCACGGTGATGAGCCAGTCGATATGGGTGATCAAGAGATCACAGTGCTCAGGTGCAGTAAGAGTCGGGTGTTGAGACATCGTTGGACTATCGGTGGACTTGGGGTAAGCTTTGAGTAAAAGATAAAGACCGTTGCAATCAATCTGCCTTGATATTGTTTTCACGAATCACCTTGCCCCAACGATCTTGATCCCTTTTGACCGTTTCAAAAAAAACATCCGTACCCAAACCAGAAGGATCAAGGCCTAAGTCCTTGAGCTTGGTGGACATGTCCTGACCATTGACGGCTTTTTTAATGGCATCGGCCAAGAATGAAAGCACCTCTTTGGACGTGGCAGAAGGGGCAAACACCCCGTGCCAACCTTGGATACTAGAGCCGGGGTACAAACTCTCCAAGGTGGGCACTCCAGCCAACGCAGCGATGGGCTTTGTACTGCTGGTCATGAGAGGCTTTAACTTGCCCCCCTGCACTTGGGGCAAAATGCCCAAGGTGGTATCGAAAATCAAATCCACTTCGCCCGCCAAGAGGGCTTGCATGGCTGGGCCATTGCCTTTGTAAGGAATGTGCTGCAAATGGATACCTGCAACACTTTTGACCAACTCCATGTACATGTGCTGGCCTGAGCCTGTGCCTGCACTGGCGTAGTTAAATTTACCGGGTTGCTTTTTGGCCAATTGCACCAAATCTTGCATATTTTGAACGCCCGACTTGGCATTCACACTCAGCACGTAATCGAATGTACTGACTTGGCTCACAGGGGCCAAATCACGAAGCAAATCATAAGGGGTCTTTTGTAAGCTCACCACGGTCACCATGGGTGTGGCCGAGTTCAGCACCAAGGTGTAGCCATCGGGCGCACTTTTAGCCACATAGTCCACACCGACAACCCCACCCGCTCCCGCCTTGTTGTCGACAATCACGGCCTGTCCTAAAGCTTCAGAGAGATTTTTACCTAGCAAACGAGCCACCACATCCAAGGTGCCTCCGGGCACAAAGGGAACCACCAATTTAATGGGTCGATTGGGGTAGTTGTTGAGCTGAGCGTGACAAGCGCCAGCAACAAAAATAGCACACAAAAAAAACAAACCCAAAGAAAAGCGCTTCTCGAAAGAAATGGTATTCATATTAAAAGCCTCAAAGTTAAACATTCAACCCAAACGTGCAGCCTAAGAACATGGACATGCCATGCGCATGATCGGTCTGCAAGAGACTACAGTGGTAAATTTTTCTTTAACCAACTGCAGACCAATTCGATCACCATGGTGTTGCCCTCACTCAAAATGAAATGATCCGTGTTGGCAAACAAGTGTAGGTCAGTGGGTTGACCTGCATGGGCAAACAAATCCACCGATTGCTCCGTTGGCGTCACCGAGTCATTGGAGGGGTGCAAAAGAAGCAAGGGCCGAGGTGCAATTTGTCCAACGACCTCATTGGCTTTGAAGTTGAACATGCTTTCAACGACCTCGTAAGGAAATTCAGTGATGGATCCGGGTGAGAGCTGATTGCGAAGCCCTGGTTGAATAGGCACAATGTCGTAACGAGGCACCATCATTGACTCGCCCTTGGCCAACTTGGCGCGACCCGTGGCCATCATGTCGGTGAACTTCTTCCACTGAGCGTCAGAGGCATGTTGTTTTCTAAACTTCTTCTCCCCGTCTCCCCAACCACCCGTTGAGATACAGGCTGCGACCCTTTGATCCACGCCAGCGGCATAAACCGCCACTGCAGCACCAAAACTGTGCCCCATGACACCAATTTTTTGTGCGTCCACCATGTCTTGCGTTTGCAAGAAATCAATGGCCGCTTGCGTGTCCTTGACTTGCTCCAGACAAATCACCGAGCCACGCGCCCCTTCTGAATCTCCACACCCTCTCATATCGAACCTAAGCGTGATGTAGCCCAATGATGAAAATAAATCAAAGGCCGCCTTGGAAATACCTCCGTTTTTGTTGCTCCCAAAACCATGAAGAACCACCACAGCGGCCCTTCTCTCTCCCACTTTCAGATCATCTGGGACATGTAAAACTGCAGCCAAACGATGGTTTTCAGATGAAAAAAAGACTTCCTTGTGCATTCAAAACTCCGTGGGTGTAAAGGGGGGGTGAGAAATAAAAAATAATGAGCTTGATTTTCGCTTAAAAACCGCTTGTAAACTTCCAAGTGGATCAATTTTTTAAACCGGCTACTCAAACCTCTTTAGCCATGCGCATGAGGCCAAAGTAAAAAGAATTCATTGTCCTCTCGGGTCAAAGAGACTTGTTGTCCAACGGGCAAACAAATTTTGACGGGCACATGGCCAAAAGGCAAATCGGTCAGGACCGGCGTTTTAAGGTGGGTGCGAAGAAAGCTCACCACCTTGGAGAAATTAAATCCTTTGTCATGCGCGTTCAATGCATATCGATTGAACTGCCCAAGCACAATGGCTTTTTGATCCTTTAAAACACCCGACATCAACAGTTGACTGAGCATTCTCTCGATGCGATAGGGGTGCTCAGCGGTGTCTTCCAAAAACAAAATACCGCCCTTGATGCTTGGGAAATAAGGTGTTCCGAGCAAGGCACATAAAACGCTTAAATTCCCACCCCAAAGCATCGCGTCTTTGGCCAAGACCTTTGAGTTGGTCTGTTTCGCAGTGGCGTGCTCTAAAAAGCCGCTCAGTGCGCTTTTTTTCATGGCCCAGCCGGCACCCTCAACTTGAGAGCTCAACACATCATCCAAACACCCCAGCATGATGTCATCGGGTTCATCAAACGCCAAGTCGTCCATCACACTCGGCCCACTCCAAGTCACTTGCCGAGTTCGACTCAAAACCGCCAACTGAAAAGCCGTGAAATCGCTAAAGCCCAAAAACTTGGTACCGGAGAGAATGGATTTTTTGATTTTTGAATAATTCAAATGGGGCAGCAACCGAGTCAAACCATATCCACCTCGAGACACCATGGCCACATCGCATCCACTGTCACAAGCTCGCTCAATGGCCAGCAAACGTGTCTGATCATCTCCAGCAAAGCGCTCAAAGGAACTCAAAGCATGGGGATCAATCTGAACATCATGTCCCAAAGACTTCAAAACTGAAATGCCTTTTTTAAAAGCTTTTTGGTCCCTCACGGCACCACTGGGGGAAAAAATATAAATACTGGACATGGACAACTGCTTTTTAGGTATTTTCTAGATCATAATTCGTATATGAAGCAACCAGTATCATAACTCGATACTTCATCGAGACATCATTTTCACTCAAACGCAATGTCCAAAACTCTTTATCAAGTGCTCGGACTTGATCCATCTGCTGAGGACGTTGTGGTCCGCGCCGCATTCAAAGCACTTGCACAAAAATACCATCCCGATAAATTAAAGGCAGGCTCTGCGCAAGGAGCCAATTTGATGGTGGATATCAATTTGTCCTACAAAATATTAAGCAACCCCATTACGCGTAAAAGGTACGACCAAGCGCTCAATGAGTCGCTAGGAAAAACTGCCACGCCCACTCACACCTCCTCAAACGCGGCCCAACGCCCTCAATACCATCCCAGTGCCAGACAAGCGAGAGCCGCTTCAAAGACCTCTAAAGACTCCTCAAGCGCTTTTGCTCAACCCCAAGAGCACGAATATGTCAAGTTGATTCAGCGAATCAAAGCAAATTCAGTGGATGAAATCGAGTTGGTCAACCTCTTTGAAAAACTGTTCAACATACCACTGACCATTCGACATGGTTACTCAAACACCTACCAGTTTGAAGAAAACGCCAAGCGTTACATCCATGATTTTTCTTCTCTCAAAGAAGTGGTCATTCAAAAGTTAAGCTTTGAGATGAACCCCAAACATTGACGAAGAGAGCCGATCTCTCAAAAAAAATCATCGGCATTGAACTCCATCAAGGCACTAGAACGCTTTCAAGGCACGACGCCAGGGACCTTGAAAATTAATTCGAACCATATTTTTCTTCAACGCCACGTCATGAAATCCACGCACTCCGACCACCGGCTCGTTTGCGCCTGCGAAAAGTGGTACAAATTAGTTAGGGCGAAAGTTCAGATCTAGATATGGCAGTCGAACTTAGCTTATCGAGAAGCCCGGGAAGAAAAAAACCGTGTCCTAGGTCGTGTAATCAGTCGCACTTGGTAGGCTCTTGCTTAAACAACGGACTCAAGCTTGCTGACGTTGTAGCGTCTGAATTCTTCATCCAGACGGATTTTCCATGCGTTAAATTATTTCAAGCTGTTGGGCATGTTTTTTTGCAAAGAGCTATGAAAAAAGCCCTGCGGGTGAGGGCAGGGCTTGCTTCATGATGAGCCGCTTTAAGCAGCCGAGCGTGCCTTAGAGGTTTGTACAGTTCTTTTTGATGTTGTCTTCCGACATCAGTTCAATCTCAGCGGCGCGGTGTTGACTGATCCACTGCCGCTGCACCATCATTTTCAAAATAGCTTCGCGAGTGGCAGGGGCAGCGTTGTCTTCTGTGAGGCTTTCACCAAAGAGCAGCACCATGATGGTTTTACCGACGATGTTCAACAAAATACCAAACAGTACCAAGCCCATCAACATGGTCATCGAAGCAATCACCCGCCCGCCGAAAGTCAGCGGAAACATGTCACCGTAACCGGTGGTTGTTAGCGTCACCATACACCACCACATGGCCGTAGGTATCGATGTGAAGAAACGCTTGTCTTCAGGAATCGGGTTACCGCTGATCGGGTCAACAGGCATGAATTTTTCAGCGCCGGGAGGTGCGTTTTCTGGCAGTGGCGTGATTTTCAGTTGAGCATCAAACGCAGCCTGGCCATCGGCCATGGCTTCAGGCGAGTACAAATTGCCTTCGACGTAGTACATCAGCGTGCTGGAAATCATCACCACCGAGAACAAGGCAATGAAATAGATTTTCAAGTTGGTCAATATAGGGTTGGATTTTTCTACTTTTTGTTCCAGGGCCTGCAAGGCAATGCGCGCCATTTTCAATACCCGCAACACCCGCACTACGCGCAACACGCGCAAAACCTTACTGCCCTGCAAGGCAGTGAGATTCATTAGCATTAAATAGGTTGGCAAGATGGAAATTAAATCAACCAGACCCCAGAAACTGAAGAAATACTTGATGCGGTCCTTGGCGAAATACAGGTTGCCCAGGTAGTCGATGGTGAAGAATAACACTGCGGAATATTCAATCAGTAAGAACAATTGGGCGTTTTGAGTGGCGTAGGGCTCCACTGTTTCTCCGGCCAGTGACAGACAGGAGATAAAGATCCAGAAATTGATGACGGTCACCCAGCGGGTGAAAGCCCTGCTGGTAGGTTCAGTGAAGATCTTTTGTAGTAATCCTGCGTTCGATGCACTAGGCGAAGTGGTAGAGTTCATGTGACTTCCTATAATTAAATTTGATAAATTAAATAGTTTTATTTATTAAATCATAAATTTAATAAATAATTTAATGAGCTTAAGTCATTTTGATCCTCAAAAACCCTTGCTATCAGTCTAAATACATTTCTGAGAGTTCATATCTTAGCACTGGCAAGAAGAATGCTCGATTCTTTCAAATAGAAATTGCAAATTCAAAAATTTTTAGCACTTGCGTAGATTTTGCACTCAGCGCTGTGATTTCGCACGAGAAAAGTTAGGCGCCAAATATACTGCTCGAACCAGTTAGCATTAAAAGTTCGACTCCGAGTCTGGCATTGAAACATAATTAGTACGTCGAGTTCAAGCGAGTGAGTCTAATCTAAATTCTTGATTTGAATGTCGGAAGCATTCTTCGAATCAGTTAAAAATTGAACGATTATTTTTGATGGCCAAGGTTTCAAAATAACCCTTGAACCCATCCTCAAAAGACACTAGCTTGACGTCTTTAAAAGTGCGATTTTAAAGCTGATAGCAGATTTATTGGTCTTTTAATGCTTTTTTGGAAAGTCCAAGACGAAAATTCAAACATTAAGAATAAATTAGTATTAGTATTAGGGTCTTGCCTGAATCAAGATCGAAGCACCCAAAGAAGACCAAGCGATGATCAAGGGCGAGAGAATCGCAAAAACGCAGGTCGAGACCAAGACGGCCG
>Ga0114966_10005596_pt1 | contig 10603 bp, 10 predicted proteins | sample M_130207_XF_Meta_FD_87029 | JGI IMG/M metagenome (GOLD analysis project Ga0114966, IMG submission 87029) | Freshwater microbial communities from Lake Montjoie, Canada to study carbon cycling - M_130207_XF_MetaG | ecosystem: Environmental > Aquatic > Freshwater > Lake | place: Lake Montjoie...
CCCATGCGCTGGCCCTGCTCGAAGGCGTCGAGGGCATCGCGGTCGCCCGCTTCACCGCCGCTGACGTGGTGCGCCACCCGCTGGTCGAGCGCATCGTGCGCGCCTACGACGCAGAAGCCAAATGATCGACGTCGAAGTCGAAGACCTGGCCTGGACCCACTCCCTGGCCGATGCGGAAAATCTCGCCCGGCGGGCCGCCGAGGGGGCTCTCGCCCGCATCCCGTCAAATCCCGGCGGCGATGTTGTCATCCTGCTGGCCGACGACGAGACCCTGCGCGGCCTCAACGCCCGGTTCCTCGGCAAGGACAAGCCGACCAATGTCCTGTCCTTCCCGGCAGGCGAAGGCATGAGCGGCCACCTCGGCGACATCGCGCTCGCCTTCGGAGTGTGCGCCGCCGAGGCGACGGAACAGGGCAAGCCGCTCGCCCATCACCTTTCACATCTTGTTTGTCATGGCGTCCTGCATCTTCTGGGCTATGATCACGAAGACGGCGCGGACGCCGAGGTCATGGAAGACCTCGAACGCGGCGTTCTGACCGGTCTGGGCATTCCAGACCCCTATCAAACGGACGATGCGCCCGACTGACCATGGCGACTGACGAAGCTCCCAAAAACGGCGGACTGTTCGGCCGGTTCATGTCGCGTGGCAGGGCGCGCGAGGAAGACAAGGTCGAGGCGCCCGACGACCTGGTCGATTCGGCCGAGGCGTTCAAATCGCTGCGCGTGGCTGATGTGATGACCCCCCGTGCCGATATCGTATCCATCGAGCAATCGGCGACCTTCAGCGACCTCCTGGCCCAGTTCATCGAGGCCGAGCATTCGCGCATGCCCGTCTATCGCGAAACCCTCGACGATCCGGTCGGCGTCATCCACGTCAAGGACGTCTTCAAGCTGGTGGCGGGCGAAGGGCCCCGCCCCGGATCAGACGACGTCGTGCTGCCCGCGCTGATGCGGGAAATTCTCTTCGTGCCGCCTTCGATGCCGGCCAGCGCTCTATTGGCCAAGATGCAGACCTCGCGCCTGCACATGGCCATGGTCATCGACGAGTTCGGCGGCGCCGATGGCCTCGTTACCCTGGAAGATCTGCTGGAAGCCGTGGTCGGCGAAATCGACGATGAGCACGACGAGACGGTTCGCATACGCATTCTGGTCCGCGGTCCCGGCCTCTATGAGATCGATGCGCGGGCCTCGCTGGAAGAGCTGCACGAAGCGCTGGGCGAGGACCTGACGCCCACTGATATGGAAGAAGAGATCGACACCGTTGGCGGCCTGGTCGGGGCCCTGGCCGGCCGCGTGCCCCAGCGCGGCGAGATAATCTCCCATCCCGCCGGCTTCGAATTCGAGGTGGTCGACGCCGACCCCCGCCGTGTGACTCGCGTGCGGCTGCGTGATCGCCGACCGGCCCCGGACGAAGGCGAGTCTTGAATTCGGTCCTGGCCGCGGCAAGGCGCGTTCCGGCCTGGGCCACCGCCCTTCTCTGCGGCCTTGTCGCCGCGCTTGCCCATCCGCCCTTTGGTTTCCTGCCCGGCCTGCTGGGTTACGCCGGCCTCTTTGCCCTCTGTTACAGGGCTGGCGGCCTCCGGTCAGCGTTCTGGCGCGGCTGGCTGGCTGGCCTCGCTTACTTCACCGTCGGCTGCTGGTGGGTGTTCGAGGCCTTTCAGGTCGATGCGGCGACCTTCGGCTGGATGGCGCCCTTCGCGGTCGCTCTGCTGGCGGGGGGCCTGGCCGTCTTCTGGGGCCTCGCCGCCCTGATTTACAGGCTGGGCGCGGCCAAGAATCCCCTGACGGTTGTATGGTTTGCCACCGCGTTCGCCTTGCTGGGGTGGGTGCAGGGTCACGTCTTCACCGGCTTTCCCTGGAACCTGCCCGGCGAGACCTGGAAAGCCGGTGGCATGATGTCGCAGACCGCCGCCCTGACAGGCGCTTACGGGCTGACGTGGATCACAGTTTTGATCGTTTCGACCCCCGGTCTGATCGCCGTTAACGGGCCGCGGCGCTCGACGTGGATTTCTTTGGCGCTGGCGCTCGGCGGTCTGGCCGCGATGGCGGGATATGGAACCGCTTATCTAAAGGCGGCGCCGGACCATCCCGGGCGCGCCATCACCCTGCGCATCGTTCAGCCCAATTTCAGGGAGCAGGCCAGCTATCCGGACGAGACCTACCGCGCCATGCTGGAGCGCTATCTGGAGATGACGGCGCGGCAATCGGACCTCGGCGCGCCGCCCGCTCTCGTCTTCTGGCCCGAAGGCGCTCTTCCCAGGTCCGTCAATGACATCCTGACCGAGGGGGGCGAAACGATATCCCGGATCACCCAGGCCCTGCGGCCGGACCAAACCCTGGTGTTTGGCGGCTTTCTTGCGCGCCGGGACGACGAAAACATCAAATATTTCAATTCACTGTTTGCGGTCCGGCGTACGGTGGCCGGACTCGAGACGCAAGGCGCCTATGACAAACACCGGCTGGTGCCGTTCGGCGAATACACCCCCCGCTTCTTCAAGGCGCTCGGCCTTGCGCGCCTGGTTCCGACGCCCGGCGATGCCGCCAGCGGTCCGCCGCCCGCCGCCCTCGACATAGGTGTTCTGACCATCCAGCCGCTGATCTGTTACGAGAGCCTGTTTCCTGGCTTCACCCGCCAGGGCGAGCAGCGCACCAAGCGCCGCGCCGACATGATCGTAAACCTGTCGAACGACAGTTGGTTCGGCGTCACTTCCGGCCCGTTGCAGACCTACAATCTCTCCAGCTACCGGGCCATCGAGGAAGGTCTAATGCTGGTGCGCTCAACCCCCAATGGCGTCAGCGCCATAATCGACCCCCACGGCCGCGCTTTCCCGGGCAAGACCCTGGGCCTGCACAAAATGGGCATCGTTGACGCGGCCATGAACACTGTTCAGTTTGATACAACCTACCGGCGTTTCGGCGAGGCGATATTCGCCGCGATGTTGCTCTTGGGCCTTCTCGCTCTGGCGGCGATCAGGCTAGGCAAGAACACTGGTGCGTGAGAATGGGCTATAACGTCGTGCGTGTGATTGAGAGAGGCGGACGGGTGCAATGACCAAGAATGAGTCGGACAAAAACCCAAATCCGGTCGACCTATATGTCGGTGGACGGATTCGCATGCGCCGGCGCAGTCTCGGCGTAAGCCAGGAAAAGCTGGCCGCCGACCTGGGCCTCACCTTCCAGCAGGTGCAGAAATACGAGCGCGGGGCCAACCGCGTTTCCGCCTCCAAGCTCTACGAAATCGCCCGCTCGCTGCAGACGCCGGTGGCGTTTTTCTTTGAGGGCCTGAACGATCCCACCCAGGAAGGCGCCTACGATCCGCCGGCCGACATCTTCGTCCACGAATTCCTGATGACCAACGAAGGCCTGGAACTGGCCGCGGTGTTTCCCAAGGTGCGCCGCTCGCGCCTGCGGCGCAGGATCCTTGATCTGGTCCGCACCATGGCCGAGGAAGACGACGCGCTTGAGAGCGCCTAAAGCGCTCCGCGCCTTGCGGATATAAGGACATCTTTATATAGGGTTCAGCGGCGATCGTAACGCCGCCCTGCCCGGTTGCGGCCGGCCCTTTGCTGGAGAAGCCCTCGTGACCCGTCCGTCCTATATCTTTACCAGTGAAAGCGTCTCCGAGGGCCACCCGGACAAGGTCGCGGACCGGATTTCCGACACCGTCGTCGACGCCTTCCTGGCTGAAGAGCCGCAGGCCCGCGTCGCCTGCGAGACCCTGGTCACCACCAACCGCATCGTGCTGGCCGGCGAAGTCCGCGCCGGGTCCAAGCACCAGACCAAGGAAATCATCAAAAGCCTTGAGCCCAAGGTCCGCGCCGCCATCAAGGACATCGGCTACGAGCAGAAGGGCTTTCACTGGGCCAAGGCGAAGTACGCCTGCTACCTGCACGGCCAGTCGGCCCACATCGCGCAGGGCGTCGATTCCACTGACAAGAAGGAAGAAGGCGCCGGCGACCAGGGCATCATGTTTGGCTACGCTACCAATGAGACCCCCGAGATGATGCCGGCGACCCTGCAGTGGAGCCACAACATTCTCTCGACCCTGGCCCGCAAGCGCCATTCGGGCGAGCTTTCAGAGCTGCAGCCCGACGCCAAGAGCCAGGTCACCCTGCGCTATGAGAATGGCAAGCCGGCAGAGGTGCTGACCGTGCTGGTTAGCCATCAGCACAACAAGCGTATCGACGGCAAGATCGCCATTTCCAAGCGCGTCCTCGACTACATCAAGCCGCACATCCTTGAGGTTTTCCCGGACGGCCTGATCACCAGAAAGACCAAGTGGATCGCCAACCCCACCGGCCGCTTCGAGATCGGCGGACCGGACGGCGATGCGGGTCTCACGGGCCGCAAGATCATCGTCGACACCTACGGCGGCGCGGCCCCCCACGGCGGCGGCGCTTTCTCGGGGAAAGATCCCACCAAGGTCGACCGCTCGGCCGCCTATATCTGCCGGTATCTGGCCAAGAACGTGGTGGCTGCGGGCCTGGCCGACCGCTGCACCATCCAGATCGCCTATGCGATCGGCCTGGCCCAGCCGCTTTCGTTCTACGTCGACCTGCACGGCACCGGCCAGGTCGATCCGGCCAAGCTGGAAAGGATCCTGCCCGACATGGTCGGCGGCTGCACGCCCCGGGCGATCCGCGAGGCGCTCGGCCTCAACAAGCCCATCTATGCCCGCGCCTCAGCCTACGGCCACTTCGGCCGCACCCCCGACAACGACGGTGGCTTCTCCTGGGAGCGGACGAACCTGACCAGCGAGCTGAAGGGGCTGGCGTAAGCGCTTTCAGGCGAAGTGGAAGCCGGTTCGCCGTCAGAAAGCGCGACAAACCAACAAACTAGAGCAACCATCGTGATCCCATCACGATGCTGTTGCTCTAGCTCTTGCCGCCGCCCACCACCGTCAGCTGTGGGCGCACCTGTGGCTGCATGGGCGGGTCCCAGCGGTAGGTGAAATCTTTGACGCGAGGATAAATCTCGCTCTTGAACCGTCGGCCGTTGAAGACACCGTAGTGGCCGACGCCGGGTTGGATGTAGTCGACCTTCATCTCCGGCGGCAGGCCAGAGCACAGCTTGTGCGCCGCCTGGGTCTGGCCGATGCCTGAAATGTCATCGTGCTCGCCCTCGACGGTGAGCAGCGCGATGTCGGTGATCTTCGAAGGGTCCACGAGCCGGCCGCGATGATAGAGCTCGCCCTTGGGCAGCAGGTGTTTCTGGAAGACAATGTCGATGGTCTGCAGATAGAATTCTTCCGGCAGATCCAGCACCGACAGATATTCGTCATAGAACTCGCGGTGCTTGTCGGCCGAATCGCCGTCGCCTTTCACCAGATCCTGGAAATAGCGCTCGTGGGCCTCGCGGTGCTTGTCGGCGTTCATCGACATGAAGCTGTAGAGCTGCACGAACCCCGGATAGACCTTGCGTCCCGCGCCCGCATAGGGTGGCGGCACGGTGTAGATCATCTGCTTCTGAAACCAGGTGAACGGCCGCTCCTCGGCCAGTTTGTTGGTCACCGTCGGCGACAGGCGCGCATCGATGGGCGAGCCCATGATGGTCATGCTGGCCGGACGGCTCTCATCGCCGTCCTCGCTCATCAGCGCCGCGGCGGTCAGCACCGCCGGCCCTGGCTGGCAGACCGCCAGTACATGGGGCCGGGGGCCCAGCGCCCGTAGCATCTCCTGGATGTGGTCGACATAGTCGTGGAAGTCGAACTTGCCCTCCATCGCCGGCACTTCGCGGGCGTTGGTCCAGTCGGTGATGAAGACGGCGTGGTCGGGCAGGAAGGCTTCAACCGTTCCGCGGAGCAGGGTCGCATAGTGGCCCGACAGCGGGGCGACGATCAGGATGGCGGGGTCGAGCTCGCGGTGGCCCGCGCGGCGCATGTCGGCCATGTCGCGGTCAAACTGAACGAGCTTGCACCAGGGGCTTTCCCAAACCGTGGTCGGCCTAACCCGAACCGGGTGGCCGTTGACCTCGATCTTGTCGATGTTCCAGTCCGGCTTTCCGTAGCGTCGCGTCACATTGGAAAACAGGTCGGCGCCGGCGGCGATGGTCCGGCCCATCTCGCTATCGGCGGCCGGATTGACCGGCGAGGACCAGAAATCCCGCGCGGCCCGGGCCGCCATACGCCAGGGGCTCAGAGCATAATAGGCTGCTTCGTGCATCGCATAGAGCATGCGCCACTCCTTTTGTTGCGCCGCAGCATAGCACGCGCACAGTTAAGCGAGTCTAGGCGGATTCGGCTCTTGATGGGTGTTTGCGGGCAATCAGCCCGATTGCCGCAGGGCGTCGCCTATTTGAGCGGCAATCTGGTCAGGAGAAAGCTCGCCAGTGAGGGGCCGGGCGAAACGCCCCTTCGGATCCATCAGATAGATGATCGACTGGTGCTGAACCAGGCCATCCCCGGTCTTGGCGTAATAGATCTTGTAGGCCTTGGCGACCGCCGCGATCTGCTCGGGCGTGCCGGTCAGGCCGATCAGGCCGTCGGGAAAGCTGGAATTGTCGATATAGTCCTTCATCGCCTCTACCGTGTCGTGTTCGGGATCGACGCTGATCAGGATCGGCTGGATCTGGCGGCCTTTGGGGCCCAGTTTCTCGAGGCCCGCGCGCAGGGCCTGCAGGGTGGTCGGGCAAACATCCGGGCAATAGGTGTAGCCGAAATAGATCGCGCTCCACTTGCCGGTCAGAAGGCTCTCATTGACCGCTTTGCCGTTCGAGTCCGTCAGCTGGAACGGCCCGCCGATACCTGAGGTGCTGTAGTCGACCTTCGGCCCCGCGGGCTTGCAGGCCGCCAGGACCAGGGAGGTGAGGACTATGGCGAACGCGCGGCGGGTCAGCATGGTTTAAGGTCTTCCGGCCGCGAGACGGGGGTGACAGCGCCTCCGGTTGGAGCGAGGGTCATCCGTCATGCCACCTGCGGATTTTCGTTCCGATAGCCCCACGCCTGCCGGCCCGCAAGAGACGGTCGAGGGGTTCCTGCCGCTGACCTTCCTGGCCGGGCGCGGACGGCTGCAGACCGAAACTCTGGTCAGCCTGCGCTGGCGCGGCATTATCGGACAGATCCTGGTCCTGGCGATCTGCGCCTGGGGCCTCGGGCTCAATATCCCCTGGGCCTGGTGCGGGCCGCTGGTCCTGCTCGCCGCAGCCCTCAATCTGGGACTCATGAACCTCGCGCGCCGCCAGCGCGCGCGTCCGGACTGGGAAAATGTCGGGGTCCTGGCCTTCGACACCCTCCAGCTCACCGCCCTGGTCTTCGTCACCGGCGGGGTAGCTAACCCGTTTTCCCTGCTGCTGGTGCCGCCCATCGCATTGGCCGCCGCCGCGACCCGTCTCGTCTATGTCCTGGGCATGGTGGTGCTGGGCTTTGCCTGCGTGCTGATCCTGTCGCTGTGGGCCTGGCCCCTGCCCAGCCCGCTCAACGAGACGCTCACCCTGACGCCGGTCTATCGCTGGGGCGTCTCGATCGCCCTGGCCTCGGCCATGGGCTTCACCGCCAACTACGCCTGGCGCGCCTCACAGGAGGCCAAGCGCATGGAGATCGCCCTCAATGTCGCCCAGCAGGTGCTGGCCCGCGAGCAGCGCCTTTCGGCGCTCGGCGCCCTGGCGGCGGCGGCCGCCCACGAGCTGGGCACCCCGCTCGCCACCATCCAGGTGGTCTCCAGGGAACTGGCCCGCAGCGCCGAGCCGGGCCCCTTGCGCGAAGACGCCGAGCTGCTGATCGAACAGGCCGAGCGCTGTCGCGAGATTCTCCGCCGCCTGACCGAGGCCCCCGAGGCGAGCGACGCCATGCACGACCGGCTGACCCTCGGTCAGTTGCTCAATGAGGTGATCGAGCCGCATCTGGGCGGCGAAATCCAGATCGAGGGCGTGCTCTCCGGGCCGCTGGGCGCCGAGCCGCCCGAGGTGCGGCGCATGCCGGAGATCCTCCACGCCATGACCACCCTGATCGAAAACGCCGCCGATTTCGCCAAGCTCGAGGTTCTGGTCCGCGCCCGCTACGACAACCACGCCGTGACCATCGAGATCCAGGACGACGGGCCGGGCTTCGCGCCTGAAATCATCGCCCGGCTCGGCCAGCCCTATGTCACCACCCGCCCCCAGGGCGAGGGCTCGCGCAGCAGCCACGAGGGCATGGGCCTTGGCTTCTTCATCGCCAAGACCCTGCTGGAGAAGTCTGGCGCCGTCGTCACTTTTCACAACGGCAAGCGGGGCGGGGCGGTGGTGGCGGCGCGCTGGCCCCGTTCGGCGATCGAAGCGCCCGTTTTGCAGGATTTTTCATCTCTGGCCACTTGAGGGGTGCGGCAAGCCGCCGCAGTGTGCTAGGTCGATGGACTAGTTCGACGGGGCGCAAGTCCCCGAACCGCAGGGACCGCCCATGGTTGACTTGACGGAGACGATCTCGGCCCTGCCCGACAAGAGCCTGCTGCTGCTCGACGACGACGCGCCCTTGCGCATCCGGCTCGGCCGGGCGCTGGAAGTGCGTGCCTTTGAACCGGTGCTAGCCGAGTCCGTAGCCGAAGCGATCAGCATCGTGCGCAACAAGCCGCCGGCCTTCGCCGTGCTCGACATGCGGCTGGAGGACGGCAACGGCTTGCAGGTGGTCAAGGTCATTCAGGCCGCCCGCCCCGGCGCCAGGATCGTCATGCTGACCGGTTACGGCAACATCGCCACCGCCGTGGCCGCGGTGAAGGCCGGGGCCATCGACTATCTGGCCAAGCCCGCCGACGCCGACGATGTGGCCCGGGCGCTGCTGGCTATCGCCGGCGAAACCCCGCCGCCGCCCGAAAACCCCATGTCCGCCGACCGCGTCCGCTGGGAACACATCCAGCGCGTTTATGAAATGTGCGGCAAGAACGTCTCCGAGACGGCGAGACGCCTCAACATGCACCGGCGGACCCTGCAGCGCATCCTGAGCAAACGCGCGCCGAAGTGACCGCCCCCGCGCCTTCGGCGCGGCTTCAAATAAGTACACGGAGATCACGGAGCCCTCGGGCAAGCCCGAGGGCATGCACGGAGATCACGGAGCTTTCTGAGCGCGCTCAGGCCTCCGTGTCTCCTCCGTGATCTCCGTGTACTTATTTCAAAGCGCCTGCGGCGCGCAGATGCCCGGGTTCATCTTTTCCCCGCATCGGGCTAGACATCCGCTATGGCCGATGGCGCAGGCAAGGTGAGCATGAAATTCGGCCAGGGGTTCCTGACCGATATCTGGTATTTCGCCGCCCTTTCATCCGACCTGAAGCCCGGCGTCCTCAAGCGTTACGAAATCCTCGGCGAGCCGGTGCTGCTCGGCCGCGGCCGCAAGGGCGAGGTGTTTGCGCTTCGCGACATCTGCCCGCACCGGGCCTCGCCGCTATCGGCCGGGCGGATCGTCGATGAGGCCTCGGGCGGCGAAAGCGTCGAGTGCCCCTATCACGGCTGGCGGTTCCGCGCCGACGGGGTCTGTTCGGCCATTCCTTCGCTGGTCGAGGGACAGGACACCGATCCCTCCAAATTCAGGGTGCGCCGTTATCCGGTCGCCGAAAACCAGGGCATGGTCTTTGTCTGGGTGACGTCCGATCCGCGAGACGCGGGCGAGCCCGATCAGCCGCCGCCGACGTTCCCGGGGGTTGTGGGCGGCGCGCCGAAGCTGGTCGATTCCATGGTCTTCGAGGCCCATGTCGATCACGCGGTGGTCGGTCTGATGGACCCCGCCCACGGGCCTTATGTGCACCAGCAATGGTGGTGGCGATCGCGCGGGTCCGAGCACGCCAAGAGCAAGAAATTCGCCCCGGCCGAGCAAGGCTTTTCCATGCTCCGCCACGAGCCGTCGAAGAACTCCCGCGCCTACGCGATCCTCGGCGGCGAGCCGCTGACCGAGATCACCTTCCGCATTCCGGGCCTGCGGTGGGAGCACATCACGGTTGGCAAGCGGCAGGTCCTGTCGTTGACCTGCCTGACGCCGCTTAATGACAAGCAGACGCGCATCACCCAGATCATCTGGTCGGATCACCCGGCGTTTGTCTTCTTGAAGCCGTTCATTGCCGCCGGAGCCCGGGCGTTCCTGCGCCAGGACGGCGACATGGTGAACCTGCAGAACGAGGGCCTGAAGTACGGTCCGACCCTCTTGTGGATCGACGACGCCGACAAACAGGCCAAGTGGTACCAGCAGCTCAAACGCGAATGGGCCGGCGCCCGCGCTGAAGGCCGGGCATTCAACAACCCGGTCGAGGCCGCGACCTTGAGGTGGAAGAGCTAAGAGGACACCTCCCCCGTGAAACGGGGGAGGTGTTTTGCACCCTAGAACATCTCCCGCTGCCCGGGGCCGCCGACGATGGCCTCCTCCGGCAAGTGCAGGGTGAAGGTCGAGCCGGCGCCGGGCTCGCTTTCCAGCGCCACCCAGCCGCCGTGCAGTTCGACGATGGCCTTGACCAAAGCGAGCGCCAGGCCTGGCCCGCCCTGCTCGCGGCCGATGAAGCGGTCAAAGATGTGGGCCTGGACGTGGAAGGGAATGCCGCGCCCCTTGTCGTTGACCTTCAGCGTCACCTCGGCCCCGGCCCGGCCGCCGGCCAGGGTGACGATCCCGCCCCGCGGGCTCTGGCGCAGGGCGTTTTCCAGCAGGTGATCGAGG
>Ga0114966_10005597_pt1 | contig 10602 bp, 9 predicted proteins | sample M_130207_XF_Meta_FD_87029 | JGI IMG/M metagenome (GOLD analysis project Ga0114966, IMG submission 87029) | Freshwater microbial communities from Lake Montjoie, Canada to study carbon cycling - M_130207_XF_MetaG | ecosystem: Environmental > Aquatic > Freshwater > Lake | place: Lake Montjoie...
GAGGAGGTTGATTAAGAGGAGGTTGATTAAGAGGAGGTTGATTAAGAGGAGGTTGATTAAGAGGAGGTTGATTAAGAGGAGGTTGATTAAGAGGAGGTTGATTAAGAGGTTGATTAAGAGGAGGATTGATATTAGTTATAGATTGGGATTCTCCATGAGAAGTTGATTTAGAATCTGCATCCAAATCAACTAATATTGATTCATCGATATATTTATTATTTTTTATTAAGATAATATTTTTTAATATTTTATCACTAAGTGTGTTATTAGTTTTCTCAAAAATATGTAATAAAGATGCGGCTATATTTAATCCAATACCCACCCATATTAAATAATTGTATCCATAACCTGTAGCAATTGTAGTTGTTAAAATACCAGCTGATTGAACAGTATGAAATAAGTAAATTAAACGCATATTCCAACCATTCAAACATTGCCGTTTTGATAAAAATCTTTTTAAATCTTCTAATTTATTTGTTTCAAAGATATTTTGAATCTGTTGATTCGTCGATAAAAGTGGTTGTTGACTCATATATTATTATATATATATATAATATTTTTTCGTAATTATTTATAATTATTTTTTAATTTTAGCAATTAAATACGATAATTTTGCAATTAAATACGATTCATTCTGTTCTAATTTTGCATATTCTTTTGGTACGATTGGAGTAACAGATGCAACCATTATAATAGGTATACGTGTAAAGATCGTTTCAAAAATTATTTTTGAACGTTTTATATGAAAATCAGATGTAATCGTATGGATTTGAATAGGATGATTAGGATGATTAGGATGATTAGATAAATGTTTTATCATTTCATAAGAATATATTGCATTTTCATATGTATTTGACGAGAATGTTTCTGTAAATATTATTTCACTGGGTATATTTGATTGAATTAAATATTCTTTCATTACGGAAGCCTCGGTCGTACCAATATTATTTGGATCACCCCCGCTTACTATAATATAAGTAGGCTGTAATAATCGATATAATTCAATAGTTTTATCCAATCGTGATTTTAACCATATACCGGGTTCTGCGTTTGTTGTCAATGGACCTCCTAATACAATTATAATATTTATAGAACTCATTATAATATGAGTATTATATATATACTGTTTATATTAAAAATCTTAAAAATTTAAAAATCTTAAAAAATTGAAAATCTTAACCCACTATAAATCCCATTAAGATTAAGTTTTATATCACCCCAAGGGGGGGTCATATAATAACGATTCTGGATTTATGTTCTGACTTGCGAGTTGGAAACAGATTTTTGGAGGGAAAACTTATTAGCCATTATTTTGGCAAAAATTTAATATTTGTTATTTTATCCCATTGCGATGGGAATATTATAATAAGTACAAAATTGAAAGAGATTTATTGATTGAAAGAGATCATTTTTTTATACAACACACACAACACCAAACAACACCACATTTATAATTGTAAATTAACAAATTTATATGTTTGTTTCCCTCCACCAACTACTATAACAGGTCTTTGGTATAATGGACCAAATTGTAATGTTTTATTCCAAATTTTAAATGGAACCTTACGATAAGAGGCAGGTTCTAGTTTAAATAATGTATTTTCACTTATAACAGCGTCTATCGTATCAAGATTTAGATAATAATCTTCACAATTAATCTCATCACTCTCTGAAATAGGTGAGGTTAAAGTTTCGGGTAGATACATTGATAATATTTCACATAAATTATTAAGAGGAAAATTATTTTTAAGTAAATTAACAATTTTTTGTGCAATTTTTTTATCATAAATCTTATCAAAATGGTTAGAATATGCATTAAAATAATCTATAAATGCAGAATCTTTGGGAAATATATTTCTATTTGGACATTTATCAAATCTTTCTAAATCAATATATTTAATTTGTAAAAAATTTTTAATAATAAATTTATATTCAGCATTACGTATTTTAATAGTATATCTTCTTATTTTATTTGTTGTAATTAACATTATATTATTTGCATGATCATCTACACAATCAACATTTCCTATAAAAAATAAACATAATTTTGTATATATAATTTCAAAAAACATATTTATATCAAACATATTCTTATCTAGCAAATCTTGTAATGTATATTGCACTTCTTCCATTTCAATAAATCCATATTGATTTAAAGAAATATTATTTTCATATAGAAATTGATTATCAGTACTATTTAATAACCAACGTTTATTTAATTTTGGTGCGATTGAATTAAATATTTTATCATGTTCCATTGTAATTTTAAAATCTAAGTATGAAAATGGTAAACCATATGATTTTTTTTGTTCTACTTCATCTAATGAAATACCGTTTATAAAATATGCATCAGAAACAGACATAATTGTCCCTGTAATTGGTAAATCATTATTAAAACCTATTTTTTTAATTAATAATTGATTATTAACCCAACAACCAATCATAGCTTCTCGTATAAAAATATATTTAGATATCTGTTCAAATTTTGCAATTGGATATATAGGAGAATTTTTATTATATATTTTAGCTAAATTTATTGGATATACTTTTACAATGACCTCTTTTATCTTAATTTGATCACCTATATTATATGAATATGTCATATTTAAGATTATTGATGTTGATAAATTACCAGTCATAAATATATTTGTTTTTAATATTTTTTGATAATAAGTAATTAAAGAGCCTGTTAATTTATTTTTTTTTTGTAAGTAATAATTATTTTTATACGAATATAGATTTGTTGTAATCTTTGGTGTAAGATTCAAAATAATATCTGTAATTATTGTATATCTTGGGTCCTCATATATATCTTTAATATTTTTATTTAATTCATTTAGATTACCCGTATTTCTTTCATAATTGCCAATTGTTCCGACAAATGCATTTATTTGATTAAATAAATACTCATTTACTACAAATATATTATCTTTTAATGCAATTAGATTTTGACAAAAATCACTTATTGATTCATATTCTCTTTTATAATAATTAATATTCATGGGTAATTTTATAATAATTTCATTAGATAATTTAGGTGGCATAATATATATATATTATAAAATAATATAAAATTAATAATATAAAATTAAATTATATTATAATTATATTATATTATAATTATTATATGAGCTCATCTATAATTAATACAGAGATTGATAGTTTAATTACATTTCTATCATCTGATGATATAATTTATCTAAATGATTATACGTTGTTAATAAAATTACATCTTAATAAATATTTTAAAGATTGGTTAAATGACAAATATATATATCCTAAATATAAAATTTATCATTCATCACATAATAAATTTTATAATAATCAATTTAGACCAGATGGTGAAAAAATTCCATATCCAAATATAACTATGTGCATGATACCTAATAATATAAATACAATAAATTTTGTATGTTGTCAAACGAATACATTGACTCTGAAAGATATATATTTTAATCCAGATATGTCATCAGGATTTTTTATTAATGGTTCATTTTTTATGTTAGATCATCATGTTGAAAATAAAAAATATGGCATAGCTAATATTGATTCAATTAATAAACCAATTGGATATTATAAATATAATACTACCGAACTTGGTGTGCCTAAACTAGATTCAAATGAAATTGGTTTATTGGAACCATTTGATTCACCTTCTTTGACAGGTTCTTTATTAAAACATACTTTGAATTGGGCAAATGAAACATTAGGTGTATTAACAATTAATGATAAAAATATAAGTATTCGTTCTAAAGATGATTTTTTTCGAAATAAACCTATTAATCCAAATGCACAATTCTTAACGGGAAATCTCCTAATAAATCGTAATGAAATTGTAATGAAAGAAGAATTAATATTAATCGTATATAATCTACATCCGATTAATTCGAATGGTATTGATTTAGTTCAATTTACAAAATGTATTTTATGTTCAGCTACAGGAACTGCTTTAACAATAGAACAAATATTACAGTTAACTTTAAATGCTGCAATATTTTTAAAAAATGATTCTAATCAAATTTTTAATTCAATTTATAATACAGAAAATCTATTTTTCCCATATAATGCATCATTGTATAATTTAGAATTTCATGGAAATTTTGCAGGGGTGATACCTCCTGGTATGCCAACACATGCATCAGACCTAAACCCTCGAACATGTATATTTATAGATTCAAATGAACATGTATTTTTTATGAATGTTGAAGGAAGAGAGACTGAATTAGGAGGGGTTGGTTTAGATCTATTCCAACTTGCATTGATATGTAAAAGTATGGGAGCTGTATATGCAATAAATTTAGATGGAGGTGGTTCATCTGTAATGGGATGGAAAGAATATGGAAATCTTTATGATAGTGTTGGTATTAAAGATTATACTTTAGGTAATGCAATTGTTGTGTTGCCCGATTTATCAAGCTAAAGTAATATAAATTTTTCTTCTATGAGATAAATTTTAAGATAAATTTTTCTTCTATGAGATAAATTTTTCTTCCAAATCGATCGCCATCCATTCTAAAGGATGTTCGTCTCGTTGAGAGATATTGGAGACATCATTTATATTGGAAGGATTCATAGAATTATATTTAGAACTCATCACAATATTATTTTCATTTTTATATATGATATCATTTGTATCAGGGTTTACTCTAATCATTGAATCATGAGTTCTTGTCCCATAAATTTTAAAATTATTCAATGTCAAATATTGTAGGGTAATATCAGGGTATGCTTTTTGAAAGATATGTATTTTTTCATGGACTAAAATTTTACCTAGGACGTTATCCGCCATCGACATATGTAGGTCTGATAAAATAATATTTAAATTACGCGTATGAGGAAACCCACCCTCATATATCGAACCTTTACACCGCCCAATATTCCAAGGGGTACTTAATAATTTATCAATTGGTAATAAAATTTTATTTGGATTTGATTTAATATTTGAATCTATTTGAGAAATTAATTTAGTTAATCTTTCTTTTTCATCGAGATTAAATTCAGAACATACATTATTATTTTTAATTAAATTAATATATGATTCTAAAGAATTAACCTTACGTGCGGACCAATCTACCTGATAAAATCTATCATAATATGAATCAGAATTGGAACATATTAAATCTTCTAGTTTTTTTTCTGATAAAAAGGTTATATTAGGATTATTTAAAAAGTTCTCTTTAAGAAGATTCGAATAATTATTATAATATATGTATGTGCTTATGAGGATGAACGTGATAATAAGAATAATTATAGTTAAATTCATATATAAATATAATTAATATTATATTTATATTTATATTTATAATTATATAATATGACTGATATATCAGAAAATTTAGTTTGTGGTATATGTTTAGATAAAACAGAAAATTTAATTTGTAGTATATGTTTAGATAAATTAGAAGAAAAAGTAGTATTCTTAGAATGTTTCCATATGTTCCATAATGATTGTATTTTGAAGTGGTATAATAGTGAAAATAAATCGTGTCCATTGTGTAGAAAAGATATTATTATAAATATCGAAACAACACCATTATTACAAGCACATATTGTAGAAAATTATAAATTAGATTATAGATATAAATGTGGCTTAGTTAGTATATTTACTGGTTTAGCAATAGGAATTGTATTATTAGTTAATTCACGATTAAATCTAATCTAACCATCTTAGATTTAGTCTAATCTAACCATCTTAGATTTAGTCTAATCTAACCATCTTAGATTTAGTCTATATCCATTGGACAAGTTTTAACCGATTCAATATAATAAGATTGATATAAAATATAATCCGTAATTAAATCAAAATATATCCGATTGGAATAATAGTTATATTGTAATATATCAAAAATATTAGTTTGAATATTACTATGAATATTAGTTTGAGCAAAAATATTAGCCAAATTAAAATGTATTAAATCTAATTCATTATGACCTAGATTAATATTTGAACTATTATAAATAATATTTATATACAGGGATATAACTTTTAATCCAATATAAAATATTAATATTTCTGGTTCTAATATTGATTTATCAATAAATGATAAATCAGATTGTAAGATTATGCATATTTTATATATTTCATATTTTGAACCAAATGACAAAGTATCAAGTTTTGAATCGCTTATCAAATTTATAAAGTTTTCTTTATCTACAACCATTATATCATTTGAATTAATCTTGTTTATAAATATATCTAATAGTAAATGATATATATTTGAGAAAATATTTTTATATGGTTCTAAATTTATTAATTCATATAGATTGGTTATTTTGAAAATATGATTATTCTCAAATATTGAATTTATATCTTCAAAAGTTTTTCGTATGGAATTATTTAATATCATTTTATATATAATTGATTACGATTATAAAATATATATTTTTTAAATTGCATCAAGATAATCGAGCTTGATATGAACTTACACTATTGAATAAATCTAATATTATTTGTTTTTTTCTTTCATCAAAATTATCCCAATCATATACTAATGTTACAAAAAATTTTGTAAATGAATATCTATTTGTTTTGATAATATTATTTTTTGGTGATATTAATGATCCGGCTCCCGCACGATAATCTAGTGAATAATCCAATACAAAATTATCTACACGTTTTGATGCAAAAGTTTTTAATTTATTTATTAATGATATTCTATTACCGATTTCGTCCAACGAATATAGATTTTGTTCAGCATCTAATATAATTACACTTAATTCTTTATTTCCATCGATAATACTTCTCTGTCTTAATTCGGGTTTAAACGGAATACTTAATGCAATTTTATTACTTTCTGATAAAAATAATTTATTTATATATAAATAATCATTATTTTGAATACTTTGTTTAAACATATTAACTTCTTGATCTTCTCGAATTCTTACTAATGAATTTAATAATTGTCCAAAATTACCATTAATTGGTTCTTGCATATAATAAGTGCTAAATAATATTTCTAAAATATTGTAAGATCCACTAGGATTATCAATTATATAATCAGTTATTATTTTATATAATTCAGGAGTTTCGGAAGGATCTGGTTTAGCCCCGCCAATTACTTTAGTATTTATAATAGATAATATTAATGATACCATATCAAAATTTATATAATATGGTGTATAGTTATATCTCATATATAATTCTTCAAATTCAATATTAGGTGATTTTATAAAATATAAAAAATTTGAAAGATTTTTACCTATTCTTGAAATTCTAAATTCATATGGAGTATTATCATGATATGCCACGACTCTTTTTTCATATTCTCTTATTGTATAACTATCAGTTTTAACAAATGGATTTAAAAATGAATATTTATCAGCTATCTTTTTACCAATAAAACTAAAATTTGGATGTTGACGGACATCATTATAAAATCGTATATTATGATATGAAATACTTGCTTTATCGAAATCTGCTAAATATACTATAGGTGTATTACCTTCTAATTTATAAAATAAATTTTCTATTTTCATATCAGTATGTGTAAATAAATATTCTGGAGTTTTTAATCGTTTTAATATTCTTTCAGAATCTGTTAATATTTTTGTAACTATTTCTTTTCTTTCTACTAATTTTTCAGGTTTATCATCTTTAGGATCTCCATATGTTGTAATAAAATTATCTGTTTTAAAATATTCAGATATAGAACCATCTAATTTTTCCATTAATATACAATAACAAGGAGTTTTTATTCCTTCCGATTCAATTTGTGTTACAAATAAATTATCATATTTGACAAAATTAAAAGCTGATTTTGTATTAATTTGTTGCAAAATTAAATTATTAATATAATCATTTATTGCATCATTATTTGGACTAGCTAATAATATCAATTCCTCCTCCTGTGTTGATATTAAATTTGTTTGCATATTAAAATTAATATATTTAAAATCTTCAGGTTTAATTTTAAAATAATTATTCTGTGCTAAATCAAACATACTAATATTATTTGTAATATGAATTATTTCCAATGATAAATAATCTTTAATCGTATTAAATGAAGATGGAATTTTATTAAATATTTTTAATACTTTTTCATCAGAAGAATCAGTTTTATTTCGAAGAAATAAAATAGTTGTATTCTGATGAGGTTGAACTATTGTTCTTTCTATAGAATACTTATTTTGGTCAGGGGTAATCCATTCGGCTTTTTTTTTGCCATTGACTGGATCAAGTGTAATTCGAATTGCATATTTTGAAGCATTACCTGGTTTTGGTACATCATAATATATTTTTCTAAAAAAATTTGTTAGAAAATCTAAATTTATTACTCCAGATTCTTGATTCATTTGTAATAACATATCCAAATCTGGTTTATATTTTGAATATTGTGAAACAGAATTATATGTCGAATTTAATATTAAATTTGATTCATTTGAATTATTTATCGTGATAAAATCCGGATGTTCATTCCAATACTTTGTATAATATCCCATACCTCCTTTTATATTCTTTAATTCTTTTAAATTTAAATATTTTTGTTTATATTTTAAATATTTTTGTTTATTAATTTTTTCCATGTGATTCATATAATCTTATATAATAGTAAGATTATATTTTTTATAAAATATAATAAATTATTCTTATAATCTTAATTATCCACATGTCGTTGATAAAGAATCTTCTTGAAATGAAGCATTATCATATGTCTCAGATATAGTATTATTTTCAATAATTTTTATTTGAGAAGATTTATCAATGATACGTGTTTTACCCCACGTTAAAACATCCATATTACATAGTGAATAAAAATATATACATAAATTAATTAAACTTCCACAGGTTAAAAATATTATTAAAGACAAGTAATAATACATCGCATCACGAAATATTAATGGGCGTATAAATATGGGTATTAATAAAGCATAACCTAAAGGAATCAGCATAATAATACTTAATAATAGCATTAAATAAGATGGATTTGTAATTATGTTATATAAGAATACAATCGTTGCAACAAATATAAATGGATTTAAACAATATGTTAATAAATTAACAAAAGCAGATATTCTTTCAGCAAAGTTAATTCCTGGTAAATATATTAACAATAAATCATTTGAAGATGCTCCAAGACTCCATCTTCTTCGCTGAGATGCAAAAACTTTAATAGTTGTTGGTACTCTTGTTAAGGCGATTGCTTTTAATGCTTGTATTGTTTTTGTATGGGGATATATAGAATGCATAAGACAAACATGATTCCTATCCTCACTAGCATATGCTCTTATGTGGGCAAAGATATTCGCTTCAGATTGTGGACTATTATTAAATTTAGATAATATTTTCTCTCCACATGTTTCAGCGCATATCTTTAATATTTGATTACATCCAGACAAACAATTTACTTTATGTGTAATTTTAGATTGTGTTTGTCTTTTTAAACATTGGGCGAACATATATTCTGCATATTGATACGCTACACCAAATGAATATTTATCTATACTAAGATCAATATCAACAATTCCAACACATCCAACAACTGTATCATCCTTCCATAATTCAATTTGTTTAATTAATTCATAAGAACAATCATATTCAAATTGAGTATCTGCATCAATACCTATCATATAATCAATCTTTGACGAGTATATTTCTTCAAAATATGATTCTGTATATGTTAATAATTCCGAAGAGATTAAGGGGTGTGTATTTATACGTTCATTATATAAATATGCTAGTCTTCTTATCAGAACTAGTGAATCACGTTTTCCAAAATTTTGTAATTTTACAATAAGTAAATATGGAATATCTTTATAAAAACCTCTATATAATTCTATTGTATTTGTTTTAGTATCTCCTGTAATATAATTAAAAATTATTGGATTATCATAATTTTTAAGAATATTTTTTAATATATTATCTGTAGATATTGAAGCATGATTCCCTTTAACTTGACCATCACATATTATACAAAATGAATATATGTCATTTTGTAATGTACGTTGATTACTTAATGAATTAAGACTCAATTCTAATTCTTCCGCAGATTCATTATAGGTTGGAATTATATATAGGTAAGAACGAGAGGTTGTCCTATATAGTTTGTCATAGGGTATTTTTTTTCGGATTCTGTCATAAATTAATAGAATAACACTTGACGAATTGAGAATCGAAGCAAACGCAAGTACCCCTATATATGCGTACCAATAATTTGAATATATTACGAATGTTGTTGATAATATAATATTTATACTAAATAATATACTAATACAAATATATTTTTGTAAAGACAATGATAGCTTCATTATTATTTATAATAATGATTATTATATTTAAATCAGTGAAGATTTAATTTCGATTTAATTTCGATTTAATTTCGATTTAATTTCGATTTAATTTCGATTTGAATTTAATTTCGATTGGTACACTATATGAGTTATTATACGCCAACCCCGACTGCATATTATACAAATCCTGAAGTATCTAATACACAACAAATCCAAAATATAAATGATATGCTAACATCAAATGCACCATTTAATGAAATTCAAACGTTGATAAATAATCTTGGTTGGCGGAAATTTATGATTAAAAATTATAATCATTTCAATTTATGATTAAAAATTATAATCATTTCAATTTATGATTAAAAATTATAATCA